>Ga0164308_10000120_pt1 | contig 38874 bp, 27 predicted proteins | sample Whisoiple_246_MG_FD_109983 | JGI IMG/M metagenome (GOLD analysis project Ga0164308, IMG submission 109983) | Soil microbial communities amended with fresh organic matter from upstate New York, USA - Whitman soil sample_246_MG | ecosystem: Environmental > Terrestrial > Soil > Unclassified >... | reverse complement strand
CGCTCAGTGCTCCGCGGGCGGCTCCGTCGGCGCGGCCTCACGGCGGCGCTTCTTCTTCTTCGGGGCGATATCCGGGGCGGGGTAGTCGTAGCTCGTGACCTTGGTCGAAGGCGCCGCGTTGGCCGGCTTCCAACGGAAGGCAAGCGCCTGCATTGGCCGTCCGAGCGCGTACAGCACGCTGGTTTCGTGGCTCGCCAACGGGGGCGTAGGCGTGCCGGCGCGCTGCAAGAAGGCCGGATGATGCGAGCCACGGTCTAGCTCGACCACGCGCGTGCAGCCCACCCGTAGCAACGCTGCTGCCAAGGTGTCGCTCGTATCGTGCGTGGCAGAGGCGACGATCAGCCGCTCGCTGGGCGCCACGCACAGCGCGGCGCGGTGCCGCATGTCACCGCGCTCGCGCGCGCGCGGTTCGAGTTTGCCGTTTTCGACCAACAACGGCAGTTGCACGGCTTCTTCATTCGCGCTCAGGGTCGGTGTGACGCCAGGCGCCTCGATGCGCGGAGTCGCGCTGGGCGAGAGCACCACGGTCGCGTAACCCGTGCGCAACGGAAGCGTCGCTTCCGAGCCAAAGGCGAAGCCGTAGCGCGTCGATTCAGTGGTGTGCCCGAGGCCAATGGCTGCCAGCACTCGGTGCTCGGTCGCGTCGTCGAGGCTGTTTTTCAGGCCTGGCGCGCTCGCGGACACCGGCTCGCGTGAGCCCGCGCGAAATTGGAATTCGACGTGCCCGGGTTCGAAGCTGAGCAGCTCGACCTGCACGCTGCCCAACGTCAGTTGGCTCGAGTAGACGCCCGGCAAAAAGCTCGGTGGTGGTTGCGTCCCGCCATCGACGGCCCAGGTCAACCCCGAGGCGTCATGTGGGATCGCGTCGCGGACCGTGACGTAGAAGAAATCCTTCGCCGACCAACGCACGAATTTCTCCGGCGGAATCGTCATCCGATCGTCGGCGAGCTTGAGGTGATACTCGGCCTTCTTCGGATTCACGACGTCGGTGTAGACGAACCCCGCGTGCGCCGGGTTCATGTCCAAGTGCATCGCATACGAGCACCCCGCTTGGCGCAGCGCTTTGCCCAACGTGGGGCCGTCGATCTCCTCACCCCACGCGTAGTACAAATGCCCGGCAGCGGTGACGCATAGGGCGGTGCGCTGGGTCATCACGCTGGTGCCCTCGAGCTGCCATCCCCAAAGCCGGCGGCCGGTCGGATTGGCCACGCCGTCTTCCACGAGCGGATCGAGGTTCTGGCGAAATGAGGCAATTTCCGGCGGAATTCCGTCGCTCCGCGGCCAGCTGCCCAGGCCGACCGCGGACGAGTTCGTGACGATCACGGTGGCTCCGCCCACGACGGGCGGCAACAGCACGCGCTTGTTCACCATCATGCCGTACGCGCCGTGCTGCGTCTTGAACGCGCCGTTGAACGTCCCCACGACGCGGCTGTACACCGCCGGGTCTTGCGGAATGTGCCCTTCACCGGGCGCGCCAGTGGTCGGTTTCGGATCTTCGTAGCCCGCCTGCATGCCGAGTTCGAGCTGACGCATATCCATCGCGATCAGCACGAGCTCCGAATACGGTCGCTCGGGATCAGGTCTGATCACCGTGCGATAGAAGTACGCCGGTGGCTTTGCGTCCGCGGGCAGACCGCGCATCGGTTTCAAGAAGCCGTAGCTGACGGGAGCCCATTGTCCTTCGCCCGGTTTCGGATCCTTCCAGATCGAGGGGACGCTCGGCGGCGGCCACGAGTCAGCGGCGTGCTCGAAGTCACTGCCGTCGAGGACTTTGGCCACCACTTGCTCGGAGGATTCGGACTTCAGAGCGCTCGCCGCCTTCGGCGTGAAGAGCGCGAAGCTTGCACGCTTGAGGCTGTCTTTCGCGCCAAAGACCTTGTTTTCCAGCCATGCAATCGGCTCCGGACCGACCTCGGCGCGGACCGTGTCCACCAGCCACAGCACGAGCGGCTTTGGAACGTGCACCTCGGGAACCGCGCGCACCGCGACTGGCTCGGCGCCGTCTAGAGTGCGCAGCGCGCGCTGTTCGGTCTGATAGTGCAGCACCCGACCCACGCCACCGAAATCGATTTCCAGGTTTGGCGGAGCCAACGTCAGCTTCGCGCTCTCTGCCGGTTGATCGAGCACGATGTTCGTGCGACCGAGCCCGGCGAAGCTACCCGTCGCCTGATAAGAATTGATCGCCAACAGAACGCGGTCGAACAATTTCTCCGGGCGGTCCGAGCGTGGGATCCCGCTGAGATCGAGCACGCTCAATCCTTGAATGCGCCCGAACGCGAGCGTCGCGAAGGTCGCGCGGTCGCCGCGAGCCTCGAGCGCAGCGTCGTCGCCGACCGGCGTATCGGTCACGTTGTGGAGCGAGCCGACCGACAAGGGTTGACCGTCGAACGTCACTCGCACCCGCGCGCGGTACAGATCTCGCGCGCTGCCGCCCTCGGTCTTGCCCAGGAACAGCACCCGGCGCCCGACCAGCAGCTCCTCAATCACTCCGTGGCCCGGCTCCCAGATCAGCTCTTCCGGCTTGACCACGCCGCCGATCGCCCCGCCGAGCAAGCGCGCCACCCCTTCCAACGAGCGCTCCGGTGGCCGAGGCGCGGAACAGTGCGAAGCCGTCGCGGCTAGCGCTACGAATCCGAATAGCAGCCCGCGCCGCCGAAAAAAGGCCCAAGGAAACTTCATCGCGAAGGGACTCGGGGGTCTACTTTCGGCGAGGCTTCGGCGCAAGTCGCCCGGGATCGTTCCCGCCGCCCCCGGCCCCCGTTGGTTCCCCTTGTGAAGCGCGCAAGTGGCTGTTACGGCAAGGCGTCTTGGCCGCGAGCAACCTCAAAGTTCGACTCCTCACCGCAGCCGTCGTCGTGCCCCCGCTGATGTGGCTGCTGTTCCTTGGGCCGGCCTGGGGCTTCTTCGCCCTGGTCCTCGTCGCTGCAGCGATTTCCGCCGACGAGCTGTTCCGCATGACGCACCCCGATGACGGCGTTGCGCGTGCGGTCGGCATCGTGAGCACGCTTGCGGTGGCGGCCAGCCTATACCTGTGCCGCAACGATCCGCGTGTCCTCGTCACGCTGTTGTTCGTCGTGCCGCTGGTGGGCTTGATGGTGCCGCTTTGGCGCCTGGGTGAGATCCCGACCGCGGCGCTGCGCGCGTTCGCTGGGGTCGCTGGGCCGCTCTACGTCGGTGGCATGCTCACGGCGCTCGCGCTGCTGCGGCGCGATGCCGGCAGCGACGGTTCGGGCTACGTGTTCATGTGTCTTACTTTCGCCTGGTTGGCGGACACCGGCGGCTACTTCTTCGGCCGCTTCTTGGGCAAGCGAAAGCTGTACGAAGCCGTTAGCCCCAAGAAGACTCGCGCTGGGTTCGTGGGCGCGCTGCTCGGCGCGTTGCTCGGTGGCTTACTCGGCCATTTTTTCTACCTGCGCAGCATTCCGCTCGCGCACGTGGTCCCGCTCGCTTTGGTTGCCGGCGCGTTCGGCCAATGCGGCGATCTGGTCGAGTCACTGCTCAAGCGCTCCACGGGCATCAAGGATTCCGGTTCGATCGTGCCTGGTCACGGCGGCATGCTGGATCGCATCGACGCGCTGATCATCGTCTCGCCGATCGTCTACCTGTACACGCTGTGGGTTGGGGTAGGCCGCTGAGCGCTTCCCCCAGCCACACCGCCCCATAAACTCGAAACAAACCTTAGCTTTTTGCGGACTGCCACCGTTCTGGAACAATAACGCACATGCAGTCGGCTCCTCCCAATTCCACGTCCCCGGCCTCCGCCTCGCACCCCAAATACGAGTTCTTCAAAGTCATCCAAGGCTACTTGGATGACGCCGCCAAGCTGATTCAGATGCCGGAGTACATCCGCAGCATCCTGGCCCAGCCGAAAAACGAAATCATCGTGCACTTCCCTGTCCGCATGGATAACGGGGAGTATCGCGTGTTCAAGGGCTACCGCATCCAGCACTCGAACATCCTCGGCCCGTACAAGGGCGGCATGCGCTACCACGAGAGCGCGTCGCTCGACGACTTCAAGGCTCTCGGCGCGATGATGACCTGGAAGTGCTCGCTGATGAATCTGCCTTTCGGCGGCGGCAAAGGCGGCATCAAGTTCAACCCGCACGCGCTCTCGCGCGCGGAGCTCAGCCGCGTCACGCGGCGCTTCTTCCACGCGCTCGGCTCGAACATCGGCCCCGACTACGACATCCCCGCGCCCGACGTCGGCACGAATGCACAGACGATGGCCTGGGCACTCGACACGTACATGAACTCCGTGGGCATGGTCTCCAAACAGAGCGTCATGGGGGTCGTCACGGGCAAGCCGGTGGCCAGCGGTGGTACCTACGGCCGCGAGAAAGCGACCGGTCAAGGTCTAGTTCATTGCATCTTGGACTGGGCCGATCGCGCGCGTTTCGACATCAAAGGCAAGAAGCTCATCGTTCAGGGCTACGGCAACGTCGGTTCGAATGCAGCAGTGCTGCTCAGCCAACTCGGCGTTTCCCTCGTGGCCGTGGGCGATCACACCGGCTACCTGTACAACCCGGAGGGCTTCAACCCCTACCGCTTGAAGCAATACGTCGAACAAAACGGCTCGATCGCCGGCTACGCCAACGGCACCAAGATCGAACGCGATCAGTTCTTCGGCACCCAAGCCGACATCTTCGTGCCCGCCGCGCTCGAGAACCAAGTGGGCGCTGCCGAAGCCGAAGCGCTGCAAGTGCAACTCATCGCCGAAGGTGCCAACGGCCCGTGCTCCCCCGAAGGCGAAGAAGTCTTGAAGCGCCGCGGCATCGAAATTTTGCCCGACGTGCTGTGCAACGCCGGTGGCGTTACCGTTAGCTACTACGAGTGGGTCCAAAATCGCCGCAGCGAACAGTGGACGCTTCAAGAAGTCGACCAGCGCCTCGAGCTCGCCATGCACGACGCTTACGACCGTATGGCGCGCTTCGCCAAACTCCACAACTGTGACTTCCGCCGCGCCTGCTACGGCGTCGCTCTGCAACGCATCAACCAAGTTTACTCCGAACGCGAAATCTTCCCCTGATCGGAAGATCGGCCTTGCGCCGGTCACACGCGACGTCGAACGCTCGGCCTTCGGCGTCGCAGCCGTCTTTCGAGAGGGGAAGGACCAATGCCAAACGCCAGAAGACCAGGGTTGGCTGCGCTGCTTCGATCGTGAGCGCCACTTCCTCGATTCGAGAATCGTTGCGCGATGCGACTACTTCACGACCGAGGCGCAGCCGACCAGGATGCGAAACTCAGCCTTTGGATCCGAAGAAACGAGCGCGCACGCGGAAGGGCACAACGAGATGCGCGTCGGTTTCGCTTCATCGTCGTAGTACCACGACGATGAGCTGTCGCAATTGGCGGGATCGAGCACTTTGGTGAAGTCGGTATCGGTGCCCGCGCCCGAAGTGTACGTCACGTTGACGAGGGAGGGGTCGATGTGTTGCTGTGACGTCGTAGCTTCGGGCAGGGGAAAATCGCAGGCGATCGCCTTGCCGCGCACCGCGCTCAAGGTCCCCGCAAGGTCGGTCGCTGCCGAGGGCCCGTCCTTGATGAAGTAGGCGCGCTCGGTTCCGCCGGACAGCGCGAAGTTGTCCATGCTCTCCTGATGCAGGTTGGTGCCTTGCGCGTCCGTCAGGCCGATGAAGTAGGTCTTGATTCCAGCGCTGAGCGCGTCGCTCAGATAGCCATTCAGATACTGAACGCGCTCCTCGCAGCCCTCGGGTTGACCATCGGTCACGAGCAAGATGGTCGTGTGCTCCTCGGGGTGCGCGGCTTGACGAGCCTTGGCCCAGGTCACGGCTCCGTTGAGCGCCGCGCCGGTGGGCGTGCCACCGGGCATCGGCGACGTGGGAGTCGCAGAGTCGATCGCGCTGATCAGGGCTTGCTCTTGCGCGTCCGCTGGCGCTGGGGCAGCGCTCAGCTTTCCGACGTCGACGAGGGGCTGCTCACACGCAGCCACGTCGCACACTTTGGACATGCAGCCGGCAACCGGCAGATCATGCGGGAAAAAGCGCAGCGCGACGCTCAGCCCGTCAGTGCTCGGGTCACTCAAGAAGCCTTTGAGCGCTGCGCTGGCCGTTTGCCAGCGATTGAGGCCCGTTTGCGGATCGATCGTGTCCGGGTGCGCCATCGAGCTGGAGCGATCGAACATGATGAGCAAGGTGACGGGCTTGAGGCTTGCCTCGGCCGTGCCGATGCCACAAGCGTCGTTCGGGTCGACGATCGAGCCGGGGTCGCTGCCTGCTGCCGAAAGATTGAGGCCGCCACCGTGGGCGTTGTTGCTCGTCTGACCAGCGCTGCTCGTCGTGTTGGCGCTGCCGCTCGTGGCGACGGCTGCTCTACCCGCAGCTCCGCCGGCCCCGTTGCTCGAGGTCGGCGGAGTGCTGCTGCACGCGCTCAGCGCCACGGACATTGCGCTGAGCGCGAACAACCATCCGACGTGATCGGAGGGGGAACAACCCATCTGCAAGCTTTTAGCACACCTCATTCGAGGTGCAGCTCGAATGGCAGTTTGTGAATCACCAGAGCGTATTGAACGCCCAGGCCCAATTGCCGGCTGTCGTTTGGATGCAATAACCGCCGTTGCGCACCGGCGGAATCGACGCCCAATTGGCCCCATTGCAAACTTCTACTGTGCCGTTAACGGAGAGCGTGCGACCCGCGGCCATGTTCCCGCAGTTGCCGCCGACTACCGGATGCGTGGTCTCGCGACAAATCGCGCCCGTGCCGAGATTGCCGCTCTGGTAGTTGGCTCCGCTCCAAGTAAACGTCGTGGGGTTCGAACACAAGCCGGTACAGGGCGTACCCGGCAAAGCCGCAGCACATTCGATCGTGATGTTGTCGACCCACAAGTTGCGATCTTGGCCGTTCTGCAGGTAGTCGTTGTCGAACTCGATACGGACCTCCTGCGAGCCGCCAGGCGCCAAGAAGGTGAACGGATACTCGGTGTAAGTCGTGGCGGGGACCGACACGCTGCCGACCAGGACGCCAGCCACGCGCACGTTCATGTGCGCAGCCACGCCCGCTGCCGATTGACCGAGCGCGCGCACCCGAATGGTAGCGGGACCCGCCGTGAAGGTGTGGTTGGTCGAGATGTAGCCGTTGGAGTAGATGTTCCAACCGAGGGGCGGCGCTGCGGTGCCGGTCGAGTGAAACATCGACTCCGCCTCGTACGTCTTCGGCACGCACACGGTGGTTCCGCATGCCTGGAGCGCTGCCGGAATGTCGAGCCTCGGCTTGCTGAGGGTGGGCGCCTTGGGGTCGGTCAACATCGGGCCGTTCTTCAAGCAGGTGACGATCTGGTCAGGCGTCAGATCTTCGTCGGCTTGTTTCAGCAGGGCGATTGCCGCGGTGACGTGGGGCGCGGCCATCGAGGTTCCGGACATGCGGGCGGTGCTGTTACCGAGGCCCGTAGACAGAATGCAGTAGTCGTTACCGGTACTGCACGGCGTGGCCGCCGTTGCGTCTTTGAAACCCGAGCCCGGCGCCCACAGAGTGAGGCCAGGACTGGCATTGCCCCAAGCGCTCGGCACGTCGTTTTTGTCGCTGGATCCGACGGAAACGACCCCGCTGATGCAGGCGGGCGCGCTCATTCCATTCTTGTTGCCGACCGAACCGAAAGGATCATTGCCGGAAGCGACCACGGACAAGATGCCTTGGCTGCGCAGACTGTGGATCGCGTTCGCGATGTTGGTGATGTACGCCGGCGCGCCGGGGCCATCGCAGTTGTCGCCATAGGTCGAGAAAGTTCCGAGGCTCATGTTGATCGCGTCGATCTCGGGGTGCGCGAGCGCGAGCCACTCGAGCGTCGCGGTGACCTCGTCGAACGAGCTGGCCCTGCCCACGACGATCTTCGCCTTCGGCGCAATGCCGCGCGGGGCGATCGTGCCATCGCTGGTAATGATGCCCGAGACGTGCGTGCCGTGCCCCATGTCCGGTCCGCTATCGGCGGCGGCACCGGGGCCGAACTGATGAATGGTTCCGTTCGGGCAACAGCCGACGCCCATGGAGTCGAAGCAGAAGCAGACTTCATCCACCAAATCGCCGTGCAAGTCGGAGTGCGACCCTTCGATCCCCGAGTCGATCACCGCGACGGTTCGGCCCTCACCGGTGAAACCCGCAGCAAACGCCGGATCCGCGCCGGTGATCTTGCGGGTGTCGTTGAGCATGGGTTTGAGCGCAGCGTTCACGTCGAAACGCTCGATCGCGGGATTGTCGGCTAGCCCCTGCAGATCGGCGTCGGACGCGATCACGAGGCTCATGCCTGGACCGGACGAGAAGTTGTAAACGACCTTCGAGCCAGGCGCTTTCAGTTGTTTCGCCACGTCGAGGCGCGCGGCCGCTAGTTCAGCCTTCGACAACGAGCTCTTCAGCGTGACGGAGACGCTCACGCTGCCTTGGATGCTGAGGTGCTGGTGGACCTCGTTGATCGATTCCGTAGGGACGCTACCGCCGGATGAACACGCTGCAAGCAAGAGCAGCGAGCTCGCCGAGCCCAGCAACGTTCCAAACCTTGATCCCTCGAGCCATTTGGTTTTCGCCATGATGCGATCCTCTCCTGTTAGGGGGCGGAACGTAGACCGCGCGCTCGAGCCGAGGGAGGTCGGAAAATTGAGACAGTTGGCGCTTCGTCCTAAGGAGCGTGCGCACGTCCGTCACGTAGGGCCGCCAGCATGAGTTCGCTTCGTGAGTGCACCTTCGCGCGCGCGAAGAGCGCCTCGGTGTACGTCCGAACGCTGCGTAGGCTGAGCTGAGAGCGTTCGCTGATGACCAGCGGCGAAAGACTAGTCATCAGCAATACGGCTAGCCGCGCGAGGCGCAGTGGGAGGCCCCAAGCACGCGCCCAATACGTGGCGCCGACGTCACCATCCAGCAGATCTCGGCGCTCTGCAGCGGCGATGTGAGTGAGGCGTGCAACCCCCTGATCGTTCGACGGAATGACGCGAAGTCCGGAGGCAGTGAGGTGACCGATCAGATCCGACTGAACGACGATGTCGACGGGTGTGTCGCGCTTGCGTGACACCAAGACGTGTCCCAGGGCGACGAACGAGCGCCCCGTGGGCACGATCGGGCCGAGCGTGCCGACTTGTCGACCTTTGAGCCGCACGACGGCTGCCGCGAAATCACGCACGCCGAAGCGGCGCACGATCTCGAATCCGCGCTGGTCGACCGCGCGACGATACTCCTCGCTCGAAAAACGTAGCTCGTCACCCGCGAGCCCCAACAATGAAGCGTCGCGGAAGTGGCAGCCCGTGCCGGAGCCGTCATCGACTCCGTCGCCCAAAAAGCGCTCCAGTGCAGCGTCGAGAACGGCCGAGAGCGTCATCCGAGCAGCACGACTCCTGCGCGCTCGGCGAGAGACGCGCGCGAACGAACCGCGGCCTTGCGCAAGACGCGGCGCAGGTACTTGCTGACCGACGCTGGCGCCAGCTCCAACTGCGCGGCAATCTGCTTGTCGCCGTGCCCCAGCATCGCCAGTTCGGCAACCAGCGTTTCGCGCAAGGTGAGGCCCCAACGACGAGCCCAAGCCTTGCTCGAAAGAGTCAGGAACGCGGGACGATCCACGTGATTTACGGCGGCGGTGTGCCAAAGCTCGGCGATCCGGGCGCCCGCGGTGCGCATGGTGACGATGCCCTCGATCTCGAGCAAAAGTCCTGTTGGCTCGCTGCCGAAGAGCAGCCGGCTATGCCGGCCCTGAAGCACGTAGGTCGCGATCAGTTGATCGTTTTCGAGCTTCGTGACGAAGCGCCCCACGAGATCTTGCAGTGCGCGTAGATCGAACAGCGCGACCTTCAGTGCGTCGACGCCATGCAGGTCGCCAGCGGCGCAGTGCAAGACGACGTCCGGCGTGAACACCTCGACGCCGCGCTCGAAATGGCCGGGCCACCAGCCATCACGAATCCAGCGCAAGAACGCGGCCTGCGCCCGGCGCGCCGAAGCCCGATGTCTTTCATCGCCCTGCAAAATTCCTCCTTTGCCCCGCTGACTACGAATCTGAATTATCGCAACGCCACTCGCTCTTCTTTCAAGTGAGAGTGTCCCGGCCCCTTTTCACTGGAGAATCGCGGCTGCCGCTGGAATCAACGGCGTTGCAATCCACTCCTGAGCGGCGAGTGCGAGCGAAGATCGCGCGCACGATCGCCCTGCTGGCGGCAATTACTCCCTTGATCTGAGGCATACCCCGACCTCGCGCGCTCCTCCACAACGAGCGCCCGAGATCTCTAGGCGAGCCGGCCGCGCTTGTCAATGCGAGGCCATTCGATGTCTTCGCGAGACTCGAATGAGTACTCGTCACGATTGCGCAGTCGCGGACGTTGGCAAGGCTTCGAAAGTGGATCAGGATGGCAGCGCGGAATGCGCCGTCGGTGGGGAGCACCGTCGAACGAGGGAGTGTGCCCGATCATGGATTTCATCGAAGTGGTGGAGTCAGCGTTGCCCACGGAGCTTTGTGAAGAGCTCGTAAGTATTTTCAACGACCACCCGAGTGTCAGCCCGGGGGTTACGGGTAGCGGGCTCGACCTCGCGAAGAAGCGCAGTCTCGATCTGACGCTCGACTCGGATCCGAAGTTGAGACCGCAGTTGGCTCGCGTCCAGCAAGTGACGCTCAAACACCTCGCGAGCTACGTGCGGAAGTATCCGTTCGTCCTGTTCGGTGCCGTCACGACCTCGGTCGTCGATCCGAAGACGCAGCAAGCAGTGGCCGTCACGATCGAGAATTTCGAGACGCTGGCCGATAGCTATTTGCCGACGCTGATCATGACCGTCTTCCGCAGCGGGCCCGTCAATGTTCAAAAGTACGCGGCTGGCATCGGTGGCTACCCGCATTGGCACTCGGAAGTGTATCCGCAAGGCGCACGGTCCGAGCCGCTCCACCGAGTCGCGCTCTACATGTACTACCTGAACGACGTGGCTGAAGGCGGCGAAACCGAGTTCTACTTTCAGGCGCGGAAGATCCAGCCGCGTCGGGGCTCGCTGGTGATCGCGCCTGCTGGCTTCACCCACACGCATCGTGGCAACGTGCCGCTCTCGGGCGACAAATACATCCTCACGTCTTGGCTGTTATTTCGCCGCGCGGAGCAGCTCTACGCCGTGGGACGCGAGTGAAACTCACGGTCTCGCATGACGTGAGTGGAGAGCCGTCCCTACGAGCTCAGCGGTGTCTCGGGTTCGCCCGATGCCCCTGGGTCGAACACTGACGCCGAAGGCTCAGCCGTCCTCAGCCTCGTTCGGTGACCATCAACGAGCTCTCGATGATCACCGCCCCCTTCGATGTCCCAGAGCGAATCAGGCAGCGGACTTGATGATCGCCTTGAGACGTTGGATGGCACGAGAGTGAAGCTGAGAGATGCGGGGTTCGCTGACACCGAGTTCGGCGCCGAGATCCTTGAACTTCACGCCGCGGAAGTAGTGCTGCGAGACGATGTGGCGCTCGCGCTCCGGCAATTGCTCGACCGCTTTGGCCAGAGTCTCTTGCGCGAACTTGGCGGCGACGGCAGCTTCGCTGCTGGAAGCGTCGGCGAGGCAGCGGTTCTGCTCCCACTCGCTCACGTCGTCGAAGCGGACGACGGCGGGCGGCGGAACGTAGGCGTCGGTGCCACTCGCGGCTTCGGCGGCGGCACGAGCTCGGCGCGGCAACCAATCTTGGGCGCGCAACTCGTCGAGGATGGCGCCACGGATGCGCACGCGCACGTACCACTCGAAGCTCTCACTCGGACCATCGGGGTGACGACGAATCGCGTCCCACAGACCGCTCATACCGGCGGCGATCAGATCCTCGCGCAGCACGTTGCGGGGGAGTTTGCGTTGGAAGCCCCCGGCGATCTTGCGAACGAGGGGTTCGTATTGAACGAGGAGCTGAGCGCTCAGGTGCGGATCCAGCCCGCGGGCCTTCTTCGTGCGCGGGCCACGAGCCGTAACGACGGTGGCGGGCGACGTGGCGGCCGGGCGGTGAGCAGCCCGGGCGGCCGAAGACGCATGGCGGCGCGCCGGGCGCGGGGCAATGGAGGGACGAGCCAGGGCACTCATCAGGGCCGCCGGGGGCACCACCGACGCACGGGGCGGTAAGGAGGCACGGCGGGGCTGCGGCGCGACCGAGGCGCGGGCCGGAAGCTCGGGCGTTGCTTTCGCGATGCGAGCGCTCTTCGATTTCGACGATTGGGCGCGGGTCTCGTTAGCTACGGTCATTGCTGGCTCTCCCTTAGGTGTGTGCGGGGCCTTATTGCAGTGCTCGTGCCAGTCCGAAATTAAGTGATTTTTGGGCTAAAACGCCGATGTGGGCGAAATTAAGGGGGGGTCAATCAAGACCCGGGCATGCGGGCCGTCTCGCCGCCGCCACCGTCGAGGCCAAGCTTTTGACGCTGATTTCGCTCCCATTTGAGACGATTGGCGCGCCGGGTCTTTCGTGACCCAGTACCGGGTCATTTGTGAATTGTCTTTTAATATCAATTGGTTGGGTGTTGTTTTGGAGCTCCGCGTGGGGGCTGGGACAGGGTAGGAGAGCTGTCTCCGGTGTCTCGCTTTTTGTTGCACTTAGTGATTGCGCGGACTCCGACAGTCCCCGGTTTTTTGGCTATCCGTGTCCGCGGATGCCAAAGTTTTACTGCACGCATTTGTGTGAGTCGGTTTTCCGAGAGGCATCATGGGCGAAGGACGAAACTTGGTCGGCGTCGACATCGGCACCGCGTCGATCAAGGTCTGCCAGGTAAAAGAGACCCGAAAAGGGCTCGGGCTCGTACGCCTGGGTTACGCCCCGCTGGGGCCGCAGGTCATCGTGGACGGGCAAGTGATGGACTCGGGAGCCGTCGTGGAGGCACTGCAGAAGGTCTTCCATGACGCCAAGATCCGGCAGAAGGAGTGCGCGCTGAGCGTATCGGGGCAGAGCGTGATCATCCGCAAGATCACCGTGCCGATGATGACGGAGGCCGAACTGGAAGAGCAGATCCAGTGGGAGGCCGAGCAGCACATTCCCTTCGACATCAAAGACGTGCACGTCGATTACCAGGTGCTGCGTCGACGCGCTGAAGCCAGCCAAATGGATTTGTTGCTGGTGGCGGCCAAGCGCGACCAAATCGAGGAATACGCGCAGCTCGCGCGCAACGCCAAGCTGAAGCCGCTGGTCTGCGACATCGACGCGTTTACCGTGCAAAACCTGTTCGAATACTCGCGGGCCCTGCCGGCCGATCAGACGATCGCGCTGATCAACGTCGGGGCCAGCCTGTCGTCGCTCAATATCATCGCCAACGGTGTGAGCGCGTTCACGCGCGAGATTGCCAACGGCGGCAACGGGATTACCGAGGAGATCCGCAAGCAACTCAACGTGCCGCACGAGCAGGCCGAGGCCTACAAATGCGGGGGGGCGGCCTCGGCGGACGATCCTGGCCGTCCGGGCATGGTCCCACAGCAGGTCGTGCAGGTGATTGAAGCGGTCAGCGACACCATCGCGGCCGAGATCCAGCGCAGCTTGGACTTCTTCATGGCCACCAGCGGCGAGGGCGAGATCGCGCGCATCTACGTGACGGGAGGTTCGGCGAACTTGGCTGCCTTGGCGCGCGCGATCGAACGGCGTGCGCGTGTTTCGGTCGAGACCTGGTCGCCGATCGAAAAGCTGACCATCGAAGCCAAGGAGGTGAATCCGCAGCTGCTGCAAACGCGCGCGGCACAACTCTCGGTCGCCCTCGGTCTTTCGCTCCGTAAGGAGAAAGAGGCGCGCGCATGATTCGCATCAATTTGATGGCGCAAAAGCGCCGCGCCGATCGCGCCGAAGGTTCGCAGCTCTGGCTGGCAGCGGTGATGGTGGCGATGCTGGCCGAAGTCGCAGCCCTGTTCGTGTTCCACGGTTTCAAGAACGAGGAACTCAACGAGCAAAAGCAAAAGAACGACGCGCTCAGCGCGCAGATCGACCAATCCAAGAGCACCGTCGCCAACCACGAAGAGGTGCGCAAGAAGCTCGCTCAGCTGCGCGCGCGCGAAGAAGCGATCGGCAAGTTGCAGAGCGCTCGCTCCGGCCCGACCGCGATCTTGCTCGAACTGGCGCGCTTGCTCACGCCTGGCCGCGGACCGAGCGTGGATCCGGATCGCCTGAGCCAACTACGGCGCGACAACCCGCTCGCGGTGTTCAACCCCTCGTGGGATTCGCGCCGCTTGTGGCTGACGAAGTTCGTGGAGCAAAGCCGGAAGCTGCGCATCGAAGGGTTCGCCCAGGACGGGGAAGACGTGAGTGAATTGGCCCGGCGCATGAACCTTTCGACCTATTTCGCCGACGTGCGCCTGCTGCCCGCCGTTCGGCAGGTCGACAGCGCCACGCACATGGAAGTCGTGAGCTTCGCGCTCGAAGCGAAGGTTAAATACTGATGGCTCGCCAAACTTCGATTTTGAACAAGCTGCCGCTGCTCGGGCGCGTCGGCGTCGGCATCGGTTTGCTGGCGCTGGTCGGTATCGCGTACTTCGTGCTCTTTTTCGGGGACATCGAGAGCTCGATCAAGGCGGCGCACGGCCGAGAACAGCAACTTCGGACCGATCTCGCCGACGCTCGCAAGAACGAGTTCTCGTACCAGAAGGACTTGGCCGAGCTCACCGATCGCCAGCAGCGTCAGCGTGAGTTGAACAAGGTCTTACCGGTCGAAACGGAGTATCCGGCGTTCTTGAGTGCGGTGCAGTCGGTGGCCAACGTGTCCGGCATCGGCTTGACTTCTTGGACCCCGCAACCCGAAGTGAACGAGCAATTCTACTCGCGGGTGCCGATGAAGGTGACGCTCGTCGGGCGCTACCACCAGGTCGCGAAGTTCTTTTACGGCGTGGGCCAGCTCGATCGCATCATCAATATGGAAAACATCTCGCTCACCGAGCCCAAGGTCCAAGGTGACGACGTAGTGGTCAAGACCGAGGCCTTGGCCACCGCGTTCCGCGCGGTCGAAGACGCCAAAGCCACGTCGCCAGCGGACAAACGCGGTGCTGCCATGGGAGGCACACAATGAGCGTGCTCGTCGAAGTTCGCGCCGGGGCGCCGCTCGCCCTTGCGCTGGCGCTGCTCGGGTGTAGCGATCCGCCCGTGGTCACGGCCCCTTCCAAACCCTCGGATCAGCCCGCGTCGACCGCTTCGAGCGCGGCTCCGGCCGCGAGTGGCAGCGCCGCGAGCCCTCCGCCCAAGGTCGAGGTGCAAGAGACCGAGTTTGCCGAGAGTGAGCGCTCGCGTGACCCGTTCCGCTCCTTTGCCAAGAGCTTCGCGCTGGACACCAAGGCTCGCGTGCACTCACAACGCGAGGTCATTCTCAGTCAATACGCGCTCGACGAGTTGAAGCTGATCGGCATCGTCACGCGAGCGGAGCCGGCCAAAGCCATGCTCGTCGATCCCAACGGCAAGGGCTTCGTGGTCCAACGCGGTCAGTTCGTCGGTCGTCCCGACGTCGTGCAAGCTGCGGGGACCTCCGGGGCGGTGTACGAAATCAATTGGCGCGTCGATCGCATCCGTCCCAGTGACGTCGTGCTCATCCGCGAGGATCCGTCGAATCCCGACGTGCCCAGCGCTACTCGTGTGATTCCCCTCCGTCCCGAAGACGAGACGAACGGCAGCGGCGAAAAGAAATAGCTCGGTCGTTTGGGGCTGCCTCGATGCAGCGCGCGTGCACAGGGTTCTGGGGCGGCTCGAGGTGCCGCAGTGCGTGCTCGCGAACGTGCCCGTGCGTTCCCCGCTCTTCCTGGGCTTTGCCGCGCGCAAGCCGAGCTTTTCGGGCGACGACCACTGCAGGTGAGCGCAGCCCGACTTACTGAAGCGACTCCAGACCCGCGCGTAATTTGTTCTACTCAGTCACAAGCAGATACGCTTCCAGTCGAACCGTGGTGAATGCTTTGAAATGCAATAAGCCGGTCAGCTTGGCCTCCGGAGTCACACCATGAGGCGGACCTCGTCCCTCGCGGCGATATCGCTGCTCGCTTTGCTCACTGCGCTGGCCGTCCCGAACCGGGCGGAGGCCGAGGAGAAGGCAAATCACGCGACCTCCGTGCGCATGGTGCGAGATGCCGAGCGTGACGTGGTACGCGTCGTGGTTGGCTTCAGCGAAATCCCGACCTTTACGGCTCGGCTCGATCGCAACGGCTTGCGGCTGTTGGTGGATGTGCCGAACGCGGACTTGCAAGGCGCGCCCACCGCGCTGACCGAACGTCAAGGCGTGGTCGGCGGCGTGATGGCGCAGGCCTTCAAGACCGACGGCAACTCGACCACGCGCCTCTTGGTCACGCTGCTCGAACAAGCCAAGTACACGGTCACCGTGGATGGCACCGATCTCGTGATCGCGCTGGCCAAGGACGCGGCGGCCTTGGCCACGCCGCGCAAGACGCAGACCCTCGCGCCTGCGCGCGACACCGCGCGCGTCAAAGCCGTTCGCTTCGAACATAGCGACCTGGAAGATCGCGTGCTGATCGACTGCTCCGAGCCGCCGGAGTTCCGTCAAACCCTGATCGCGCCGGGCAAATACGAGCTCACGCTCAGTGGCGCAGAGCTGGGCAAAGATCTTTCGCGCACGCTCGACGTGTCGGCGTTCGGCGGGGCTCTGAACTCCGTGTCGAGCTTCGTTCCGGAGAAAGACAAGAAGTCGGTCGTGATTCAGAGCGAGGGCGACAAGACCGCCCAGGCGCGCGTTTCGCGCCGCGGCAACGGCTTGGTTTGGTCGTTCGCCAAACCCGGCGCTTTGCCGTCGTCGATGACTGGTGTCGGTTTGGACGGCGGGGTCGCGCGCCGGGCGCGCACCGTTCACGTCGAAAACCAAGACGAAGAGGCCATCCCCCCGGTGCGCGACGGTTCGGAGTCGGACGAGCCGCTGATGAAGAGCGACGGCGCTCGGGAAATTGCCTCGGAGCCCGCCGAGGCGGGGGCCTTCGCGCCCAATTTGCTCGGCCAAGCCAAGCGCGCCTTCACCGGGCGACGCATCGACCTCGACTTGAAAGATGCAGACGTGCACAACGTGCTCCGTCTGCTGGCCGATGTCGGACAAGTGAACATCGTCACGGCCGACAACGTCGCCGGTACGGTCACGATCCGCATGCGCAACGTTCCTTGGGACCAAGCGCTCGATGTGGTGCTCCAAGCCAAAGGCCTCGGCGTCGTGCAACGCGCCAACATGCTGCGCGTCGCGCCGCTCGCCGACCTCGAGAAAGAGCGCGAGCTCCAGATTGCCCGTCGGCAGCAAGAAGTAAAGCTCGCGCCGCTCGAGACACGTTTGATTCCGGTCAGCTACGCGCAGGCCTCGGAGATCCAAGACCGGGCCAAGCCGCTCTTGTCCGAGCGCGGCTCGATCGCGGTCGACGATCGCACCAACGTGATGATCGTGCGCGACTTGGCCGGCAATCTCAATCAAATCGAAGAGCTGACGCGCTCGCTCGACACGCAGACGCCGCAGGTGCTGGTCGAAGCGCGCATCGTGGAAGCGACGAGCCGCTACATTCGTGACGTCGGCATTCAGTGGGGTGGCGATACGACCTTCTCCGCCGCGACCGGCAATCCCACGGGCCTCGCGTTCCCGAGTTCGATCGGCCTGGCTGGTGGCGCGAGCGACGGTAACACGCCGACCGCTGGTCTCAGCCCGTTCACGCGGACCGTGGCCAACCCGAACTTTGCGGTCAACCTACCGGCTGCAGTCGGTACGGGGGCCGGTGGCGCGCTCGGTCTGACCTTGGGTTCGATCGACAACACGGTCAACTTGGCCGTGCGCCTGTCCGCTGCAGAGTCGAGCGGCATGCTGCGCATCTTGAGCAGCCCGCGCGTGCTGACCCTGGACAACCGCGAAGCGCGCATCTCGCAAGGCACGTTGATCCCGTTTTCACAGGTCAGCGCGCAAGGTGTCCAGACCACCTTCCAAGAAGCCAAGTTGCAGCTGCTGGTCCGGCCGCACGTGACTGCCGACGGCAGCGTCAGCATGCACGTGAAGATCAACCGCGACGAGCCGGACTACAATCAGACTTCGGCGCGCGGCGATCCAACCATCCTCAAGCGCGAAGCCGAGACCGATTTGCTGGTCATGGATGGCCACACCGCCGTCATCGGTGGCATCTTCACCCGCAACACCGGTCGAAACCTGGACCAGGTCCCGTTCTTCGGCGACATCCCGCTGCTCGGGATTCTGTTCCAGCGCCGCCGCGCCAGCGACACCCGCGGCGAGCTCGTCATCTTCCTCACGCCCCGGATCGTCAACCGCGCCGAAGCGCTCGGCCGCTGATCCCGAAAGGCGCGCCGTACCGCGCGGCGCGCTCACGGTTTTCGGCTGCTTGTTGCGACGAACACGGCTCGCGCATCGCCCGCGTTGACAGTGTAGGGCTCGCTCGATCATGCTGCGTCGGTAGGCGGCGGTGAAGGCTCGAACGGTTTGGCCATTGCTCCGCGTGGGTCATGGCTGAGAAGGTCACGCGCACTCTGCTCATCGGCCTCACGCTGTGCGGCGTGTGCCTGCCCCGCGAGGCGCGCGCGTTCACGACCGAGGTCGACGCCACCCTCGACGCGCAGTTCTACTCGCTGCAAAGTCCCTACGGCAGTCCGCTCGTTCAGCGACGGCGCTACACGCAAACACTGGCGCTCAACCTGTACGACTTGCAAGCCGATCGAAGGCCGCTCGGCCCGACGCTGGCCTTCAAATCGCGGATGCGTCTCGATGCCGATTTTGGTCAACGCCCAGAGGAGCGCAACCCCGACTCGGCGTCGTACATCCCAGGCTTGGTCGAAGCGCCGCTGGACGTGATGTACGCCTACTTGGAAGGTCAGCGCTATTTCGACGGCGCGCTCGGCTTTCGTTTGGGGCGTCAGTACGTCGTCGATAGCCTCGGATTTTGGTCGTTCGACGGCGCTGAGCTGATGCTCACCACGCCCGCGTACCTGGCTTTCGAGTTGTACGCGGGCTTCGAGCAACGCGGTGGTTTGCCCATGCTCTCCTCGTCGCGCTTCGAGGCCGGCGGCGTATCGCGCGGCGATCGCTCGGGTCTCGCTTTTGGCCAATCACCGAGCTTCTTGCAAGAGTCGAAGCTCGCGCCCGCCTACGGCTTTGCCATCGAGTCGAGCGGCGTGTCATTTTTGCAGAGTCGCTTCAGCTATCGCAAAGTGATCAACCGTGATGCGGTGCTCGTCTCGCCGTTCATGGACAATGGTGGCGGGCTCACGTATGCGCTCGGCGATCGCACCTCGAGTGAACGGCTCGGCTACTCGTTGCGTCTCGACAAGACCAACTTGGGGGCGCTACTCGGCTCGATCGTGTACGATTTGTACGTTCGGCGCGTCAGTCAATACAACGCAGGCCTCGACTGGTTCGTGACGGATCGCGCGTTGATCGGCGCCAGCCTCGACTATTTCCTACCCACCTTCGACGGCGACTCGATCTTCAATTGGTTCGCCCACCGCGGGACGACCTCCGCCACGCTCCGCGGCGATCTCGCCTTCTCCCGCCAGTTCGAGCTGGCTGCGTCGGGCGGCGTGCGCATGTTCACGACGGAAGGCGATCCTGCAAGCTACGCGAGCGCCGCAGATTCGAGCAAGAACGGGCGAACTTTCGACTATCTGGGGACCTTCGGCGGCCGCTACCGCTTTTGGGACGGCAGCCTCGCGCTGAACACGATGGCCGAAGCCGGCGACGCGGGGCACCGTTACGGTGCCGATGTCACCGGCCGCAAGCAGTTCGACGGCGGTTACTACGATACGCTGGCCGTGCTCTCACTTTACGATTGGGAAGATGCGTTGCGCCCCGATCGCAGCGCGACCAGCTTTTCTTACGTGCTAGGCGGCGGCATCAACCCGAACTTCCTTTCGTTCAGCAGGGGCCGCCTCGGTGTGGAGTGGGAGCACACCATGAATCACCTCGTGGGTCAGCGCTTCCGCGCGCTCGCCACGCTCAACTTCACGGTGCTGCGATGATGTCCCGAACAGCGCGCGCCGCGCAGGGTGGGTCACTTTGGCTGCTGCTATTCAGCTGCGTGCTGGCACTGTGTCTTGCGCTGTGCGGCCAAAGCCCATCTGCGCGCGCCGACGTCGGGCCTACTCCTGCCGCATCGGCGAGCGAGCCGACCGACGCTGGTGCACTCGCGCCGGCCACCGACGCGGGCACGCCCGTTTCCAACGCCCCCAACTCCGCGCCCAGCGAGCCCAGCATGGCCCGCTTCACGCACGGCCTCAGCGCCACCCCTGATGGGCAGCCCGCGCCCGAGCGCGATCGCCCGCCCGGCGCGTCGCCCACCGACACCGGCCCGAGTCCCGCGATTTTTCCGCCGCAAGAGCTCACCATCCGCTTCAACCACCAGCGCCACGTGCAAGACCTCCAGCTCTCCTGCACGAGCTGCCACGAGAAGGCTAAAACCAGCCACGATAGCGCGGATTCGCTGCTGCCCAAAGGCACGCGCTGCGACACTTGCCACGGCAGTGATCATCGAAACCCGACTCAGGTCCGCGCGGCTCCGAACGACGCAATGGCCGCGTGCGCGTATTGCCACTTGGGCTACAGCCGCTCGGCGGGCAACCGCGTCGCGCCGCTCTCGATACCCAAGCCGAACTTGCGCTTCGATCACGCGCTGCACGTGTCCCGCAACATCGGTTGCGCGCAATGTCATGGCGCAGTCGAGAACCTCGAGCTTGCGACGCGCGATCAGCTGCCGCGAATGCGCGGCTGTCTCAACTGCCACCAAGCACCCGCGCCCGCGGCGGGTCGCGCGCGCTCCGAGTGCCGCACTTGCCACCTCACGGATCCTACGGGCCTGATCAAAGTCAGCTTTGCCTCGGGACCGCTCTCACCGCCGAACTGGTTGCACGACGCTGGGCATGGTCCAGATTGGATCGAGCGGCACAAGGCGGTGGCCGGCAACGACTCGCGCTTCTGCGCCAATTGCCACTCCGAGAAATACTGCGCTGATTGCCACGACGGCCGAGTTCGACCCCGGCGCGTGCACCCCAACGACTGGCTCAGCATGCACCCCGTGGCCTCCCGGGAAAACCAGCAGAAGTGCACGAGCTGCCATCGCGATCAGTCGTTTTGCCTGACGTGTCACCAGCGGCTCGGAATCACCATGTCGGGCCCGTTTGCCAACGCTGCCCAGCGCGGCCGCTTCCACCCGCCGAAGTCCGAGTGGACCGACGGCCAACGCACGCCGCGCCACCACGCGTGGGAGGCGGAGCGCAACATCAGCGCCTGCGTGGGCTGTCACGTGGAGCGTGACTGCGCCATCTGCCATGCGACCGCAGCGATGGGAGGACGTGGCTCAGGCTTCCCGGCCGGCCCCGGCCAAGGCACCGATCCGCACCCGATCGGATTTCGCTCCCGGTGCGCCTCCGCGCTGCGTCAAAACGCGCGCCCATGCTTGGTCTGCCACACCCCGGACGACCCAAATTTGCTGGATTGCCGATGATTTCACACAAGAGGCATCGCAAAAACGGGAACCAGGCCGCAAACTGCTTGCGTGACAGTTCCGCGGACTGGTATTGCGAAAGCCGCTCGCAAAGCTACTTTTCCCTGCGACTGAAGGAGGCTCTTCGTGAAGGAGCTTGTTCGTTTTCTGTTCGAGAACCTGTACTTCGACTTCCAAGGCGACATCACCGTGGAGAAGGTGCGGGAGTTCTTGCGCGAGGACGACAGCCGCGAAGCACGCCAACTTTTGTCGAAAATCATCGAGGAAAAGGGCGTCGACGACCTGCTGATCACCTTGGCGGACTGCCTCAAGGATCAGATCCGCAACGGGGTCAGCGAGCAATCGATCCGCGATCAGTTGCACATCTACACCGACAGCTGAGTATACGCTCAGCAGTACTGGGGAGCGCGCTACTCGGGGTCGCAGCGTTCACGTCGGGGTGCGATCTCGGCGCGCGTGACGACGCTGCGAGCCACGGTCCAGCGTTGCACGTGCTCGCGAGTTACCCCGCGGACGGGCAGGGCACGAATGCCCCAATCAACGCCGACGTCGACTGTGTTGAGCCGACACCGGACTGCGCGGTGCCGACCAACGCCGCGATTGAGCTGCGCTTCGACCGGTTTTTGCTCCCGAATGGACTCGAATGGGGGCTCAGTTTGTATACCGGCAGTCCGCCCGCCAATGGCGTCGGGCTGCAGGTCGAATACGACATGATCGAGCGAGTCGTCGTATTTCGCCCCACGCGGCTACTGCAACCGAACACGGTCTACACCGCGCAAATCCTCCAGTACGAAGACCCGAGCCAGGGATTTTGGGCTTTCGACCACGCGCCGCTCGAGGAGGGCGCTGCACCGCTGCGCTTCAGTTTCAGTACCGGGCGCGGGCCGCGGGTCGAACCAGCACCGCCGCCCCCACCTCAGGACACGTGTGAGACCCTGCTTCAGGGGCCGCTCGACAGCTGTGTGGGCTTCCACGCGACGAAGTCGGATGCGCAAACCTCACCGCCGTCGACCTTCCCACCCATGGGTCTGGATCTCTCGAGTTCGCGCGGGCTCTACTACACGGCGATTCGCCAAGTTGCGCACCAGACCGAGACCGGGAACACCGCCGCAAGCGTTGGCTTGAAGAGCCCTGCGCGCTTCGGCGTGCAGATGAACATCGTGGATCCGGGAAGTCCTGCGACCAGTTACTTGATGTACAAATTGCTGCGAAAGTCCGAAAATTTCGGACCTGCGGGTGATTGGCCGAGCTGCGTGACGGGCTACCACACGCCCGTTTCCGATCTCGACTGCCAACCGCCGGCGGAAGACGAACTCGTTCGATTGCGAGAATGGTGGGTGCTCGGTGATCCAATGCCGAAGGACGGGACATCATCCATGAGTGCAATCATTCCCGCGGCCACCACGCGCGAAAATCTGGTGCGCATCTCCGCTTGGATCGCCGCGGGCGCCAGTTGCCCCGAACCCAACTGACCTTGCGCAGCATTCGCGCCCCGCGGAGCCTGCGAGCAGGTGCGACTCGTGACGACAGAGCAAAGCGCGTTCGTGCGCGTCGCTGCTTCGCCAGGCAGCTGGGTTTTTGATGGTCAAGCGTCGCGCCAGAGGGCGGCAAAGCCTTCGGCGTCGTGGGGCGGGAAATATGTGAGGGATCCGAGGTGCGATGCTGGACCGCGAGCGCCCCACCAAAAATCGGCCTCGCGCCCGATTGGGGTGCCACCAACGTTGACGAGTGAGTGCGTCGGGGCTAATTTATAGGCTCTTCGGGGGTAATGGCAGTGGCAACACAGTTGACAATCCAAGGCCAACCCGTGCGTTGGACCGAGCGAGCCGGTCAAGGCGCGACCAGCTTGGTTTGGCTGGGTGAATGGGCCGGCGGCTCGTGTGTGCTGAAGCTTGGCAAAGGCCCGGCCGAGGCACACCGCTTCGCGGATGAAGCCGAGCGACTGTTGTTTGCCGCGGCGCCGGAGTTTCCGTCTTTGCTCGCGCTGGGTTTGGTTGGGCCCGCGCTGGGTACGGAGCTCGGACAACGCGTCGACGCAGGCACTCCGTACTTGGTGCTGTCCTCTGCGCCCGGTGTCAGCCTGGCGGACGTACTGAGCGATGCCACGCTCGACGCGACACGTCGTGAGCAGCTGTCGCTCGTCGTCGCGCGTGATTTGGGCGCGGCGCTTTCGGCGCTGCACGGTTCCGGCGCCGCGCACGGCGACGTGAAGCCCGCGAACATCATCGTCGACGGCGATCGCGCGCGTTTGGTCGACTTCGGCTTGAGCGGCGCGGCTGAACAAGTCGAAGCCTCGGGCGGCACTGCGCACTACCTCGCGCCAGAGGTGTTTGCTTCCGAAGCCGAGGGTGACGCGCGTGCGCGGGATCTGTGGGCTCTGGGCGTGACTTTGCTCGAGATTTTGCAGCCGGAATCCGCGAACCAAAACGTGCGCGAGCTCGAGTTGCGGGTGTCCGGCGCGCTGGCTCTGGTCGTGCGCGCGCTGCTCTCGCGCGCGCCGGGCGCGCGTCCGTCTGCCAGCTGGGTGTTGCGCCGCGCGCTGGCCAGCGCGAAAGGTAGCGAGCCGCTGAACGAAGAAAGCAGCGCACTGAGAAGGTGCGCGAGCGTCCGAAGAAGCTACCTTTCCACGCGCAAAAACGAGATCTTCAGCGCGGCGCGCAGCCAACTGAGCGCGCCGCTCGACTTGCAGGGGCCCGCTCTCGAGTGGGTGACGGAATGTCGGGCACTCGCTCAGGGGATCCACAAACTGCGCGGCCTCTCGCTCGAGGACGCGCCCGTGCCGGCGATCGCGCCGCTCGATGAACTCTCCCGTGCGCGCTTCCTGGTGGCCTTGGTCGGACCCGCTGCTGCGTCCTGGCCCGCGCTGCGAGAGCTCGGTGAAGGGCTGCTCTTGACCCGGTTGCTCGAGCTGGCGACGCGACACGAGCCCGAGAGCTTTACGCTGGCGACGATCGAACACGGTGCCACGTTGGCGCTCTCGCGCGCTGCGGCGAGCGCCAGCGCAGTCGACATCGCCCTTTCACTCGGTAGCGCGTTGCCCGATCCGGCCTGGCTCGACAGCGGTGAGTCACGTGTCACCCTCGAGGGTGGTCCTTTGAGCTTGGCGCTGGCGCTCGCCCGCGCGTTTCGTTTGCGCGGCGAGCTCGGTCGCGCGCTGGCGTTCCTGAGCGGTTTTTCACAGGTCGAAGCCAAGGTCGCGAGCGCGGAGCTATGCCGTCGCGCCCGAGACAGCGCGTCTGCCAGTGCGCTCTTGTCGAGCCTCGACCCGAGCACGCTCGATCGGGAGCAGTGCGAACGCGTCGCCGCGATCCGCGCGCGCATCGCGCTCGACAGCGGTGATTCGGCGGCGGCGGCCAAACTGCTGGAGCCATTCGCGCATGGGACGTACAGCCTGGAAGTGCGCGCGCTGCTCGAGCTGAGCCTGGGGCAGACCAGCGCCGCGCTGGATGCCGCGCAGCGCGCGCGTTTGCAAGCCAGCAATGACGAAGAGCGCGCGCGGGCCGAGGGCTTGCTCGGCTTGCTCGCCCACGCACGGGGTGAAGCGGAGTCCGCGCGGCACGCATTTCGCGCGGCGAGTGACCTGGCCGCTCGTACCGGAGCGCTGCTCGAAGAAGCGACTTATCTCACCGGCCTCGCCGCAGCCGCGACCAATCTGGGCGAGCTCGGTGAGGCGCTCTCCGCGTCGCGCCGCGCGCTGCTCTTGTTCGAGGCACTCGGGCGCACCGGCGACGCCGCGCGTGCGTCGCTCTCGGCCGCGGTCGTGTACGCCAGCGCTGGCGCGCAGCACGATGCGCGCGCTGCCGCGCTAGAAACCGTGCAACGCGCCAAAGCGTCGGGCGACCAGCGTTGTCGCGGCTACGCGCACCTGGTGCTGTCCGACAGCGTCGAACGCGCGGACGACGCAATCGAGCACGCCTCGCGCGCGCTCTCGCTGCTCGTCGCCGAAGACGACGCATTGTGCGCTGCGGCGCGCTTGTGGGCACGCGGTAGCCTGGTCGACGTCGTGAACTTCGACGCCAGCGCGCGTCGCGACGGCGCAGCCGACGACGCGCGTTTGGAATGGTGGGCAGCCCGTGCTCGGCACGAACTTCAGGCAAGTGAGCCCGCGCGCCCCGACGTGCCAATCGCGGAGCTGAATGCGCTGAGTTCGGCGCGCGCTTCGCTGTCCGTGCGCGGTCGCGCGTTGCACGCGGGCGCCGCGCTCGCCACACGCATCGGTGATGCCGACAGCGCACGCCGGCTGGGCGCGGCCGCTGGCGACGCGGCTCGGGAGTTTCTGCGGCGCACGCCGAGCGAACTCCAAAGCGCGGTGCGCGCGCTCGACTGGGTGCGAGCTCTGGACACCGGCGTCGAATCCAACATCGTGCCCGAGCAGATCGCGGACGTCGAGGCGCTGGTGCGCAGCTTGAGCCAGCGTGATCGCTTGCGGCCGCTCTTGCGCCAGGTGGTCGACGCATTGGTGCTTTGGACCGGGGTGGAGCGAGGCTTGTTGTTGTTGCGTGCGCCCGGCGGAAAGCTGAAGCCACGCGCGGCGCGCAATCTGCGGCGCATCGACCTGGGTCACGAACAGCTGACGTTGAGCCAATCACTGGCCAGGCGCGCGCTCGAGCTAGGGGAGCCCGTGGTGGCGGTCGACGCGGCTGGAGATTTGCCAGAGCTGCACGCGAGCGTGCATGCTCTGAAATTGCGCAGCGTGTTGGCCGTGCCCTTGATCGCTCGGGGGGAGGCTTTGGGCGTCGTTTACCTCGACGACCGCGTCCGGCGCGGAGCTTTCGGTTCCCGCGAGTTGTCGTGGGTGCGCTTGGTCGGCACGCTGGCGGCGGTCGCGATTCTGGATGCCCGCAGTCAACTGTTGCTCAAACGCTCGGCGAGGCGCGCGGAGCGTGCCGAGCGCAAATTGGCGCAGGAATTGGCCCACCGCGAGGCCGAGCTGGACGTCGCCGAGCGTGAACTCGCGCGCTCGCGCGATGCGCGAGAGACCCGCTTTTCTTACAACTCGATCATCGGTCAGAGTGAGGCCGTACGTGGCTTGCTCCGCTTGGTCGACCGCGTGACCAGCGCCGAAGTGCCGGTCTTGATTTTGGGTGAGTCGGGCAGCGGCAAGGAGCTCGTGGCGCGTGCCATCCACGAGAATGGTTCGCGCGCAAAGCAACCGTTCGTCAGCGAAAATTGCGGTGCGATTCCAGAGGGCTTGCTCGAGGCCACGCTGTTCGGCCACGTGCGCGGCGCGTTCACTGGCGCCACGCGCCCGCGTGCCGGCCTGTTCGAAGTTGCCGATCACGGTACGTTCTTCTTGGACGAGATCGCCGAGATGAGCCTCAACATGCAGACCAAGTTGCTGCGCGTGCTGCAAAACGGGGAGGTGCACCCGGTCGGCGCGGACGCACCGCGTTTCGTCGACGTGCGCGTGATCGGCGCGACGCACCGTGACTTGGAAGCGCTGGTCGTGGCCGGTAAATTCCGGGAAGATCTGTACTACCGCTTGAACGTCGTCAGCGTGCGCGTGCCGGCGTTGCGCGAGCGCGTGGGCGATGTTCCGCTGTTGGTGCGGCACTTCGTTTCGCGCTACGCGCAGAAGCGCAAAGTGACGATCTCCAAAGCTGCCATGGATGCTCTCTCGGCCTATCGCTGGCCAGGCAATATTCGACAACTCGAGAACGAGGTGCGCCGAGCGTTGGTCTTGGCGGACGACGTAGTGACGCCGGACATTCTCTCGCCCGACGTGATCGCGCGTGAGGGCGGCGAGGCGCCGCAAGTCGACGCGCTCAATCTGCGCGGGCGCGTCGACGCGCTCGAGTCCGAGCTCGTGCGCAGCGCGCTCAAGCGCACTCAGGGCAATCAAACGCGGGCAGCCGAGCTCCTCGGGCTATCGCGCTTCGGCTTGCAGAAGATGATCAAGCGCTTGCAGATCGCTCCGGACTGAGCTCAGGCATCGAGCTTCAGCGCAACCCCGCTCGCGCGCAGCCGAGCCGATTCACGCAGCAAATCGGCAACGCCACGCGCTGCGTCCGCGCACGGCAAGCCTTCCGCGCGGATGTTGGAGACGCAGTTGCGGTCGGCGTCCGTGCGGGCATGGCTCGGCTGATAGGTCAAATACGCGCCCAAACTGTCGGGCGAGCTGAGCCCGGGACGCTCGCCGAGCAAGATCAGGGAAAAACACGCGCCGAGCAGCTCGCCGACTTCATCGGCGAGTTTTACGCGCGCAAACGGCGCAACGAACACGGGGTACAGGGTAACGCTTCCGCTCAGCAGTGGCAGGAGCGCCGTCAAAAATGGGACGACTTGGCGCTCCGCCGCGAGCGCAGACAAGCCGTCGGAAACGACGACACACAGGTCGCGCTCGCCCCAGAGTATGCGAGCGTGTTCGAGCCGTGCGCGCGACTCCGTGTGCAGAGCGCGGCCTAAATCCGGGCGCAGAAGGAACGAGCGCCGATCGGTGGCTTGCGTCTCGAGCGAAAAGGTTTCGAGTCCGGCCGCGGTGAGCCTTTGTGCCAACGCTTGGCCGTCGAACGGGAGTTCGACGGCATCCTTGGCACGAGCGTGGGCCAGCCGAAAATCCAACAAGGTATCGGTGCGCACGCTGCCGCCAGCGCGGCCGAGTGCAATCCGGGCCGCGGTCAGCCGGGAGAGCGCGAGCCAGGGATCGCGCCTTTCTATACCACCCACTTAGCCTCCCCCTGCCAGGGTATCGAGCAAGAGTTCGTGCCCGGTGCCGACCGGAAGAAGCCGGCGCTGTTCGTTGGTGATGCGCATGTGAAGGAGCCACTGTTCGAATTCTGGCGCAGGCCGCAAGCCCAAGACTTGGCGCAAGTAGTGGCTATCGTGAAATGACGTTGATTGGTAGCCGAGCATGATGTCGTCCGCGCCGGGCACGCCCATCACGTAGTTGCAGCCGGCGACGCCTAGCAACGTGAGCAGCGTGTCCATGTCGTCTTGGTCGGCTTCGGCGTGGTTCGTGTAGCAGACGTCCACGCCCATGGGCAGACCGAGGAGTTTACCTGCGCAATGGTCTTCCAGCCCCGCGCGGATGATCTGCTTTCCGTCATACAAGTACTCGGGGCCGATGAAGCCGACCACGGTATTGACCAGCAACGGCTTGTAGCGGCGAGCAACCGCATAGGCTCGCACTTCCAAGGTTTGCTGATCGACGCCGTGGTGCGCTCCTGCGGACAACGCCGAGCCTTGTCCGGTCTCGAAGTACATCACGTCATCGCCGATCGTTCCGCGGCGCAGCGAGAGCGCGGCGTCTTGCGCCTCCGCCAGGAGAGCGAGCGTGACACCGAAGCTGCGATTGGCGGCTTCGGTTCCGGCAATCGACTGAAACATCAGATCCAGCGGTGCACCGCGACGCAGCGCTTCGAGCTGTGTGGTCACGTGCGCCAATACGCAGGACTGCGTGGGGATCCGATGGCGGCTGATCAGCTCGTCGAGCAACCGCAGCAGCGTTTCGATCGAGCCTAGGCTATCGGTCGCCGGATTGATGCCGATCACCGCGTCGCCACAGCCGTACAGCAGCCCGTCGAAAATAGAGGCGGCAATGCCCCGCGGATCGTCGGCGGGGTGATTGGGCTGCAGTCGCACGGCGAGCGTGCCGGGCAGACCGATGGTCGAACGAAAGCGCGTGATCACGCTACATTTGCGGGCAACCAGCACGAGGTCCTGATTGCCCATCAACTTCGTGACGGCCGCCACCATCTCTGGAGTGAGCCCGGGCGCGAGCGCTCGCAATGCCGCGCTGTCCGTTTCGTATGCCAATAACCAGTTGCGAAATTCACCGACAGTGAGCCCGGCCACGGGAGCAAACGCGGCGGCGTCATGAGAGTCCACGATCAGGCGCGTCACGTCGTCGAGCTCATAGGGGATCAGCTGATCTTCCAAGAAGCGCGCGAGCGGTACCTCCGCCAGGCAGATTTGCGCTGCCACGCGCTCTTCGGCGGACTTGGCGGCAACTCCGGCGAGCTCGTCACCGGAGCGCTTGGGCGTCGCCTTGGCCATCAGCTCGCGCAGCGTCGCAAACTGATAGCTTCGACCAAAGAGCGTGCTCGAGAAGGGAGCGGGCATTTGTCGGGTTCACTCTCAGGCGCCACCGGGCAGGACGGCAGCGGGATCTTCCGTAGTCGTTTCAGGTTCGGCGTGCTCGACCTGTGTTCCCTTGCTGATCGCGAATCGTTCTTCGGGCGAGAGCACCAACCGGTGTCGTCCGAACAGTCCGAAGTAGGCTAGCCCAGCGAGGTACCAGGCCAGAGCAGCGTACACGCCCTTCACGTACGCCGGATCTCGAAACTGGTAGTACATGGTCCAGAGCGCGATCACGACCGTCAATGCGGCGCCTGCAATCCCGAACGGACTGCGGTAAGGTCGCGGAATCTCGGGCAGATTCAGGCGAAGCAGGATGAACGACAGCCCCTGCAAGGTGTAGGAAATCATGGCTCCGAAAACAGCCATGTTCAAAAGCGTGCCACCGATGATCGCCCCGCCTTCCTCTGGTCCGCGCGAAAACCAAACCACCATCAGCACCAAGAGACCGATGGCAGTGCCCGTGAGCAGACCCATGTACGGCGTCTTGCGCGATCCGTGCGTGAGGGACATGAACGGAAAGTAGTAGCCGGCACGTGAGAGCGAATAAATCTGCCGACCGTAGGCAAAGATGATGGTGTGAAAGCTGGCGACCAAACCAATCACTGCAAAGAGTGAGAGCAACTTGGCGACGCCCGCGCCATACAATACGCGAAAGCCGTCGAGCAGCGGTTCGGCGGCGGTGGCCAGGGAATACGAGCCGCGCATTTGACCGGGCGCGGTCCCGCCGATCGACGCGTTCAGAATCATCACCGCCAGCGCCGAGAAGATCAAGGTCGCGATGCCGAGCAGTAGCGCCTTCGGCATGTCTTTCTTGGGGTCGTGCGATTCTTCGGCGGCGAGCGGCAGCTCTTCAATCGCAAGGTATAGCCAGACTGCGAACGGCATGGCGCTGAATGCGCCACCGAGCCCAAACGGCAAGAACGGGCCGCCGCCGCTGGGCAGCTCGATCAGCTTGCCATCCGGTCCCACGTCCACGTTCAGCGCCCAGCGGTTGAAGTTGGCGTGCGGCAGCGCACTCAAGCAAAACACAGCCAAAACCGCCAGCGCCAGCACGGTGACCACCACGGATACCTTGAACGACAGCGACACTCCCCAATAGTTCAAGAGCACGAACACGCAGTACGCGCCGACCCACCACGCGGGTTGCCACGCCGGCGGAGTCTCGAAGATCCCGGTCAAGTACGAACCGATGAAGAACACGATCACGGCTGGCGTCATCACGTACTCGATGCTTTCGGCGAGACCGGTGATGAACCCGCCCCAGGGGCCCATGGTGCTGCGCGCAAATGAATACGCGCCGCCCGTGTGCGGCATGGCCGGCGACATCTCTGCCAGAGAGAAACTCAGCCCGAGATACATCACCGCCACGATCAACGCAGCGATGAACAGCCCGCCCCAGCCACCCGAGGCGATACCGAAGTTCCAGCCCGAGAATTGCCCCGAGATCACGGCGCCGACTCCCAACGCCCAAAGCGACCAAATACGCGCATGCCGCTTCAAGCCGCGTTTTTCGAAGTATTCCTGCCCCGCCTCTTGGTAAGTGACACTCCCTACTGTTTTCTTTTCGGTCATGACCACGCTCACCGGTTTTCGAGCCACGTTTTCGCGCTGAGGCAGCATGCCCGAGCGCCCTCCGACCACCGGCATAGGATGCGCGCCACGAAGCGCTGTGCGGTTGCTGCCAGGTAAACGGCTTGCGTCGTGGCCTTTTCCGAAGCCGCGCGTGCGCTGTCAAACGGAAGAGGCGGAGCGCGCGTGCGATGATCCGAGTATTTCGCCGAGCAGCGCGCGTTGTCTTTGCGCCATCCAGCGATTGATTTCGCTCAAGTTTGCGACCGGGATTTGGCTGAATGGAGCTCGTTGGAGATAGCCGTCGGGCCCGAACTCCGGTGTTACCGTGAGCAACGCTCGACCGCGGTCTCGAGCGGCGACCGCGATGCGACGCCACCACGCCTCGTGCGCGAGCAACTCTGGTTCGTATTCGGGCGCGCGCGGATCCGGAACCTGCGGCCCTTGCGCATAGCCGACGCGCGCGTGCACGTGGCGCGCGCGGTCGATGGCGAGCGTGAGCGCCGGCTCGTCGTCGAGGAGGCGCTCGCACACGACGCACCAGTGACTAAAATCACAGGTCAATTGCAGTTCGGGCAGCGCGCGAAGAAGCTCTGCGGTCAGCCAAGGATGAAACGTGGGTCGACTGCGGTGAGTTTCGAAGCTGAGCTCGACTCCTGCTGATTTACCCAACGCAAGCGCACGGGCGAAGAACTCGACGGCAACGGACAGCGGCCAGCTGTCGGAGCCGACCAGGCAAGTGCAGAACAGAGCGTTGGCCTCGACGGCTCGCGCAACCTGCGTGCGAAAGTCGTCGAAGTGACGCTCGATGCTCACGGACGACGCGGGCGCATACGAGCCTCCGCTGCAAATCTCAGCGATATAGGGCAACCGAGCGAGCTTCAGCTCACGCGCTTGCGCCGCGTTCTCGGGCGGCGGTCCCTCGATGCCATCGAACTGCCCGCTCTCCACCTCCAGCCGGCAGTTCGCCAGCCCACCGAAAGCCCAGGCGCTGGCGAAGAGCGCGAGCTTCACGCCGACACCGCGTCGCTGTTCTGCGTGGCAACCGGCTCGGCGCGATCCGCGCGTTCGCGCGCGAACGAGGCCAAACCGAGCGCGCCTGTCGGCAGGCTCAACTCGCCGCGCGCAATGAGTTGCTTCATGTAGCTGAAGCTTTGCGCAGTCTGCGCGAGCAGGTGCTCGCCAGCGCGCACGCTCGGATAACGCGCCCCGCCGTCAGTCCCTGCCAAATGCGGAGCTGGCGCGATTTCCGCGTCGTAGTCCAGGTTGAAGAACAAGGGAGCCGAATAGCGCTCTTGGCTCACCTTGCGCACGCGGTGCGCGGTCGACACCCAGCGTCCATTGCTCAGCACTTCGAGCAGATCGCCGATATTGATCACGAACGCGCCCGGTACCGGCGGCGCGTCGACCCACTGGTTTCTGGCATTCAGCACCTCGAGCCCGGGCGACGTCGCATGCAAGATCGTGAAGCACTCGTAGTCGGTGTGCGCGCCAATTCCGGGAGCGTCAATCGCAGTCGCAGAGTGGGGATAGTGGATCAAGCGTAGCTGTGAGGGCGGCTTCTGCAAAACTCGGTCGAAGTGGTCCTCGGGCAGGTCGAGCGCCAGCAGGAAGCCGCGCAGCAGCCTGCGGCCGAGCGCGGTCACGGCGCGGTAGTACGCATCGACCCGGTCTCGAAAGGCCGGAACTTCAGTCGGCCAGCGATTGGGGCCGAGCAAGCGATTGCCCGCGCGATAGTCAGGATCGGTGTCCGGTAGATCGAGCGACAGGTCGAAGGCTTCTTTCGTGTCCTTCGAGCCGGCGTAGAAGATCTCCTCACCGGGCGGCACGTAGCCGCGATGGTTGCTGGAGTCACCGATGTAGTAGCGCTGCTTGTGCGCCTCCGGCAGCGCGAAAAATTCCGCGGCGGCGGACACGAGACCGTCGATGAGGGACGGTGCAAGGCCATGCTCGGTGGCGTAGAAAAAGCCGGCGTTGCGCGCCGCGCGATCGAGGTTGCTCGCTGTCGCTCGTCGGAGCTCGACGTCCGGGCTGCCCAAGCCTGAGACATCGACCAACGGCAGGCGTTCGAAATCGCCACGTGCGCTCATTCCCGCCATTGGCAGCCGTGGCAGGTGTTGTCGACGTTGCCGGTCGATTCCGTTCCGGTTTCGGTCGGACAGCCGAGCCTCTGGCACAGCGCGTTCTGCCCATGGTAGACGCTCGGGTTCGTATGCAACCCCGCGCGGATGTAAAGCCGGTCTTGAAATGGGCCGGCGGCAAGCGCCAGCTTCTGGAGCACATCTTGCCGGTCGTCGAGCGCCGCTTTCCCGAGCGCATCGAGACCTATTACGAACCGTTTGCCGGCGGAGCCGCCGTGTTCTTCGCGCTGTCGGCGCGCAACAAGTTCGAGCGCGCCCGGCTCAGTGACATGAACGCGGACTTGATTCGTGTGTACACCGCTCTGCGTGACGATGCAGAGTCGGTGATCGCCGAGCTCGAAAAGCTCGCCGCGCTCGAGCTCAGCAAAGAGACCTACTACTCGGTGCGTGAGAAAGTGCGTACCAAGCGATCCGGCAAGGATGCCGTGCGGGCGGCGCGGCTGATCTATTTGAATCGCACCGGGTACAACGGCCTGTACCGTGTGAACAGCAGCGGGGAGTTCAACGTTCCCTACGGCAGCTACAAGAACCCTCGCATCTTGGATCGGCCACGCCTGTTGGCGGCGGCCAATGCGTTGCAAGGCGTCGAGCTGGCGGTCGAGGATTTCGAAGTGTCCTGCAAGAAAGCCAAGCCTGGCGACTTCGTGTACTTCGATCCGCCGTACGTGCCTGTATCGAAGACGGCGAATTTTGCGGCCTACCACTCCGTGGCCTTCACCTCGGTCGAGCACGCGCGTTTGGCCGAGACCTTCCGGCGCTTGAAGAAACGCGGCGTCGTCGCTTTGCTGTCCAACTCAGATACACCGGAAACCCGCGAACTTTACCGGGAATTCGACACGCACACGGTTCACGCAACGCGCGCCATCAACTCCAACGCGAGTCGCCGTGGCAGCGTGCCCGAGTTACTCGTGCACAGCGAGCCATACAAAAAGCCGAAGGCGCGCACCCGTTAGGCTCCGCCCAACTCGAGTGACGCACGCTCAGGTCTCGACGCGACGCGCGCCGTTCTGCGACGTACGACGCTAGCTCCACACCGGCTGCTATTCCGCGGCGATCTGCTGCTTGCGCTTGCCAGAGAGATCGAGTGCGGCGATGCGATAGGCTTCGGCGTAGGTCGGGAAGTTGAAGATCGCGTCGATGAACGTGTGATACGTCATGCCGCCGAGGATCGCCATTTGCCCGATGTGCACCAGATCCGCGGCGGTTTCGCCGGCCGCGTGCGCGCCCAAAACGACCCCGGTGTCGGGATGGGCGACGAGTTTGAGCATGCCGTCTTCGGCGGCCGAGATTTGTCCGCGCGCGACCTCTCTGAAGTTCGCGCGCCCGATCAGCGCGTTGCCGTGTCGCTCACGCACTTCACCTTCGGTGAGGCCCACGCTGGCAAGCTCCGGGATGGTATAGATGCCGGCTGGAGTCGCTTCTCGGGCCGCGCCGACTTCGGCGCCGAAAGCGTGGCAGACGGCGCGCCGGCCTTGATCCATCGAGGTCGAGGCCAGCGCGGGCGGGCCGATCACGTCACCGGCCGCATAGATGTGAGGAGCAGCGGTCCGGCCGTGCTCGTCGACGGCAATCAAACCACGGGGGGTTAGGCCGATGCCCGCCGCCTCGACGGCCAAGCCCTGGACTTGGGCAATGCGTCCGAGCGCGCAAAATAGCTTTTCGCTGCGGATGACTCGGCCATCGTCGAGCTCGGTTTCAACGAGCGAAAGCCCGTCCCAAGCCACGCGAGTCAGCTTACGTCCCCCCAAGTATTGACCGCCGAAGAGCGACAGTTGTCGCGTGAAATGCGCGCTGATCTCCGGATCCAGGAAAGCGAGCGGGCGGGGAGAACGATCGATGATCGTGACCTTGCAGCCGAGCGCGGCGAAAATCGAAGCATACTCGCAGGCGATCACGCCCGAGCCGAGCACGGTCAGCGACTCGGGTAGGTACGAAACCGAGAGGATCGAGTCGCTATCCAAAATGTGTTCGTGATCGATCGGTACCTCGTCCGGGGTGCGGGGTGACGAACCCGTGGCAATCACGAAGAAGGCAGCGGTGACGCGGCGCTTGCCGCCGGCGATGTCGCTGAGCTCGAGTTCGCTGGCGGACAGAAAGCGCGCTACGGCTTGCGCTTGCTCGACGCCGTTGCGCGTGAGCTGCGCGCCCATGTAGCTCTCGTGGGACGCGATCACTTCCTCTTTGCGCGTCATCAGGCTCTCGATCTGGGTGTGCTCAGGCATCTTCACATCCATCACTTGTGAGGTGAGACGCTGGAATTTGCCGAGCGCGAGCGCCGTCTCGCGCAAAGTCTTGCTTGGGATGGTACCGAAACGGACGCACGCACCGCCGACGGCTCGAGAGCGCTCGACGAGCAGCACCTTGCGACCCAGTTTTGCGCCCTGAATTGCGGCTTTTTGGCCCGCGGGGCCACCACCGATGACCACCAGATCGAACGAATCAGTCATGACAGGACCCCGATCGTTTCTTTGATCGCGCTCGATCGCTTGATGATCTTGTCCAGCATGTCCGGATAAATTTCGAGCGCGCCCAGCGCGGGGTGTCCCGTCACGGCTTCATTCGTGAGCGCGTCAGCGTCCATTGCCAGGTGAGCGAAGCGATCTGCAAGTGAAGTGATACGCACCGGAATGCTCTCTTGGTCGGGGTTTGGTGTGTGGTGTCTGCCCAACGCGGTGACCACCGTTTCTGGCAGGGTCCAGGCCTTGGCGAGCGCTGAGCCGGCTGCCTCGTGTAGCTCGGTGACCAGCGAAAGCACGCTTTCACGATCGGGCACGATCTTGACCTCGCGCAGCGACGTCACCAACGCTTGTAACAAGACCGGGCGCCCGACATCGTGGAGCAACCCGCACAAGAACGCGTCTTCTACGTTGTTTCTGGTTTGGCGCGCGATTTCTTGCGCGAACAGCGCGGTGCCGATCGAATGGGCGAACACATCGGCGAGCTCTTCTTCGTAGCCCTTGGCTTTGAATACGCCCGTTCGACAAGCGATGATCAAAGCGATCTCGCGGATCTTGACTGCGCCCACGCGGGAAACAGCCTGCTGTAGGCTGACGATCTGGGCGCGCGGGCTGTACACGGGCGAGTTGACGATGCGCAGCACGTGAGCTGACAGTGCTGCGTCGCGCTTGAGCATGTCCGCGATCGTCCGCGTATCGACGTCTTCTTTGGCGGCCGCGGAGGTGATCTCCATGGCCACGCCGGGCAACAGCGGCAGCTCCAAATTACCCGCATTCAACTTCGCCTCGAGCTCGCTGCGAACGGCAGCGGGCACACCATTTTTGGGCGTACGGCTTTGAGCGATCTCGACTTCGCGATGCATCGGCGTTCCCTGAAAAGCGCGGCCGGCGTTTTTGCTGGCCTGAACGGAAGCCAACGGCCACCAGGAACGGCGAATGAAGGGGATGCTAAGTGCCGGTAACGTATGATGTTATCTGGCTAGGCCGCCGGGATCATTGTCGAAATGCAAGAGCCGATGGTTCGCGGTGTCGGCGACGACGTAACCGTCGGTCACCGCGGCGATACCACGGGGCAAGCTGAGCTCGGTTTCGAGACCATGACTGTCACCGCCGTGGCCACTACCGAGCAACGTGACCACGTTGTTTTCTGTGCCGAAGACGAGCCCGCGCACCCGGTTGTTGCCGGTGTCGGTGAACACCAGGCCATCCCTCGTGATGATTAGCCCGTCAGCGGCGCGCAACGCTGCCTGGAGACCCGGACCGCTTCGATCTCCAAAGGTTTGCTGGTCGTTGACGAGCAGCTTGCTTTCGCCATTGGGTGCAACTTCGAAGACTGCGCCGAGATAGCTCGCCAAATAGTAAATCGTGCCATCCGCGGCGACTGCAACGGCTGTTGGACCACTGGCGCCCGATACAGCAGTGGTGACGGCGCCCGTGCTGGGGTCGATGCGTCGGATCGCGTGGTTGCGAAAGTCTGCCACGTAGATCGAGCCGTCGGGCGCGACGGTCAAACCACGCTGCAAGTTGAAGCGTGCTTTGCCGCGGTCAGCAGCGTCAACGTAGTCCTTGGCGTGCGTCGCGCCGGCATAGCGCTGTGCGCTGCCATCGGGGCTGATGATAATGATGCGACTGCTGCCGGTATCCGAGACGTAAATATTCCCGTTCGCGTCGACCGCTATGCCGGTCGGAGTTTCGAGCTCGATGCCGTTGTTTCCGGATTTGTCGAGCAACGTCGAGACTTCGCCATCGGCAGAGATTTTTCGAATGGCATTGTTGCCGGTGTCACAAACGTAGAGCTCGCCCTCCGGCCCGACTGCGATTCCCGATGGATGGTCGAACCGTGCGCGCGAAGCGCTACCGTCGGCGAAGCCTCGTTTTCCGCTGCCGGCCAGTACTCTCGAGCGAGCGGTGATGCTTCGCTCATAAGTTGCCCGCGAGGGACGTGGCACGCGCGCTTCCGGAAATAGGCCGGCGCGGAACAAGATGTTCTCCGTGACTCGCTGGACCCGCGCGTTTTCGATGCCCTCGTCCGAAAGTCCTTTCGCCCAGCCGATGGTCCCCGCTGCGAACACGAAGCTCGTGGGGGTCGGATAAAATACCGTCGCCTCGTGCCGCGAGGCGTAGCCGTACTCGTGCAGCGCGGCGGAGCTCGAAACCACTTCCAAGCCGTCCGGTTGGCTACCGTTGTCCGAGGTGACGTCCCACTCGTAGCCGACGATGTTGCCGAGCGATTCGCCGGCCTTCACGTCCGTGCCCTCGTAGAGCCAATGGTCGGGCGCCGTGACGATGAAGGGGAAGCCATCGAGCAGTCCCCAACCCGCCCAGATCACGCCGAGCATGCCGTTTTCGGGGCGCGCGTGAGGCGCGTTTTGATAATCAGCGGTGCAATCTGGCGCGTCGTGCAGAGGATCGAGCGATCGCGACTTGTAGCAAGTGATAATGCGATTCGGCATGCCTGCGCTGGAAGGCTCGAAGCGAATCCGCCGGTACGCGTTGTTGCCCGAGAAAAAGGCCATGGACAGCCCCCGGTCACGCGCGTCCTCGAGCGCGTTGCGCTCCGCCAATGACCAATACTCGTCGTGACCGGCGGTCAGGTACAGTTGTCTGCCTTCCAACAGCTCGGGTGTGCCGTCGATGTCGACGTTGGTGACGTAGGCGACGTCGTAGCCTTGCTTTTCCAACCAACGCACCATCGAATGTTCGACCAGCGCGCCGATGTCCGGATCGATGGTGTACGGGCGATCGAAGCTGACTTGATAGCCACGCGACCCGTTGAACGCTCGAGGCGAGGGGAGATGATTCGAGTACAAGTTGACGCCACCCCAGAGATTGTAAGCCTGCCAGCACGTCACGTTGGCTTGCATCAACAGCGGTGCTCGCCGCCCGGTTTCGCGCACGATGAACGGGACATGGCTTTCGAAGCCGTCGTCCGTGGTGAGCTTGAGCAGGTAGTAGCCGCTCAGCCAGCTCGCCTCGACCGTCAGTTCGATCGCGGTCGCCCAAGAACACTCGATTAAGCCCGTCGTGGAGCTGACACTCGGCTCGGGCTGTGGGGTCACCGGGACGGGTGCGCCCGAACCGATCAAGCGTGCCCCCAGGCCCTGATAGTGCCCGACGCGATACAGATCCCAGCGCACTCCCTGCGGCCTACTGACGTTCACGCAGATTTCGATCGTCTCGCCGAGGCTGGCCGAGGTCGTCGAGGCGTAGCCTTCGACCTCACGCTCGTTGGCGGGACGTTGCAACTCGAAGTCACTCGTGCCCGGGAGGCG
>Ga0164308_10000119_pt1 | contig 38969 bp, 29 predicted proteins | sample Whisoiple_246_MG_FD_109983 | JGI IMG/M metagenome (GOLD analysis project Ga0164308, IMG submission 109983) | Soil microbial communities amended with fresh organic matter from upstate New York, USA - Whitman soil sample_246_MG | ecosystem: Environmental > Terrestrial > Soil > Unclassified >... | reverse complement strand
GGCGTGATCTGGCAAATCAACTCTTTCGATCAGTGGGGCGTGGAGCTTGGCAAGGTCTTGGCCAAGCGCATCGGCACTGAGCTCGAGGCCAAGGGCGAACCTGCGCTCGCCCACGACTCCTCGACCAACGCGTTGATCAAGCGCTACCGCGCAGCGCGCGGTTAGCCGGATTCGGCCGCGAGCGCTCGCACGACTTGCGCCGCAAGCTCGGCCCCCTTCACCGGGTCGAGCTTGCCCGCGGGCCAACCGATGCCGAGCCCCGATTTTTCGTCCGGCTTCGGAATGATGTGGAAATGCACGTGAGGAACGGCCTGGTGCGCCAAGCTCTCGTTGTTCTCCAGCACGTTGAACGCGCTCGCGCCGGTCAACCGCTTGAGCGCTCGGCACAAGCGCGGAAGCACGCGGCCAATGGCCGCGCTGGATTCGTCCGACAGCAGGTCGAGCGTCTTCACGCTTTCCTTCGGAATCACCAGCGCGTGACCGTGGCTCAGCGGGGCGATGTCCAAGAACGCGAGCACGTGCTCGTCCTCGTACAGCTTGTGGCAGGGAATTTCGCCGCGTATGATCTTGTCGAAAATGGTCTCGGCCATGGTTCGATCACTAGCACGCTCGGGCGCGGCGGAACCGCCCGCAATGGTTCAGAATCGAGTCGTCCGCGATGTTGAAAGCCAGCAGCGTTCTAGGAAATAGCCAGCGTCTCGATGGCGGTGCGATGTTCGGCAATGCACCGCGCGCCCTGTGGAGCCGCTGGGCAGCGCCGGACGAGGCCGGGCGCATCGCCCTAGCCTGTCGCGCGATGCTGATTGAAGACGGCTCGCGTCGCATCCTGTTCGAGACCGGCATCGGCACGTTCTTCGCGCCCGAATTGCGCGAGCGCTACGGTGTGGTGGAGAGCGAGCACGTCTTGCTCGAATCGCTCGCCGAGCTCGGCACGAGCGATCGGGAGATTGACGTGGTGGTGCTCAGTCATTTGCATTTCGACCACGCGGGCGGCTTACTCGCGCCGTTCCGCGCAGGTCGCTCTCCGGAGCTGCTCTTTCCGAACGCACAGTTCGTGGTGGGCAAGACCGCATTCGAGCGCGCGGAGCGACCACACTTACGTGATCGGGCGTCATACATTCCCGAGCTGCCGGAGTTGCTGCGCCAGAGTAGTCGTTTGCATCTGATCGACACGAACACTGACGTGTCGGCGTTGCTCGGCACTCGAATCGCGTTCGTCGAAACGCTCGGGCATACACCAGGCATGATCCACGCGCGCGTCCTCGGTCGAAGCGCGCGCCTGTTCTTCGCGGCAGATCTGGTGCCGGGACGGGCCTGGGTCCACTTACCGATCACGATGGGCTACGACCGCTATCCCGAGCAGCTCGTCGACGAAAAAGCCGAACTTTTCGGCAGTTTCGTGCAGAATGCGGATCATCTATTTTTTACGCACGACCCTGACGTCGCAGCAGCTCGCCTCCGCGAGCGAGCGGGTCGCTACCAGCCATGTGACGAAGTCACGGCGTTTCGAGGCTGGGACCTCGACTCCGAGTCCCTAGGCCCGACGATTTCGCCGACGGCCTAGCACGAACAGACCGACCAACAGCGCCAGCGCCCCCTTCGACCCAGCAGCGCGATTGCTCAGCGCGCAACCGCCGGAGTCGCCGCCATCATCCTGGTTCGAAGTCCCCGTGCCCCCTGCCGTGCCAGCACCGACACTGCCTGCGATCGCTGGGGAGCCCGCGACGCCCGCGCCCGTTGCGCCGCCGCCGCTGACCCCGGTCGTCGGACTGCCTGCCGTGCCGGCGATCGTGCCACCGGTACCGCCGCTATTCGCGGCGCCCGCAGTTGCCGCACCGCCGCTACCAGCGAGCGCGCCACCCGCTGCACCGCCACCACCCGCAGTTCCGCTTGCGCCTCCGCTCGAACCGCCACCCGCGCCGCCGGCAGCCGTCGGATCGAAGATGGGCTTGCTGCTGTCCGCGGTGATCTTCAAATCCGCGCAGTGGTGATAAAAATAGCCTGCTTTGGGGCCGTTCGAGCCGTGCTGCGCCATGAACTCGATCACCTGCAGCGTGCACTTGTCGCAGTTCACGTTGGGCAACGTGATCTCGCCAGAAAACATCTTCATGTCGGTGGTGTGCGCCCACAGGTTGTCGGCGAGCACTGGAAACACGGGAGTCGTCTGGTAGTCGGCAGTCGCAGAGGTTCCGGGCCCTGCGGGCGGCAAGACCTTACCACTCGCGTCTTTGACGACATTGTCGATCGGGAGCTCGTCGCGCGACTTGATCGACAGCGCAATGCGATAGAAGCCCGGGTGGAAGACGGTCTCACTGACCTTCAACATCAACTTGCTGCCGCCCATCACCGGGGTGACGACGTTCGAAGGCATGTCGGTCGGCCCGCATGGCGGGTCCCCTTTGCCGCCGTTCGTCGAGTTGGAGGCAGGAGGCGGCGCGAGCAACGTGAAGTGTGCCTGGGCAGTCGCGGGCAGAGCAAGCAGTGGGGCGGCGAGGACCAGCACGGATGAGCGCATCAAAAACCTCCAAAAGAGCAAGCGGTACGCGAACTCTAGCTAGATCCACCGGTCTGCCAATCGCCGCGTCGCGCCCGACGCGACGATTGTTCGTCCGACAGCTGGCGCGAGCATCAGCGCCAGTATCTTTTTTTGCTCAGCCGGTTTTTTGACCCGTTTCGTCGGTGTCCCGATCCGAGAGAGTCACGCTCCCAGCGCGGCGCTCACGATCTTGCGGGCTTCATCCAGAATGAGGTCGAGGTGCTGCGCGCCCTTGAAGCTCTCGGCGTAGATCTTGTAAACATTTTCGGTCCCCGACGGCCGCGCGGCGAACCAGCCATTTTCCGTGGTGACCTTGAGACCACCGATGGCCGCGTCGTTGGCGGGCGCACGAGTGAGCTTGCGTAAGATCGGCTCGCCCGCTAGTTCGCTCGCGCTGACCGACTCCGGAGACAGCTTTTTGAGCAGTGACTTTTGCGCGGGGGTCGCAGCTTGGTCGACGCGCGTGTAGTACGGCGTACCGAACTCCGCGCTGAGCTCCTGATAGTGCTGCCCCGGATCCTTGCCGGTGACGGCGGTGATCTCGGCGGCCAGCAAATTGAGGATGATCCCGTCCTTGTCGGTCGTCCACGCGCCGCCATTCTTGCGCAAGAAGCTCGCGCCAGCGCTCTCTTCCCCTCCGAAACCGAAGGAACCGTCGACTAAGCCGTCGACGAACCACTTGAAGCCGACAGGCACTTCCTTCAGCGGTCGTCCAATCGATTTCACCACGCGATCGATGAGCGAACTACTCACCAAGGTCTTGCCCACCGCGGCGCTCGGCGACCACTGAGGGCGATGCGTGAACAGGTAGCGAATCGCAACAGCGAGGTAGTGGTTCGGATTCATAAGACCGGCGGACGGAGTGACGATGCCGTGCCGATCCGAATCCGGATCATTGCCGAACGCGATGTCGTACTTGTCCTTCAACCCCACGAGCTTCGCCATCGCATAGGGGCTCGAGCAGTCCATGCGGATCTTGCCGTCGTGATCGACGGTCATGAACGAGAAACGCGGGTCCACGGCGGGGTTCACCACGCTGATGTCGAGCCCATAGCGTTCGGCAATACGCGACCAATAGGCGATGCTCGCCCCGCCCAGAGGGTCCGCACCCAGACGCAGCTTGGCTGCGCGGATCGCGTCGATGTCGACCACGTTGACGAGATCGGCCACGTACGCTGCGGCAAAATCTCGTTCGTGGGTCGTGCTCGCGCGCTTGGCGGCCTCGTAACTCAGACGCCGAACGCCAGCGTTATTTTCGCGCAGCAACGCGTTCGCACGGTCTTGCACCCAGCCGGTCACGTCCGTATCGGCAGGCCCTCCGTGCGGCGGGTTGTACTTGAAGCCCCCATCACGCGGCGGGTTGTGTGAAGGCGTGATCACGATGCCGTCCGCGAGTCGCGCCGGCTTGCTCGCGTTGAAACTCAGGATGGCGTGCGAGATCCCCGGCGTTGCCGTAAACCCGCCGCCCGCTTGCAAGATCGTCTCGACGCCATTGGCCGCGAGGACCTCGAGCGCGCTGCGCTCGGCCGGCTCGGAGGCAGCATGGGTGTCTCGCCCCATGTACAACGGGCCGCTAATCCCCTGCGCAGCGCGATATTCACAAATGGCCTGCGTCGTCGCGAGAATGTGCGCTTCGTTGAAGCTCCCGTCCTCGGCGGCGCCACGGTGCCCGCTCGTCCCGAAGCTGACTAACTGCTCGGGGTTATCGACGTTCGGACGCAGTTCGTAGTACGCAGCAACGAGCTTATCTGGATCGATGAGGATGTCAGCGGGAGCTGGTTTGCCAGCCAAGGGGTGAACGGCCATCGCCAGGCAGAGTGCCTCGACTGACGGACGTTGGGAAGCAGGGCCGCGCGTTCAGGCCCGAGAAAGTGCCCGCGCGACCCGCTCGTCAATCACTCGTACGCTGACCACGGAACGGCATTCGCTCAAGAGGCCTGGACTTCGATCCGGCGAGGACGAAATGCAGCGCTCTTGGCGAGATGTACTCGCAAGACCCCGTTGGTATACTCGGCCTTCACCCGCTCAGGATCGATGCGTTCGTCGATCCGGAAGGTTCGCGTATAAACGACGGGCTTGTCTGGCGAGCCCTGCACTTTGGCCTCGATGCGAAACTCCGGCAAATCTACATGAACGCCGATGTCGTTCGGATCGAGCCCGGGCACGTCTGCGACCACGAGCAGCTCGGCCTCATTTTCGAAAATGTCGACGTTCGGCGTTAGTTCACGCGCGGGGCGGGTCTTCTCTTGGCTTTGGTTCTGCATGATCCCTTCTCCTTACTTCCGGTGAAATTCTTCGACTCAGGCCGTGGCGGAAACGGTGACCCGCTTCGGTTGCGCTTCTGCGGCCTTGGGCAGAGTGAGCGTGAGCACGCCTTGCTTGAGTGACGCTTGAACCTTTTCCGGGTCGACACGGCTCGGCAGCTCGTAGCTCTGGGTAAACGAAAAGCTCTGGCGTTCGCGGCGATGCGTCGCGTAACCCTCGGGCACTTCGACCTTGCGCTCGGCTTTGATCGTCAGGGCATTGGCCGTAACGCTAATGTCGATGTCTTTTTCGCTCAGTCCAGGCAGCTCGGCACGCAGTGTCAAGGCCTCACCCGTGTCGGCGAAAGTGACAGCGGGGGCGCTCAGCGCCGCAAACGAGGGAGCGCGCTCCAAGTCGCCGAAAAGGCGATCGAGCTCACGGCGGAGCGACGCCACTGGCAGGCCTCGGGAAGCACGAAATGTCGGAAAACCACGGCCATCATTGAAACGTACGAGCATGATCAATCCTCCTTCAAAAACGCACGACAACCTCGTCCCGAACGGGACAGCACCCGCCCGCAGGGCTGAAAGGAGCCAACTGTGGGGAACCGTGCTTTCTGTCGGGAACGAAAGGAACCTGTCCATCGCGCCTGCGGCTGACAAGGGATCCGGAATCAAAAAATTGCGCTACCCCGCCCCGACCGCGCGCAAACCCTTTGGGATTCGCGCCGAAAAGCCCGTAAAGTCGCCGCCCCTCGAAGGAGCCCGAACATGCCCATCTTGAGCGAAGGCGACAGCGCCCCCAACTTCAGTCTAGAGACCGACCTCGGCACGACCGTCACCCTCGCGGCCCTCCAGGACAAGCCGCTGGTGCTCTTCTTCTACCCCAAGGACGACACACCCGGCTGCACCATCGAGTGCAAAGAGTTCCGCGACGCACGTGCCGAGTTCCAAAGCAAAGCGCACGTGTTTGGTATCAGCCCCGACGACGTGGCCAGCCATCAAGCCTTCCGCGATAAGTACGCGCTCAATTTCCCGCTACTGTCGGACCCCGGCCACGCGGTCGCCAGTCAGTTCGGTGTGTGGGGCCCGAAGAAGAACGGCAGCGAAGGGATCCACCGAACGACCTTCGTGATCCGTAAAGGAAAGATCGACCGCGTGTTCAGTGACGTGAAGCCCGAGGGGCACGCGGCACAAGTACTGGCAACGCTGTGATTCGGGTATCGTGACAGAGTCGCTCAACCTGCGCCCCATCGGCGTGGTGCACTCACCTTTCAAAGAACGTGTGGACGCGCCACGCCAGCCCGTCTTGGCGCGCGGCGTCCAGGGCACGATCGAGCTGTTTTCCGGGAGAAACCTGGAGCAGGCCTTGGAGGACATCCAGGGCTTCAACTTCATCTGGGTGTTGTTCTGGTTTCACCTCAACACGACTTGGAAGCCAAAGGTGTCGCCGCCGAGGAGCGGCCTGAGACGCGGGGTGTTCGCGACTCGTTCACCCTATCGTCCGAATCCGATCGGGATGAGCGTGGTCGAGCTACGCAAGGTCGAGGGCCTGGTCTTGACCGTGCAGAACTTGGACATCTTGGACGGCTCGCCAGTACTCGACCTGAAACCGTACATTGCGTATACGGACAGCGTACCCGACGCGAGCAGCGGCTGGCTCGAAGCCCCGAGCGATCCGCAACCGGACTACGCAGTCGAATTCTCGCCGCTGGCTACGGAGCAGCTCGCATTTCTTCGCGCGGGTTTCTCGCTCGAGCTTGCCGAGCGCTTCGTGACGGTGCTGCGTCTCGGGCCCGAGCCGCAAGCGTTTCGCCGAATTCGCAAGGATGGTGCGGGCTACGTGGTCGCGGTCAAGGACTGGCGCGCTCGCTTCGTCGCGAGCGAACGCACGATCACGGTCCTCGAGTTTCAGAGTGGCCATCGCCCGCAGGTGCTCGCCACCGCCGACGATCCGGCGCTCGACGCGCACCGCGGCTTCGTCACTCGCTTTGGGCGCCCCGCCTGGTGATGGCCGCGAAACGTGATGGTCAACGGCCGAGCCGCGAGCTCAGCGCCAACCTCGCAGGACGGTGAGCGCCTCTTCGTTCAGCTCGGTTGCACGCGCCTCGCTGCTCGCCTCGGTGTAGCAGCGAAGCTCGGGGGCGTTGCCCGACGCGCGCAAGTGCACGACTTCATCGGACGCGAAGGTTACGCGTAGGCCGTCCACCGTCGAGACGTCGGTGACCTCGCCGAAGGCGGGAAACGCCGCAGCGATGGATTTGGGCCCGCCCTGCGCCAACGCACCGAGCCGCTCCTTGGATAGCGCGGTCGGAAAGTCTTCCAGCCGATCACTCGCGGTAAAGCGCTGCGGCAAGCTCGCGAGCAGGCGCGAAATGCTCGTACGCTGGGCACGGGCGCTGAGTAGCACCGCCAACGGCACCAGAAAGGCGTCGCGCGTCGGCAGCGCCGGCAGGGGGCCCGCGAGGACAAAATCACTCGCGGTGAGAAACCCGCCGTTCGCCTCGTAGCCGACGACTCGATCGCTGCCGCCGAGCGCGCCGTTCATGGCTTCGATGACGTAAGGCGAGCCGATGCGCGTGCGCACCACACGTCGAAACGCGCCACTCTTCTCGACGGCGGTGTTGCAGCTCACGGGTGTGGCCACGAACGTCGCACCCAAGAATTTCGCGGTCACGATGCCCGCGACGTCTCCGCGCAGCCATTTTCCACGTTCGTCGCTGACCAACGGGCGGTCACTGTCGCCATCGGTCGAAACGATCGTGTCGAACTGGTGCCCGCTCGCCCAGCGCGCTGCGGAGGCGACGTCCTCCGGTCGGATGGCCTCGGTATCGACGGGGATGAAGGCCTCCGAGCGCCCCAGACGGGTCACCTGAGCGCCGAGCCCGGTCAGCACTTCGAAAAACAGATCGCGCCCGACCGCGGAGTGCTCGAACAGGCCGATCCGAGCCCCTTGCAGGGCACTCGCGCCGAAAGCGTCGAAGTAGCGTTGCACGTATCGCCGCTCGATCTGCGTCAAAACTGCGGGTTCGACGCGCTGCGCACTCGGCAAAGTCGCGCCGTTTTCGTCGAAGTCCGGCGGCAGTTCGACGACCTGTTCTTTCATCCCCGGTTCGTCACGCTTGAGCAGCTCGCTCTTCGGACGGTAAAACTTGATGCCGTTGCGATCGTCCGGGATGTGACTGCCCGTGACCATGATTGACGGAATCTTCTGCGCAAAGCCGTACAGCGCGACGGCCGGTGTCGGCACGCGACCGCCATTTTCGGGGACGCTGCCGTGATCGGCGATCGCCTTCATCACCGCGCGCAGGATGCGCGGCGTGCTCGACCGAAGGTCGCCTGCGACAGCCACGCGCCCCCCGCGTTGAATTTCGCCCTCGCGCTCGAGGTATTGGAGAAAGCCGCGCGTGTAGGTGTAACAAACCTCGTCCGTCATGGCGCTGACGAGGCCGCGCGCGCCGCTCGTGCCAAAGGCCACGCCGCTGCGATCCATTGCTTCTGCGATCGAGATTCTACGAGCAACCATCTTGCCGAACTTATACTACGTCGGCCCGAGGGGAGCCTTCTTTCGTAAGCCCTTTCCGCACATTGCAGTGATTTTTTGGAGGACGAGCCGGAACAAAAGCGTCACCCTTGACGCCGAGTTTTCTCGCGCAGAATCGCTTTTGCGCCTCAAAGGCAAACCATGCTCCGAAGTCTGTTCCACCACTCGTCGCTACTGCTGTTGAGCCTGAGTGCGGCAACTGCAGCCTGCCATTCCAATCGATCGAAAGAGCCGGACGTCGGGGCGACGGGCGTCGCTGGGGCGGGCGCGGGAACCGCTGGTTCGGCAAACGGTGCTTCCGGAACGACTGGCTCGGGGGACGCGGGCGCAGGGAACGTTCCTGCAGGGGAGGCCGGGAGCTCTGCCGGTACGGGCGGCTCGGGCACGGTCAGCCCACCGCAAGCCCCCTTGAGCAAGTTCATCGTCGTCGACCAGTTCGGCTATTTGCCGGATTCAGAAAAGATCGCCGTCGTCCGCGATCCTCAAACCGGCTTCGATGCCAACGACGCGTTCACTCCTGGCGCGAACTACTCGCTGATTGACGCACAGACCGGGGCGATCGCGCTATCCGCCGCGCCGACGCCCTGGAATGCAGGCGCGACCGACACGAGCTCGGGCGACAAAGCTTGGTGGTTCGACTTCTCGAAGGTGACGCAGCCGGGCACGTACTACGTGCTCGACACCGAGCAAAACGTTCGCTCGGATCTGTTCGAGATTTCCGAGACCGTGTACCGCGAGGTCCTGAAGCAAGCCGTGCGCAGCTTCTTCTACCAAAGAGTCGGGCAAGCAAAGGACGCCAAGTGGGCTGGAGCCCAATGGACGGACACCGCCTCACACGTGGGGCCTGGGCAAGATCACGAATGCCGCGCCTTCGCTAGCAAGGATGACGCGAGCAGCGCGAAGGACCTTTGGGGCGGCTGGTACGACGCCGGTGATTTCAACAAGTACACCAACTGGACCGCGGGCTACGTCGTCTCGTTGCTGCACGCATACCTAGAAAACAAGGCGGCCTGGGGAGACGACTACGAAATCCCCGAGTCCGGCAATGGCGTTCCGGACGTGCTCGACGAAGCCAAGTGGGGCCTGGACTACTTGACGCGCCTGCAAAACGACGACGGCTCGGTGCTGAGCATCGTCGGTGAGGCCAGCGCGAGCCCGCCTTCGAGCGCCAAGGATCCCAGTTACTACGGGCCAGCGAGTACGTCTGCGACCATCAGCACTGCGGGAGCGTATGCGCTCGGCGCCACCGTGCTCGGCTCGCTGGGCAAGGCGGAGCTTGCTGATTACGTGAGCGATTTGCAGAGCCGCGCGCTCAAGGCCTGGACTTGGGCCGAAGCCAACCCGACCGTCACGTTCAAGAACAACGACGCAGCCTCGGGCAGTGCGGGCCTCGGCTCAGGTCAGCAAGAGACGGATGACTACGGGCGTTCGATGATGAAGCTCGAAAGCTCGGTTTACCTGTACCAGCTGACGAAAGACGCCCAATATCGCGACTATTTCGACGGTCATTATCAGAGCGCGCATCTGCTGGCGAACGGCAACTTCGCGTACCCGTTCGAGGCCGGGACACAGTTGGCGCTGCTCTATTACACCTCGCTCGATGGCGCGACGGCAGGCGTCAAGGATGCGATCTTGAAGAGCTACGCCGCGGGCATGAGCGGCGACGACAACTTCAAGGCTCACTCAGGCAACCGTGATCCCTACCTCTCGTACATGAAAGACTACACGTGGGGCAGCAACAGCACGAAGTCGAACCAAGGCTCCATGTTCTACGACATGCAGACCTTCAGCGTCGATTCGAGCCAAAGTGTCGACTCACGACGGATCGCGGGGCGCTACGTGCATTACCTGCACGGCGTCAACCCGCTCGGCTTCGTGTACCTGTCGAACATGTTCTCCTTTGGAGCGACGGTCGGCGTGACCACCTTCTTTCATACCTGGTTCTCTCACGGCAGCGCGCTGTGGGAAAAAGCCGGGGTCTCCAAATATGGGCCTGCCCCCGGCTTTTTGACGGGCGGACCGAACCCGAGTTACAGCGTCGACGGGTGCTGCCCCAACAACTGCTCGGGGTTGAGCTGCGACTCCGAACCGCTTTCTCCACCGCTCGGGCAGCCCCCACAGAAGTCTTACAAAGACTTCAATACGAGTTGGCCGCTCGATTCCTGGTCAGTGACCGAAAACAGCGGTGGCTATCAGGTCAACTACATCCGCCTGTTGTCGAAGTTCGTGAAGCTCAAATGAGTCGAAAGCGCGGCGCTGCGAATTCGGGCGGCGCCGCGCGGCTCAGCCGAGCGCTTCGACGTCGACAGCCACTTCGATGCTGTGCGCGCCACCGCCCAGCACGACGCCGTTCAGCGGACTGACGTCACTGAAGTCTCTACCCCAGCCCACGGTGACGTGACGAGTCGCCGGGACGACCGCGTTGGTCGGATCGAAATCGAACCAGCCGAACCCGGGAATGTAGACCGATGCCCAAGCGTGCGACGCGTCAGCGCCGATCAGCCGCGGCCGACCCACTGGAGGATCGGTCTCCATGTAGCCCGAGACGTAGCGCGCCGCGAGCCCGAGTGAGCGCAGCGCGCCAACGGCGACGTGCGCAAAGTCTTGGCACACACCGCGCTTGTCGCGGAGCACCTGCGCGAGCGGCGTGCTGAGATCGGTCGCGCGCGGATCGTACGTAAATTCCTCGAAAATTTGGCGATTGAAGGCCAGCACGGCTTCGGCCAGCGGGCGCTTCGGCGCGAACGACGGCGCCGCGTAGGCGGCCAGCAACGAGTGCGCGCGCACGAGCGGCGAATCGAAGCGATACTCACTCACCTCGACCAAGCCGCGATCGCTGGCCAGGCGCTCCGCGGCCTCTTCCCAAGTGATGCGCGCTGCGAGCCCCTCGGGTGCATCGCGCTCGCGCAAGCCGATGTAGGTCTTGGCGGTGACCACCAAAGCCTCGTGCTCGCTCAGAATTTCGATGAAGTGCGCGCGATTGCCGAAATAGTCGTGTTCTTCGTACAGGCTCGACGGTTCCGGCGAAACCTCCAACGAGTAGCCGGAAACGCGTTGAAACTGCAGCGGCCGCGGCGCCAAGTGCGCGATGTGGTGCGCGTGTACGACCGGGCTCTCGTACTCGTAGCGCGTCGAATGGCTGACGCTGAACATCTTCATTTGGCCTCCAGATCCTCGTTGATCCACACCGGTGGCGAGACGGCGCGCGAGGATGCGAGGTGCGAAAAGAACGTGTGGCCGACGTCGTCCGAGAACTGCCACAAGAGCGTGGCCGATTCTTCGAGTAGCTGGCGCAGCCCGGAACCGTCGCCCGCACAGGCCTGCTCGATATCGGCGGTGAGGAGCGTACTTTGCAGCGCAATCAAGCGGCGCTCCGCGCGACTCCGCGTGACGTCGCTGTGGATCTGCAGCCGTTTGAAGTGGTCCATGAGAGCCTCCACTTGAAACGCGACGGAGCGAGGATTCGAGGTGTCGGTGAGCAGCAGATCTACGACGGGCGCGACTTGCAGCGTGCTCAGGTAGCGAGCTCGGTAGGTGAGCAAGCTATCGGCCACTTCGAGCAGCGCCTCCATGTGCACGCGCGAGGCCCCAGGCGGTAACAATGCTTGAAGCTGGATCAGCGACAGCGCGCCGCGTTCGACGCGGCGCCCCATATCCAAGAACGCCCAAGCATGGCTTCGAACCATGTTGTCGAGCGTGGTCCCGCTCACCGCCGCCAGCGTGATCAGGATCTGATCCAGCACATCGACCGCGTTGCCGAGCTTTTCCGGCGCACCGGTGGGCAGTGATTCGATCGAGTTCGAGAGGCGGCGCAGCACGTGCCACGCGTCACGCGACAGCCGACTACGCACCCCCAAGGTGAGCTCGTGCACGCGGCGCAAGATGCCGCGCAAATTGGTGGGCGTGTCGGCGTCGAACAACACGCCCAGCAGGATCGCCTCTGCCGGAGTGTTCGGCGCACCCGGACGGGCTTCGGCCGCGTTGACGTCGGCAGCCGGGGGCGTCACGCCTGCGCGCTGCAGCGCGTCCAAGATCGCGCCCAAGGCCAATGGCGCGTCGGGCGCAGCTTCGAGCGTCGCGCGTTCGATGCCCGCGCGCGCCAAGCGCGCAGTGCAATCACAGCGCTCGACGTAGCGACCGAGCCAATAGATGTCGTCGAGCAAGCGGCTCGGTAAATCCAAACCGCCGCGCTTCAAGCCGACGCGTCGATCCGGCATCGACGGCAAAGCCGGTTCTGCACTGCCCGCGGCTGAAGGAACCCACACGTCCTTGCTCACCGCGTTGCTGCGAATCGCGAGAAACAAGCCATCCGGGGACTCGTTGATGCGCGCGAGCCCCCCCGGCATCACGTCGTAGTCTTCACCGTCGCGGCACAAGAACGCGCGCCACGCCAAGCCGCCCTGAACCACGCCGCTCGCGCCCCAGACGGGCACGGTCGAAAGCCCGCTCCAACGTTCCGCGACGAAATCACCCGGGTGCGCCTTGAGCCGCTCGATCAGTTGTGCGCGCGCCTTTTCGTCCATTTGCGCCGGAACGAACGGATCGCCGCGACGGTCGCCGAAAGCAGGCTTGATCACCACGTCCTGCAGCGAGCTCAAGACCAGCGAAAGAGACGCCGGATCGCCACACCAGAAGGTCGGCACCGATTCGACCATCAGCTCTTCGCCCAAAACCGCACGCGCTAGTCCAGGCAAGTACGCCTTCAGCGCGGGCATCTCGGTGATCACCGAGCCGAGCGGATTGGCGAGACCGACATTGCCCGCGCGCGCTGCGGACACGAGGCCCGCGACGCCTTGCATCGAGCCACCGCGCAGGGCCAGGGCGTCACACCAGGCATCGCCCACGCGACGCAAGAGCACATCGACGCGTCTGAGTCCGGACAGGGTTTTTAGGTAGACGACGTTGTCCCGAACCGTCAGATCTCGGCCTTCGACTAGCTCGTAACCGAGGTAGCGTGCGAGGTAGGCGTGTTCGAACGAGCTTTCGTCGCGCGCGCCGGCGGAGAGCAGCAACACGCGCGGCTGACCTCCGTTCACCTTGGGTGCCAGGCTCTCGACCGTGCGCCGCATCTTGGCGAAGAAGCCGGCGATGCGCTCGACGCGATAATCGCGAAATAGATCGGGCAAGGTGCGGCCCATCACGAGCCGATTCTCCAACGCATAACCCGCGCCGGTCGGCGCCTGCGTGCGATCGGAATAGATCGTGAACTTGCCGGTCGAGTCGCGGCCCAGGTCCACCGCGTAGAGATGCAAGCGATGGCGCCCCAGCGGCTCCCAGCCGTGGCAGGGACGCAAAAAATCGGGGTGGCCGAGCACCAACTCGGCGGGCAAGAGCCCCTCACGAACGAGGCGTTGGGGCCCGTAACAATCGGCGATGATTTCGTTCAACAGACGGGCGCGCTGCCGCAGACCTTTGCACAACGCGACCCACTCGCTCCGCTCGACCAAATAGGGCAGTACGTCTAGGTGCCAAGGTCGGTTCGTCCCCTCAGGGACGCCTAGGATGTTGAACGTCACCTCTTGTTCGGTGATGCGCCAACGCACCGACTTCTGCAGTTGGTCGAGTTCGGCCGGCGAGCGCTCTGCCAAGAAGCGCTCGAGCAAGCTTTGATGCGCGCGCAAGGCACCGCTTGCGTCACGAAATTCGTCAAACGCAGTCACGTGCTGCTCGAGCGCGTTTGGCGAGCCGAGATACGGCGAAGAATCAAGAGCCACCACGCTGTGTCATACGCGAGACCCGGGTCGGATGTCACGCGCGTCACGGCATGCGGCGCAAATCGAGAGTGAACGGAAAGTGTGGATCGAGCCTGGGTTGTCTCACCGCGAAACGACCGGGGACGTGACCCATATGGTCGAAACGGGCGATTCGTCGGCTTTCGGCTGCGGGCGCGTTGACCGGACGCTGCTCGTTGGCGCGTCCACCTGGGTGAACCACGTGGTACGTGCAGCCCGCGATCGCGCGCTGATTCCAGCTATCGTAGATGTCGATGTGTAACGGCCCGTGGATGCCAATCGTCGGGTGCAAACACGACGGCGGCTGCCAAGCGCGGTAGCGCACGCCGCACACGCCTTCCCCTGCCACGCCAGTCGGCTGTAAGGGGAGCGGATAACCGTTGACCGTAATCAAGTGGCGTCCCTCGGTGAGACCGAGCGCGCGCACCTGGAGCCGTTCCAAAGACGAATCGACGTACCGCGCCTGTCCGCCCGGGCTGCCCTCTTCGCCGAGCACGTGCCAAGGTTCGAGGGCGCCGCGCACTTCCATCGAAATAGCGTCCTTGGCTAGACGCCCATAGAACGGGAAGCGGAACTCGTAGTGCGGTCGGAACCATTCATCGTCGAACGCGTAGCCGCGTTCGCGCAGATCGCTCATCACGTCGCCGAAGTCTTGTCGCACGAAGTGCGGCAAGAGAAAGCGGTCGTGCAGCAGCGTGCCCCACTTGACGAGGGGCGCCCGATACGGACGTTCCCAGAACGCCGACAAGAGTGAGCGCAGCAGCAGCTGCTGCACGCTCGACATCCGGTAGTGCGGCGGCATCTCGAACGCCCGCAGCTCGAGCAAGCCGAGTCGCCCAGTCGAGCCGTCCGGGGAATACATCTTGTCGATGCAAAACTCCGAGCGGTGGGTGTTGCCGGTTACGTCCGTCAGCAAGTGGCGAAAAATTCGATCCACGAGCCAAGGCGGCGTGTATCCGCCCACCTCCGGCAACTCTCGGAAGGCGACTTCGAGCTCGTAGATCGAGTCGTTCCGCGCTTCGTCGACGCGAGGTGCTTGCGAGGTCGGACCGATGAAGCGCCCAGAGAAAAGGTAGGACAGCGACGGGTGATTGTTCCAATACGCGACCAAGCTCGCGAGCAGATCCGGTCGTCGCAAGAACGGGCTATCCGCGGCCGTCGCGCCGCCCAGCACCATGTGATTGCCACCGCCAGAACCGATGTGCGCTCCGTCGAGCTCGAACTTTTCAGCGACTAGATGCTCTTCACGTGCGGCGCCGTACAAGCTCTCGGTCTGTGCAACCAGCTCTTTCCAATTTTTTACTGGTGGGACGTTCACTTCGATGACGCCGGGGTCCGGCGTCAGTCGAAAGACTCCGAGCCGAGGATCGTTCGGCGGTTCGTAGCCCTCGATCTGAACCGGGTAGTTCAGATCCCTCGCGGTATGCTCGATCGCCGCGACCAGCTCGAGGTAGGACTCCAGCATCGGCAGCGGCGGCATGAACACGTGCAGAATGCCGCCGCGTGGTTCGACGCACAGGGCCGTACGCGTGATCCCCGTCGCAGACTCGAACGGCAACGGCTTCAGATGCGGATCGGCGTTGGTGAACGGCTCATTCGGAAAGCCAGGGCGCTGAGGGCGCCGCACCGTGGGGCGCGCCGCTGGCGGCGACGGCGGAAAGCGATACGCCGTCGGTAGCGGCGCGCGCTCCGCGAACGGATCGCGCTCGGGCTCTGCGTCCGAGTCACCAGGTGCCATCCACGGAATCGAGTCCAGCGGCAAGCGCAGGCCCATCGGGGAATCGCCCGGCAGCAGGAACAGGTGCTCTTCGCGCAAGAACCAATCGCCGGAGACCCAGCCATTGAAATACGAAAGCGGCAGCGCATAACCCACGATGCTGCCCAAGTTCTGCCGGAATACCTTGGTGATGCGCGCCCGTTCAATCGGATCGGTCAGGTTGTTCTCGAGCGGATCCACATTTCCCGGCAAGCGCCGCTCACGCCACAGGTAGTAGAACGCATCCTCGTAGCTCGGCATCAGGCCGTGCTGCTTCAATCCGAGCACCTCGATCAAACGCTGCACGAAGCGTTCGGCGTGCTCGACCGTGTGACCCGGCGGCGCAGACTCTCGAGCAAAGAGCTTCGGATCTTCCCAGACCGCGACGCCGTCCTTGCGGAAGAAGCAGCTGAGTGCCCAACGCGGGAGCTGTTCGCCGGGGTACCACTTGCCCTGGCCGTGGTGCAGCATCGACCCAGGCTCCCAGAGCGCTTGCAGTCGGCGAAGCAGGCGATCGGCGGTCGGCAGCTTCTGGCCACCGAGGGCAGCCACGTTCCATTCCGGGGCGTCCGGTTCGAGTGAGCTGACGAAGGTCGGCTCTCCGCCCATCGTCAAGCGTACGTCTTGCGCCTCCAGCTGCAAGTCGACTTCGTTGCCCAGTTCCAGGATCGCTTGCCACTGCTCTTCACTGTATGGCTTGGTGACCCGCGGCACGTCGATGACGCGGTCGACCGACATCGCGAAGTTGAACTCGGTCTCGGCTTTCTCGACCCCGCCCTCGATCGGCGCGGCAGACAAGGGATCGGGGCTGACGGCGAGCGGAATGTGCCCTTCCGCAGTCAGGAGCCCGGAGGTTGGATCGAGCCCGATCCAGCCCGCGCCAGGCACGTACGCTTCACACCAAGCGTGCAGATCGGTAAAGTCAGTCGAGGGACCGGCGGGCCCTTCGACCGGCTTTTCGTCGGCGACGAGCTGCACCAAGTAGCCCGAGACGAAGCGCGCGGCGATGCCCAGCTCGCGCAGCACGCGCACCAACAGCCAGCTGGAGTCACGACAAGACCCTTTGCCGATCTCGAGGGTTTCTTCAGGAGTTTGCACGCCCGGCTCGAGTCGAATCACGTATTGGACCGCGCTGTACACGGCGCGATTCACGTCGATCAGAAAGTCGACCGTGCGTCGCTCGGTGCGGTCGATGCTCGCCATCAGCTGTTCGAAGTGGGGCCCGGCGGGGACCTTGGCGAAATACGGTTGGAGCTCGTGCTCCAGCGCCTTCTCGTAAGAGAAGGGCGATTTTTCGGCGCTCGGCTCCAAGAAAAAGTCGAACGGATTGTACGACTCGAGATCGGCAACCAGATCGACCGACACGCTGAAGTGCTTGGTCTTCTCCGGCACGACGATGCGCGCGAGGTAGTTCCCCTGCGGATCTTGCTGCCAATTGATGAAATGATCCGGGGGCTGAATATTCAGCGAGTAGCTGTGGATCGGCGTGCGGTTGTGCGGTGCGGGCCGTAGTCGAATGACCTGCGGGCCGAGCGCCACCGGACGTTCGTAGTCGTAGCTCGTCTTGTGATGAAGTGCGATTCGGATGGCCACGGCTACTCAGACCTCGAAAAATTGCTTGTGGATCGCAGTCCCAATGTCATTGATCGCCCCCTGCAAACCATCGACGTATTCGTGTAGTCCTGCGCTCATGACGTCGTCGATCGTCGCGTAGTCCAAACGCGCCCGGAGTTGGCCGAGCAGGCGCTCCGCTTCGCATTGGTAGGTTCCGATCGGCGAGCGCATCACGGCGTGCAAGCTCTCTTGTGCTTGGCGAATACAATAGGAAATGGCGCGTGGAAAGCTCTGATTCAAGAGCAAGAAGCTGGTGACGTTCGCCGGCGAGGTGACGTGAAACAGCTGGCGGTACATTTGCAGCGCGCTGGCCGAGTTGAGCAGCGCCGTCCAACCGAGTTGGTCGACCGTGGTGCCCACGCCGCTTCCTGCCGGCAAGAGCAGGAAATACTTCACGTCCAAAATGCGCGAGGTCTTGTCGGCACGCTCCAACATCCGGCCGAGGCGCGCGAAGTGCCACGCCTCTCCGCGCGACAGCGTCGCGTCCGTCACGCCCTCGAAGTAGATGCCCGCGCGCTTCACCCGACCATAGAAGTCGTTCAGATCCTCGGGGTTGACGTCGGGGCGCGCCGCCTGGTTGACCATCAAATAGAACTCGTTCAGCTCCTGCCACATCTCTCGAGAGATGATGTCGCGCACGGTACGCGCGTTCTCGCGCGCCGTGGCAACGCTGGAGGCGATCGAGTTCGGGTACTCACGATCGAAGGTCAGGAACTGCGTCACCGACTGCGGCGTGGCCTTGCCGAACCGCTTGGCGAAAAGGTCATGATCGCCCGTGATCATGACCAGACTGTTCCAGCCACTCTTCTGCTCGATCGGTGAATCGAGCAGAAGATTCATGTTCACGTCGATGAAGCGCGCGACGTTCTCGGCACGCTCGACATAGCGACTCGACCAGTAGATGGCATCGGCAACTCGGCTCAGCATCTTTTGTCTTGTTTAGTTCGAGATCGGGATGGACGAAGTGTCTTCGGTGGGAATTTTCAGGCGCGAGAATTCAAGACTGAGATTGAGATTGGGATTGGGAGCCCGCGTCGTTGGAGAGCACCCAGGTGTCTTTGCTTCCACCACCCTGCGACGAATTGACGACCAGGGAACCCTTCTTGAGCGCGACGCGAGTCAGCCCTCCAGGTTGAACGTAGATGTCCTCGCCGTACAGCACGTAAGGGCGTAAATCGACGTGGCGACTTTCGAACTGGTCGCCGATGATCGTCGGCACGCGCGAGAGCGAGAGCGTCGGTTGAGCAATGTAACCACGCGGGTTCTTGTTGATGCGTCCAGCGAAATCTGCCTGCTCGGCCGCCGTGGAATGCGGGCCGATCAACATGCCGTAACCCCCCGCACCGTCCGTGGCCTTGACCACGAGTTCGGACAAATGGTCGAGCACGTAGCTGCGATCCTTTTCGTCACTGCACACGTACGTGGGGACATTGGGGATGATCGCGTCTTCGTCCAGGTAGTACTTGATGATGCGTTCGACGTAGCGATAAATCGCCTTGTCGTCGGCGACGCCCGTGCCAGGAGCGTTGGCCAGCGCTACTCGGCCGTTCAAGAAGACCTCCATCACGCCCGGAATACCGAGCAATGACTCTGGGCGAAAAACCAGCGGATCCAAGAAGTCGTCGCCCACTCGGCGGTAGATCACGTCCACGCGCTTGAAGCCCTCGGTGGTGCGCATCTGCACGTAGCCTTCGCGCACGATCAAATCCTGAGGCTCGACCAGCTCCACACCCATTTGCTGCGCTAGAAATGCGTGCTCGTAGTACGCGCTATTGTAGCGACCGGGCGTGAGCACCACGACCTGTGGATCGTCACGTCGATCCGAAGCCAAGTAGCGCAGCGTCTCGAGCAACCTGAGCGGATAGTCGTCGACCGGGCGAATCGACATTTGCTCGAACACGCGCGGCAAGGTGCGCTTCAAAATCGCGCGATTTTCCAGCACGTAGCTGACGCCAGACGGGCAGCGCAGGTTGTCTTCCAGCACGTAAAACTCGCCGTTTTTGTGGCGAACCAAGTCGGTACCGACGATGTGGCACCAAATTCCCCGCGGCGGCTTCACGCCGATGCACTGCGGTCGAAAGTCCGGACAAGTCTTGATGAGCTCTTCGGGAACGATCTTGTCCTTCAAGATCTTCTGCTCACCGTACACGTCAGCCAGGAACAAGTTCAGCGCCTCGATGCGCTGCCGCAGTCCGCGATCGATGCGCTCCCATTCGGCAGCCGACACCACCCGCGGAATCACATCGAACGGGAAGATGCGCTCGGAGCTGCCGCCGTCACCGTACAAGGTGAAGGTAATGCCCATGCTGAGCAGCGCACGTTCTGCCGCCGCTTGGCGCGCCAAGAGCGTCCCGTTCTCGAGCGCATTGATTCCGTTGACGAGCGGCTCGAAGCCCGGGCGCGGCAGGCCTTTGGCCGCAAACGTTTCGTCGTAGAACGGGCCGTTTTGAGGGTCGTAAGCGTCGAACTTCATGAGCTTTCCGTAATCGGCCGACCATCGAAACGGCCCGCCCGCACTACCCAGGACCAATCCCAGAACTGAGCACGACAAAACGCCGCGCCAGGGATCGCGACGCTTTCAATCGTGTTTCCGACTCGTATCACTGGTTTCGTAGCAGGTTTCCTGCAGGCCGGGCAGACCGCGGCGCTTCCCCTACTGCGCCCTCACGCTTAACACGTAAGGACGCGTCGGGAGAGGCTCGACGCTCGACGAGGACGGGGGAAGGACGGGCGGATTGAGGAGCGGGCGGGGCAGGGATTGAGGCGTGGGACGGATGCGTTGACAAGAGCGCCGGCCGGGACGTACCATCGCTCTCCGCAATGTTCTCCCCCACCCTACACCTCGAGCTTAAGAGCTCGCGCTGCGTCGTCTGGATGACGCGTAAGGTCGTCGTGTAATCGGAAGGGTACATCGCATCGTTTGGCGAACGCCCTTCCGGTACCCCGGTTGGGCGTTTCGCTTTTGTGGCCTTGCATTCGGCAAGGCGGAGCCGAGACCCATGACCCTCGTCGTTGAGCTTCGCGATCTGAAGAAGAGCCTGCCCCGGCCCGTGACCCACTTGTGGCACCGTACCGCGCGCGCGGTGTGCGGCGTGCGTGTGCGCGTTGCCTGTTTGGGCTTGCTCATCATAGCGCTCGGCGATCCTCTCGACGCCGGCAGCGGCTCCCGCAATGGCGTGCTCGGCATGCTGTGCGCAGTGCTCACCGCCGCGGTGTCTGCCGCGACCAGCTTGCTGTGCGACACCGGCAGCGCACTCTTTGCGCTGTTCGGCGACCAGTCGAGCCCAGCGCTGGGCTTGGGGCAGAAGCTCGGGCTCTGTTTCGCGGACCCGGCCTCTCCCTTCGATATCTGCCCTGCAACTGGCGCCTTTCCCGCCTTTTCACTGCAGCGCGCCTGTGCACTCGCGGCATGCGCGCTGATTCTGTTCGGCTGTGGCTTCGGACATCGTAAGCCGGCACGTGAAAGCGCCGATCGTTGAGCGCAGCTCGGCTTCGGCGGACCTTCTTCGGGCTCTGGGCATGCAGCGTCGGCGCTGGCTGCGCAGGTGCGCAGCTGCCCGCCCACGTCGATGCCACGCAAGCCCCCATCAGTAATTTCGAGCTCGACGGAGAGGCGTTCTGCTTCGCCGGAGCCAACAACTACTACTTAGCCTACGCGCCGCAGGCGATGGTCGATGACGTACTGGAGAGCGCCCGGGAAATCGGCGTCAAGGTCGTGCGCACCTGGGCCTTCATCGATCGCGGCTCGCTCGACGGCCGCGTACGTAGCATCGACGGCGACGGGACGAAGCGCGGTTTCTATTTTCAGGCCTGGGATTCCGCGGCACGGCGCCCCTTCTTCAACGACGGTCCCAACGGGCTTCAGGGGCTCGACTACGCGCTCGCCAAAGCCGAGCAATTGGGGCTCAAATTGGTGTTGGTTTTGACCAACAACTGGCACGAATTCGGCGGCATGGACCAATACCTTGCTTGGTACGGGCTGTCCGCGCATTCGGACTTTTACCGCGACCCGCGTATTCGAGCCGCCTATCAGGCCTGGCTCTCGCACCTCGCCTCGCGCGTGAACGTGTTCACGCACCGCACTTATCGCGATGATCCGACCATCTTCGCCTGGGAACTCGCCAACGAACCCCGCGGAACGGCTGGAACGCACAGCAGCGTGCTGACCAGTTGGGCGAGCGAGATGTCGAGCTACCTCAAATCGATCGACCGCAATCACCTAGTCGCTGTTGGCGACGAAGGTTTTCTCCAGGGCGAGAGCGAGCACTGGACCTATCACGCCGACAACGGCGTCGATCACCGCGCGCTGACCGCGCTGCCGAACGTCGACTATGGCACCTTTCACCTTTACCCGGAAACCTGGGGCACCGGCTTTGGCTGGAGTGAGCGTTGGCTCGACGATCATCTGCGCGTGGCGCGCGAACTCGGCAAACCGACCGTACTCGAAGAGTACGGTGTGAAGGTGACGCGCGACGCCCTGGGTCAGGTCAGTGAGGGTCTCTCATCCCGGCTGATCAGCTACGCGGAATGGAACGAGCGCATCCTGTCGCGTGGTGGGAACGCTGCCATGTTTTGGCTGCTCGTCGGGCGAGACAGCGAGCGCGGTGGTAACTACGCGGACTACGATCAGTTCAGCGTGTACCGCGGCGATGCGACGGCGGATCTAGTCAGCCGCTACGCGCGCCGTTTCGCGCGTGGCGAGGGCGCGTGTTCGAGCGCGACCGCTGCCAGTGGCTCGCCACCCTCCCCCTTCGTCCGCGTTCGGGGCGGCAGCGCGTCTGCGCATTGATCCGCTACGGAGTCGTGTTGGTGCAGGACACGTCGGCGATCATCGTATAGCCGTTGTATCCCGTCGATTCACCGGGCGCGGACGCATCGCCCGTGATGATCTTGTAGCCGGTCATCATGCCCACCGAGCCGTCATTCTGACCGGTCACGGTCACCGTCTGCGCCACGTTCCACGCCCCAGTGCCGGACGGGGTAAAGGTGACGGAATCGGGGGCGACCGTCCCTGCAGTCGGCGTGTCGCTGCTCAAGGCAATCGTCACGTTGGTCGTCGGTTGCGAGTTCAGCACGATGGAGAAGGTCGCAGTGGCACCCGGGGTGGTCGCGCAACTCGCCGAGGTGACGATCACGCCGAGCGTGTCGTCGTCGACGTTGGTGAGCGAAATCGAGCTTGGCGTGCCCCCGCCGTAGTCCGCGTCGCCGCTAAATACGATCTGGTAGTCGACGTCCTTGTCGGCCATCTTGTCGTCGACGCCGGTGACCGTCACCGTGTGGGGGTCAGCCCAATCACTCCCCGTGAAGACCACCGAACTGGGGGAAACCGTGGCTTCCTTCGGGTTGCTGCTGCTCACGCCCAGAGTAACCGTCGAGGTCCCCGCGGGCTTGGATTTGAGCGCAACGGTGAAGGTGACTTGTCCACCTTGTTCCGTGGTCTTGAGGGCGGACGGAGCGCTGACATCATAACCGGGTTGATCGTCGTCGATGTTCTTCACGGTCAACTGCTGCCCGAACTTGCCATTGTAGTTGGCGTCGGGGCTGGTCGCGTTGGCGAGCCTCACCTGGTAGGTCTGGTTGCCGTCCGCAACGTCATCATCCACACCGGTGACGGTCACTGTTTGAGCGCTCGACCAATTGTCGGTCGTGAATTTCAACGAGGTCGGCGAAACCGTGCCCTCGTCGGTATCGTTGCTACTCACTCCAATAGTCACATCTGCCGTGGGTTGCGACTTGAGCGCGACGGTGAACGTAGCAGTTCCGGCCGCGTGCTCGGTCGTGGTCAGGTTCGCTGGTGCGTCGACGACCAAGCCGGGAACGTCGTCATCGACGTTGACGAAGAGCAAGTCAGTCCCGAACTTGTTGTTGTAGTTCGAATCCTGACTCACGCCGTTGCTCAGGCGTATCGTGTACGGTTGGTCGCCATCTGCCACGGCATCGTCGAGGCCGGTCACGGTGACGGTTTGGGGCGTCTTGCCGTTGGTGGAGGTGAATTTGAGTGTGCCAGGCGAAACTGCACCTTCGGCGGGTTTCGTGCTGGTCACCGTGTACGTGACGTCCGCGGTCGGCAGTGAGCTGAGCGCCACCGTAAACGTCGCCTTGGCGCCTTTTTCGCTGGTACCGGTGGGCGTCGTGGTCGGGATCGGCGAGATCACCAAGCTCGCGCTATCGTCGTCCTTGTTCTCGACCGATACGTCGCTCGGCTTGTGATTGTTGTAATTGGGATCGGTGCTCGAGGCGAGAGCCATGACGATCAGGTACGTCTGGTTGCCGTCCGCCACGTCATCGTTGAGACCTGTCACCGTCACGGTCTGAGGTGAGCGCCAATTCATGTCGGTGAACGTGAGGTTCGTCGGGCTCACGCTGCCTTCCGTTGGCTTGCTGCTCGAGAGCGAAAACCTTACGTTCGTGGACGAAGTTGGACTCGCCGGGTTCACCGGCTTCGACGTGAGCGCAATCGTGAAGGTCGCCTTGCCGCCGCCTTCGGTCGTTACCAGCCCCGAGGTCGGCGTGACGATGAAGCCTGCGCTATCGTTGTCGGTATTCGTCAGGCTGACGTCGAGTGGATCGATCGTTGCGTTGTAGCTCGGATCGTCGCTCTGCGTGACGTCGAGGACGATCTTGTAGCTTTGATTGCCGTCCTGAGCGCCATCATCCTCCTGTCCCGTCACGGTGATGGTCTGATTCGCGTTCCAGTTCAACGGAGTGAACTTCACCAGGCTGACGTTCGGTTTGCCCTCGGCCGGGTTGCTGCTCGAAATGGCGATGGTGACGTCAGACCTGGGCTGCGACTGCAAACGGATCGTAAAAGACGCGGTACCGCTATTTTCGGAGGTCGTCAGCCCGCTCAGCGGGGCAACGATCACGCCCGCCGAGTCGTCGTCGAAATTCGTGACCTGAACCTGCGAGGCGAACTTGCCCTTGTAGTGAACGTCATCGCTGTCGGCGGGTCCGATGGTGATGATGTACGGCTGGTTACCGTCGACGATCTTGTCGTCGACGCCGGCAATGGTCACGGTCTGGGGCGCGCTGTAGTTGTCTTGCGTGAACTTCAACGACGAGGTCCAGAGCGAGCCTTCCTTCGTGTTGCTGTTGCTGAGCGGAATCGTCACGTCGCTCGTCGGCTTCGAGGTGAGCGCGATGGTAAACGTCGCCGTCGCGCCGTTCTCTTCCGTGAACAACTTGTTCGGCGCGGTCGGGTCCGTGCCTTTGCCCAAGGCCACGGTCAGTCCAGCGGTGTCGTTGTCCTGATTGGTGACCTGGACGTCTGGCGGATCGATCCCTCCGTACCGGGTATCTTCACTCGAAGCCGCGCCCGTGATCACGTAGAACTGGGGACTACCGTCCTCGATGTCGTCGTTGAGCCCGGTCACGCTGACGACTTGCGGCGCGTTCCAATTGTTCGGGGTGAACGTGAGCACCTTCGGAGAGACATCCGCTTCCGTCATCGAACCGCTGGAGAGCGTCAGGCTCACGTCCGAAGAGGGGACGGAGTTCAGCACGACGGAGAAGGTGGCAGTCGTGCCGTCTTCGCTCGTCAGGAGCTGGTTCGGGTTCTGTGGATCGACGCCCGTGAGCAGCTTGACCGTGAAGCCAGCCTTGTCATTGTCGATATTCCGCACGGGTACGACGATGCCGTATTTCAGCTCGTCGTCTGCCAGAGCTTTGTAATCGAGGTCTTCGGACTTCGGCGGGCCCAGCTTGATCTGGTACAGCTGATCACCATCCGCCTTGTCATCATCCACGCCAGTCACGGTCACGATCTGGGGTGCGCTCCAATTGTCTTTCGTGAACGTCAGAGAGGCAGGGGTTTGCCGCCCCTCTTCTTCCGTGTCACTCGAAACGTCGAACGTGACGTCCTGCGTCGGCGGTGCGTTGAGCACCACACTGAAGGTCGCCGCGTCACCGCTTTCGCTGGTGCGGAGCAAGGTCGGGTCGATTGGATCGACTCCCGTGAGCAAGGTGACGGTCACACCTGCCGACTCGTTGTCTAGGTTGAGCACGGCAACGTTGATCGGCGCAACACGAGCGTAGTTCGGGTCGTCGCTCTTGGTCGTGACCTTGATCAGATATTGCTGATTCGAGTCTTTCTCGGCGTCGTCGACGCCGGTGACCGTGACCAGCTGCGGAGCCATCCAGTTCACCTCGGTGAACAGCAGTTCCTTCGGACTAACCGTTCCTTCCGCGGGTCGGTCGCTGACCAAACTAATGGTGACGTCGCTCTTGGGTTTCGAGTTGAGCACGACCGTGAACGTGTCTTGCGCCCCGGCTTCACTGGTCACGAGCCCGGATTTGGGGACGACGGTGATGCCCGCGGTCTCGTTGTCGACATTCACCACCGAGACGTCAGCGGGGTTCTTGCCGCTGAAGGCGGGATCCGAACTCTCAACGGGTGCGGTGATGATCGTGTAGCTCTTGTTCCCGTCGGGCGACGCGTCGTCCACGCCCGTAACGGTAACGACCTGGGGCGCATTCCAATCGTCGGCGTTGAACGTCACGCTGGCCGGCGAGACCGTGCCCTCGTTCGGGTTGCTGCTCGAAAGCGCAATCTTCACCGTCCCTTTTGGAAGCTGTTTGAGAACGATCGTGAACGTCGCCTGCCCGCCCCACTCCGTCGTCACGAGGTCCTTCACCGGTGTAACTAGAGTCGGCCCCCGAAAAGCGCTGTCGTCGATGATGAACTCGCCGAAAATCTTCTGACAACCAGTCAACGCCAGCAGCAACCAGGCGAAGCTCAACGCCGTGATCAGGCGAGAGAATCGACTCATCAGAAGCTCCCCACGGCACCGACGCTGCCGAGCCCGAGATACGGATGAACCTCGACCGCTTTTGCGGACGCGGGCTTGCTGTCTCGATTCAGCAGCCAAAGCGTGACCCCGACACCTGCCCCCGCGACCGCAACGCCGTAACCAACCATCGAGATCGTCCCGTAAGTATCGTACTGCTTCTTCGCGTCGGTCTGGCTCGATTCACAGCGCCCTTCGGGAGTGCAGACTCCCTTCAAATCCGACCGCTTGCTGAGGAATAGACCACCACTCACGAGGCCCACGGCCAAGCCTGCGGCCGAAACACCGAATGCCGCATACATGGCCGTCGGATTGTGCGACTTGATTTCGACCGGCGCAGGTGGCGGCGGAGCAACGGGGAGCGGCTTCTTCGCGTCCGGATCTGGCTCGAGCTTGAAGTCCGCCGTCTCTTCGGCACCTTCCCTGAGTGCGAGGGTTTTGGTTCGGCTTAGAAAACCATCGGCCCGAACCTGCACTTGAAGCGAGCCGGGGTTCACCGCGCGACGCACGCCGATTGCAGCCGACGGCACTTCAACTCCGTCGATGGTGACGTGCGGGTGGTCGGCACCAGACACCGAGATGGTGACCCAGGCGAGTCGCGGCTTCAGCTGATTCAGCTCGGTGCCAGCGTCGGCCAACGCACGCTGCCACGACTTCGGAGCCTTCGGCTCGACCCCTTCACGAAGGATTTGTTCGTAGCGCTCCTGGGCCTCCACCAGTTTCCCGAGTCCGACGAGCGAGCGGGCCCAGTCGATCATCAACGTGGGCGCATGAACGAGTGCATCAGCACGGCTGAAGCGATCGGCAGCAGTCGCGTAGTCCTTCTCTTGCAGGGCTTGATAGCCCTCACCTGCCAACGCCCGAGCCGTCGCGCGATCCGCGGCGCTGGGCTCGGCCCAGGTCGTCCCCGCCCAGAGCAAACCAATGCCGAGACCCGACCAAAACGAAAGCTTGCGTGTCATCGACCTCGCTCAGATACCGTAATCGCGGGGACCGCCTGCGGGGCGCGCCGCGGGGGCAACGGGGGCCGCACCGACTCCAGGCTTCTTCTTCTTTTCTTCCTCGAGAGGGAGCGAGGACGGATCGAGAATGATCGGTGGAGGTTGCAACTTGGTGGTCGAGGGAACGGGCGTTACCACGATGGCGGGTGATGTTGCCGAGGGCCGGGTCGCGGCAACCGACACAGGGGGGGGGCTACGGAGACTCGCGATCACCAAGAACCCTAGCACTGCCAGCAATGCGCCGCCCACCGACAACACAATCAGGCGCTGTTTCCGCGGCAGAGAGGAGAGCTCTGGCAAAACCGAACCGCGGGTCCGCGTGACGGGCGCGCCAGTCCCCTCGTCCGTTTCGATTCGGCTCAATAGGGCGGGTGAACCGAAGCGCCCACTCTGATCCGCGGACGGGATTGGTGGAGAGCGCTGGGACAGACTCCGCAGCACGTCGAAGTCGCTGAAGCTCGGTAAGGCTGCGCGAGGCGCGATACTCGGCACGAGCATCTGCTTCGAGGTCTCGATTGCCTCACCGAACGAATCCGAAAGCTCTTTGGCGGATTGAAAGCGCTGCTCGCGATCACGCGCCACAGCGCGTTGCCACCAAAGCTCGAGCGCGTCGGGAAGCTCTGGCACACTCGTGTTGATGGGCGGAATCGGATCGTAAATGATCATGCCCATCAGCTCGCCGAGCGCTTCGCTCTCGAAGGGCGGCCGACCATTGAGGCACTGATACGCAATCACCCCGAGGGCCCAAAGATCGGAGCGCCAGTCGATGGCTCGACCGCGCGCTTGTTCCGGGCTCATGTAATACGGAGTGCCCATGAACGACCCGGTTTTGGTCGTCTTCCCTGCGAGCGAATATTGCTCGTGCTTTGCAATGCCGAAGTCCAGCACCTTCGCGACTTCTTGATCATCCCCGGGCACGAGAAAGATGTTCTCGGGTTTGAGATCGCGATGCACGATGCCAGCAGCGTGAGCGCGCACCAACGCACGGGCGACCTGACTGACGATTTGATACGTCTGTTCGGCGTCGAGCGCCCCCACACGCTCCAAGCGTGCACCGAGGTCTTCGCCCTCGAGGTATTCCATCACGATGAACGGCGTGTCGTCCCAGATCCCGTGATCGAAGATATCGACCACGTTGGCGCCGCGGATTTGAGCGGCCGCTTTCGCCTCCCGCTCGAAACGAATGCGCACCTCTTCATCGGCCGCCTTCTCCGGATCGACGAGTTTGACGGCACACTGACTATCGAGCGATTGATCGTGCGCGAGCCAAACCGAACCCATGCCACCTGCCCCCAACTTTCGAAGCAGGCAGTAGCGGTCCGCGATGATGCTGCCAGTGGCGGCTTGCACGAGGTTCGGTCTCAAGTAGTAGGGCTAAACAAGGTCGATGCGTGTTCGTTCACGTTCCCCAGACGCACGCAAATCCGGTAAGCAAATATGCGACAAGGAGCCTTAAATGCCTACCTTATCGCCGTCCGAAAATCAAGGCTCCTGGGCCGGAACCCCCGATATTTACCATATTCTCCAAGCCTCGCATTGTCCCTCATGCTGCTCGATTCCTTCGGCACGTTCGGCGTTTCACGCTTCGCCCAACCCTTCCCGTGAATCAGTAATTTGTGTCCAAGCGCAGTGCATTCGTGGGTCGGTTCTCGTCTTCGAAACTTCAGTGCGCTCACAACTGCTGGGGATTTCCGAGGCAAACGCGATCGCGATCTCACGATTCATCAGATCGGCCAATTGTGAGATCTCGTAACGTACCGGAAAACCGTCGTATCCGTCCACTGGCCAGCCTTGGGGGCGAGCTATTTTTCGCCACCCCCGTACACGTTTACAGCGCCTTGCAATATGGGAATCGCTTTGTCGGGCCGGGGCGCGCGTGCCGCGCGACTGGAATTCGGGGCTGACTTAGCGCAGCGCTTTCGGCACCCGCACCATGGCGCTGTGCACCGCGGCGCGGAGCGCGTCGCGTCTTGCCGCAGGTACGCTGTCTTCTTCGGCGGTTGCACGGCCATTGATCAGCGCATGCAAGGTCGAACCTTCACGCAAGATCGCCACGGAAACCACGCAGGTCGCGCGCGCTGACGCCGCGGATTGAACGCTGTCCAACCGAACGAGCGTCGCGGAAATTGCGTAGCGTTCGTTGGTTCTGACTCGAGAAAACTCGACAGACGCAAGCTCTGCGCGGAGCAGAGAACGAAGCTCCCGTTCCACTTCCGGCTTTGCCTTACCTACACCGATCGCACCGAGAGAAACGGGCAGCTCTGCGGCCGGGGCAACGGCGCTCGCGAGCAGCACGGAAAGAGCGACTAACCCTGCGGCGAGGCGCGCGCTGACTTCGGACTTGAAACGCCCATTCATGCCCAGGCTCCAGCAAGTCCCATACCGGGCAGAGCAACACTCTCGCCAGCCATCACATCGGGGCTATCAGAAGCTAGAAGTCCGGCCAAAAAAGCGAGGCATTTGTGCTGCGCGGTCTCGGTATTCTGACGCTTCACCGGGCGACCCCTCACCCTTTCGCAGTCTCGCCGCGAGGCAATCGACGGATCTGACTTCTCAAACTGAGCTTTGGCAGATGCAAATGCTATAGGCGGGCCAACGAAACCATGTGGAGCGACAAAAGGGGACTCTGGGGGCTGGCAAGGCACGTATTCGTAGGCGCACTGCTCACGGCAGGGTTGACGGCGTGCACGCCGATTGCGGGAGGAATTGCGGTGGTCGGAGTCGTCACGCTCGGCGTTCTCACCTCCCGTTGCTACGACTATGTCGACGTGACCGTGCTCGATGCCGCAGGTCGCAAAACGTGCGATGCGACGGTGACCGCCAGAAAAGGCAAGAGTCAGTTCGAACTGACTTCCTGCTACTACGCCTCACTGACCGACGGGCGTTGGACACTGCAGGCCTCCCTTCCGGGAGCTTCCGACGCGACGACCACGATCAACGTCGAGCATCCGGGTGATTGCACGCGGTCCGTGCAAACGGTCGAGCTCACCTTGCACCAAGCAGGTTCACTCCCCGTTGCGCCGTCCCCAACCGTGCCTGCACTTCAAACGGCGTCGCCGCCCCCACCTGCGGCCCCGCCGAGCGCTGTCCCGCCACCAACCGCAGCACCACCAACCGCAGCACCACCAACCGCAGCACCACCAACGACGGGCGAGACAACGCCAACGAATGCATCGCCCGCTACCAGTGCTGCACCTGCGGTGGGTGTATTTCCGAACGCTGGAGGACCTTCACATTGAAAGGAGGCATGACAGCCCCAAGGCCACCACCCTTCGGAGTGATGTGGCAATTCTGCGCCGAATCACTCGTTGCGATATTGCTTGCGGCAACCAGTGCCTGCTCAATACTTGCTGGGTGACGCAAAGCAGCACCCCGCGAGCAACCTCGGAAGCACCCGGCCCAGCTACGGAGCAGAGCCATCTGAATTGCACCTCGTGTGGTCACAGCGACGTGCGTCGTTCACACTCGCGGCACCTCTTCGATAGCCTTGTGCGAACGCTCGGCTTCAAGCCCTATCGCTGTCGCAACTGCCGCACTCGCTTCTTCGCTCGGTAGCGGCGATCAGGTTGCAGTTCGTTGCTTCGCTTCTGCGCGACGCCGGAAGAAGCGACGCCAAAAGTACATCCCCACGAGTGCGAGCGCGCCGCCGATCACCGCGCAAGTGAGTTGCAGTCGCACGAACTGAGTCAGCGCGAGGTTCACGCTACCTGAGCAGGAGAAGGAGTCCTGTAGCGGCTTGAACAGCAAGCTGACAAGCTCCGGCCCCTCCGCGCTGGCACCGGCAAACCCCAAGATGACGCCGACGCAGGCCGCCAGCAGCGTCCGCCGATGATTGACCTTCGTAAGTGCTTCTTCCACCACGCGGGCAGCATAGGGGGACTCCCTGTTTGCGTCTACAGAATAGCCGCCAGAACGGAATCCTGGGCACCTACGCTTGCCGTGAGCCAAGCCCGGTCGCATACACGGGATTGGTGAGTCCTTTTGCCCTTTGCTCCGCTATCGCGTGGGTGCTCGTCGTCGCCTGCGCCTGGCTGTTCCGCTCACGGCAGTACGCGATCTTCCGGGCGATCCTGCTCGGCCTGCAGGTGCTGTTCGCGTGCTCCCTGTTCCCCCGCTTTCAAAGCGTGTGGCCGCTGTTCGTCTACGGTCACGCCGCCGTCTTCATCCAGTCGCTGGCCCTAATTCGCCCGCGAATGCGAGGACTTCCTTATCGCGTCCTCGTGAGCATTCCCGGGGCTTTCTTCGGCGCAGGCACGTTACTGGCGTTGCCCTGGGTCTTGCTCTCCGCATTTGGCGTCGCTCTCCCCGGAGCGTGGGTACCTTATGCCGTGGCTTTGCTGGGGGTGTTGCAGTCATTGCGCAGCAAGGAGGAGCAAGTGCATCTCGTGGTCGCCGACGGCGAAGCCGTGCCGGAGTTGAAGCGGCACCCGATGCGCGCACCGACGACCGGGCGTCCACTCTCCATCGTCCAAATCACCGATCCGCATCTCGGCCCGTTCATGTCGGTCGGTCGCTTGCAGCAAATCTGTGAACGCGCCGTGGCACGCAACCCAGATCTGGTGCTGCTGACCGGTGATTTTTTGACGATGGAGTCGCAGAGCGATCCTGAACTATTGGGCAGCGCGCTCGCGCCCCTGGCCGCTCTCCCCGGTCGCTGTTTCGCGTGCTTCGGCAATCACGATCATGAAGCGCCCGACACGGTCCGAAGCGCGCTCGAGCGCGCCGGCGTCACTCTACTTTTGGACGACTCTCGCGAGCTGATGACCGCCGCCGGTCCAGTCCAAATCTTGGGCATGGATTTCGTGTGGCGTGAGCGAAAAGAGCATCTCGCGCGCGTCTGCGCCGAACACCCGCGGATTGCCAATCACCTACGCATCGTGCTCTTGCACGATCCGGGCGCTTTTCGTCATCTGCCGGAGGGCGAGGCCGACCTCACGCTGTCCGGGCACACTCACGGCGGTCAAGTCGGCTTGGTGAGTCTTGGCTTGGATTGGACGATGATGCGCGTGTTCGTCAAAGCCCCCGATCACGGCTTCTGGGCGCGCGGGAATGACCGCCTGTACGTGCACCGTGGCACCGGACACTACGGCTTTCCATTGCGCTTGGGCGTGCCTGGCGAACAGAGCCTGCTGCTCGTGTACGCCGCGATGCTAAACGGAACCGACGCCGCGCCCGCTTGAGAGCTGGCCTTCATAAGCGGCCCAGGCCACGTGCGACTCGTGCAGAGTGACGCGCAGCGCAGCCAGTCGCTCCGAGCCGGGGCCGAGTTCGCCCGCTCGGACCCGCTCCGCCATCCGCTCGAACACGACGCTCGAGAGGAATTCAGTCGTGGTATTTTGCTGCGCGAACGCAGGATCGTCGTCCAAATTCTTGAAGTTGAGCTCCTCCAAAATCGCGGACAATGCCTGGGAGGCGCGACCAATGTCGACCACCACGCCTTCCGGCCCCAGCTCCCGAGCGCGAAATTCCGCGTCGACCACGTAGGTCGCGCCGTGCAGGCGTTGCGCTGGGCCGAACAGCTCCCCGCGAAAACTGTGAGCAATCATTACGTGACCACGAACGCAAACGCTGAACATCGAGGCTCCTTCAGGGGTCGTAGCGCAGGCGATGGCATAGCGATGCGCTCTCGGGCAAGGTCAATCGAGGCATGGCTTCGGGCAGCTGCTCGAAGCGAATTTCGGCGTCGATCAGCTGGTCGAGCAACGGATCTCGACATAGCTCGAGCGCGAGCTCGAGCCGCGCTCGATGATCGAAGCGCGCGCGGGCGTGCGGGCTCAGCGTGCCCACCTGCGACGAACGCAAGCTGAGCCTTCGCGCATGAAAGGCCCCGCCGAGCGGCAAACGAACCTCGGCATCGCCAAACCAACTGAGCTCGAGCACGGTCGCGTCACTGCCCGCCAACGACAAGCTCGTGCGCAGCCCAGCTTCACTGCCACTCGCGTGTAAGACCAGATCGCGATCGCGCAGCGCATCGCGGGGCAGCGCAAAACTCGCAGCGAAAGCGCGCGCGATGTCGGCGCGCTCTGCCCGCAGATCGACCAGTTCCACGTTCACCCCCGGATGCCGAGCCAGCAGGTACGCACACAGGCAACCGACGACACCCGCACCGACCACGGTCACGCGGTCGCCGAGACGCGGAGCCGCGTCCCAGATGGCGTTGATTGCGGTCTCGAGATTGGCCGCCAAAACGGCGCGCGCCGGCGGCACCTCGGCGGGCACGGGCAGCACGGCCCGCGCAGGCACCACATACGCAGACTGATGCGGGAATAAGCAGAACACCGGCTTGCCCAACAGCTCAGCACTGCCAGCTTCGACCCGACCGACACTGCTGTAGCCGTACTTGATCGGTCCCGGAAATTCCCCGACTTGATGCGGGCAACGCATCCGCTGGTATTCGCTCACCGGCACATGCCCGTGGAACACGAGTGACTCAGTTCCCCGACTGATCGCGCCGTACAGCGCGCGCACCAGCACCTCACCCGGTCCCGGTGGGGCGAGCTGCTCGGAACGCAGTTCACCGCGGCCGGGCTCTACAATCCAAAATGCGCGGGCGTGCTCGCTCACGATGCGTGTCCACTCTTGCTCGACTCGACGAGCAGCCCCTTGATAGCATGAGCCGGCGTTGGCCCAAGACCCGAACGCGCGCGGCGCGTGAACTAGCCGCGCAGCGACGCCGACGGGCTATCGCGGCGCTAGGCTGCAATCGAAGAGCACATCGTCGCCGAGCGAAAAACGCCGTGTGGCTGGCCGCAGGGCTTGATCGAGTCGATCGACGCCGGGCAAGCTCAACCCTGGCCGCCCGCAACCGATCAAAATCGGACAGACGGTCACGTGCAGTCGATCGAGACAGCGCGCTCGAATGAAGCTCGAGAGCGTCACCCCCCCACCTTCCACGAAAATGCGGCGGAGCCCGCGCGCTGCCAGCGCCGCGAGCAACTCCGACAAAGAAAGCCGCCCACCATCCATCGGCAGCTCCAGGAGCGGAATGCGCGGGGGGCCCTCACGACAGCCACGGTCGCGCAAACAAGCAATCAAGGTCGGGGCGAGTCCGTCGCGATACAATTTGCGCGCGTGGGGCAAGCGGAGCGTGGGATCGAGCACGACGCGGGTGGCGTGCTCACCCGGAACCAAGCGGGTCGTGAGCTCCGGATCATCCAACTCCACCGTTCCCGCGCCGACCACCACCGCATCCATCAGCGAACGCAGACGATGCATGTGTATGATGTTTTCTGGACCGGTGACGTAACGTGAAGCACCCGACGAGGTCGCGATCTGGCCATCCAGGCTCTGACCGACGTGGCCCAGCACCAAACGCTCGGCGCTCTGGCCAATGCACAGTGGAAGGTACAGGTCGAACATCTGGCGGACGCTCGGCGTCAAGCGCTGCGAGCTCGTGAAGCTCACCTCGTTGTCCGGCTCGAGCACCAGCTGTGCGCGTTCGGGCGCGACCTCTTCGAGCCGACCGCTCGCATCACCAATCACTCCCGTGCGCACTCGCACGGCTTGACCGGCACTGGCGCGACGCGCCAACGCACGGAGCACGCTCCAAGCCCAAGCTTCGTCATGGTGCTGCGGCGCACGCGACACGAGCTGCATCAGCCGACGCCTCCACGCCGCACCGACGAGAAGTCAGTCGGATCGAGCCTCGACCATGGTAGCCCCGGGTGCGGCCGCGCCTGTTCAGCGAGCATGCCTCGAGTGTAACCGCAGGCGCGGCCAGGATCGATGACTGCGTGATTTCACCCGCAACGAGCACTCCGCCTCTCGAGCAGTGGGCTTTGGCGGCCTACCAAGGATTGACCGATGGGGCGATTTCCGCGTTGGAAGAGGGGGGCGCTCGAGCTCCAGCAGCGCACCTCGAAGCGCGCGACGTTCTCGACAGATGACGTTCGGCGCGGCTCGGTCTGGCCGCGACTCGCGCAAGCGCGCCTCAGAACAAGAACGAGACGCCCAGTGAAAACGACGGATAGCCGAGCCGCATCGTTAAAGCTACGTTGTCGTTGAAGTGAAAGCGGCCGCCCGCGTTGAATACGGGCACCACGCCGAAGTCACCGCTCCGGTGAGTCAGAGCCAAACCCGGCTCGCCGAATACGGACCACTGACGGTGAAGCCAGAAGTTCCACTGCATGACCACGGGCACGAACAAATAGTTCGACGAATGCGCGCTGGTTTCGACGCAGATCGGCACCCCTTGCGCGGTGTACTCGAAACGTCGGCAATAGCCGCGACCGCTGACGCCGCTATAATGAATCCAATCGAGACCGAAGCCGATACCGACCGAATCGTTGAGCTTGGGAATGAAGCCTTCCGGCGCAATCTCGATCGTACCGCGTACGCCGAGTCCATAGCCACCTCCGCTCGGGTCGTCCGGAGCATCGAACGGAGAGAGCAGGAGGTGCGGTTCGAGCTCGAACGAGTAGGCTGGTCGCTGACCGGGCACCTTGATCGTGGATTGTGCCTGCGCACGATTGCTCATGCACAATAGCAGCGCCAAGCAGCCGGAGGTGACGAGCGCGCGAGACATGAAACTTCCCGAACTCACGGGCAGGCTCCGCAAGCAAAGCGACCTGGTTTGCATTCGGTCGCGGAAGCGTTGCCCCCGCAGTTGACGTCACAGCCACCGTTTGCACAGTCCACGACACAGTCTCCCGAACAGTTCACCGTACAGCTGCCGTTGCACACCACCGCGCAATCGTTCACCGACGTGCACGTCACCACGCTCCCGGGCCCGACCTCCACGGAACATTGCATGGTGTCGTGACAGTCGTAGTGGCAATTGTCTCCGCAAATCCCACCGCAGACGTTGGTATGCGAGCACTCGAGCCCACAGCCTGAACCGCACGACTGCGAGCACTGCTGAACGTCATGGCATTGCGAACTGCAACCGTCGCCGCAGACGGTACCGCAGCGATTCATGTTGTGACACGACTGATCGCAGTTGTCGCCGTCACAGCCTAGGTAACATTGGTCCCCTTCCGAGCACTCACAGTGTTGCCCGGACGAGCAATTGTCGCCGGAAGTACAGCCTATCGGGCACAGCGAGCAGAGTAGGAAGAAGCCGAGTACGGCCAGAACACGACGCATGAGCCGCGCAGCTTAGAGCAACTTTTGCGAAACTTCCCCAGAAATCGCAACGGTTCGGGCCTTTACTTTCGCTCCAGCGCCGGCCTCGCAACGCGCGACCCACGCTTTTTTCGGCGCGCGTCAACCTGGTGGGTTGGCTTTCAAAGCCGTGAGCAACTCCTGTAAGTCGACCAGCGCGAAGGTACTCGCGTAGTCGCTCATCGCGTACGGAATGATCAAATCCTTCCCGTGGATTTGACCACCGCAGCTATACACGACGTTGGGGACGTAGCCCTCTCGCTCGCTATGCTCGGGTGACAGCAAGGGTTCGCGCAAGCGACCGAGCACCTTCGAGGGATCGTTGATATCGAGCAAGAACGCGCCGATCGAATATTTGCGCATCGGACCCACGCCGTGACTCAGCACGAGCCATCCCGCCTCCGTCTCGATCGGTGAGCCACAGTTGCCGAGCTGGACGAACTCCCAACCATAAGTCGGCTTGAGCAACGTCTCGCGAGTCAGCCAGAAGTGCAGATCGTCCGAGTACATCAGGAAGATATTCTCGCCGTCTTGCCGGGAGAGCATCGCGTAGCGCCCGTGGATCTTGCGCGGGAACAGCGCCATGCCTTTGTTCTGTACCTGCGGGCCGTTCATGGTGCTGATCTTGAAACGCAAAAAATCCGTCGTTTCCAAGATTTGCGGGAACGTGACGCGCCCGTCATACGCCGTGTACGTCGCGAGGTACTTGGTCTGTCCGTCTTCTTCCGTGAACTGTACGAACCGCGCGTCTTCCACACCGTTCGATTCGGTGGGCGAGTTCGGGAAGATGATTCGCTCCGACATCTGGTGAGAGGGCTCGTAGATGACTTCGTAGTTCGCTTCCGCCAAGGCCAGGATCGAACGCGAAATCGCCGGCGACAGGCTCTTCGATTGCGTCCGGTACTCGGTTTCGACTGCGCGCACCGCCGCACGCAACTCCTTCATGTTGAAGGAGTCACCGAGCCGCCCCAGCACGCGTTGCGAAAAGCCGTCCGCCGTCCCCAGCTCGAACAGCGTGCGTTCGAACAGGAACTTGTCGTAGAAGGGATCCGGAACCGTCTCCGGCGTGGTGACGAACGGCGTCACGGGGTCGAGCGTGATCTCGCCGTGGGAGTCGACCACCCCGGAGCGAAACGTGATTGACGAGATGTGCCCTTCGCCAGTCGAACGCAGGCTCAGCACGAAACGTCTGGACCCGTCCGGCAATCCGCTCTGGTCCGGGTGCCAAACCAGGGACGGATTGAACAGCGCCGCCGATTCCACCGAGTACTCTTGGGTGAAATACGCGCCGATCAGCATGCGCCGTTCTTCCGCGAGCGGCGCATCCGTCACCATGAAGCGCCGCATCTGCTCGAAGCGAACCAAGAAGAATTGCTGTAAGCGATGGTGACGCCCGCGAAATTCGTGCATCACGTGTTCGAGCAGGTGCGTCACTTCCTCGTCACGCAGCGACATCACGCGGGCGACGATGCGCACCACGCGCGCTTCGTCGATCTGGTTGAACGGACGGAACAGCACCCGCGCCGCGTTCGGGCGGATTACGATATTCGTTCGGCGTACGATCATCGTGTCAGCTTATCAGGTTGCGTTCTGATTCGCTGCACTGCGCAGCTCGGAAAGACCCCGCTCACCCGATTCAGGAACCTCGTCGAAACCCGCCACGCGCGTCTCGAGCGCCTGAATTTCGACCAGTGCGCTCAAGAACGCGAGAGTCGATTCCGCACCTTCGTTCAAATTCACGCGATCGACGTGGAGGCCGTCGCGACAACCGCCCGAGTCCGGATTGTAGACGCTGGCATCGAGGTCATTTTGGCCCAAGAACCAGCCGAACGCGCGACGCGCCTCGATCACCCAAAATCGATCACCGGTGACTTGGTAAGCCTCGCTGCAGGCCGACACGGTGGCGTGCGCCTCCAGCGGTTGCTGATCGAAACGAGCTCGCGGCTCGCCTCGTCGATAGAAGCCATTCGAACCGATCGGGCGAAAGTGGCCGCGTTCCGCGCGCTGCGCGTTGAGCAGCCAGCGCAGTGATTCGAGCCCCATCTCGAGCATGCCCGACATTTCCGGGTTCTTGCCCGCGGTCGCGATCACGGCCTGAGCCAGGCGCGCGTTGTCGTAGGAAACGACATCCTCGAACCAATGCCAGTCCGGGGTTTTGGTCGCTCGATACAGGTCCGCTAGGCGAGCAACGAGTTCCAGCTGCATGCTGGTCGCAGGCCGATCACCGCGCAGCCGGCGCAGGTACTCCTTGATGCCAAGGATGGCGAACGCCCAGGCGCGCGGCGAGTTGGTCTCCGCAATGCCGGGCAGCGCGCGCATGAACAAATCCGCCGCCCATGCTCGTAGTTCGCGCCGCTGCGTGTGACCCACGCAGGTACCGAGGGCCCACAGCGCGCGTGCTTGGCTGTCCTCCGAACCCACGGTTTCCAACCAACGCCGGTCGTAGCCCATGAAGTTACGGAATTTGCCGATTTCGGCATTGTACGCGTAATCGACGAAGCTTGCGTAACGCGTCGCCAAGGCGGCGACTTCCTCGCCGCCGACGCCGCGTTTCTCTAGCTGTACCGTGAGCATCAACGCGCGCGCATTGTCGTCGATGCAGTAGCCCTCTGCGTAGTTGGGCAAAGTGAAACGGGCATGTTGCAACATGCCCGT
>Ga0164308_10000117_pt1 | contig 39449 bp, 29 predicted proteins | sample Whisoiple_246_MG_FD_109983 | JGI IMG/M metagenome (GOLD analysis project Ga0164308, IMG submission 109983) | Soil microbial communities amended with fresh organic matter from upstate New York, USA - Whitman soil sample_246_MG | ecosystem: Environmental > Terrestrial > Soil > Unclassified >... | reverse complement strand
CAACGGACGCACGTGATCGTCCTGATCGACGACGAATTGGCGCGGTCCGCGATCGGTCTCTACCTGCCAACGCGAGAGCGTCGCTTCCTGAACGATGCTCTGAATCTGTCGCACTTGCGGTAAAAATTCACTTCTCTCCAGCGCTCGCTGCAGGACCGACCGCGCTGGCGCGGGCAGCACGTCGAGCGTCGGAAAGCACGCGCGCTCGAAATGATGTTCGTCGACCAAAGACACGAACTGAGCCGGCGCACTCAGCGGGAACGCGCGCCGAGCAGACACAGCGACCGGTTCAGCGCCCGGTGTGACCGCCCAGAGTTGTCCGTCTTCGTCGAGGCGGAGCTCGAGCGTGGAAGGCTCGAACAAGGGCAAGGGCTCGTGGGCTCCGTCGCCCAATGCATCCTCACTCGGCGGCGCGCTCGATTCGCCGGTCTGGGTCGCGCTTTGCGCGCGCCACAACTTTGCATACTCGCCGTCTTTCGCCAACAGCTCGGCGATGCTGCCCATCTCCGCCACGCGCCCGTTCTTGAGCACGATCAGCAAGTCTGCCTTGCGCAGCGTACTCAGGCGATGCGCAATTGCGATCGTCGTGCGCCCCTGGACCACGTTGTCGAGCGCGCGTTGGATCTCGCGTTCCGTTTGGACGTCGACGGCAGAGGTCGCCTCGTCCAAAATCAAAATCTTCGGATCGACCAAAATCGCGCGCGCGATGGCGATGCGCTGGCGCTCGCCGCCAGACAGCGATTGTCCGCGCTCACCGACCAAAGAATCGTATGCCTCCGGCAACTTCAGCACGAACTCGTGGGCTCGCGCCGCGCGCGCGGCGTGAATCACCCGCGCAGGGCCCGCGCCCGGTGCGCCGTACGCCACGTTTTCGCCAATCGTCCCGAAGAACAAGAACGGATCTTGAAGCACGATGCCGATGTGCCGTCGGTAGTCCTCGAGCCCAATGCGCCGAATATCGATGCCATCGACCCGCACCGCGCCGGAAGAAGCGTCGTAGAAGCGGCAAATCAAATTCGACACGGTGCTCTTGCCCGAACCCGTGTGACCCACGATACCCACCATTTGGCCAGGCTTCACCGTGAAACTGACGTCGTTCAACACCAAGCGACTGCCGTAGCGAAACGACACTTGCTCGAATCGAATCTCGCCTTCAACCTGCGAAAGAGGCACCGGGTCCTTCGCGTCGATCACGCTTGGCGCGCGATCCAAGATATCGAACAACCGTTGCGCGGCGGCGGCGGCGCGCTGAGTGACCGTGAGCACGCGACTCATGCTCTCCACCCGCGTGTAGAAGCGGCTGATGTAAGCGATGAACGCGGTCAACACACCGACCGTGATCTGGTGATGCAAAATCTGCCAAGCGCCCACCGCCCAAACCACCAACAGCCCCAGCTGATTGAACAGCGCGACCAGCGGCCAAAATGAAGTCCACAAGGTATTGACCTTGTTGTTGTTGGCCACAATCGCCTGATTGGCCTGCGCGAAGCGCTCGATCTCGCGCCGCTCTTGAGAGAACGCTTTGACCACGCGGATCCCCGGGATCGTGTCCGACAAGATGTTGGTCATCAGCGCCCAGGCGCGGTTGCCTCGCAAGAAGCCCTGCGTCAGCGCGCCGCGCACGCGCATCATGAACCAGGCAATCGGCGGGAAAGAGGCCAGCGCAGCAGCGGCCAACAGCGGATCGAGGATGAACAGCACCACCGAGGTCCCGAGCACCATCAACACGTCGGTGATGAAGTCGATCAGCGTGTCGGACAAGAACGAGCAGATTCGGTCCGTCTCCGAGCTGATGCGGCTGATCAAGTCGCCCGTGCGCTTGCCGCCGAAGTACTGCAAGCTCAAGCGCTGCAAGTGCGAAAACGCGCGATTTCTGAGGTCCGCGCTGATGAGCTCGCTGACCCAAGCCAGCACCGCGCCTTGCGCCCAGGCCAGCATCCACGCCACCACCGCCGCTACGCCCAGCCCGCCGAGATAGATCCACAAATCACGAGCGGCGGATTCGAGCCCCGCGCCGCGCGCTTCTTGCCACGGCACGAGCACGCGATCGACGAGCGGCAACGTCAGGTACGGCGGAATCAAGCCGACGACCGTGGTCGCCAGCGTGAGCCCCAAACCAAGCCCGATCTTGCCGAAGCGCGGCCGCGCAAAGGCGAGCAGCCGCCACAACGGGTGCCCGACTGGCGCACTCTCCGAGGGCAGCGCGAATTCGTCGTCGGCTTCGGCGTCGGGCGCGATCGCGCCATCACTCGGCCTCCCGCGCGCGTCTTCGAACGCGCGCACGAACTCGTTGCCGGCCGCGGCGAGCGCGAGCGTGTAGCGCACGCGCAGCACTCGCTGTCCGTGCTCCAAAACCAGTAGCTCGGTCAGTCCCCCATGTTCGGACCGCGCCACCTCGAGCGAACTCGTTAGCGGGATCGCGCGAAAGGTTCCGGTTTCTTCGCGAACGAGTAGACGCGCGTCGCTGAGCAGCACGAGCCCGTCCGCAAACCGCAATGCGTCGTCCACGTCGGGTCGAAAACCGTGCAGCAACTTTTCATTCGGCAACAAGTCGAGCCCAGGAAAATGCGTGGGCAACAGCGGTGCAGTGACAGTCATGACGGATCGCGCGGCACTCTAGCTCGAACGGAACTGTACGCGCTCCTCACCTGGTCTACTTCGTCGGTTTTGGCTTTGATTGGGCTGCCCCGAGCGAGTTTCGGCGCAACACGGCCTGCGTGCTCGCGCTGCGCGCTCCGCGCGCAGGCGCCCCCCGGCGTCCGGCTCCGCCGGAGCGGGGGCGCAAAAAACGCGCCTCGCGCATTTCGGCCTCTCTCTCGCTCGATTGGCCGACGTAGCTGCGCGAAATCGCCGCGTCTTCCATTTCACGTCGCGCGGCGCATGAAAGCCGAGCTCGTGCGCACGATTGGAGCGTGTGGGCCGCGCCGAATCGTGGTCGGACATCTCACGCGTCTTAAGGCGGACCGAACCACGTCGACAAGGCGTCGTGAAGGCCCTCGTCCGTGCCCTCGCCAACCCACGCAACATAGCCATCCGGCCGAACGAGCACGGCGTTGGGAGCGCTGACCGAGCCGATTGCGGGGAGTTCCCACGGACCGACATAGTTCGCATCCACCCGCTGCACGCGGTCCGCCCACGGAGCGATGTCGTGCGCCCCCGACCGATCGAGATTGAGCAAGATCGGCCGCGCGCGATGGAGCAGGCTGAATGTTGTTTGAACGCTCTTTTCGGTGACCAGATCCAGATCCGGCATGCGGCGCCCGAGCAGCGGATGCCCAGGGCCCAAGTCGTAGTGAACGTCGAGCCCCGACATCATTGCTGCGTAGCGCTTGCGGGGTTCGTCCATCTGCAAAAGCTCGGCCACGTTCTCGCGCAAGGCGTTGGTGCGCTCGTCGCCGCGTCCGAGCGCGGTTTGGGCCATGGTGAGCTTGAGCACGCGCGCAGCGATGGGGTGTCGCTCGGCGTGATAGGTATCGAGCAGGCGAGTTGGCGATTGGGCCCTCACCACTTGGGCGAGCTTCCAACCGAGGTTCACCGCGTCTTGAACGCCGATGTTGAGCCCTTGTCCGCCGTTCGGGGCATGCACGTGCGCGGCGTCGCCCGCCAAGAGCACTCGGCGTTCGCGATATGAAACCGCTTGTCGCGTGGCGTCGGTGAATCGAGAGAGCCAGGTGACGTCGTGGACCCCAAAGTCGGTGCCCCAGACGGCGATCAGCGCGGCGCGCAAATCGGCCAGGGTCGGCGCGTCGCCCTGCTTCACTTGCGGTTCGATCGAGACCACGCGCACGCGCTTGCCGTCGTCGATGGTGCCGAGCGCGTGAATCCCTCTTTCGTCGCGGCGGATCCCGCGGGGCGGCTGCTCGCTCATCGAGGCTTCGGCGATCAAATAGCTGACCGAGGGCTCCCAGCCCGCAAAATCGATGCCCGCGAGCTTGCGGATCGAGCTGCGGCCTCCGTCGCAACCAACGAGATAGTCCGCCTGCAGCGAGCGGCCGTCGGCGAGCTCGACGTCGACTCCAGTTTCATGCTGAACGAACCCGGTCACTTCGCAGCTGCGATAGACCTGCACCCCGAGTTCATCGACCCATTCGGCCAGAATGTGCTCGATGCGATCTTGGAAAAGCGCGAGCCCGTACGGGTGGCGAGTGGGAAAGTCGCTGATGTCGAGCGGGATCGTCGCGAAGCCCGCTACCTGCATCACCTTGCCCTGCGCAAGAAATCGCCCGGCGACTCCTCGCTGATCGAGCACTTCGATCGTCCGTGAGTGCAAGCCGCCCGCGCGCGAACCGTCGAGATCTTGGTTCGCGCGCCGCTCGACGATCGCCACGTCCACGCGTGCGAGCGCGAGCTCTGCCGCCAACATCAATCCGGTCGGGCCACCGCCAGCGACCACCACTGAATGCGTCGTCATGGCAGTTACTGTGCGGCACGACCCGGGACTTGTCGCAAGCCCCGGTCTCTGGCATACGTTGGCAGTGGGAACAGGGCGGAGCGGCGCGTTCCGCCTGCGGCACGCGTTTTTGCCGCGTTTTTTGCGCGCGCGCCGAGCTCGGGGCGGCTAACGCGCCTCGAGTAACCCAACCATCGCTTCCGCGACGCCGCTGGCCGAGGCGGGATTTTGTCCGGTCACCAGCCGCTCCGAGACCACCACTTTCTTCTGCCAGTTCGGTGCCCCTTCGAAGTGCGCGCCGCGCTCGACGATGCGAGACTCCAAGAGGAAGGGGACCACGGTGTCGAGCTTGACTGCGCGTTCCTCGTCATTGGTGAATGCACTGACGGCTTTGCCGGCCAGCAGATACCTACCATTCGACAAACGCACGTTCACGAGGCCGGCAGGCCCATGGCACACGGCACCGACCACGCCGCCGGCCTCGTAGATCGCGCGGGCGGCGTTGCTGAAGTCTTGCGCGTCCGGAAAATCCCACATCGCGCCGTGGCCGCCGGCGAAGAACATCGCCGAATAGCGTGCCGGATCGACGCTGCTCGAGGCTGGGCTCTCGCCTAGCTGGCGCGCAACTTCGACGTCGTCGAGGAAGCCAGCGCTGACGGCGTCGCTGCGATCGACGCCGTCGAGTGGCACGCGCCCGCCGCGCGTCGACACCAAGTCGATCGCGTAGCCTGCCTTGCTGAATACGGCGTACGGATGGGCGATTTCGGGTAGGTAGGCCCCGGTGGGCTCGCCGGAAGTCGTGCCTTTTTTGTCGTGACTGGTCAGGGCGATCAAAATGCGTTTCGTCATGCCTCGCATTGTGCGTCGCGGACGCGCGCTCGAGTAGCCGTGGGCGCGATGAAACATTTGTACTATGAAGGTACAAATGGCGCATTCTCCGCTCGCCGGCACCTTGCCGAACTTGGAAGCTTTTTGTCGCACGTTCGAGACGGGCAGCTTCAGCAAGGCGGCACAGGTGAGCGGGGTGACCCCGCAGGCCACGAGTCGCAGCGTGGCGCGTCTCGAGCAGGCGCTGGGGATCACGCTGTTCCGACGCACGACGCGCAGTCTTTCGCCGACGCCGGCGGCGCGCGACTATTATGACCGTTGCGCGCGAGCGCTCGCGTTGCTGTCGGACGGCGAGCGACAACTCGAAAAGCGCGGCGGCGTCGCCGAAGGCCAGGTGCGAATCAGCGTGCCGACGACGTACGGGCACCACCGGCTCTTGCCGGCACTCGCGAGCTTTGCCGAGCGCTATCCCAAAATCAAAGTCGACATCGGCGTGTCCAATCAGAACGTGGATTTGGTGCGCGGCGGCTTCGATCTCGCGATCCGTCGCGGCACGATTCGAGACAAGACCTTGGTGGCGCGTAAACTCGGTGATTTTTCGCTCGGCGTGTACGGCAGCAGCGCCTATATCGCACGCGCTGGCATACCGAAGTCGCTCGACGACCTCGCACATCACGAGTGCGTGACCTTCGTCATGCCGAGCTCGGGTCGCGCGCTGCCTTGGTCGTTCGCGGGCGGTAAATCCTTCGTGCCGGCCGCGCGCTATCGATGCATGGAGGATGTGCTCGGCGTGCTCAGCCTGGCCAAGTCGGGGCTCGGCTTGGTGCAGGTCTTCGACTTCTTGGTCGAGGAGCCGCTGCAGCGCGGCGCGCTGGTCGAAGTGCTTGCGCACCTGCGCGGTCCAGGTCGTTCCTTTTCACTGGTGTACCCCAAGCCGGTCAAACCGACGCCAGCGGTCCGAGCGATGATCGATTTCATCGTGCAACACGCGGGCGCGCCCGGGCGAACTGGTACATAACTAAGTAAGCCTGCATGCACTCACCTGTGGCTGGATTATTCCAGCGACGAGCGCTCGCAACGGTGCGTTTCCTTTGGAATCGCGGGTGCCTTCAACAACGCATCGAGGGATGTTTTTTTTTGCACGTGGGCACTGGATTCCAACGTTGCGACCCTCGGTTCGGAACGCTCACGATCCTTAGCGTCGGATGACACTTCGATTGACCCACTCTACTCAACGCATCGAGCTTCGCTGGCCCACCCTTGCAACCTTGGCGCTGTGCACGTTGTTGCCCGGCTGCCCGATGACGGACAACTACTTCATCGACCGGTCGTCTGCGGGCGCCGCGCAGATGATGACCAACGGGGGTGCCTCTGAGCTCAATACCTCTGGGGCGTCTTCGATCGCTGGCGGGCCGGAGGCCGGGGGATCCATGGCGGGCGGTGCGGAGGTGCATCCGGCTCCCGGGTGCACCGAGCCGGTGTGCACCGATCCATCGGGCGGCGGCACGGACGCTGGCGCGGGCTCCCCGGATGCGGGCAGCGGCAGTGACGCGGGTAGCAGCGACGCGGGCGGCGCGAGCGCGGGTACGGGTGGTTCCGGCGGGAGCGGCGGGCTCACGAACGGCGGCGGCTCCAACGGCGGCAATTCCAACGGCGGCAGCTCGATTGGCGGTGCAGGCACTGCTGGTGGCCCGACGCTGCCGCAACCCGCTTGCGACGACGGCGTGTCCAAGGGCGACGCCTGCACCGGAAGCAGCCTCCAATTTTGCTACAAGGGCTGCGGCCCCGATAACGTCGGGTATAAGCCATTGGCCTGTCAAAGCGGGATGTACGACGAGACGCAGTCGGGCTGCACCTTCCCGGCAGCGCACGACTACTCTTGCTACAAAGTACCCCCGAGCCTACCGACGGAGTGTCCAAGCGGAACTCCCCGCGGGGGGCGCGCCTGTCAGCTCACTACCTGCACGGTGTGCTTTGGCGGCTCGGTTTGGAATCCCCAGTATCAAGACTCCACGGGGATGACCAAGCAGGGTTACTGCGTTTGCTCGGAAGCGGGCGTCTGGACCTGTGGCAGCAGCAACGGGTCGTGGCCCTGCCCAGGGAATGTGGGTTGCCCCTGAATCCCCGGACCACGGAATAGAGAAGCGTTAAAGAAATCCTCCGCGCTGCTGATTTTGTGGGGCAGCTAGCGCTAAATCGCGAGGACCGCTAAGCATGGCGCCGCTGCCAGCCCGTTTGGGTCCAGATCGCCATGCAAATCAGCGCACTGAAACGCCTCGTCGGCCCCAGCATTTGGGCGAACTACCCGGTCATCGAAGCCTGGGTGGACTTGGGCAAGTACGAGGACTTTCCGTCCAACACCTTGCCCGGCTTCAACGACAAGCTGAAACGTTGGCTGCCCACGATGGTCGAGCACCGCTGTACGATCGGCGATCGCGGTGGCTTCTTTCAGCGGTTGGACACTGGGACCTGGCTCGGGCACGTGCTCGAACACGTCACGCTGGAGATCCAATCGCTCGCTCATGCGCCCGTTGGTTTCGGACGCGCGCGTGAGACGAGCGAACGCGGCGTTTACAAAGTCGCGATCGAGGTGCTGGATTTTCGCTTCGGCGAAGCCTGCCTGAAGGTCGGTCACGAGATGATCATGGCTGCGGCAGAAGGCCGTGACTACGACCTGCCGGCCGCGTTGCGCAACCTGCGTAAGCTCGCCGATGACTACTGCTACGGACCCAGCACGCAGGCCATCGTGGACGGCGCAAAGAAGCGCAACATTCCGACCCTGCGTCTGACCGACGGCAATCTGGTTCAGCTCGGTTACGGCAAAGCGCAGCGTCGGATCTGGACCGCCGAGACGGACTGCACCAGTGCAGTCGCCGAAAGCATCGCCCACGACAAGCAGCTGACTCGACAATTGTTGACGTCCGTGGGCGTGCCCGTGCCTGCCGGGCAGAGCGTGGCGAGCGCCGAAGAAGCGTGGGCAGCGGCGCAGGAAATTGGCTTGCCCGTGGTGGTCAAGCCGCAGCGCGGCAACAAGGGCCGAGGCGTGTCGATTCAGCTCAGCGATCGCGAGTCGGTGCTGAATGCCTATGCCATCGCGGAAAAGGAGTTCCCCACGCCGTCGGTGGTGGTCGAGCGCTGCGTCCCAGGGCGACAGCACCGCGTGTTGGTGGTCGGCAACAAGGCCGTCGCAACCAGCGGCGGGCAGCCGCAAACCCTTCAGGGTGATGGGGTGCACAGCGTCGCCGAGCTCGTCGCGATTGGAAATGAAGATCCGCTGCGCGGTGACGATGTGACGCAGCCGCTCTCGCCTCTGGTGCTCGACGCGATCGCGCTCGATTTGCTGAAGCGTCAGGGCTTGACCGAGCGCTCGGTGCTCGCGCCTGGCGCGACGGCGCTGATCCGCCACAACGGTGATTTGACGATCGACGAAACCGATCGCCTGAACCCGGAGACCGCGGAGCAGTGCGTGCTCGCGGCGCGCTCCGTCGGTCTCGACGTCGCGGGCATCGATCTGATCGCCGAGGACATCTCGATTCCGCTCGAGGCTCAAGGTGGCGCGGTGGTGGAGGTCAACTCCAGCCCCGGTTTGATCATGCACTTGAAGCCGCTGATCGGCTCACCGCGACCAGTCGGGGACGCGATCATCGGGCAGTTGTTCGGCCCCGAACAAACCGGCCGAGTGCCGCTGTGTGCGGTGTCCGGCACCAACGGGAAGACGCTGGTTACCGGCTTGATCGCCGAGATGTTGAAGGCTTCCGGCCGTAACGTGGGTCAAGTGAGCTCCGAGGGTCTACGCGTCGGCGAACGCGTGTTGGCCACGGGCGACCGCTGCAACGCGGAAAGCATGCGTCGCGCCTTGATGAACCCGTACACGGACGCGTTCGTGTTCGAAGTCTCGGAGCCGAACGTGCTCGACGAGGGCGTGCTCTTCGACCACTGCGAGGCCGCGGTGGTCACCAATCTCGGCTCTGGCGATCACCTGGGCAAGAAGTACGTCGACGAGCTGATCACGATCAACAAGGCGGTGCGCGCGCCGGTCGACATCGTGCTGCCCACGGGCCACGCCGTGCTGAACGCGGACGACCCGAGCGTGCTCGAGATGGCCACGCACACCAAGGGCAAGCTGTTGCTCTTCTCGCGCACGGCGAACTCGCCTGCCGTGCTCGAACACCTGAAGAATGATGGCCGCGCGGTGCTGCGCGACGGCGATCAGATCGTGCTCCGACACGGCTCACTCCGAATCCCGTTGCTCGAGCTCACTGGGTTGCGTTGCCCCGTGCTCGGTTTGCCCGCGTTCTTGGTCGACGATCTGCTGGCGGCGGTCGCGGGCGCGATCGCGTTGGGAGTGAGTGCCGAACACATTCAGGCGGGCCTTGCCGCATCTGTAGGGAAGGGCGGCATCGCCACTTTCGAGCTCCCGAAGAGCGCTGCACGTCCGAACGGCGCGCTGATCGTCGTGACGCCCGCGCGCAATGCGTCTGCACTCGATGCGTGGGGCCGCCATCTGAGGGAGCAATTCCCGGGTCGCCGTGCGCAGCTATTGGTCGATCCGCCGGCCGATTGGCGAGTCGCCGATGCGGGTCCGCTGCTCGAACAACTTAGTCAATGTTTCTCAGGTATTACGGTCGCGTTGAATTCTGAAGCGAGGCCATTCGTCGAAGCATGCGAAATGGCGCGCTCCGGGTTGCATAGCCGGCCAACAGGCCAGTCATCCGACATCGCGGCATGCCTGGATCAATTGCTCGAGGGTCCGAACAACGCGGACCTCATTTGCGTCTGCCCCGCCAATCCCGCGGGTCTGCTGCGTGCACTGCAGCATCTAGAAACAAAAGGTCTGAGCCGCGGGATCAGCAGCGGCCTCGTCTCCGTAAGACATTCCCGATGAACATCGAGTCGATTCGCGCCCTCTCAGGCTCAAACCTTTGGTCGGACCAACCGGTCCTCGAAGCCGTCGTCGTTCTCGACCACCAGGGCTTCGGTCCCGACACGCTGAGCCGCCTCTGCGCCGGGTTACCTGCGGATTTGGGTGCAGCGCTCCGTCGTGATTTCGTGGCGGCAGAACCTGCTGCGTCTTGGGCCTCGCTCTTCGGGCGCTTGGTCGTTTTGCTGCAGGCAGCTGCTGGCTGCCAAGTCAGCTTCTGGATGGCGCGCCCGCTCAAGTCCCGCGGTGAGTATCGCATCGCTGCCGAATACGCAGAAGAGTCGACGGCGCGCCGCGCGCTCGAGCTCGCGCTCGAAGTAGTCCACGCCGCGCGTGACGCGCAGCCGATCGAGCTCGACTCCAAGATCGTATCACTCCGTAAGCTGAATGAGGATGCGCGCCTGGGGCCGAGCACCGGCGCCATCGTGCGAGCCGCGCTCGATCGCAAGATCCCCGTGCGCCGTTTGACGGGCAGCTTGGTGCAGTTCGGGCAAGGCTCGCGTCAACGTCGCATTTGGGCGGCTGAAACCGATCGCACGAGCGCCATCGCCGAGTCGATCGCCCAAGACAAAGAGCTCACCAAGTCGTTGCTCGATGCCGTCGGCATTCCGGTTCCCAAAGGCATGCCGGCGGCATCCGCCGAGCAGGCTTGGGCAATCGCTCAAGAAATCGGCGTGCCGGTGGTCGTGAAACCGCGCGGTGGTAATCAGGGTCGCGGCGTCTCTGTGCGCCTCCGAACGCGCGAAGCGGTGATGTCTGCGTTCGAAATTGCGCGCGCCGCGGATGGTGAAGTGATCGTCGAGCGCCACATCGAGGGTGCTGATTTTCGCATGCTCGTGATCAATGGCCGATTGGTGGCGGCTGCTCGTCGCGAACCGCCGCAAGTCATCGGCGATGGCAAGAGCACCATCACCGAACTGGTGGCGATCGAAAACCTCGATCCCCGTCGCGGTGAAGATCATTCGACCTCGCTGAGCAAGCTGCTCCTCGACGAGATCGGCCGTGAAACCTTGGCTGAGCAATCGCTCACCGTCGACAGCGTGCCGGCTCCCGGCGCGGTCGTGATTTTGCGCCGCAACGCGAACCTCAGCACGGGCGGTACCGCCGCCGACGTCACCGACACGGTGCACCCGAGCGTCGCCCAATGCATGGTCGAAGCAGCGCGCATGGTCGGCCTCGACGTGGCGGGCGTCGACCTAGTGTCACCCAACGTCACCGAGCCGCTCGAGCAGAGCGGCGGCGCGATCGTCGAGGTGAACGCAGCGCCCGGTTTGCGCATGCACATCGAGCCGTCGAGCGGCCGCGGTCGCCCTGTGGGCAAGGCCATCGTCGACTCCATGTTTGCTCCGGGTGATGACGCGCGCATTCCAGTCGTGGCGGTCACCGGAACCAACGGCAAGACCACGACGACTCGCTGCATCGCGCACCTCTTGCAGCAGCGCGGTCTGCGCGTGGGCATGACCTGCACGGACGGCATCTACGTCGAAGGTCGGCGCATCGACACGGGTGATTGCAGCGGCCCGAAGAGCGCGCGCGCCGTGCTCGCCCACCCGAACGTCGACGCAGCCGTGCTCGAAACCGCGCGCGGCGGCATGTTGCGTGAAGGGCTCGGCTTCGATTGGTGCGACGTCGCCGTCGTGACCAACGTGGGCGAGGGCGATCACCTCGGAATGGGCGGTATTCACACCGCCGCCGAGCTCGCACGCGTCAAGGCAATCCCGGTGCGGCGCGTGTCCGAGCGCGGAGCGGCCGTGCTCAACGCGGATGACCCGCTCGTCGCGTCCATGGCCAGCCTGTGCCGCGGCGCGGTCATCTTCTTCAGCCGCAACGCAGATTCCCCGCGCATGGTCAGCCATCGCGCCGCGGGCGGCAAAGCCGTGACCGTGCGTGACGGCTACATCGTGATCTGCTCCGGTCGCGACGAGCGCCGCGTGGCCCAGGTGGATCTGTTGCCGCTCACTCACGGCGGACGCATCGGCTTCCAGGTCGACAATCTGCTGGCGGCCGTCGCAGCGGGTTTCTGGCTCGGGCTCTCGGTCGACGCGCTGCGCTTCGGCGTGCAGACCTTCTCCAGCGACATCGGCACGACGCCCGGCCGTTTCAACGTGCTCGTTCACCGCGATGCGACGGTGATCTTGGACTACGGGCACAATGCATCGGCGCTCTTGGCACTCAACGAGGCCATCAGCAAGATGCCGCATCGCCGCCGCAAGGTCGTGTACACCGCGGCCGGTGATCGCCGTGACGAAGACATTCATCGCCAAGCCGAGATCATCGGTGGCTTCTTCGATGACGTGTACATCTACGAAGACCAATGCACGCGCGGCCGCGCCGATGGCGAAATCATCGGTCTGATGCGTGAAGGGATGCAGCGCGCCAAGCGCCAACCCCGCCGCATTCTGCAAAAATCCGGAGAGCTCGCATCGATCGCGGCGGCCATTTCGAGCCTCGAGCCGGGCGATCTGTTGCTTTGCCAGGTGGACCAAGTGGACGTCGCGCTCGACTTCGTGAAGGGCCTGTTCCGCCAAGCGGAGGCGCGCCCGGTGGTCCCGATGGGCCAGTTCGCGGCGGCTGCGCTGGCCGCACTGGGCATCATCGGCGGCTGATCGCCACGCCCGTTTGCGGCTAACCTCGCGAGCACCGTGTCCAAGCGACCTCGCACGAGAAAGAAGCCGCGCCCCAAGCCCGCGTCAGCAGCCGATGGCGACACCCCTCGGCGAACCGCGCGGTTGACTCTCCAAACGCTCGAAGTCGCGCGAGGTCACGATGGATTTCTGCGCGGCAAACCCGAGCCCGCGTTGCTCGTCGCGGCCTATCGCACGAACGGCTCGCTCCCGGCTTCACTCGTGGGGCGGATGTTGCTCCGCGCGCGCCTCGAGCGCGATATGCCGTGCGCGGTCGAGCTCGGACCGCGTGAGCTCAAGTACGACGCGCGATTCGAAATCGCGGAGCGGCTGCTCGTGCTCGCGTTCGCCGTCGAAGAGAACAGCGGTGACGGCGTAGCCGCGCTGTATGCGGCATTCGAGAACCCGGCGCAGCTCTTGCTCTACACCGCGAGCGAATCAGTTCCGAGCCCGCTCTCGCTCGAAGAGTGGGCCAAGCGCGAATGCCGAGCGCCCGCGGCCCACGCGGTCGAAGCGTTGCTCGGCGGCGAATCACTGGAAAAGAGCGCTGATTCCGACCAATTCATTGCGGCGTCTGCGTTCAGCGTGGCGGCACACGCGCGCAGCGACGAAGGGTGGCGTTTGCCATTCGTGGGGCGTGACGAGCGCAATGATTGGACGCTCTTGGCTCGCCTGCGCGTCGATTGATGCCGCGCTACCGCTCGGTCGCGTGTCGCCGCGGCCGGCTAGTGATCGGTCGCTGGCTTCGCGCGCTGCTTGCGTCCGTTGATCCAGAACAAGATCGCGGGCAAGAGCAGCACCGCGGCGAGCAGCGTCGTGACTTCGCCGGCTGCGGCAGTGAGTCCGAAGCTCTCCGTAGCGCCGTTCATCGAGAACATCAACGCGACGTATCCCAGGGTGGTGGTGAGTGAACAGAGCACGACCGCGCCGCCCGTTTCGACCAGGGCTTTGGGCAGCGCTGCGTCGGTCGTGAGCTCGCGGCGCTTCATGATGTTCAGCGCGTAGTCTGCGCCGACGCCAATGCTGATCGGCAGCGTGACGAAGTTCAGAAAATTCAGCTTGATGTGGTCGAAGTACAGAAACGCGACCAACCAAGACAAGCCGACGATCAGCACCGACAACGTGAGCAGCCCATTCTTGCTGCCACGGAAGGCGATGAAGATGACCGCGAGCGTGCCAACGAAGCTCAGCAAGATGGCCTTGGGCGCCTCTTCCCGAATGGATTGCAGGACGTCGGCGAAGATCACTGGGTCGCCGGAGCCGTAGACGACGTCACCGTTCGGCAAATGCGTCTCGCGGAAGGCGTCGGCCCAGCGCTGCAGGTAGCGCGCGTTGTACACGCTCTCACCCGCGGTCGGTACGATGTACACGATGCGCCCGCGCAAGCCGTCGTGATCGATGAACGGGCGGGCAATCGCGGCTGGGAGGTCGTCCATGCCGATCGGCGTCAGTTCTTCTGGGATGTACTCGTTGATCTTGGCGTAGTCCTGGTCGCTCACGAAGTGGCGCTTGTGGCCGCGCTCCACGCGATCGCGGATTTCGCGCAATAGCTCGATCTTTTTGGGTTGGTCCTTGGGCAAGATATCGAAGATCGTGACTACCTTTTCGAACGGCCTCACGTCCCGCGGAACCGCGTCGCGACGCTTCAGCAGCGCAGTCACCAGCGGTTCGACCTGATCCACGCGATCGACCACGATCGCTCGGCCGTCTTGGCCCGCGCGGCCCACGACGTCGTCGACGCGCCCTGCGAGCGCGCCCGCCTCGGTTTGCCGGTGTGCCTTGCCACCCAGCACCGTGCGCAGGTTGTACTCCATCGGGTCTTCGGCAAAATAACGGAAGGAAACGACGAGGGTCAGGATGCCGCTGACGAGCCCGAAGAGCGCGATTGCACGCGGGGCGCGCTCCGCCAGCCACACGAAGGGGTAGCCGTAGAATCCGCGCGCCTTGGAGCGCCAGCTCGGGCCACGGCCGAACATCGGTCGAATGCGCTCGGTGAGCGCGAGCAGCGCCGGCAAGAGTAGGTAAGTGGCTATCCAGCAAAGCGTCATGCCCATGCCGCCGATCGCGCCAAAGTGCTTGAAGCCGCGGAAGTTGGTCATCGCCAGCGAGCCGTAGGCGACCATCGCGGCTGCGGCCGCAGCCAGCGTCGCGATGTGCGTTTCGCGATGTGCGGTGAGAATGGCCTCGGCGATCGACTGCTGGGCACGGCGAGCCTCGATGTAGCGCGCCATGTATACGATGCCGAAATTGATGCCGTTGCCGGTGATGATGCTCACCATCAGGCCGCTGGCGAGATTGAGATAGCCGATGCCCAGGTAGGCGCCGGCAAACGCCCAAGTGCAACCGACCAAGATTGTGAGGCCCATGCAGGCGAGCACGCGAACCCGCAAGAAGAACAGCAAAATGGCGGTCAAAATCATGACTACGCCGACGCTGCCGATCTGCACCATATCCTGAGTGATCTCGTGCTTGGTCTCGGCGGCCGTGATCAGGTTGCCCGAATAGCCGACCGTGAGCTGCGGATCCCAGGCCTGCGGATTGAGGTCCTTGACCAACTTCTGGATCTGGGAGCGCAGCTCGAATGCCAGCGGATCCATGCTGCCGAGCGGACTACGCACGAGGAGCACGCCGTAGGTGGCTCCCTTCGATTTCCCGATGTAGTAGCCGTCCGTCCCGGGCTGCTGTTTTTGAGCCTCCTCGATCTTCTTCTTGAAGCGATCTTCCAGCGCCTGGGCGTCGAGCGGTGGTGGTGGCGCGTCGTGCTGGTTCGTCGCGTCACTGCCCGCGCCGTCGTCCAGGCCGAGATCCATCCCGCCTTTCTTTTGAACCTCGTAGTCGTAGCGATCGACGACATCGTCGTGGATCTTTTGAATGTCGCTCAGATCTGCGTACAGGTGTTTGTGCGCGCGGAAAAAATCCTGCACTTCGCGGGAGCCGGTCTGGACGGAAGTGACCAGCTTCGGATCGAGCTTTCTCAGTTGCGGCGCCAAGGTATCGACGAAGCGCTTGAGCACGTCGATGTTCTCGCTCTTTGCGACCACGCTCAGTGTCGAGCCGGTGCCCGCGTTGGACGCCACCTTGCCGCTCAGCCGTTCGGCGATTCGACGCGCTTCGATCACGCTGCGCTTGCCGTCCGGCAAGAGCTCGGTGAACTCCGTGCGTAGGCTCAATTTCGAAGCCAAAATCCCGGTCGGGAGCAAGGTCGCAAAGACCAGGAGCAAGACCGTCAGCGGCCTTCGAGTTTGAAACTCTCCCAATCGAACCAGCAAGCGTTCCAGCCACGAGGGTCGCATCGTGGGCGAAACTACACCGCTTCCCCGTTGAACGGACCTGTGAAAATTTCTGGCCATCCGGCGAGTGAACGGCCAGAAATCGCGGGTCCCTCGGCCAAAGGTGGGGCCTAGCGCCGCACTGGGTCTTTGGACAACTTGCGCTGTAGCGAGCGCCGATGCAGCCCCAAGAGCCGCGCCGCTTGCGAGATGTTGCCGTCGCAGTCACTCAGCACCCGCTGAATGTGTTCCCATTCCACGCGCGCCAAGCTCGGCACCTCGAGCGGGCTGCTCGGCGTCGTTGCGCTTTTGCCCTCGAACGCGGCGAGGATCTGATCGATATCGACGGGTTTGCTCAGGTAATGCACCGCGCCAGCGCGAACGGCTTCGACGGCAGTGGCGATGCTGCCATAACCGGTGAGCATCACGATCACACTCGCCGGATCGATGGCGTGCAGTTCACGCACGACATCCAAGCCGGAAGCGCCAGGCATTCGCAGATCGACCACGGCAAACTCGGGGCTCTCTTGCTGCGCCAAGCGAATGGCTTCCCCGGCGCTGTGCGCGGTGCGCACGTCGAACCCCCGATCTTGGAAGGCTTTGCCCAAGCGCGTACGAAACACATCATCGTCGTCGACGACGAGTACCGAGCGCGCTGCGCGTTCTGAGTCAGTGGTCATGCCGTGCTCCAGGGTTTGAGCATGTCACGCGGAACGGTCAACCGCGCGACGGTTCCGCCGCCGGGGCGCTCGTCCAACGTTAGCTCTCCGCCCATTTTTTCCGCGAATGCGCGAGCCAGAAATACGCCCAGGCCGAGCCCGCGACCAGGGGCTTTCGTCGTAAAGAATGGTTCACCGACGCGGCCCTGGGCGTCCGTCGGGATGCCCGGTCCGCGATCGAAAATCTCGAACGCAGCTTGCTCCGCCTCGAGCCGAGTCACCAGCCTCACCGGCTCGGTTTTGCCCACGTCGGCTTGGGCGTCGAACGCGTTGCGGACCAGGTTGGCCAAGACTTGCACCAATAGTCGCTTGGGCGCGACGATCTCCGAGAGCTCGCCCTCGTGTTCGAACGAAAGCTGCGCGGCGCGCGGTCCGAGCGCTTCCGACAGATCTCGCTGCATGCCCTGCACGCTGATCGCCGCCAACATTTCACCTGCGTCTTCACCCGCGCGGGCCGCCATTTGCTGCAAAATCTCGCGACAACGCTCCACCTCTTGGCGAATCAGGCGCGCGTCGGGCACGAGCTCATCCGCGCTGCGCCCCGCCTCCAAACCGCGTTCGAGCTCCTTGGCCACCAGCGCGATCGTGGCCAGCGGCGTGCCGAGCTCGTGCGCTGCGCCGGCGGCGAGTGTACTGAGTGAAGCGAGCTTTTCGTGTCGAACCGCGGAGCGCTGCAACTCGAACAATTCATGCTCGCGAGCCGAAAGAGCGCTGGCCACGCGTGACACGAAATGCACCACGAAACCCGCGGCTAGCGAGTACGCGAGCCACATGCCCTGCAAATGCATGCTGGATGCGCCATGGTGCATGTGCATCGCGTGCGGATCGATGGCGTGCGACGGCAACACGAACAGCGAGCCGAACGCGAGCGAGGTCAGCGCGGCCACGAGCCAGGCAGGCCGTGGTGCCAAGAGCAGCGCCGCCAGCGCCACATGCACCAAATAAAATACACTAAAAGGGTTAGAAGCCCCGCCTGCGCTGAGCAATAGGCCGGTCAACGTCAAGACATCGAGCAGCAACACCCCCGCAAGCGCATACGCAGAAGGCTCGCTCTTGCGCAACCAAGCCGTGAGCGCGAGGTTACTCAGCGCCGTGATCGAAATCAGCGCGGCGATCAGCGGTAGCGGCAACGAGACGCGCAGGACGAGGCCCGCGAGCGCGACGATCGCGAGTTGTCCGGCGATCGCGAGCCAACGAAGGCGCACCAGCCACGCGAGGCCGATCTTGGGCGCGGTCGCCACGGAAGCTGGGGTCTGAGCAGTCACGCGCGGAGACTAGCAGAGCCGCTCAGGGCGCCGGGCTGCGACCAATTGCCGCGCATTTGGCGCGGCAAAAAGCCGCGACGCGCGGACAGAGAGCAAGAGTGGGCGCTCGTGACCCAGCAACGCACCTCGCAGGACGCGCTGTTGCCGCGCGGGACCTTTCAGCAACACGCAGGCGTCGGTCGCTGCACCTGTGGCTCAATTTGCCTCGTTGACCATGAATGTTCGAGGCTCAACCGTCTTACCTCGGTCAAAACCGAAACGAAGAGGAGGCTACCATGTCATACGTGGACGGATTCGTCGTACCGGTTCCGAAAGCAAATCTGAGCGACTACAAGAAGCTCGCCAAGACCGCGTCAGAGGTGTGGCTCGAGCACGGGGCCCTCGAATATCGCGAGTGGATCGCTGATGACGTGAAGCCGGGCAAACTGACGTCTTTTCCCCAGAGCGTCGCCATGACGTCGGAAGAAACGGTCGTGTTCGCCTGGATCGTCTACGAGTCACGCGCACACCGCAACGCCGTGAACGAAAAGGTGATGAAAGATCCCCGCATGCAAACCGATCCCTCGACCTGGCCATTCGACGGTAAACGCATGATCTTCGGCGGGTTCGCGCCCCTGCTCGAGGAGTAACCAGCACCCGACGCGGGCGCGGTCTTTGACGCCCGCGCTGGCGATAGGATTCGCTCTTGGCGGCAGGTCGCGTCGCGGTGCTGCTATTTAGCCGCCAAGAGCGACCGCGCGTGAGAATTCACGCTCGTCTGCCGATCGCGGACTCCGACCGAATGCGCGTGAATCTCAATGACCCGCGTCGACTTTCACGTTTTTGTCGGCGTTGCCCAGCAGGAGCACCAGCGGCAAGAACAGCAAGATGACCGCGCCGGTGGCGAAGAAGGTGTCGTTGAAGGACATCACCAAAGCTTCACGATTCACGATGCCGTTGAGTGAAGCGAGCGCTTGGTTTTGGGCGTCGATCAGCACGGCACCCTTGGCCATGAAAGCGCCGCTCATGGCGTGCACTCGTTCTGCGAGCCCGGGATCGCCGAGCGGCATCTTTTCGACCAACACGGCGCGGTGGAATGCTTGGCGCTGACTCAGCAATAGAGTGAGCAGGGCGACGCCGATGCTGCCGCCGAGCTGGCGGGTCAGGTTGAAGAAGCCGGATGCCTTGGCGATGTCGTGCTTCGGGATCGGACTCAGCGTGGCCATGTTCAGGGGCAAAAACATGGCTACCGTGCCGACCGAGCGGATGATCAACGGCCAAAAGAAGTCATCGACGCCGGTCTGGGAGGTGAGGCCACTCAGTTGGTGTACGGCGAACACGAGAATGCATGCGCCGACCACCAGGGCGAGCCGTGAGTCGATCTTGCGAATGATTTGGCCTGCGCCGATCATGGTCGCGGCGGAGGCGAGCGCGCTCGGCAAGAGCAGCATGCCCGTCTCTTGCGACGTGTAGTGCATCAATGTCTGCGCGAAGATGGGCACCGCGAACAACGTGCCGTAGAGCGCCATGCCGACGATCACGCTCAAGATGCTGCCCGCCCAGAGCGAGCGATAGCGCAGCACACGCAGATCGACGACCGGGTTCTTGCTGTTCAGCTGGCGATACACGAAGGCCACCAGCGAGACGATCGCGACCGCGAACAGCCCGACGATCAAGCGTGATTCGAACCAGTCCTCGGAGTTGCCCTCTTCCAAAAAGGTTTGCAGGCAGCCCAAGCCACTGGCAAGCATCAGAATCGCGATCCAATCGATCTGCGAGGTATTCCGCTGTTCCGTGTCCGGTTTGAGGCTGGCCTGACACATGATTACCGCCAGAATGCCCAGCGGTACGTTGACGAAGAAGATCCAGCGCCAACCGATGTTCGTCACCAAGTACCCGCCCAAGGTCGGACCAATGGCGGGCCCTGCAATCACGATCGCACCGAAGAAGGCTTGGGCGACGCCCTGCTCCTCTTTGGGGAACGTCTCGAACAAGATGGCTTGCGCTTTGGCGAGCAGCCCGCCGCCCATCAACCCCTGGAGCACGCGCGCGATCACCAGCATGGGCAGCGTCGAGGCCAACCCGCACATGATCGACGCAACGGTGAACCCAACCAGCGAGAAGATGAAGTAGCGCTTCTTACCAAAACGCTCACCGAGCCATGCCGTGAGCGGCAGCACGATGACGTTCGCTACTGCATAGCCGGAGACGACCCAGCTCACCTCGGACAGCGTTGCGCCAAGGGTGTTCTGCATGTCCGTCAACGCAACGTTGACGATGCTGGTGTCTACGACCTCGAGCAATGCGCCGAGTGCGACTGCGATCGCGATCGCCCATTTGCCGCCCGCTACTGCCCGCGGCTGGGCTGGTACCGCCACGCCGGATTGTGCCATCGAGGCCTCGATTTCCAGTCTATTTGCGGGTGTCGACGGTCAGATCGACGCTCATGCCGGGGCGCAGCGTAATGCCCGGAGGCAGCTCGTGGAGCCGCACTCGCACGGGCACGCGCTGCACCACTTTGGTGAAGTTCCCCGTCGCATTGTCGGGAGGCAGCAGCGTGAACTTGGCGCCGGTGGCCCCGGAAAAGCTTTCGACCTCACCTTCGAGCGAGGTGCCGCTGAAGGCGTCGACCTCGACGCTCGCGGCTTGCCCGACTCGCATCTTGGCGATCTGTGTCTCCTTGAAATTGCCCGTGACCCACAGCTTGTCGGTGACGAGCTGCACGATGCTTTGGCCCGGCGAAAGCATCTGCCCGACGTTGATGCTCTTCTTCGAAACGACGCCATCGTTCGGCGCGAAGATCTTGGTGTACGACAAATCCAACGCGGCCAAATCACGTGCGGCCTTTGCGGTGTCGACTTGCGCGTGGGCGGCCTTCGCGCGGGCCTGAGCGAGCTGAATTTGGGTCGCTACGTCATTCGAGATTTTGGCTTTGGCTCGGGCTTCCACCACTCGGCTCTGGGCTTGCGCGGCCGAGCTCTTGATGGACGTGAGCCGCGCGCGCGCGATATCCACCGAGGATTGCGCCACTTTGAGTTGAGTGTCCGCGCGATCGGACTCTGCTTGGGAAATCGCGCCAGTACCGAACAAGCGCTTGGCCCGCTCGTTGTCGATCTGCGCTTGAGCGAGCGACGATTGGGCGGACTCGAGTTGCGCGGCAGCCTCTTTGATCTGGTCCGAGCTCGAAGCAGCGCCCACGGCGGCGGTCACGAGCGAGGCGTCGGCGACCGACTTGTCACCGATGGCGTTGGTCTCGGCGACGTGCGCGTTGGCGTCTGCTGCGTCAGCCTGAGCTTGTGCTGCAAACAAGTTGGCCTCGGCCTCAGCCAAGCGGGCCTGGGCGGGCGCAGAGTCGAGCTCGGCGAGCAGGTCGCCGGTCTTGACGCGCTGATTGTCGGCGAAGGCAATCTTGGTCACCACGCCACCGACCCGCGCGGGGACGGACACGACATCGCCATCGATCTGAGCGTTGTCCGTGTTCTCCAAACCGCGGTGGGTCACGTACCAAAAGCCGCCACCCACGAGCACGACTGCGGCGATGAGTCCGAAGACGAGGCCCCGCTTGCTGCGAGGTTCAGTGGTTTCTTTTGCTGGTGGTGCGGTATCGATGTCTGCCGTCGCGGTCGCCATGGAAGCCTTCACGATGAGGGAAAGAACGCTACGAGATATAAGGCGTTCATGAGGATTAGCAACGGACTGTTGCCTTTGAAATTAATCCCGTGACCAAGCGCTCGAATACGCTCAGCAATTGGTCATTCCAACCACGCCGATCCGCAGCCGCAACTCTCTCTGTAGCGCGGCACTTCCCAAGTGGGGGCTTCCGACCCGCCGTTTCACACTACTTCAAGATCTGAAAACAGCTGGGGTGGAATGCCTAGCCCGCTGCCGGGGGCGGCACGCTAAACAGCTTGTCCTCATGTAACATGGCCCATTCGCGCATGGCGCGTAGGTGAGGGAACAAGCCGCGACCGAGGTCGGTCAGCACGTACTCGACCCGCGGCGGCGTGGTCGAAAGCACGATCCGGTCGACGAAGTGAGCGCGTTCCAGCTCGCGCAGCGTCTGCGCGAGCATGCGTTGGGAGACGCCGGGGATTTCGCGCTTGAGCTCGCTGAAGCGGCGTCGCTCGGTGCGCAAGGCCGTGAGCACGACGAGCGTCCATTTCTCGCCCAGGAGCGAGAATAGACTGCGCATCAGCGTGGCGGCGCTGCCCGTCGCTGGCGTTTGGGTTTCGGGCTCTTGTTCGAGGCTGTGCGCGGTCATCAATACTTTCTGAGGTCAGCAACCAACGCTTCAACCTGAAGCCAATGTGGGCAACTCGAAACCCCCTGATGAGCGATTTGTGTTCAGCGCTTCGTTCTTCGCTTCTCGGTCACTCGTCTCCTTCCGTTTGGGTTGGCTTGCGTGTCAGTCGCGTCCGTTGCTCGCAGCGTCTCGGTTTTTCAATTTGGCCACACGGTGGGGCCGTCCCAAAGGGACATGCCGGCGTCCCCCGCTAACCTCGCGGTTACTTAAATCGGCGCTAGAGGTCTGCAAATTGGTTCAACTAGTTGGGTCGGAACCTTGACACGTCGGGCATGCGCCCTAGTTACACAATGGTTAAAGACTCGAGCTGATTTCGTTATCGGGTGACGCCTCGGAAACCAGCTCGCGCTCCAAAAACTGCTCGGTTTTCTAGGAGAGTTTCGCGTGACACAGACCCTACGTTGCGCCCTTATCGGCTACGGATTCATCGCTGGAAAGGGTCACGCACCCGTCTACGCCGAACGAAGCATCGGGCCGGGTGACTTCGAGATTGTGGCGATTGTGGACAGCAACGAGGCCCGTCGCGTTGCAGCTCAGCGGGATTTCCCGCAGGCCCGCGTTTACAGCGACCACCTCGAAATGTTGCAGGCAGAGGCCGGTCGGATCGACTTCGTCGATATCACGACCCCGCCTTACGCCCATGCCGCCATTGCGCATGCGGCTTTGGATCGCGGCCTTCACGTGCTGTGCGAGAAGCCGATCGCCGTGTCACCAGACGAGGCAGTTTCACTCGCGGAACATGCGCAGCGCGTGAAACGCGTGTTCTTCCCCTGCCATAATTACAAGCATGCGCCGGTCATCAAGACGGTTCGGAGCTTGATCGAGAGTGGCAGTATCGGTCGCGTTCACCTGGTTACACTGCAGACCTTCCGGACCACGCACGCCCGCGGCGTCAGTGAATGGCGGCCGGATTGGCGGCGCGAGCGCCGTTTCTCGGGCGGCGGTATCGCGATGGATCACGGCAGCCACACGCTCTACCTGGCGTTCGAGTGGCTCGGGGCGCATCCGGTTTCCGTCAGCGCCAAGGCCAACACCTTGGGTGACTTCGACACTGAAGATAACTTCAGTTGCACGCTGACCTTCCCGAACGGCATCGCGACCGCGCAGCTCACCTGGACGGCCGGTGCGCGCAAGGTGATGTACACCATCCACGGCGAGTACGGCGCCATCACCGTCGACGACGACCAGGTTCAGTTACTGATTCGTGACGATCTCGTCGCGCAGCGGCCGGATCTCGCGCGCCGCGCGGGCGTGCAATCGGTGCCCTCACACTGGATGGACGCGAGCCACAAGGAGTGGTTCGGCAGTTTGCTCGACAAGTTCAAGGCTGCGATCGTTGCGGGCGACTACGTCGGCGCTGACGCTCGCGACGCAATCGAGTGCATCAAGGTGATTTCTGCGGCGTACTTGTCGGCCAGTTTGAGCTCTCGTGAAGTTGCCCTGGTGGAAGCTCGATCCCCCGCACGCGACAACGGCGCTCGTTCGAACGGACAGCACCGCGCCGCGCCCTCACGGCCATGACCGCCCTCGGGCTCCAAGAGAAAGCGCTGATCGGGCTCTTTCTCGCGCTGCCCGCGCTCGTGCTGGCGGCGTATGGTGTACGGGTGGCGATCGCCGGTCGCGCGCTCGACCCGCGCGTTCAGCGTGAGTCGAGCACGGTGCTGCTCGGTCGTTTTCCGATCGAAGCGTTTCACTGGGCACTACGCGCGGTTGGTCGCAACGTTTCGCGCACCGGCGTGTCTCCCGACACGCTCACGCTGATCTCGTTGGTGATTTCGAGTGCGTCCCTCCCTTTCGCTGCCGTCGGCATGTTGCCCGCGGCTGGAGCGTCGCTGCTGTTCGGTGCGGCCTTCGACGCGCTGGATGGCATCGTCGCGCGGGAACGCGGTCTTTCGTCCGACGCGGGCGAGGTGCTCGACGCGGTCGTCGATCGCTATGCGGACGCGGCGCCGCTGCTCGGGCTCGCGGTTTACTATCGGGCGTCGGTCCCGGCGTTGCTCTTGGTCTCCTTCGCTTTGCTGGGCTCCATGCTGGTCAGCTACGTGCGAGCCAAGAGTGAGGCCATGGGGCTATCGTTGCCGGGCGGGTTGATGCGCCGGCACGAGCGAATCGCGTATCTGACTGCCGGGTTGCTGCTGGGTCCGCTCCTGCAAATGACGAGTCTTCCGCTGCAAATGCCGCTGACTTTGCTCGCCGTTGCGGTCGTGGCCGTGGTCTCGAACCTAGCCGCGGTGCAACTGACTCGAGCGGCACGCGCGGCTTTGGTCGAGCTGGGCCGCGGTCCACGGGGGCGTACATGACTCCTTTGCCCGAACCCAAGCGCCGCCTGCGCGTGCTGACCGAACTGCCGGGCCCGAGGTCGCGCGCACTTCGCGCGGCCGAGGCCGAGCATCTCGCGCCCGGTACCCAGGCCATCTGGGAGTACGCGGGCATCGCGGTCGATTCTGGGTCCGGCAGTGAATTGCTCGACGTCGACGGCAATCGCTTCTTGGATTTCGTAGCCGGAATATCGGTCGCCGCGTTGGGCTATGCGCACCCGCGCTACGTGGCGGAGTTCGGCGCGCAGCTGTCCAAGATCCACGTCGGCTCGTTCACGACCGAAGCGCGGCTCAAGGCGCTCACGCTGCTCGCGGAGGTGCTGCCCAAAGATCTGAACAAGGTGCAGTTGTTCTCCGGCGGTTCCGAGGCGGTCGAGAGCGCGCTGCGCCTGGCGCGCGCGTACACCGGCAAGTTCGAGGTGTTGTCATTCTGGGGCGGTTTTCACGGTAAAACGAGCGGCGCTTTGGCCCAAATGGGCAGCGACTTCAAGCACGGTTTGGGACCCATGGCGCCCGGGGCGCACCTCACACCGTACGCTGATTGCGCTCGTTGCCCGTTCAAGCTGCAGCATCCCTCGTGCGGTCTCTTGTGCGTCGAGTTTGCTCGCGACAAGCTGAAGAAAGAGACGACGGGTAAGCTCGCTGCGGTGCTCGTCGAACCCATGCAAGGCACCGCGGGCAACCTCGTGCCCCCACCGGATTTCTTGCGTGCCGTGCAAGATATCGCGCGCGAGAACGACGCGCTCTTGATCGCGGACGAGATGATCACCGGCTTCGCCCGCACGGGTCGGCGCTTCGGGATCGAGCATTCCGGGATTCGACCGGACATCATGACCCTGGGTAAGGGCATGGGTGGCGGCTATCCGGCGACGGCCGTGGCGACACGCGCCGAGATCGCCAATACCGAACCTTGGTCGAAGCCGAGCTTTTCTTCGTCGAGCTATGGCGGCAATCCATTGGCGGCCGCGGCGATTGCTTCAAGCATTGGAATCATCCGCGACGAAGGCTTGGTGGAGCGCGCGGCCAGCGTCGGATCTCAGCTGAAAGTGGGTCTTTCGTCGCTCGCGGAGCGTCACCCGAGCATGGCCAATGTGCGGGGTGAAGGCCTATTCTTGGGCTTCGATTTGGTGAAGCCAGGCACGCGGGACCCGTGGACGAGCGCCGAATGCCGCAAGCTGTTCGACGCAACGCTGCGCCGCGGACTCGTGACCATGGCTTACGCTCCGCGCGTGCGTATCAACCCTCCGCTGGTTTTGACCGAAGCCGAGGCAGACGAAGCGCTTTCCGTGCTCGATGAATCTTTGACCGAGGTCGAGGGACGCGAGCATCATGTCGCAAAGAGCGCATGACAGTGCCCGCGCGAACGAACTGTTCGTCGTCCTGAAGGCCACGCTCTCGTCCGGCGCAGCGACGATCACCGACGGTCTCGTGTACCAGCTCTTGCTGTTCGTAGTGCCTGGGCACTATGGATTCGTGGCTGCAGCCGGCGCAGTTGCCGGCGCGGTCGTGAATTTCATGATCAATCGCCACTATACCTTTGCTCGCAGCGCCGAGGGCTGGTGGCCCCAAGCGGTCCGCTATGCCGCGGTGTCGCTGGCCACGTTTTTTGCGCTGCGTTTGCTGCTCGCCGGAGCGGTAGAGGGGCTCGGTTGGTCGCCGCGCGTTGCTTGGTTACCAGCGAAATTGGCGGCTTTTGCGCTGGTTTCCTACCCGGCGCAGCGGCTCTGGGTCTTCTCGCGGAGGGCAACGGCATGAGTGCGGCCAGCGCGCGACTTGCGGCGCACGTCCGCACGCTGTGGCCGCGTTGGCCATTGCTTCCAGCCGCGCCCTTTTGGCTCTTGGCCGCGTTTTGGGCGGCGCAGGGCAAGCTGCGTTGGGATCACTTGGCTCTGGCGCTGGTAGCGACCGTGCTCGCCTATGGCTCGGCGTGGAGTAAACGCCTGTACCTCGGCATCATGCCCATCGGTCTGGTGGGCGTTTTGTATGACTCGATGCGTGCGGTGAAGAATGTCGGGCTCACTCCCGACAACGTGCACGTGTGTGATCTGCGCGCCATCGATCAACGCTTCTTCGGGCTCGAGTTGAACGGCGTTCGTACCACCTGGCACGACTACTTTCAGCAACATGCAACGCCGTTTTGGGATTTGTACTTCTCGATTCCCTACGCGACCTTTTTGGGCGTGATGGTCGTGTACGCGGTGTATCTTTTCCGTCGCGACTACCCGGGGCTACAGCGGTTTACCTGGTCTTTTTTGATCATGAACGTGGCGGGGTTCATCACCTACCACCTGTATCCGGCCGCGCCGCCCTGGTACTATCACCAACATGGTTGCATCGTCGATTTGGCGACGCATGCCAGTGAAGGGCCGAATTTGGCTCGCGTCGATGCTTGGCTGGGCATTTCGTATTTTTCGGGAATGTACGGCCGCTCGAGTGACGTGTTCGGCGCGGTGCCGTCGCTCCACGTGGCATACCCGCTGTTGTTGTTGGTCGATGGCTTCCGTCGCCATCGCTGGCTCGGGCGCGCGCTGTTGATCTGGTTCTATCTTTCGATGTGCTTCGCGGCGGTCTACCTCGACCACCATTGGGTGTTCGACGTCGTGATTGGCTCATTGTATGCCGTCGTCGTCGCAGCGCTCGTCCGTCGGTTGTTCAATGTTCGCTTGGCGGATGCGTTGCCGACGGTCCCCGCACACGGAGCCGCAAAGTGAGTTCGAGCTCGGAATCAGGCGCGGCGCCCAGCGACCGCGTGCGACGCTACGTGGCGTGGACCGTGCGCAACGGTTGGTGGCTGTGGTTGTTGGCAGTGCTCTTGGCCATTCCGTCCGCCGTGCGGACGGTGCAGCTCTACGCCAACCTGAAGAGTGACGTCGAAGAGCTGCTGCCTCGCAATGCACCCAGCGTCGCCGCGATCGACGAGCTTCGCGCACGCATGCCCGGCGTCCGCTATTTGGGGGTCCTGGTGGACGTGGGCAAGCCCGAAAATTTACCGGCCGGTGAGCGCCTGGTCGATGAATTGGCCGCGCGCGTCCGCCGTTACCCCAAGGATTTGGTGGCTTCGGTTCGCACTGGGGTTCAGGCCGAGACTGCCTTCCTGAAACAGAACGCGCCGCTTTACGTCGACCTCGCCGATCTGAAGACCGCCAAAGAGCGCATCGCCGACGAGCGCGATCGCGAAGTGTCGAAGAGTCTCGACCTCGGTTTGGGTGAGGAAGACGTCGAACAGCTCGACTTTAGCGACCTACAGAAGAAGTACGAGACGAAGGGAGCAGAGTGCTTCAAGGGCGGGCGGTTTTCGAATGCGGATCAACATCTGACATTGATGCTGATCGAGGTGGCTTCGTTGACGACCGGCTCGGATTTGGGCAATGCGCTGTTCAAGCGCGTCCAGGCCGATCTGCGCGACCTCGGGGCGCCAGATAAATACGCGGCCGGAATGCGCATCGGCTACACGGGGGACGTCGCGATCGACATCGAGGAGTTGGCCGCGCTGGTCTCCGATCTGAGCGTGTCGTCGGTGGTCGTGATCGTGCTCACACTGCTCGTGATTTTGCTGTTCTTTCGCTGGTGGAAGAGCGTGTTTGCGCTACTCGTGCCGCTCACTCTAGCCACGCTCTATGCGTTCGCGCTGGTCACTTTGCCGCCGGCAAGCATCGACGGTCTGAATTCGAACACCGCCTTCCTGGCGTCGGTAATCGTCGGAAATGGCGTCAATTTCGGCGTGATCTTACTGGCTCGCTACGTGGAAGAGCGAAGGCTGGGCCGAGCGATCGACGAATCATTGGTGACTGCGATTTGGGGCGCGCGCTCGGGCACGGTGGTGGCCGCGCTCGCGGCGGCGACGGCCTACGGCTCGCTCATGCTCACGCAGTTCCGCGGCTTCCATCAGTTCGGAGTGATCGGTGCGGTCGGTATGCTGGCCTGCTGGGCAATGGCATTCTTGCTCGGCCCTTCCTTGATCGCGTGGCTCGACCGCGACGGCAGCAGCGTACGTGGCGGCCAACATCGACCGCTGATCATGGGGCGCGTAGCTGACTTCGTGCAGCGCCATCCGGCTCCGATCGTGGTCGTCGCTTCGCTGCTCACGGTGCTCTCGCTGTACCGCGTACGCACGATCGACGGTTCGTGGATCGAGTACGACTTCTCACAGTTGCGTCGTTCGGATTCGCGCGTCTCCGGTGAAGCATATTGGGGACACCGCATGGACGAGTTGCTCGGTCGCTATTTGACCCCGCTGGTCGTGCTCACGGACTCACCGCAGGCGACCGAGCGCGTGAGCGCGGAACTCAAGGCCTCAGCCGACCACGGAGTGCTCAAAGATTACGTCTCTGAAGTGCAAGACGCGCACGACGTGATCCCCCGACAACAATCCGAGAAGATCGCCGAAGTTGCGGAAATACGCGGCATTTTGACGCCCCGTATTCGCGCGGAGCTGAGCCCGGAGCAGCGTTCGGCGATCGAGCCGTATCTGCCCGAGGATAGCCTGCATGTCCTCCACGCCGATGATTTGCCGCACACGCTGACGGCCGGGCTACGCGAGCGCAATGGGCGACTCGACCGCGCGGTGTTGGTCTATCCCAAGCCGAGCGATGCCACCTGGCACGGGGAGCCGCTCGCGAGCTTCACCAACGAACTGCGTCGGATCGGCGGGCGCGATGCGCGTCCCGCGGGTTCCATCCCGCTCTCGGCAGACATCATCGCTTCGATTTCGCGTGACGGGCCACTCGCGACGTTGGCGGCACTGGCCGGCGTGGTCTTGCTAGTGACGGCAATTTTTCGCTTCAATCGCTCGACGGTGTTGATCATCGGCTCGCTCTTGCTCGGCGTGCTTTGGCTCACGGCGTTGACGTTGCTGTTGAAGGTCAAGGTCAACTTCTGCAACTTCATCGCGTTTCCCATCACGTTTGGTATCGGCGTCGACTATTCGGTCAATGTCATGGCCCGCTACCGACAAACCGGTTCGCATGACGTGATTGACGCGATTCGCTCTACCGGAGGCGCGGTCGCAGTCTGCTCGCTGACCACGATCATCGGCTACGGGTCGTTGCTGCTGGCAAAAAACCAGGCGCTCTACCTGTTCGGTGTGGTGGCCGTGCTCGGCGAAATCACGTGCCTGGTCGCTGCCGTCGTCGTGTTGCCGGCGGTATTGGCGGCCCGCTCGCAGCGAGCTTCGGACGCTGAGCCGGTCGCGCAGCCTCGCTGACGCTCAAAGACGCCGAGCGCGACCAGCCCATACAACGTTCGATTTCACGCTACTGGCCGCGCGCCTGTGCCGATTGGAGGTGCACAGGAGAAACGCAGAATGTGGGCCGGCAAGAAGTTCTTATCTGGGGTGATCATTTGGAGTTTCGTAGTGGCTTTGCCGGGGTGCTCGTTCTTGTTTACGACGGCACCCAAGCACGCGGAGCCTCCGCCTGCCGAGTACGTCCCCAGCGAGTGCACTTCGAGCAAGGCTGCGCCCGTCGTCGACACGGTGATCGCTGGGCTCGAGAGCATTCGCACTGGCTACGCGCTCAGCGCTGACCAAAGTGCCTACGAAAAAGCCCCGATTAGCCGGGGGGCGGACATTGCATTCGGGCTTGGGTTCTTGGCGTTGTTCACCGCCTCGGCAATCTACGGCTACTCGATTACCGGCCAGTGCGCGCGGAGCCAACATGGCGTGAGGGCAGAACGCGCCAAGGAGCCGGAAGAGTCAGAAGCGGTCGAGCCAAACGACTCTCCGCCGCGGCGTCGGGAAGCGCCGCCTTCCGATCTCGCTCCGTGATCGAGGACGCGTCAGAAGGTGATTTCGACGGCGGACGCCGAGCGGTCAGCGGGACCGTGGAACACGGCTTCGATGTTATTGCCGTCGGGATCGATGAGAAAGGCGGCGTAGTAGCCCGGGTGATAAGGACGTTCACCCGGATCGCCGTTGGTCACACCACCGGCCTCGATGCCGGCTCGATGAAACTGCTGTACGACGTCGCGGCTGGCTGCTTGAAAGGCGAGGTGGACGCGGCCCGTCAACTGTCCCTGCGAAGCCGGGCTCTCCTTCGTGGAGATGAACAGTTCGTCAGCCCAAAAATAGTCCTGCCCTTCGCCGCCGATCTCGATCTCGAGTACAGCGAAGATCGCTGCATAGAAGCGTCGGCTGACCGAGAGATCGCGCACGACGAGCTGCAGATGGTCGATCAGGCGTCCACGGTAGAGTTTCTGGGTTTTCATGCAAACCTCCTCGGTTCGAGAGCATGGACCCGCGAGCATCGACGTCAACGTGGCATCGTCGCGTGCTGGCTCCGCGGCTATTGCGCCTCGCTCTCGGAGCGCATTGAAGCCGAGGCATTTTTCGATGCCGGGTGGCCGTCGACCCAATCGCACTTGAGCCTGACGTATCCCGTGTTCACAATTGCCGCATGTGCCGGAACATTCGCCCGTTGTTCAATTTTGCGCCACCTGCGACCGAGGAAGAGATCCGCGCGGCTGCCCTGCAGTACGTGCGCAAGGTGAGCGGCGTGTTGAAGCCTTCGCAGGCGAATCAGGCCGAGTTCGAGCGCGCAGTGGCGGAGGTCGCAGAGGTCACTCGCCACTTGGTAGAAACGTTGGTCACCAACGCGCCGCCGCGCGATCGCGAGGAGGAGCGGTTGAAGGCCAAAGCTCGCAATATTCGTCGCTTTGGTGTGAACGGGCGGGGTTAGCGCGGGGCGAAGCTAGCGCGACAGGATGGGTGCCTTGTAATGGCGGCCCCAGGCAACGAACAACGACAGCCCGACCAGTACGAAGTTGAACGGGGTGTTTGCCCCCTCACCGCGTGAGAGATGAAACACAATCGCGCAGATCTGAAGCAGCGCGCAGCCGAGTGCGGCAAGCACGGTCAAACCGGGCTTGATGCGCGCGAGCGCGGGTAACACGACGCCGAGCCCTCCCAACAGGTCGATGATTGCGATCGCTACCAGGAAGCTCGTGGAGACCTGTCCCGTCCAGGGGATCATCGCGGCAAGCTGTGCCACGGGTGTGAGCAGCTTCCACGCCCCCGTGGCAACGAACAATGCCCCGAGCAGCCCCTGAACGACCCACAGGCTGATATGAAGGGCGCGCGACGGTTGAGCGTGGGTGAGCGAAGTCGTGGTCATTGTCGGGAGGGATGCGCTTTTCTCGAGAGCTAGCTATGCCTAGGGCTTTTCGTCAGCTGCGGTAGCTAGGGGGCGTGCTTCGCCGTCGTTTTTGACTGCAGTCCCGGCGTGAACGCTCACGCCGCGCTGCGAATCGATGCGCAGCGCTCGAGCCAACGCGCCGAATCGAGCTTGTTCTCGAACAGCGCTGCTACCTCGGCAAACGGGTCGACCACGGTGTCCGCGCGCAGGGCGCGCACCGGCCAACCGGGGAGTGCTTGGAGCTCGAAGCCCAGCTCGACCAGGTATACGGTGAACCAAGTGCCGAACAACATGACGACATGTCGGCGTTTGGCCTCGGGCGAGAAGAGCGCGAGACCGGTGCGTAGCCGGTCGGCCCATTCGTCGATCCGGATCACGGCTCCTGGGAGCAGCTCGGGGGTGAGGTTGGCGAGGGTGCTTGCGTGTGGTTCGAGGCGAACTCGGAAACGCGGCAGCCAGAGCTCGGTTCCCGCAGACTCCCACGGGACTGCCCGGAGCGGGCGCGCCTCATCAACCAGCATTCGGCGCAGGACGTATTCTTCTGCCTCGCTCGTTGCTTCCAGCAGCTCGAGCGCTCCGCCCATTTCGATCGCAGGCGGTCGTGGGACGCCGAGTGCACTCAGCCGTTCTTCGAGCGCCGGGTGCGTGTCATATCGAGAGGTCTTCTCTTTTACGTCGGTCGCAGGCTCGATCACCTTTTTGGCATCGTTGAATGCGGCTTCGAAATGGCGGAATCCGGCCAGTAACTGCGGCAAAAAACCGGCTTCGAGCATGGGGATGGCTTCGGTTCGCAGGTACGCTTCCCAGAGGCCCGAGCGCTCGTCGGTCGCGACGAGCGCGCGCGCTGCAGCGCTGGCCCCCGCAACTCTTGCCGAGACGGCATCAGCGGCCAATTCCTGAGCGCGCGAGACGCCCAGGCTGTAGTGCAGAAACGCATGGGCGTAGCCGACGAATGGCAAGTCCAACCAAAAGCCGGAACCCTCCAAATGGTCGAGAGCGTGGCCCATGTGGTTTCTCGTGCGGTGGACCCAAGGTCCGAGCCGCACGTCTCCGGAGAGATGATGCCCGAGCTCGTGCGCGATGATGGCTTCGACCGCGGGTCGGTCCAGCCAAGCCAAGTAAGGGAGCCCGATCCCGACCATGGACCGGCCGCGGCGTAAAAACGCGCCGCGCCTGCCGGCGTAGGCGTTGGCGTGTGGCAGCAAATGCAACTCGTGCGGAACGGGATGTCCAGCGCGCCGAGCCACATCCGCCACCAAGGCGTGCAGTTTGGGATACCGCTCTCCGGAGAGCGGCTCATCGCGACCTTTGTCGCGGCTAAAGCGTGGGCGCAGACCCCACAAGATCCAAAACGCGCCCAGCCCAGCCAGGCACCCGCCCAGATCTGGGCCGGATCCATAGGCGATTTGCGCCCACGGGATCCAAAGCAGGGCCAAGCACAGCGATAGCCCCAGCAAGTGGAAACCCGCCCACGCCAAGAGCAGCACGGCCGCTCGCATCGCCGTGCTGCGGGAGCCGAGCAGTGGCGACGCTCCTGTCACGGACTCCATGAGGCCATCGCGATCGAAACCGCACCGTGCAGCGAATCTTGGTGAGTGGCGCGCTCGCGCAGTGCGCGACTCTCGCTGGAGCCCTCCGGAACGCTCCGCGAGTGTACGAAGTCTGCTGCCGCCAGCACCTCTGGATCGAAGTCCTCGAGGTCGTCGCTGAGCTTTCCGTGAAGCGCGTATTGAATCAACGCGGCTGCGCTCGATTCGCCCCCTGGGGACCAGCGCACGAGTCGTGAAAGCGCCGCATGATGTTCGTCGAGGCGAGCGGCTTCAGTGAGCAAGAGCGCCCAGGTGACCGGCGTGATTCCCGGCGGCTTGTCGCTACCGCTAGCCACGCGATCGAGCGCGGCTTTCGGATTCGAGCGCGCGAGCAGCTCGAGCTCGAGCTTCGCTTTGAGTCTTCGATCTTCGAGCCCATCCACCTCTTGCGCCTTGACGGGTTCACAACCGCTGACGCGCGCGTGCAAGCGCAGTTCCTGCGTCTCCTGCGAGTCGTCTCCTTGCAGGAGGTCGAGATAGCCCGTGGGCGTCGATTTCGGCTCGAAATGCGTCAAAAGCGTCCCTGCGACCACGATGTCGAAGCGATCAGCGAGGTCGAGCCCGGGGCTCTTCAGGCACTCGCCGGCGAGCGCTCGCGCCTGCTCGACCTTGCCCATCGCTGCCAGCGCGCGCAGCTCGAGGTCCAGCGATGATTGCCAGATCTTCGGATCGACGGTGCGGAGGAGCTCGATGAGTCGCTGCACCTCGGCAAAGTCGCCGCGCGACAGCGCGCGGAACGCCGCGCTGCGCAGCAGATAGGCGTGCTGAGGAAAGCGGCGCTGAGCTTCGGTGATGAAGCGATCGCCTTCGGGGCCAGTGAGCAGGCGCCCGTAGAGGTACGTGGCATCGGCGGAATCGGGCTGCCGGTGCGCTCGCTCTCGGTACTCTTCCAAGATCGCGGCGCGGCGCCCGGCCGAGATCTCCTGGGTCTGGTACAGCCGATGATACTCGATCATGTCGTCGTGCTGCGAACGACCGCTGTTGACCAACTCGCTCGCGAACGCGCGCTCGTCCCATTCGTTGAACAGCGAACTCAGTCGAGCGACCAGCGAAAATTCGTAGCCTTCGATCGGCAAGACGCGTTGCGCGAGCGACTTGGCCTCGCTCATCTTGCCGGTGCCCGCGAGCTGAAAAACGCAAGAACCCGGCTTGATCGGCGCCAAACCGAAGTGCGAGCGATGAGTGACCTTTTCGTGCTCGCCCATGCTCAAACTCGCGGGCGGTTCGGTGAAGGCAAAATCGATGTCGTCTTGCAGGATCGCGCGTTCGCCGCACCGAAATCGCGTTTCTTTCAGCTCCGAGGGCGGCGCAGAAGTGCCCTTCGCGGTGTACACGACGTCGGATTGGAACAATGCTCCGGCACCGAGGACGTTCCAGGCGTTGACGTCGTAGCCGCGCTTGACCTCGAACTTTCCGCGTTCAATCTCGCGACCGTCGAGCGTGACTCGGACGTCCTGCACGCCGACCTTCGTGCGCATCGACTTGACGTCGTTGCTCGCGACCAGGACCGGCTTTTCCAGCCCGACCTTCACCTCCACGGGCTTGGACAAGCCATTCGCCAACTGCACCGTGTTGTAGCGCATCGCTTCGAACGCGTTGACCGCGCCGAAGAGCACCGCGACCACGCCCGCGAGCGCGACCGAGCGCTGCCAGAAGTAGCAAGTGGCGGACAGCGGGACTTTGCCGAAGAACGACCAGCCTTTGTCGGCGCGCCGCACCAGGTACGATGAGAACGGATAGAGCGGCACGAATATCGCGACGAAATACACCGTCAGGATGTAGGTGCCGTCCGTGACGTCGGGTTCGGCTCCGCCGTAGGCGCTCGAACCAAAGCCGTTGTAGGTGACCATCGCCGGCGCGCCGTTCAGCGGTTGAATGAACAGCCGGCGATGGCCCAGGAGCTCTCCAATCAGCTGCGCGTCTGGGCCCGCTTTACCCAGCATCCGCAGCCAAAACAGCGCGCGGTACACCGCGTGAGGTCGACCTCGCTCGATTGCCCTTCGCAGGCTCGGGTGCAGTGAGGCCAGACGCGCGAGCTCTGGCACTCGTTCCAGAAGTCCCGCCGGATCTCGTTCAACCGCGTTCATCGAGCCTTACCCCAGCCTGAATTCGCATCACGCCCCACGATTTCCTTTTCAACTCGGCAGACTACGGCTCTGAATGAATTGCACGATGTTGGTGGGGATGGCGATCAGCGTACTGAAGAACGAGATCACACCCCACCAGCCGAGAAACAGCGTGATCAACGTGTACTCCCAGAACACGCCGCTGATGCAGGGCTTGCACAGCGCGCCGCTCAAGGTCTTGGGAAAGCGCACGATGAGCAAGCCAATGTTTTGCTGGAATTGCACGTGCTTCACGGGTCGAAGCTCGCCGCACTTTTGACAGTTCGTATGCACGATCGCCGCCTGTTGCATCAGGATCACCTCCACTTACATTCGTTCGATCCACGCCCAATCGGCGAACGTATCCGGCGTCCCGGCGCTCGACAAGCGGCAGCGCGTTTGTCCGCAACTTCACTCGCGAATTTTGCGCAGTGATGCCGCGAGCGTTGCTCACGCTCGCGCTAGCCGTCCAGTTTTCGCCGGGGCGGCGCTCGTCGGCCACCCGTGCTGAGCCGCGCGGACGGCGCCTGCGCAAGCCGGGACCGATCGGCCGCGACGGGCCGAGCTGCTTGCTCAGTCCGTTTCCGTCACCCCGATCAGCTTCTCACTTCTTGGCGTCTTCGCCGTACTTCTCGAGAAAATCGTCGTAGCTGCCGCGCCAATCGATCAGGCCCTTGTCGGTGAAGGCGAAGATGCGATTGGCAAAGGTCGCGACGAGGTCGCGATCGTGAGTGACGACGAAGGCGGTGCCCTCGTATTTGGTCAGGGCGTCCCCCAGCGCGATGATCGACTCGAGATCCAAGTGATTGGTCGGCTCGTCGAGCACGAGCACGTTGTCTTTGGTCAGCATCAGCTTGGAGAAGATCAAGCGCACGGCCTCGCCGCCGGACAATGCGTCGGTCGGCTTCATGCCTTCTTCACCCTTGAACAACATCTTGCCCAGCAGGCCGCGGATGTCTTGCTGAGTGGCGAGCGTGTCGAAGGAGTGCAGCCAGGCGCTGACCGTGGTGCCGTTCGGGATGCCTTCGCGGTGATCCTGCGCCAGGTAGCCGATGCTCACCTGGTGGCCCCAGGTGATGGTGCCTTCGTCAGGTTGTAAGCCGTCGGCGAGCATCTTGCACAGCGTGGTTTTACCCATACCGCTCTTGCCGATGATGGCCACCTTTTCGCCCTTGGTGACGATGGTCGAGAAATTCTCGCACACGGTGACGTCGGGCCAGCGCTTGGTCAGCTTCTCGATCGTCACGGTTTGCTTGCCGGACGGCTTCTTGACCAAGAATTGGATGAAGGGGCGCTCGATGTTGGAGCGCTTCAAGTCCGTCAGTTGCAGGCGGTCGATCTGCTTCTTTCGGCTTTGCACCTGAGTGGCGCGGGTACCGGCGGCAAAGCGAGCGACGAAGTCCTGCAGTTGCGAGATCTTCTTCTGGCGCTCGGCGTTCTCCTGCTCGACTTTACTGCGCACCTGGCCCTTGGCGATGATCATGTCGTCATAGCCACCGGGGTAGGTGATGATGGTTTCGTAGTCGATGTCCGCGATGTGCGTGCAGATCTCGTTCAAGAAGTGGCGATCATGGGAGATGGTGACGAGCACGCCGCGGTAGTTGCACAAGAACTTCTCGAGCCAGCGGATGCTGTCGATATCGAGGTTGTTCGTCGGTTCGTCGAGCAAGAGCGCGTCGGGGTTGCCGAACAAGGCTTGCGCGAGCAACACGCGCAACTTGAGGCCGCCTGGCAGTTCGCGCATTTGCTTTTCGTGCTCGCTCTCGGGGATGCCGAGGCCGGAGAGCAACTCGGTTGCGTCGGACTCGGCGGAGTAGCCGTCTTCTTCGGCGATCACGCCTTCCAGTTCGCCGAGCAGCTCGCCTTGCTTGTCGGTGAGCGTCTCTTTGGCGAGCAGTTCCTCTTTTTCCTGCATCGCGGCCCAGAGCCGCTGGTTGCCCATCAGCACGACCGAGAGCACGATCATCTTTTCGTAGCCGAACTGGTCCTGCTTCAAGACGCCAGTGCGCTCGGGGCGGACCACGTGGCCAGAGTCGGGCTCGAGTTCACCGGCGACGATCTTGAGGAATGTCGACTTGCCGGCGCCGTTCGGACCGGTCAGGCCGTAGCGCTTTCCTTCGCTAAACTCGACCGACACCTCCTGGAAGAGGCGCTTTTTGCCGTAGGCTTTGCTGACATCGTTGACGTTGATCGAGGGCATAGCGGGGGCCCCTCGTAGCAGCTTTTGAGCGCACTGGGGCTTCGAGCGCTGGGTCACGGCGGATCGTTCAGTAAAATCATCAGGTTAGGGATCTCGTGTCGTGCAGTGTCAACGGAACTGCAAGCGATGACCCGAGGGGCCGCTCCAGCGCGCGTGCATTGGAGGTTGGCTGTTGCGGAGCAGGTTCAGGGCCATGCGAGCGGGTGAACCGCGGTTCTGATGCACGGGGGTCCCGGTGAGTTGAAAAAACGTCAGCATGTTCGGGTCGAACTGTGGGTCTCGTTTGGGTGTCACGACCGTTAACCGTGCTGCCGATTTGCGCCCGGAACTGGATGCCAAAGCGAGGTGCGAAGCTGGACCGCGAACGCCCACTCTCGAAAAAGCTCTCAAGGCATTCGAGCGGCGACTGGTTTGACGTCGATGGAAAGATCTGCGAGCGAAGGACGATGAAGAACGCTTCATTGGGGTACCTGCTGTGTGCGGCTTTGTTCGTGTCCGTCGCTGCCCCCGCGTGTGGCGGTAGTCAGAAGGACGCAAAGAGCGCGGCTGCAGCCGAGCGCGTCGAGGGCATCGACGACACCATCGCGCTGTTCAAGAAGAAGGACTCGACGATCGCCGAGCTCTTTTCGTCATCGACCGGGTACGTCGTGATCCCATCGGTTGGGAAGGGCGCGCTGATTGTCGGCGGGGCGCACGGTGACGGCGAGGCGTTCGAAGGCGGCGCCTACATCGGGCAAGTGAGCGTGAGCGAGGTATCGCTCGGCGCTCAAGTTGGCGGTCAGTCCTACAGTCAGGTCGTGTTCTTCGAAACGCCGGAGGCGCTCCGGAAGCTGAAGGACAATTCGTTCCAGTTTGCCGCCGAAGTTTCGGCGATTGGCGTGGATCAGGGCGTCGCGAAGAATGCCAAGTTCAAGGACGGCGTGGCGACGTTCGTGATTCCGAAGCAGGGCTTGATGGCCTCTGCCGCAGTGGGCGGGCAGAAGCTTTCGTTCACGCCGGCTGGCGCGAAGAAGTAACCCTGCCGGATATCATCCAACTGCCGCGGAACGCCGTGTAGGCGTCTCCGCGGCTTGCGCGTGTTACGCACAGCGCGTGTCCGGCGTAACACAGCGAATCCGGGTACACGCCCGTCTGCCTGGCTGGAATCCGAGGAATCGCCGCCAAAATCGCCGAATTTCGAGGGCGTTGCGTTTCAACTGAGCTGCAGTGAAGCGTGGCACGCGGGCTGCAGTAGCGCGGGGCAGGAGCTTGACCTGTCACCATGCGCGCGATTTCATTGGCCCTGTCGTCCCTCGTCCCACCTGCTCACGATGCTTTGAATGCCATTGGCGGCTGGGCAGCTCCAATTGTGCCGACTCGGCCGGCTTCACGCTGGTTGGCATCGCTCACACTGCTTGGCGGCGTGGCCCTGTGCGCCGCGTGGCTCGCGGTGCGACACGTGCCCTGGTTTGGCCCGATGGTGGCCGACGGATTGCGCTCGATGGTCGGTAGCGAGCACGTGACGCAGCTGGAAGAGGCCGTCGCGGGCGTCGAAGATCGCGTGCAGCAAGCCACGAGCGACGGCAAGGCGCGCAGCTTGAGCGAAGCGACGCCCAGTGAGCTGTTGGTCGACGTGGTTCAGCCAGCGACCGTCGAAGAAGCGCTGCCGCGCGCGGTCGGCGCACTGTATCCGGCGACGGCCAGCGCCGAAGACGGCAACTGGCAAGCGGTGAACGCGCGCGCCGGCAAGAGCGGCGCCATCTACCGGACAATTGTCCACCCGGACAGCGAACGAGTGTACGCCGAGCTGTTCGTGTTCGCGCTCGATCT
>Ga0164308_10000116_pt1 | contig 39489 bp, 24 predicted proteins | sample Whisoiple_246_MG_FD_109983 | JGI IMG/M metagenome (GOLD analysis project Ga0164308, IMG submission 109983) | Soil microbial communities amended with fresh organic matter from upstate New York, USA - Whitman soil sample_246_MG | ecosystem: Environmental > Terrestrial > Soil > Unclassified >... | reverse complement strand
GCCACAAGTGCGAATGCCCTCGAAATGACGCATTCCAATTCCGATTTTCGAATGCCTCGTGCCGAAGTTCGGAGCTAGCAGCCGATGACCCAGGCTCCCCCGCCGTGGTTTGAACGTCTGCCGCCGCCGACGCCGCGTGGCATCCTTTCTGCACAGGCGGCGGCCGATGATTTCGGTCAGCAGCCGCTGCGCTCCACTCCTCCTGCTGGCCTCCCTCACGGGCTGTGACTCGTATGTGCTCGGGGGCGGCCTGGGTGGGCAGGCGGGCAGCAATGGGGGCAGCGACGATCCGGGCATCATCGACAGCTGCGCCACCTTCTACGAGGACTTCGAGTCCACGGGGGAGGTCTCCTTCCGGCACGATCTCGTGCCCATCCTGCAGAATCGATGCAATGCCCCGATTTGCCACGGCGGCTTGGCGGACGCCGCGCAGGCGGGCCTTTGGCTTGGCCCTGACCCGGAAAATGAGCCGAGCAAGGACGACCTCTGGTTCGTCTACCGCACGCTCATCGACGTCCAGAGCACCGTGGCACCCCGGCTCGCCCTGGTCCGACCTGGAGATCCGGGGCAGTCGTACTTCATGAGGAAGTTGGACGATTGTTACGAACCGTCGGGTCTCGACTGCACGCTCGACACCAACCTTTACGGCGCGCCCTGTGGACAAGCCATGCCCGTGCTCACGGGACAACTGTCGGCGGAGGAGCGCGATCTGTTCCGGAGCTGGATTGCGAACGGCGCCCCCGAGAACTAGCCGAGCCGTCGCGACTCCGGAAATCGGAGGGCCCGGGCCGTGACCCAGCAGGGGGCTATGAGAGCGCCGAAAGGTGCGTCAAGTCCGCTCAGGTTGCGCAATGTCTTCGAAAGGGCTCACAAACGTTAACATCCGGCCCAGGGGTCCAGTGGTATGGATCCGGCCCGTGAACAGCCATCACCCTTGCTCGGACTCCTCTTCCAGTTGGTCTCAGGTGGCGGACATGCCGGCGGAGCCGGCACCAGCGAAACCCGCGCTGGGTTCGGGCTACTGTCCGGCCATGCAGGCCGTCGACCGGCTCGTCGACCGCCTCGGTCCGACCCAGGTGACGGTCGCGGTGCTGGGGGAAACCGGGACCGGGAAGGACGTCATTGCGCGGAGCCTGCACGCCAAAAGCCCGCGCTCCGACCGCCCGTTCGTGGTGTTCGACTGTGGCGCCGTCGCCCCGAACCTCATCGAGTCGGAGCTCTTCGGGCACGAGCGCGGCGCGTTCACAGGCGCCGTCGCTGCGCACTTCGGGGCGCTCGAGCGAGCGCACGGCGGCACCTTGTTCCTCGACGAGATCGGCGAGCTGCCGCTCGACCTTCAGCCCCGCCTCTTGCGCGTGCTCGAAAGCGGGCAGGTGCGGCGTGTCGGCGGATCCACCATGCGCACGGTGGACGTGCGGGTGATCGCGGCCACCAATCGGGACTTGCGCGGAGAAGTCGCAGCTGGGCGCTTCCGGGAAGACCTCTACTTTCGCCTGGCCGGGGCGTTCATCCATCTGCCCGCGCTCCGACAGCGCTTGGAGGATCTGGAGCGGCTCGTGCCCATCCTGCTCAAGGACCTCGGTGCCGAGTCGACCAGAGTGACGCCTGCCGCGTACGAAGTCCTGCGGGCGCATGATTGGCCCGGCAACGTGCGGGAGCTCAAGAACACGCTGAACTGTGCGCTGGCCTTTGCGGACAGTGGCGCCATCGACGTTGGCCACATTCAGCTGATGCGAAGTAGCGAGGCGGACCGAGATCCGCTCGGACGCCTGCCCCTCGGCGGACAACCGCTGCATCTGATCGAACGCATCGCCATCCGCCAAACGCTGTCGCTCACGCGGGGCAACAAGGCCCAAGCGGCCATCCTGCTCGGCATCGCCGTCTCGACCCTGTACGAGAAGCTCAAGAAGCTCGAGATTGCAGGCCAATCGACGCTGCCGCCGAAGAGTGGCAGGAGCATCATCCCGCCCGAACCGGAATGGCCCAAGCCAGCGCCGCTCCCGTCCTGGGCCGTGGCCGCGCAGGTCCGCTGAACCTCACGCTTTGACGGTCGTCGCCCCGAGGGGGTTCGGGTCGCTCTTGCCCCGGCGCCACTGGGCGAAGGCGGCGATTCCCGCCAGGAGCGCGATCCCGAGCCCTGCGAAGATCCAGGGGCGACCCGAGGCGAAGGCCTTCTCCGTCGCCTCTTCCATTTGCGCGAGCTTGGCTGGGTCGTGTGCGGCAGCCCGGGCCGCCGCTAGGGCCTTGCGCGCGCCATTCTCGTCGTGGTGCTGCATCGCCAGCGCCCAGGTGAACGCCGCCGTCATCGCACCTTGCGGCGCTAGCTGTCGCATCCGGTTCACACAGTTCTCGAGGCGGGGCGCGTCTTGCGTGCGGACCGCGAGCTCGCAGACTTGCGGGAGGAACTCCTTCGGATCCACGTTCTGCTGCTCGGCGTGTGCGACCACTTCCTCGAACTCGGCCGTTTCCTCGACGCTCAGTGCCGCCGGTCGTGCCAAAAGGGCCGTCAAGAAGCGGGCGAGGTCCCCGCTTTGAGAACCCTCGGTTCCTGTGGCTTCGCGGCAGGCCGGGATCGCGCCGTCGTAGTCGCCCGCCCCGAGGCGCGCCAGACACAGCTTGCGGTGCCCGACGGCAACTTCGGGGACTGCGAAGGCCACCGCGTCGAAATAACGAGCGGCCCGCGGAAAGTCCTTTTCCTTCAATGCAGCTTCGCCTCGTTCGGTGAGCTCCATCAAGAAGTAGCCGAACTCGAGCGGTGTTTGGCTGCGCTTCTCGGGCGTTGGCACCGAAGCTTTGGGGTTCGCATCGTCGATGGGGAACGCGAGGTCATCGGCCGGACCCGGTTCGCTGCCGAGTCCCGGCGGTGCCGCAAGCGCAAACGCGAGCGTGACGAGGACGCCGGCCAACATGGGGTGCAGGCTCACGGTGCCTCGAAGAAGGGTGCGCATTCGGTCTCGCATTCGAGCTTCTGGCATAGGAAGATCTCGTTCATGGCGCCGATCGTCGAGACACCGTCGAAGAACAGCTGCTGAATCTGCGAGGGGTTCCCGATACCCGTGGCGATTTTCACCTCGGACGCGCACAGGCCTTGCGGCACGCCTTCGTCGATGGTGCCAAAGCAGGTCGCTTCCGGCACGCTCCCGCAGTAGCAGTTGATCAGCTCTTCCTCGGGGCTCGCCCCCGACATCATGGCGCATCCGGTCGAATCGATGCAGCTTCGATACGGGAAGCAGTTGACGGAACCGAAGCAGGAGCCGCTCCCGGCACCCCAGGCCGCAGCATACTCGTCCGCGCAGTTCGCGGTGCGACAGGTGATGCAGGCGTCGCAGGCCTCATCCCCTTCCGCGCAGCCCATCGTGCCACCGGTACCGCCCGATCCATCGGAACCACCGGTACCGCCCGAACCACCGGTACCGCCCGAACCACCGGTACCGCCCGAGCCCCCGGTACCGCCCGTCCCAGTCTCCTCCTCGTACTCGCACTCGACACCGCACGAGGAGCGCTCGCACTCGAGGGTCTGATTGGCGAAGCCCAAAGCGGTTGCCGGGTCGAACCAGGCGGCGCCAATGGCGATCGGTGCCGTCGTCCCGGCTGCCGCTTCGATTTCCGTGCGGCAGACTCCTGCCTGCAGGTCGCTCGCGGCAAAAGCGCCGAAGCAGGTCCCCATGAAGGTCTCGTACTCCGTCGAGAACTGCTCGTAGCCGCCATCGCCACAGTAGCAGAGGCGCGGGTCGCCCTTGGCGTCGCACTCGCGGAAGCACGCCAAGAGACCTTCACAGGTTTCCTGCAGCGTCGGGTCCAACTCGTCGCACGACAGGTACTCGCCGTAGTCGGCGCAGGAGTCCTCGCGGCAGTCGTCGCAGGCAGTCAACGTACAGCTAGCTGAGCAGTCATCGCTTTCCACCGTGTTGTTGTCGTCGCACTGCTCCAGGCCATCGACATCGCCGTTTCCGCAGTCTCCGGCGGGTCCGCTTCCACCTGAGCCGCCCGTCGAGCCTCCGCCGGTGTCGGTCCCGCCCACGCCATCGTCACCCTCGCCGCCGCTGCCCGTGCCCCCCTCTGCCTCACCGCCCGAGCCGTCGCCCTCCTCGCCGCCCGAGCCGTCGTCTCCGCCTTGACCAGCCGTGCCCTCATCATCCGGTGCTTCGCCCCCGCTGCCGTCCTCATCCTCATCGCCGCTACTGCCCCCGGTGCCGTCGTCCTCGGGCGGAGTTTCGCCACACGCCGTCACGGCGAGAAACGCGAGGGGAAGAACCAGAAGCAGACGACCGAGGTGCAAACGGATTTTCATGGGGATTCGAGCCTGACGCCAAGTGGGTGCCTCCGCGGCGGGCACCAGTCCACGCCCGCTAGCAAGGACGACGCCAACCTCTCGGCTTGCTCCGAACGCGCACAGGAACGCCGGGTGTCGACGAACAACCTCGGATCGAATCAGCCCGGCCGATCGCCGCGGAGTCAAGGCGAGCCCACAAATACGGTTTTCGGTTTCGACCCTCCGGAAGTCAGAGGGCTAACAAGTGCATCCTGCCGACCCCCCACCGTCACAGCCCCGTAGTCGCGATTCTGAGCAGCCATTCCAGTAATCGGAGGCTTAGGCATCTCTTCGGGAGTCCGGCAGGGAGCGACCCGTGGGCCAAATCGGCGGTTTCCTGCAGGTATCCGCGATTCGGATCGACGCGGGAATAGTTGGCAGAGCGCTTGCTCTTGGGGCGGCCAGTCGTCTCGGGCTCCCACGACCAGTGCGCGCCCTCCGGACGATCACAACAAAGCTCATTTGGAGGTCGCTGTGATTAAATTGTCCAAGAAGCAGGGCGTGATGATTGCCCTGAGTGCGCTGGTAGCGGGTATGTCCGTTGCCGGCTGTTCCACCACGACGGAAACCCCGGGTGCCGTCGATACCGCTGACAACACCGGCAAGGTGGGTCTGAACCTGACGCTGTCGAACGGCGTCGTCATCAATCAATTCACCGCCACCATCACGGGCGACGCCCTGGCGGCCCCCATCGTCCGGAACATCCCCGTGCCCAACAACGGCGCCACGGTTTCGGCTCTGTTCGGCGGTCTGCCGGCGGGCGATTACGAGATCGAGCTCACGGCCACCAGCGTGGACGGTCACTCGGATTGCGGCGGCTCGGCTGAATTTACGGTCATCGCGCAGACGACGGTCGGCGTTTCGGTCCCAATCACCTGCAACACGGACTCGATCCGCGGCCAGGTCACGGTCGAGGGCGAGCTGAACGTTTGCCCGGACGTCGACTTCCTCTTCGTCGCCCCGCTGCAGACGGCAGTCGGCGGCCCGATCTCGGTCGAGGCTCACGCCTCCGACTCCGACGGCGACACCATCACCTACGCCTGGTCGGCCACCGACGGCTCGTTCGCCGCTGCCACCGCGGCTTCGACGACCTACACCTGCTCGGCCCCCGGCGAGCAGACGATCACCGTGGCCATCAACGATGGCGGCAGCTGCACGACCATGCATCAGCAGGTCGTCAACTGCGAGCCGACCGCGGTTTGCGGTGACGGCTTGCTCGAGACGGACAAGGGCGAGGAGTGCGAGAGTGCGACCGGCACCCCCGCGACCCCGGTTGCCCCCGATGGCATCCTCTGCAGCGTGACCTGCCAGGACATCGACGTCGCGTGCGGCAACAGCATCGAGCAGCCCGGCGAAGAGTGCGACCCGCCCAACGGCACGACTTGCAACCAGAACTGCCAGGACATCACGTGCGGCGACAGCAGCATCGAAGGAACCGAGCAGTGCGATCCCCCGGGTCCCCCCGGAGCTGGCAACTGCACCGCTTCCTGCCAGACCATCCCCTCGGTTTGCCCCAACGGCATCAAAGAGCCCGGCGAAGCGTGTGACGATGGTGCTGCTGGCAGCGCGACCTGCAGCCCGGCCTGCGTGTCGCTCACGCCTGACTTCTGCGCCATCTGCCAGACTGCTTCTTGCGCTGGTCCGAAGGCATCCGTCACGGCCACCTGCACGGGCACGACCTGCAACGCCTACAACACCTGCCGTAACAACACGAACTGCGACGCCAACGGTGACTCGCGCGTTTGCTACTGCGGCACGCCTCCGGGCGGCGCGGTCAAGGGCTCGCAGGCCTACGAGGACTTCATGGCAGCATGCTTCGGCGCGTTCTCACCCAGTGCCGCTCAGGCCGGCGTGTGCAAGAGCCAGATCGAGACCCTCGCCGGCACCAACGTGCCCATCGGCGTGGGCACCGGCTGGTTCGATCCCGCGACGCCCCTCGGCGCTCTCAACCAGCTGAGCGATTGCTCGGCGACGAACTGCTTCACCCCCCCCGCAAGCTGCTTCCAGTGAGCCTTGCCTGAGTTGACGGTGGTCGACCTCGGTCGACCGCCGTCACCGCCATCAAGTGGGCGGGAGTCGGCATCGCTCCCGCCCCTTTCTTGGCACCCCTCGGTAGCGACCTCTGCGCAGACGTCGACGGTCGCTCCTCCATCCAGATTCCCGACCATCTCCAAGGATTCAAGTCATGAAAAAGCAAACCTCCATCGCGCTCGCCATCGCCTTCACGGGCATGAGCGTGGCCGCCGTCGCAGCCGTGGGCAACCAGCTCCGCGGCTCCGATACCCTCGAGTCCATGACGGAAACGATCATGGGCGCCTGCTCCGGCGTGACGACGCTCGTCTACATCGGCGGCGGCTCCAGCAACGGCGAAGACGCCATGCGCAAGGGCGACCAGCAGATCGCTCCCATGTCGCGCCAGCTCCAAGCGGCCCGCACCTGCAAGGCCGCCAACCCCGCTCAGGCTGAGCACCTAGCCGTCGCTCTCGATGGCATCTCCATCCCGAACGGCGAAAACGAGTGCGTGGGCGACGGCATTGCTTTCGCGACCTCGCATTGCTTCTCGGTCGCCGACACGTTCGACACCGACGGCAACGGCTCTTTCGAGACCGATGGCACCGCCTGTGGTGCCGACTGCACCGGGGCCGTCGGCGCCCAGCAGTACTGCCTGGCCAACGAGCGCGACGTTCTGCGCATCATCTTCTCCGGCCTCCAGAAGGGCGGCGGCGCCACCCTGGGCAACATGAAGTGCGACGGCGACGTGCGTCGTTCGCTGGTCAACCAGTACACGAAGCTCTTCTCTGGCGCTTGCTCCGGCACGACGTGCACCAGCGTCAAGCACGCTTGGCGTCGCGACGACCTGTCCGGCACGACGGACACGTTCCTCGCGCTGCTCGGCTTGCCCTCCATCCTGTCGGCGACCGGCTCGCTGCAGGTTCCGTTCTGCAACGGTACCAGCACCCAGGACGTGGACCCGATCCGCGTCGCTTGCGACGCTACTGACGACGTCTGCAACGTGGACGGCAAGAGCGGTCTGGTTCTGCCGGTCTTCGTGCCCGAAGTGGCTCCTGGCGACGAAGGCACCGAGTACCCTGCTCAAGCTTGCTCCGTGGGCAAGTTCGCCCTCAAGGCTGCCCAGCAGATCACCTTCCCGGACGGCAGCTTCGACTACCTCTGCCCCGAAGGCACGCAGTACAGCGTCGCGAGCTTCTGCCTCTCGGCGTATGCGGACAAGGCCCCCCTCAACAGCTTCGGCGCTGAGGACCAGTTCAACTGCCTCAACGCGAAGACCAACAACAGCGTGTTCACCGCTGGTCGCGATGGTCGCGTGTTCAACAAGTGGGTGCGCAAGGCCAACGGCGCAATCGTGGCTGACAAGGCCGGTCGCCTCGAGACCAACGCCTTCTACCGCGTGCGCACTTCTGCTTGCCACGAGATCAGCTCGACCCGCGCCATCGGTTGCCTCGGCGGGCACTACGCCTGCACGATCGGCTTCGCCGGCCGCGAAGCGGCTGACCCCGTCGAGCTCGACTCCAAGGCGCTGGCGATCAAGGGCATCTTCCCGACCGTCCCGGACATTCGCAAGCTCATCACGAGCGACCCGACCGCCTACCCGCTGTCGCGCCTCCTCTACCTCAACACCGCCGTTGGGTTCGAGAACGTGAGCGACACGCAGGAAGACGCCGTGTCTGACTGCTTCCACACCCAGGCCACCGTGGATTCTGCCGCGACCTCGGCCGGTTTCGTCACCCTCGACATGGCCCCGTTCTGCCAGGACTTCAACGAGACGAGCTGCAACAGCACCGTCATGGCTTGCGACACGGCCGCGGATTGCGGCTTCGCGGGCAAGGGCACCTGCGTTGGTGGCAACCCCGGCACGCCAGCAACTCTGGATGGCTTCTGCGACCAGAGCTGCGTGACCACGGCCGATTGCCTCCAGCCCGGCCGCACCTGCCAGGCCAAAACCGGCGTTGGCACCTGCGACACCGACACGGACTGCCAGGCCGTCCTGACGGGCAGCACCTGCGTCGGTGGCAACCCTGCCACCACGCCGGCCAAGGAAGGGACCTGCTCCGGCAATCGTTGCGACTTCCCGTCGAACAACAACGCTTGCCTCTGAGCTCGTCGGCCGCCGCCTGACTCGACCTACGCCGGCTCTTCGTCGGCGTAGGTTGGGCTGGGCAGAGTGAGGGCAGGTGCCTCGGAAGAGGCTCCTGCCCATGCTCGTTGAGTGGTCTCCGTTTCACCAAGAGTTTGCTTGCCTTCCTCCTCGCCTGCGCCGACGAAGCGCCCAGAGCCGTCACCATGAGACCCATTCGCCCGCTGACCTCGCTCCTCGTCCTCTTGTGCTTGGGCGCCGCCCTCGGCGCGAGCTGCTCGCCATCGGTCGACGCTCCTCCCGACGACGAAGAAACGACCTTCGGCTACGGCGGATTTGCCCAACGGCCCGAGTGGCCCGGAGCTCCAGGTGGGAGCGATGGCTCGGGAGGGCACGCGGCCGCTCAGGAGATGCCCTGCAAGCCCCCGAAGGGGAAGTCGCTGCCCGCGCGCGGAGCCGTGACCTCGGCCAGCGCCGGGGCCAAGAGTCAGGTGGTTTTCACCGCTGACCTGTTCAATGCGTTTCGCTCGCACTGCGGCGGCTGCCACGTCGACGCGAACCTCGGCGGTTTCGACGAACGCGTTACGTTCGAGAATTTTCCGACCCTCGTGACCGCCGACGCGCTCGAAGACATCAAGACCGACGACCCAGAGAAGTTCATGCCGCCGCCGGTGGCAGGCGGTGTCAAATGGTCGGAGCGCAAGGGCTCGGACCCAATCCTGGAGCTGGTCGACCTGCTCGAAAAATGGTTCGACGCGGGCAGTCCACCGGACCTCTTCTTCATCGAACCCGAAGCGGATGCGAGCGACGAGGAGCGCTACCTGATGACCGAGGAGCGCGGCCAGGAGCTGACGAACATCGGCAACTGCTTGCCGGACAAGGCCTGGTTCGCGAAAGAAGAAGACGAAAGCACCGCGCTGGACGACAAATTCGCCAGCATGATGGAGTTGCCCAAGCGACTCGACCAGACGGACCTCACGACCTGGGATCACGCCGAGCTCGCCTACCGAGGCCTCGTGGCGTTTGCGCCCGCCTACCCGCTTTTCTCGGACAACGCCGGCAAGATCCGCCACGTGCGCGTGCCACGCGGCACGTCCATCGAATACGACGCCGAGACGCGGGAGTTCGATATCCCGGAGAACACGCGCTTTTACAAGACGTTCCTGAAAGACGTGATCGATGCCGACGGTAAGCCGAGCTATCGCAAGATGGAGACGCGGCTCATCGTTTCGAGGCACGACGTTTGCGACGACGAAGGCTGCGAACCGCGCGCGCTCTACGGCACCTACGCCTGGAACGAGGCGGAAACCGAGGCGATCCTGGTCGAAGACCCGCTGCGCAACGGCGAGCCCTTCCGCGACCGCGTGCTGACCTATTTCACCGACGAGCAAGCGGCGGCTGCCGCCGGCAGCGATCCGGCGGCTCTGGAGGCAGTGTCACGGCACTACGCGATCCCCGGCGCGGTGCGCTGCCTGCAGTGTCACCAGGGTAGCCCGAGCGAGAGCTTCATTCTCGGCTTCTCCCCCGTGCAGATTCATCGCCGGCCGTACGTCGAGGAGCCCGACATGTTCGCGCCCGGCGAGGCGCTCCTGGGCCACGGCGTGCTCGAGGAGGACGACCCGACCGAGGACGAGCTCGGCCAGATGCAGCGCATGATCGATCTCGGCGTCGTCACTGGCATCGACGATCCGGATTCGCTCAGCGGGTTGCGCGACCTCGGGGCCGAGCCGCCGCGCAACGGCTACGAGCTTCAGGCGCAGGGTTACATGCTCGGCAACTGCTCGAATTGCCACAATCCGCGCGGCTTCCCGAGTCAGAAGCACCCGGAGCTCCGGCCGCTGCTCAACTTCTACCCGAGCAAGGACGGGGGCGGCATCTATCAGTTCCCGCTCGAGCGCACGAGCCCACGCGTGTTTCGCGCCAAGGCGCCCGATCCTTACTACGACACCAACGACGAGCTGGGGATGGCGTTCCCGCTTCAGGTCGAGCTCCCGTACATCACGCCCTCCCCCTACGACTTACCGAATCAGGGCGGGGAAGGTGGGTACGGCAAGTGCATCCCTGCCTACTACAGCGAGAGCGGCATCCACTGCGTAGAAGCCCCTTGGCGCAGCCTAATCTTCCGCAACGTCGACACGCCGTTCACCTACTCCGAGGACGGCGCCATCTTCCCGCACATGCCCCGTCATGGCACCGGCTTCGACTGCCGTGCCCCGCGCATCGTTGGTGACTGGATGCTCTCGATTCCATCCAATGTGGACCCGCGCATCGCAGAGATGAGGGTCGTCTTCGATCCCACGATCAACAAGAACGTCACGATTCCTATACCCTTCACCGAGGACAAATCCCCGCTGCCTCAGCCGCGCAAAGAGGTCCCCTCCAGCATTGCGCAGTACGACGCCGCGCTGAAGGAAGCCAAGGACAGGGTCTCTCGGTTCGACGCCAGTGAACGGTATGCCCGCTGTGCCGATCAGTCCGACATCCAGGACCCGGAAGTGCTCGCCGGCCTCACCCTCGTGCCCCGAGACAACAACCCCATCACCTTCCCCGACGTGGCCTTCCTCGGCTGGTACGACGAAGTTCCCGATCGTGCCCATTGGGTCGTCTTGGACACGACGGACGTACCCGGTGACTGGACGCCGCGACGCAGCGATTGGGCGGATATCCTCATGGGCGAGGACCCCGACAAGGTGGCAGCGCTCGACCCTGCCGAGAAAGTGGTCGTCGACACGCTTGCCTCGGCGGACATCTCGATGGACGAGACCTTCCGCGAGTACGCTCTCGAGCCCGTGCCCTTTGGCTGGTGGAGCGACCCCGACGGTGCCTGCAGTGACGTGCTCGGTGACGAGCCGACCTTGCAGACTCTGCCCGATGACGAGGTTCCGGTCTGGGGTCTGCCGTGGGCGGAAGGCGGCGAGGTCGGCAAGAAGCCGCTTTACTATTCTTCGCCAGGCGCCGCCGTGTTCCAGCAGATCTGCAGGAACTGCCATGGCCCGCGCGGCGACGGCGATTCGGCCTTGGCGGGGACCATCTCCGAGATCACCGGTGGTGGAGTGCGCGTGGCCAATCTGGAGGCCGGCCTCTTCGGGCCTGCCGACGATCCCGGCCACGGTCGATTGCTTGCCTTCTCGGAGGCTGCCGGTGACGCAGGGCTCGACCCGAACGACCTCGCGCTACGCTACCTCTTGTGGATGGCCCTGGGCGGGACGGAGGTGGACATCCCGAGCATCGCCTTGCAGTTCGTCGCGCAAGCCCGCGTGCTTGGCGAGTTCCGCTATCAGAACACCGAAAAGCCATCCGGCAACATGCTCAACTCCGCGCTCATGCTCTGCAATGGCGCGCTCAACTCGAGCCCCAGTCATCATTTGCTCACGGGTCGCACGTCTGTCAGGAGCCTGGACGTGCTGATCCCGGTCAACGGCGACGCCGAGCTCTGGATGAAGCTCTGCAGCTTTGGTCGTGGGGCGCCAGTTCGCATGCTCACCCAGAAGTGGACCGGGGCTGGCGTCGATCTAGCGCAGACATTTGCCCTCGAAAAACCGGGGAACGGGCTGAGCAGCTTCGTCGACCCGGAGGTCTACGGTGACAGCCCTGTGATGACCCGACTCGGGGTGGTCAACGGCGTCCCCTACGACGCCTCGGACGCCTGGTGCGTCGTGAAGCCGAGCGGAGCGGAGGACCTCGCGGCCGCCGACGCGTTCCTGTCGGCGCCGGAGAATCTGTTCAATGGGCAGCAGGTGCCGTACTGCCCCGATGGGATCGTGCCCATGACCTTGGACGAGGTGGACGGTTGGGTGCGTCTCGGCGCGATGAACGCCGGCAAGGCCGTGTTCGTCTACTTGGATGCGGTCGCCAAGGGCACCATCTCTCCCCAGCTCGGTTACGAGGAGTGCGACAAGCTGTCGCAGTAGGTTGACGTCGTGTGACTTCTTCGAGAATCGGGCGCAGCGGCGCTGAGCTTCTCGCTAGTTTGCGCTAGGTGCCGGTCATGAACGACAGGACGATCTACATCGCAGCGGGTGCGCTCGGGCTCTTGGGACTTGGTGCGTTTGGCATCGCGTCGTTGCGCGAGGAGCGGAGCCCCGAGCTAGCCGCCTTGCTGAAGGAAGGTGCTCGGGAGGAGCCCAAGGAGCTCGCCTCGGTGGCCCGTGGCAAAACGAGCCGCGACAAGGTCCAGCGTCGCCGCAGCGCCGTGCAAGAGACCGAGGCTTCGGCGGCTGAAGCCGAGGCCGGCGCGGAGCCGCCCGAGGAGTCCCTCTTCGTCGCGACGGATGTGGTCGACGTCGACGACAGCGCTTGGATCCAGTCGATGTACGACCGGGCGTACGTCTACCAGGGCCCTGTTTTGAGCAAAGCCGAGCAGGAACAGCGTGAGAAGGACCGGCTGGGCATCCACACCGAGGATGGCATGCGCGCCAAGGAGGACGCCTTGGTCAAGGCCATGCCCGAGATGCGTGCCGAGATCGAGGAGGCGCGCAAGACGCGGGAAGCCGAGCAAGCGCGTTTCGAGCAGGTTGGTGTTTCTCCGGAGGAGAAGGCTGCTCGCGACGGTGTTCAGCTGGAGCAGTGAGTCGCGGGCGCGGCTAGAGGCCGACGGCACACCTGCGGCGACGCGCCGCTCGAGTGCCGGCGGCGGCAGCTAGGAGCAGGAGAGCGGAGAGCCAGCCGCTGCCGCTCGGCCGCACAGCGCTGTGCGAGCACCCCGTACCCGCCGCGGGATCCTCGTCGCCGTCGCCGGATGCGCCGGCGCTGCCGCCTTCACCACCGCCGCCTAGGTTGAACACGACGGTGTTCGCGTCGGGCGGGTAGAGGGCGCACAAGCCCGCTTGGTCGTCGGACTCGAGCGTATTGAGCCCGCTGGTGAGTCCCGACTCTGCCTTGGCCTGCATGGTGGCACCTTCGGCCTCGGTGTGAGCCAGCGCCAGCACGTGGCCTATTTCGTGAGTGAGGACTCCCGTTAGGTCCACCTCGAGGTCACGCGGCGACAGTCTGAACACATACTGCTCGGCGTTCAGATAGATGGCGGCGCCCAACATCGAACCAGCGTCCTCGTCGAACTCGATGATGGTTCGCCCGGCCGCGTTTTCCTCGTAGGGCCAGGAAACCGAGATGAACTCGATCGTGACGACCGCCGCTGCGTCGTCGTCGCCAGACGCCGATGAGACGGCGACGCTGATGTCCGCTCGCTCGTCATCACAGCGCACCGCGTCCCAGGCCCCCACCGCGTCCTCCACGGACTGCTCTGCGCCGTCTATGCCGGCTTCGTCGGCGGAGTCCTCATCCAGGGCGAAGTGGACGGTGGAGCCTGCCGGCCAGCCGAGCGGCAGGCCATCGATCACGCAGCCGCCCTCGCCGACCGTGCAGTAGTCGTCACTCTCACTGCCGCAGGTCGTGGCGCGGCAGTAGCCAAACGCTGGAGCGCTTGCGGCCAGCAGGGCCAAGCCGGAGAGCAAGGCCGCGAGGGAGCGGTGCATCATGGTCAGGCTCCTCCCGCACGGCGGCGCAGGGCGACCAGGCCCAGCGCGACGGCGGAGCCGAAAAGCCAACTCGAACCACCCGCACCTGCAGGAGCCTGGGAGCACTTGCCTCCTTTGGGCTCCTCCATCCCGCCTTCGCCGCCTTCGCCGCCTTCGCCGCCTTCGCCGAGGTTGAACACCACGGTGTCCGTTTCGGGGGGATAGAGCGCGCAAATCCCCTCCTCGTCGTCGTGCGCCAGGGTGCGGATCTGCGTCGCGAATTGGGCGGTCGTCTCCGATTCCATCGTGCTGCCTTCGATACTCGAGTGGGCCAAGGCGATGACGTGGCCTATCTCGTGGGTGAGCACGGCGGTCAGGTCGACTTCGTTCTCGTCGGGGTTCCGTGACAGCACGTAGTGCTGGGAGTTGAGCAGAATCGTAGCGACGGACATGAGGCCAGTGTCGTCGTAGAACTCGAGCTCCGTTCGCCCGATCGCGTCGTTCGCATAGGGCCAGCCCGACGACACGAATACGACGTCGATCGTGGCCGCGCCATCCGGCGCGTCACCCTCGGGAACATAGCGCAGCTCGATCCGGGGCGGGTCGTTGCCACAGCGGACCTCACTCCATGCGTCGATGGCATTTTCGAGGGCCGGACCAGCGCCGAAGACCTCGGCTTCCTTGGCCGAATCGCCATCCAGGATGAAGTCCAAGGTGGCGCCTTGCGGCCACGCCAGCGGAAGCCCATCGATGATGCAGCCATTGTCGCCGACGGCGCAGTAGTCGTCGTTCTCGCCAGCGCAGGTCGTAGCGCGGCAGTAACCGAACGCTTCGCCGGTCTGGGTGACCACGATCGCCGCCACGGCGACGCTCAGAAGCCGGTGAAACCCAGAGGAGTGCGTAGACGCACGCGTGAGCGCCGCCGGAGATCGACTCATGCCGGGCAATAAGCAGGTTTGGTGCCAAGGTGTCCCTTCGGAGCAGTCAGCGTTTCGACGGGGCCAGCGCCGCGCGCCGTTGCGCGGTCAGGGGCCGCTTGCCGAGCACCCTCCGAAAATCGAAATTGCACCTTCCGCCCTTCGAAAGGAAGCCGGTCAAGGAGCGGGGAGCTTGCCCAGATGATCCAAGATCTCGCGGGTGCCATTCTGCAGGCGGCCATCGACGCTGAACAGCAGCGGGTCGGCCGACACGCGCCTGCAGGAGCGGACCTTGATTTCGAGGGGACAGGCGACACCCGGGATCGAGCCGCGCAGCGTCGCGCCCGGTGGGAACGCGCGGGAGCTGTGCACCACGGTGCGCAGGGCGACGAAGGTCATGACCTCGCCCTGTCCGCCGCCGTCCAACACGAAGGCAAATCCCGGCAGACTCGGCTCCAATCTCAATAGTCCTTCCGGCCGCGGGCCATGGCCGCCCGTGCTTCGTCGTTGGCGGTCTTCTCCCGCAGGGCCTGGCGCTTGTCGTGCATCTTCTTGCCGCGCGCGATGGCCAGCTCGAGCTTGGCGCGGCCGTTCTTGTAGTAGAGGCGCGTCGGAATGAGCGTCATCCCCTCGCGCTCCGTCGCGGCGCGCATGCGTTCGATCTCCGAGCGATTCAAGAGCAGCTTGCGCGGTCGCAATTCCTCGTGGCTGAAGGCCGCGTGCGGCATGGTGGCGATGCGCATCTGTTTGATCCACGCCTCCCCGTTGCGGTCCACGTCCACGAAGGCGTCCGCGATGCCGGGCGCGGTGGTGCGGATGGAGCGCGCCTCACTGCCGATCAGCGCGAGTCCGGCCTCGAACTTCTCGCTGAGCTCGTAGTCGAAGCTCGCACGGCGATTGGTGGCCAGCACCTTCTCGCCGGTGGGTCCGGTGGACCCCTTGCTCTTTTTGGCCTTGCCCATGGCGCTTTCCGCCCCACTCGGGGGCCCCGAATATGCCGGCAGAGGCCGCAAAGGCAAACGCGTTGAAATACCGGCCCTCGCTGCCATGCTCCCGCCCGATGCTCCCCACGCGGCTCCGCGGCGCGCGCACCCACAATCTCCGCGCCGTGGACATCGACATCAGGCCGGGTGAGGTCACCGTGCTCACGGGGCCATCCGGGTCGGGCAAGAGCAGTCTGGCTCTCGATACCCTGTACGCCGAAGGCCAGCGCCGCTTCGTCGAGAGTTTTTCGCCCTATGCGCGCCAGTTCCTCGAGCGCTTGCAGCGCCCACCGATGGACTCGCTCGAGCCGGTCGCCGCCGGCGTGGCCGTGGACCGCAGTGCGCCCGTGAAGAGCTCACGCTCGACGGTGGCCACCATGGCGGATCTGGAGCCGTACTTGGCCGGGCTGTTTGCGACCGAGTCCACGCCCCATTGCCCCGACCATGGTTTGCCGGCGGTGGAGATGACCATCGCCCTGGCAGCGAGCGTGGTGCGCGGCAAGTACGCCGGGCGTCGCGTCTACATCACCGCTCCCCAGCTCGTCGGCGACCGAGTCGAGTACCTGACCGTCCGCGACCAGCTGGTGAAGGAGGGATATCGGCGCGTCCTCTTGGACGGAAAAGTCCTCGACTTGGATGAGCTCAAGCCGTCCGTGGCGGAGAAGGCGGGGCGCCTCTACGTGCTACTCGACCGCTTCAGCGTCGACGCATCGAGCGAGTCCCGGCTCAAGGAAGGCCTCGAAATCGCCTTTGTTCGCAGCAAGGGCTTGCTCACGCCGGGACACGCCTACGTCTTCGCCGAGGGCGAGACCGAGGCGCTCCACGTGCGCGAGGGTCTATCCTGCCCCACTTGTGCCCGGGGCTTCTTGCCGCCCAGGCCCGGTTATTTCTCTTACGAATCGCCGCTCGGTGCCTGCGACAACTGCCGCGGCTTTGGTCGCATCCTCGGCATCGATGCCGAGAAGGTAATCCCGAACGATGGGCTTTCCTTGAAAGAAGGAGCGATTCGGCCCTGGCGTGGCGACAGTACGGCCTGGGAGCGTAAGCAACTGGCGCGCTTCTGCGCGCAGGAAGGCATCGCGCAGGACGTACCGTGGGCGCGGCTCTCCGCGACTGCCAAGAAGAAGATCTGGGACGGCAAACCGGGACGCGGCGCGGAGCGCTTCTGGGGCCTCTCCGAGTGGTTCGGCTGGCTCGAAACCAAAGCCTACAAGATGCACGTGCGCGTGCTGTTGTCGCGCTACCGGTCCTACGATCCGTGTCCGGTCTGCGAGGGCACGCGGCTGAACGAGTCGTCCCGCTACTATCGGCTCGGTGGGCTCGACCTCGGGCAGTGGCACACGCTGGAGATCGAGGCGGCGGCTGGAAAATTGGCCGCTCTCGAGTTGAGCTCCGCCCACGGCCAGCTTCTTTCCGGGGAGCTCTTCACGCGCCTCGACTACCTCCGCCGTGTGGGCCTCGGCTACCTGTCGCTCGATCGCCAGGCGCGCACGCTCTCCGGCGGCGAATCGCAGCGCGTCACGTTGACGGCGGCCCTCGGTACGTCGCTCCACAGTGCCCTTTTCGTCTTGGACGAACCGACCGTGGGCTTGCATCCCGAGGACGTCGTCCCGCTCGGCCAGTTGATCACGGAGCTGGCGCAGCGCAACAACGGCGTCATCGTGATCGAGCACGACCCGTCGATCATCGACATCGGCGACCGCGTGGTCGAGCTGGGGCCCGGCGCCGGAGAACGCGGTGGCAGCATCGTGTTCGACGGCACCCCGACCGAGGCACGGCGCCTGGGTGGCGCGACGGCGCGAGCTCTGTCGGGCCCCCGGATTTCCTCGGCGCCGAGTGGAGCGCCCACTGGCGCGCTGCGCCTGGTCGGGGTCACGGCGCACAACTTGAAGAACATCGACGTGACGGTGCCTCTCGGCCAAGTCGTCGCCGTGTGCGGACCGAGCGGGTCCGGCAAGAGCAGCTTGGCCGTCGACGTGCTCTACCCGGCGGTCGCCCGCCAGCTCAAGGTCGCGGACGTGGAGCGACCGGGCGCCCACCAGGCGCTCGAGGGCGCCGGGGAGATCAGGAGTGTGGAGCTCGTCGATCAGTCGCCGCTCGGTCGGACGTCACGCGGCAACCCGGCGACCTACACCAAAGCTTGGGACCTCATCCGCAAGGCGTTCGCGGCCGAACCGGAAGCAGCGGGCCTCGGCTATTCGGCCTCGCATTTCTCCTTCAACATCGCGGGCGGGCGCTGCGACGCCTGCGCAGGGGAGGGCTACGAGACCGTCGAGATGCAGTTCTTGGCGGACGTGTCCTTGGTCTGCCCGGTCTGCCAAGGGCGCCGCTTCAAAGAGGAAGTCCTGGCTGTCCGTCATCGTGGCCTCAGCATCTTCGACGTACTCGAGCTGTCGGTGGACAAGGCGCTCGAGGTGTTTGCGGACACCAAGGGAGTGCGCCGAGCCCTGGCACCCCTTTCAACCCTCGGCCTGGGCTACATCAAGCTCGGGCAACCGCTCTCCACGCTGTCGGGCGGGGAAGCGCAGCGACTCAAGCTGGCACGGGCTCTGGCGGAACCGCGGCCGGGGACGCTTTACGTCCTCGACGAGCCGAGCGCCGGGCTGCATGCCGACGAAGTCGAGCTTCTGCTCGCTGCGCTCGGCGTGCTCAAGCGCGCGGGCGGATCGATCGTGCTGGTCGATCACGATCTCCCGCTGCTTTTGGCGGCGGATCACGTGATCGAGCTCGGTCCAGGCGGTGGCTCGCGCGGGGGTCAGCTGGTCTTCGAGGGTTCGCCGGCTCGTCTGGCGGGCGCGGACACGGCTACCGGCCGAGCGCTGCGCAGGGCCGAGTCAGCTGGTGGGGCCACTCGGTCCGCTTCGGCAGGCAAGAGGTCAGCCGCACTTGCCGCGCCGGAGCTGCGGGTGAGTGGCGCCCGTCAGCACACGCTCAAGAACGTGGCCGTGACCATCCCGCACAACCAGCTCACCGTCGTGACCGGCCCGAGCGGCTCGGGCAAGAGCACGCTGGCGTTCGACGTCGTATTTGCCGAAGGCCAGCGCCGTTTCCTCGAGACGCTCACACCCTACGCCCGGCGCTTCTTGCCCACGCTGCCGCGACCGAACGTCGACACCGTGGTCGGCGTGCCCCCGTCCATCGCGCTCGAGCAACGCACGAGTCGCCTTGGCGCTCGTTCGACGGTGGCCACGGTGACCGAGGTGGCTCACTACTTGCGCTTGCTGTTTGCCAAAGTCGGCGTTCCCGTTTGTCCCAACCACGACTTGCCCATCACGAGTCTCAGCGCCGAGGAGGTCCTCGCCCTCGCTCACAAGCAGTCGGGCTCGGGAGCCCTCTTGGCGCCGGTCGTCCGCGGTCGCAAAGGCACGTATCTCGATGTGTTCAACGCGGCGTCGCGCGCGGGGCTCAGCTACGCGATCGCCGATGGTCGACGGGTGGCCGTCGACAACCCGCCGCGCTTGGCCAAAACACGGGAGCACGACATCGACCTGGTCGTGCGCGAAAGCCTGCCGTTCCGTGCGCTCGATCTCGAGACCTTGCGGCTGGGCCTGCGCTGGGGTCGCGGCAGCGTGGCCTTGTCGCAGGGTGACGAGCGCATCGACTTGTCCGTCGGTGGCGCCTGCCCGAGCTGCGGATTTTCCATCGGCGAGGTCGATCCCCGCTACTTCAGCTTCAATACCAAGCAGGGTCAGTGCCCCGCTTGTGAGGGGACCGGCCTCGAGCCCGAAGCCAAGACGAAGGGCCGCCGGAAGAAAGCGGGTCGCGAAACGACCCCGGGGGTTTGCAGCACTTGTGCCGGCGAGCGCCTGGCACCTTTTTCGCGCAAGGTCACGGTGTCCGGCCACACCTACCCGGCGTTGGTGAGGCTATCGGTACGTGAGCTGCGCGCCGTGCTCGACAAGCTGCGGCTCGGCGGGCGTGCGGCGGTCTTGGCCGAACCGATCCTGCCCGAGCTCGAGCGTCGCCTACGCTTTCTGAGCGAGGTAGGCCTCGACTATCTGACCTTGGATCGCGACGCGAGCACGCTTTCGGGCGGCGAGATTCAGCGCCTCCGCTTGGCGGCGCAGCTCGGTGCCGGTCTCACCGGTGCGCTGTACGTTCTGGACGAGCCGACCATCGGTCTGCATCCGCGCGACACGTCGCGTCTGATCGACAATTTACGGCGCCTCGTGCAAACCGGCAGCACGGTGCTGCTCGTCGAGCACGACGAGGACGTGATCCGCGCGGCCGACCATTTGATTGACCTGGGTCCCCAGGGCGGGAGCCAGGGTGGGCAGGTCATGAGCACCGGTCGGCCCGAGCGCGTCCTTTCCGATCCCGCCTCGCCGACCGGGCGTGCCCTGCGCGCGCCTCATCCGGTGCCTCCGCGGCAGACGCTGGCCAAGGACCATCCGACGCTCGAGCTCGACGGGGCCCGCGTTCACAATTTGGCCGGCGACCTGCTGCGCGTTCCACACGGGCGGCTCACCGTCGTCTGTGGCGTGAGTGGTTCGGGCAAGAGCACACTGGTGCGCGGAGTGCTCCTGCCGGCACTCCTCGAGCGGCTCGAGCGCGTGACGGCGGCACCGGGGCCGTTTCGCAAGCTGAGTGGGACGGACGGCTTGCGGCGCGCCATTGCCGTGGATCAGTCGCCGATCGGTCGCACGCCGCGCAGCGTACCCGCCACGTTCCTGGGCATTTTCGATCAGTTGCGCCGGCTGTTCGCTCTGAGTCCCGACGCAAAGGTGCGCGGCTTTGCGGCCAGTCGCTTCAGCTTCAACACGGCGGGCGGCGGTCGCTGCTCCGTGTGCGAGGGACAGGGCGTGCAGTCGCACGAGATGAGCTTCTTGCCGGACGTCGTCACCGTCTGTCCCGCCTGCGAGGGGCTGCGCTTCGACGAACGCACGCTCGAAGTGCGCTACCTCGGGCTGAACGTCGGTGAAGTCCTGCGTCTGTCGGCCACGGACGCCTGCCAGGTGTTCGCCGCGCACCCCAAGATCACCCGTCCGCTCGCCATCTTGGATGAGCTCGGCGCCGGCTATGTGACGCTCGGGCAGGGCTCCCACACCCTCAGTGGTGGTGAAGCGCAGCGGCTCAAATTGGCCGCAGAGCTCGCGGCCGGGGCGAAGCACGAGCCGACTTTGTACGTGCTCGACGAGCCCACGACGGGTCTGCACGTGTCGGACGTCGGCCGCTTGATTGGTGTCTTGTCCAAGCTGACGACGCGCGGCGACACTCTGGTCGTCATCGAGCACCATCCGGACGTCATCGCCGCCGCGGACTGGGTCGTCGAGCTCGGACCCGAAGGTGGACCGCTCGGCGGCCACATCGTGTTCTCGGGACCGCCGGAGCGTCTGGCCAAGCAGAAGACGGCGACTGGTGGTGTGCTCGCTCGGCGCTAGCGAGAGGCGCTAGCGAGAAGCTCTAGCGAGAGGCGCTAGCGAGAGGCGCTAGCGAGAAGCTCTAGCGGCTAGAGCCCGGGGGGCGCCGGAGTCAGGCCCATCTGAATCGCGGAGAGCAGCGCCACCTGAATGTTCAGGCGCCGACTCGGAGCGATCGGTGAACCATCGAGCTCGACGATGGTGAAGCTGTCGTGCACACGACCGCCTTCGGTACGCACGCGCGACGAGACGATCTGCACTTTTTGCTCGAACAATGCGCGCGTAATGGCCCACAAAAGGCCGGATCGATCGTCCGTTTCGACCTCGAGCACGCTCAGGCGCCCGCTCGCATCCTCGAGGAAGCGCACGGTGGTGCCACCGCTGCCGGCGCGCGCCATCGGACGGCCTGCGCCCTGAACTGGACGGCCCGCCAGGATTTCTTCCAAGAGCTCGGCGAACACTTGGATGTGGGCGTCGTCGATCTCATCGTCCGGATCGCGGATCCAGAAGACGTCCACTGCCTCGGGAGGCTCGACGTCCCGCGTGTAGGCCTCGCCCGCGTCGACGTCGAAGCCCAGCTCGGCAAACGTCGCGCTGATGTCGGCCAAAAGCCCCGGGCGATCATCGGCAATGACGCAGAGCGCCGTCGTGCCCGCGTCGGCCCAGGGGAACCGACGCACCGTGACCCGGCCGGCGCCACGCTGCACCGATGCAAACGCGTGCGCAGCCACCTGGGCGGGATCGAACCGATTTCGATACTCCTGAGGGAGCGACTCCGCGAACTCGCGTGCGCTGATCTCCTGGCTCACGGCTTCACTCGACCAGTCCAGGGTGTCTCTTGTGTTTCGGCCAGGTAACTGGCGCGTCGGGCGAGGACGAATAGGAGATCTCCCAATCTATTCAAGTAGATGAGGACTTCGGCGCGCAGATCGGCCAGGTCCAGGCAGCGCCGCTCGGCCCGGCGGCAGACGGTCCGCGCCACGTGCAGCGCCGCGCCCACGGGGGAGCCGGACGGCAGGATGAACGTCTCGAGTGGGGGCAGATGCGCTTCGTGCTCGTCGATCGCCGTTTCCAGGGCCTGGATCCCCGAGCGATCGACGAGGTCGAAACCCAGCCGATCCAGTGCTGTTGGAACACAGGCCACCTCGGCGCCGAGGACGAACAGGCTAGCCTGCAGCTGCTCCAGAAGGGGAGCGAGGTCGACCGGCGGTCCGAGCGCACGCACGAACCCCAGGTGAGCGTTCAGCTCGTCCAGCGTGCCGTACGCCTCGACGCGCGGGTCGTTCTTGGCCACGCGCGCCCCACCGAATAGGCCGGTCTCGCCGCGGTCACCGGTGCGTGTGTAGATCTTCATGGGCCTTGGAGCGAGCCATGTATCTCCCGACGCTCCGCACGCAGCAAGAGGTACTGCGTAGCAGCAAGAAGACTGCTCAGGCCGTCGGGAGGGGACTCGTGCGGCTGAACAGATTCTCGATCCGGTCCGCCATCTCGTCGCCGCTCACGCCGTGCGCCAGAGCGAGCTCTTGCGCCAGCAGATTTCTGGCCTGATCGAGGAGCTTGCGCTCGCCGAAGGACAAGTCTTTGTCCGCGCGCAGGCGGCTCATATCGCGCAGGACCTTCGCCACCTCGCGCGGGCTGCCGCTCGCCAGCATCTCAGTGTAGGCCCTGAAGCGTCGATTCCACGGTTGGACGGTGACGGCGATCTCCTGCGAGCTCAGGACCTCGAGGATCTCGTCGGCCTCGGCGGTCGACATCACCGGCCGTAGCCCAACGCGCGTCGCCGCATCGCGCGGCACCATCACCTTGAGTCCCGAGCCGAGGATCTGCAGCACGTACACCATCGTGGCTGCGCCGCCGAAGGATCGCTCTTCGATGCCCTCCACGCGTCCAGCACCATGCGCTGGGTGGACCACCAGCATGCCTAAGTTGATTTCGAACTCGGAGGCGACCGTCGGCTCCAGCTCTTCGAAGGGTTTTCTTGCTGCGCGCGCCATGGTCTCCCCGAATCCGCCTGTCCTGGTGCGACGCGGTCAGCGCGGCACAACTCAGTCTAGCACCCTTACGACCAGGGCGTAGGCACTCGTGATCGCGTGCAAATTTCCGCTCGTTACGCTGACTGGAAGCGAACGCCGCGCCGCGGGGGCTGACGATCAGTCATCACTGCCGTCATCTTGCGCATCGCCATCGGAATCGTCAGTGGAATCGTCGAGTTGGGACCCGAGTGCGCGACTCTGGTCGACGAGCTCCTTGAGTTCCTTGCCGACCTTGAAGAAGGGCAGGCGCTTGGCGGAGACCGGCACCGGGTGTCCGGTGCGCGGATTCCGACCTGCGTACGGCTTGTACGGACGCACGGTGAAACTGCCAAACCCGCGAATCTCGATGCCTTCGCCCTTTTGCAGGGCCTCGGTCATTGCATCGAACACGCAGCCAACGACCAACTCGGCGCGCGCCTTGGTGAGCTCCCCGCGCGCAGCAATGGCCTCGATCAGCTCGCTCTTCGTCATCCTGGCCCAGCCTCCATCCCCAACACTCCACTGACATGTTTTTCTGTAAGCTGCTGATTGTCAACGCTTTTTCCGACGCTAGTCCCGCTTTTGCTGGCTGGGCAGAAGCTCCAGGCCGTCCAGATAGAGACGGTCGCCGCCGGGGGAGGCGCCCAATTCAGCCAAAAAGAGCTGATGGCGCCGGGGTATGGTCACCTCGCCGAGCGGCACCTCGTGGCACCCGCGCCCAGGCGACCACAGCCGAGCCGAGAGGTCGTAGCGGCCGTCCGGCACCCCGCTGAGCTCGACGTCGATGAACCGCTGCCCCAAGGGGACGGCTGGCACTGGGTGCAGGAGCAGGGCCCATCCTCCGCTGACGCAGGCGTCCGGCACGGGCGCGCGCTCCGTCCACACGCCGGCTTGCCTCAGGAGGGGCCAGTCGGCCTCGGCCTCCAGCCGTGCCACTGCGGGCGCTCCCGCTGGGGCCCAGCGGCGCGCATCGTGCGTGCTGCGGACCACGCTGGGGGCAACGCCGGCCTCGATGCGGCCCGGGAGGAACAGCAGGTTGAAGGCGTGGTCGGTCTCCACGGCCCAGAGGCCCTCCTGGTTCCGCGTGCGCTCGAGGGGCGGCGCAGTGGGGAGCGCAGCGTGCACTGGCGCCGCGTGGACGGCGTAACCCAAGAGCGAGAGTCCGAGGCCAACGTGCACCCAGCGCAGTGTGAGAAGTCCCGCTGCGAGCGCGACGTGCAAGAGCGGCAAGAGCTCGCTGTAAAAGCGCGCCCCGCCTCCGGGGTAGCTGCCTTGGAAGTAGAAGAACGCGTAGGCGAGCGGCAGAAGCAGGGTCGCCGCGACCAGAGCGCGCGCCGCCGGCTGTTTCCAGCTGCGGGCGAGGAAGTACCAGGCGACCGGCAGGAGCAGCTCGCAATTGGCGAGGTCGAGCGCATGCCAGTGCAAGCGGTGGATCGTGTTCAAGAACATCCAGCCGAGGGTGAGACCATGGCCGCCTTGCGCGAGGACGACATCGGCGTGCTCCACCCGGCAGCCCGAGCCGAGTCCCAGGCGGAAGCAACCAGGCGGTCCATCGGCGAGCGCGTAGTAGTCGAGCTGGGGTGAGCCCAGCAGCTGACCGGTGAGCGCGTGATTGTGCGCGCCGAGGAGGCACAGGCCCGGGACCAGACCGAGGGCCACTCCGCCCAGGGTGCGCAGGGCGCCAGCTCTGCGGGGCAGCGCGAGGAGGCAGGCGGCGCCGAACGCCGCCGCCGTGAGCGGCCTGGTTGCCGCTAGGGCGCCCAGGCACAGGCCGAGCAAGAGGCTCGGCCAAACGGCGGCCTTGCGCGTGAGGAGCGCGGTCATGCACAGGCAGAGCGTGGCGAGCAGCATCGACCAGCCGTGGCTCATGGTGTCGGCCGTGTGATAGCGGAGCGCCAGGCAAAGGACGCTGAGCGTCGCGGCGAGCTCGGCTACCCGGCGCTGTCCGCTGACGAGGAGCGCGAGCCACGCCGTAGAGAGCGTGATGGCCAGCGCCAAGATGGGACCGAGCAGGCGGTAGTCGCCCAGCCGCACTGCCAGCGATAGGATCGCCGGATAGCCGGGTGGGAAGATGGGCGCGAGGCGAGTCGGATCGCCGACTGTGGGTAGCAAGAAGCGCCCGCGAAAGAGCGCGCTGACGTCCGAGGTGGCGAACGAAAAGTGGCCTTGTGCGAAGGTGCGCGCTTCGAGCAAATAGGTGCTGGCGTCGATGATGCGCGGCCGTCCGCCGAGCACGCCGTGAAAATACGCGGCGGAGAGCAGCGCCGACAGGAGGGCCAGGAGCGGCAAGCGCCCAGGGACGGGCACGAGCGCGAGTAGGCGCCGGCCGACACCCGGCACGAAGAGGGCAAGGCCGCAGAGACCCGCTCCCCACCCCAAGAGACTCGTCGGCAGACCGAGCCAGGTGAGCGGTTGCTCGGGCGAACCGATCACGGCGCTCTTTCGACCACGAACAGGTGATACACGGTGAGCTCACCCTGCACGACGCGCAGCGTCAGGGGCAGAGTGGCTGCCCGAGGTACCGGCACGTGAGCTTCCTGCCAGCCGTCGCTAGCCGAAACCTTCGTGATCTCGCCTTGCCCTCCTGGCCACTCCAGCCGCACCTCGGCCGGCTGAGGCGGAGCCACCCGCAGGACTAGCTCGGAGCCCAACCGGTGCGGTGTGAAGCGGAGCCCCAGGTCCGGCCCGAGCACACGTCCCGCATCCCACACGTCACGGAGCCGGTCGTGTGGGTCGGGCAGGAGCTTCATGTCGACGAAGCCTTTGGCTTTCTGGTCGAGATTCACCTTGTGCTCGCGCTCACTCAAGAGGTCGGCGACGTCGATTTCATCGACGACATTGAGCGCCGCGGAGTTCGCGCTCTGCGCGCTGCCGAACGGGCGACTGTGGCCGTCGAGCGGGGACCAGTCCGGCCGATAGATGACCTTGCTCTGCCCACCGCAGATCACGTTGCCGCGGACGGGAAAGTCCCTCTCCGGCCTGCCGAACCAGAGCACGAAGGTGCCCCACCAGCCGGGGTAAAGGGCCATGATGTCCGGGCGCTCCTCGGCGTCGAGGCGCTCGAGTAGCTCGACGGCAGCTCCGACACCCTGCCGACTTGCTTCGGCCCAAGGCCAGCCGCGGTAGCCGCCGAGGCCGATCAGGTCTACGGCCGGCAGCGCCGAGGCGTAGGGCAGTGCGCCGGCATCGCTCAGCAGGATGCGGTGAGGCCGCGGCTGGCGAAAATACCCCAGGTACGTGCCCGCGCGCACGTGCTGCTCCAGGATGTTGCGGCTGGCTCGACCGAAGAACCAGATCTGATCTCGATAGCGTGGAACCTGACCGAGGCCGAAGGCGAGCCAGATTGCGGCGAGGCCCACGGCAAAGCCGAGGCGCACCGGACGTGTTTTGGAACGTCGCCAGCCAAGGTCGACCAGCGCGGCGGTGCCGAGCGCAGCAGCCATGAGCAGCCACGCCGCGGCCGGCATCGAGTAGCGCTCGTTCTGCCAACGAACCTGCCCGTTCAGCGCGACCTGCAAGATCCACAGCACGGCCGAGATGACGAGGAGTCCCGCGTAGCGCCGCGTCTTGGCGGAAAAGAGCCCAGCGCAGGCGAGCGGCCACACCACGTAGCCGATCACCGGGGCCGCGCTGAAGTGGTGCCCAGACAGGCGCTCGACCTGGTAGACCACGAAATGCCGCCAAGACGCCCACACCTCCTCGCGAGTGAGGTAGGGGTGGTGCATCTCCAGCTTGGCTAGGGCACCGGCTGCCGACGCGCTGCCGGTGAAATGGCGATTCGACCACAGCTGCAGTGCCAAGAGCAGCGCGCCGGGCGCACCCGACAGGCCGAGCGTCCACAGCGCTGCCTTCGTGCCCCGCGCCCGATACGTCGCGGCGGCAGCCCAAATGCCGAACACGGCCACCAGGGGTGCTGCTTCGGGACGTGTGCCGACCAAGAGCAGGCAACAGAGACCGAGGCCGAGCGCCGCGCTTGCGTGCACCGGCTCTGGGCTGGCCACCTTCTGCAAGAGATCGTCCCAGGCCACCAGACAGAGCGCGTAGATGGCGAGAAAGAGCGCGACTTCCATGCCGGAAAAGAGCGACCAAGCGAGAGCACCCACCGACAAGAGTGCGGGCGGCAAAAGCAGCGCCCAGGCTGGCGCTAGCCCCGAGAAGATGCGGCGCATGCCGAGCAGAGTGCCGAGCGTGCACACGGCGGCGACCACGGCTGCAAAATGCATCAGCTCGAGACCAGCGAATCCCGACAGGCGACCGAGCGCCAGCACGAACGGATAGAGCAAGCTGGTGCCGCCGCTCGAATAGCCGTTGCCCGGCATCCACTCGAGCGGCGCGCCCTGGGCGATCGACAGTGCGAAGTCGAAGTGAATGAAGACGTCGTCGAGGGGTGCCGACCAATCCGCGCTCTTCGCTCCGCTGATCAGATCCGCTAGGCCCCCCGGTGAGAACCAGAGCAGGGCCTGCTCCGTTTGCACGCGCATGTACCCGTAGAAGGCGCGCCCGACGACGAGGACGAGCACAGCGCTCAGGGCTACGTAGAGGCTCTCGGCGCTCGGCCAAGACCAGGAGCGGGTGGGCTGGTCTACTCGGCGAACGTGACCGGCGGGCATCATGTGGCGCCCGGTCTACCAAGCGCTGGCGGCGGCTCCAAAGGCAATGGCCAGTGGCGTCCGCCTACGTGTATCGTGCGGGGCAATGGCGAGAACCCGGGAGCGTTCCCTTCTCTTGCCGACCGTTCTCGGCATCGTGGTGCTGGCGCTCGTCGTGCTGGGAACCGTGCTGTATCGCTCGAGCTTCGAGCTCGACCACCTGCGAGAGCGCTCCGTGGTCGAGGCGACGCTATCGGTGGCCAACGAGAAGGCCGACCGCCTGGAGAAGAGCATCATCGAGCAGGACAACGCGCTCGTGGATCTCACCTTCGGCGAGAACATCGAGCGCTTCGGCCAGCGTTGGCTATCCGTGCCCGTTTCGCAGACGCCCTCCGTGCGAGCGGCGCTCCTGATCGACGTCGGCTTGCCTTCGCACGAGGTGCTCGCCTTCGCCTCGCGCGCCCCGGGCCCCGACGACGACGCTTTTCGACGTCTGCTCTTCGGGCAGTTCTGGTCCAAGCTCGATCTGGCGCCGGCGGCGCCCGGCGCTACGGGCCTGAAGCACCTGCACACCAGCGTCGGCGAGAGCAACTACCTGATCAGCTACCTCGTTCGCGCGACGTCCCAGGGCCTCGAACTCTTGGTTCTGTGGCACGACGTGCCGCGTATCGTGCACGATCTCTTTCCTCGCCTATATTCGGGTGAAGCCGGGCCGCCGAGCCGCGTCAACGTGGTCGATGCACACGGCCGTATCGTGTACGGGCCGCCACTCGGACACGGCGCGCTCACGCTCGGCCGGCAGTTCGCGACCACGCTCTACAAGTGGCGCGTCAACGTCAGTATGTCGGCCGCCGAGACCTTGGCGAGCGAGGTCGAACAGCGACGCATTCTGGAGATGGCCCTGGTTGGTGCGTCGAGCGTGGTCGTCTTGGTGGGCCTGCTCGTCAGTGCGGTGGCAGCATTTCGCGAGCGCAAGCTGGCGGAGCTCAAGAGCGAGTTCGTGGCCAACGTGTCCCACGAGCTCAAGACCCCGCTCTCGCTCGTCCGCATGTTCAGCGAAATGCTGTTGTCCGGGCGCGCTCCGGCCGACAAACAAAAGCAGTATCTCGAGATCATCGTGACCGAGAGCGAACGGCTGACGGCGCTCATCGACAACGTGCTCGATTTCGCCCGCGTCGATCGCGGTGAGGGCTCTTTTGCGCTGGCGCCGGCCCCCCTGGCGGAGACGCTGGCGCGTGCGGTCGACATTTGCCGTCCGCGGGCGGAACGACAGGGAGTGGCGCTCGAGCTCAGCCTGCCCGAGGGTTCCACGGACACGCTGGTCGACGAGCGGGCCGTCGAGATCGCCGTCATCAACCTGGTCGACAATGCCCTCAAGTATGCGCCTCGCTCGCAAGCGGTGCGCATCGCCCTTTTGCGAGAGGGTAGGTATTTCTCCATAGCCGTCGAGGACGATGGGCCGGGCATTCCGGTCGGCCAGCGCAAGCGCATCTTCGAACGCTTCGTGCGCGGCGTGCAGGAGGCTGGCCAAGCACAGCGCGGTAGCGGCATCGGGCTATCGTTGGTTGCTCAAATCGCCCAAGCCCACGGCGGACGCGCTTGGGTCGAGGAGGCGAAGTGGGCGCGGGGCGCGCGTTTCGTCATGACCTTGCGGGCGACGACCGCACCGGACTCCGGTCGCTCGGCGAGCTGACTCGGCTGGCTCACTCGGCGAGCTCACTCGGCGACTTCGCCGTCGTGCACGGCCCCCTGCATTTTCAAGAGGTCCGAGTCCGACAGGAAGATCGCGGAGCTATTCGTTGGGGTCGCTGGTTTGCCAGCTGGCGCCGTGGGCGCGGGCGGAGGCGGTGCGCTGGCGGCCGCAGCGGTTGGAGTCGGTGGAGCGGCGGGTGTCGGCGCAGGTGCAGGTGCGGCCGGATGCGAGTCCGTCGTCTCTGCCCCTTCGGCGGTCTCGTCGTTCCCGGCAGCGCTTGCATCCAGCTCCGCTCCTGCCACCGCGGCCGGTCCCGCGGGCGCGAGCAGGGCCGCGGGCACCTCCGGCAAGGCAATCGCATCCAAGATGACGTCGTACTTCTGCCGGACCTCGGAAAATGCACTGCGGTGGGCGGTGCCGAGCACGCGCAGGCCGTCCAGGTTCAACGACTCCGGGTCGATGTATTCCCCGTTCTTCTTCATGGTGAAGTGAAGGTGCGGCCCCGTCGAGCGGCCGGTCGAGCCGCAGTAGCCCACGGTCTCCAGGCGCTCGACCGGATCACCCACGGAAAGGCCCGGCTCGAAGCGCGAGAGGTGCGCGTAGCCGGATTCGTAGCCGCCGTCGTGCTTCACCTTCACCAGGTTGCCACTCGGACCGCCGTTGCCGATGAAGCTGACGACGCCCGGCGCCGTCGATCCGATCGGCGTTCCGGTCGGTGCGCCGAAATCCGTGCCGGTGTGCGGCATGATCTTCTTGAGCACTGGATGCATGCGCTTCATGTTGAACTTGGAGGTGACGGGAGCGCCTGGGACGGGCTTACGCCAGCCACCCTCGTACGGCGCACGGCCGTTCTGGTCGAAGTACCCGCCTTCTTCGGGATGCGGAAAGTAGTAGATGCGGCGCGGATCCTGACCGGCACGGATGATCTCGATGGCCTCGATCCCGGCGTAGCGGGCGAACTCCCCGAGCACCGTGACCTCTTGCGCGATGACCCGCAGTCGGTCGCCGGCTTTCAGCTCGCGCAGGCCCAGATGGCCGCGAAATGCCTGCTCTGCCACGGACGAGAGCCCCGGGTCGAAGCCCGCGCGTTCGGCCGCCTCGTCGAACGAGCCACCGGGATACACGAAGGCACGCCGAATCTGGTTGCGCTCGACCTTCAGATCCAGCCTCTGGCCGACGAGCTTGCCCGATTCGGCGGTCTTGGCTTGGTAGACCTCCTCCTTGGACTTCTCGTATTCGAAGGCGACCAGATGCTTTTCGCGACCAGTTACCAGGGCGCGGAATGCGTCCTTGGCGTGGCAGTGATCGAGATCGAGCGTCTCTTTGAGCGCGCCGTAGGCGCGGTAGGCCTCGTTTTTGGGCAGACCGACCTGCTCGATGGCTTTGAGGAAAGCGAGCTTGCCGATCTTGCCGCTCAGCACGCGGTGACCGGGCTTGCTCGAGTCGTCGGCAATGCGCCAAGGCCCAGGCAGCTTGGTGCGCGTGGGTCGCGCGGCGGGCGGCGGCGCCGCTTCTGGTGCAGGCGCTGGCGCGGCGCTGGGCGCTGGGGCTGGGGCGCCGGGACCCGTGCGGAACGTGTCCGGGCCCAGAAATAGGCCTAGGGTGCCTAGGATCGACAGACCGACGAGGGCCGAGAGTGCCGCGACGAGGTTTGGCGACAGGGCCGGGCCAGCCGGGGGGGTAGGACTCGCGGCGCGTCCGATGATGCGCTCGAGCTCCTCGGCGACGGCGCCGGGCGAAGGCGTGAGCGGACTCGAGCTCGCGGTTTCCGTCCGCGCGCTCGTTGGCGCGTCGGGAGCCCTAGCACTTGGCGGGCCTGCCGCGTCGTCTGGCGTCGACTCCTCGTCTTGTTCCTCGCCAGTGGCGTCCGGAGGGACCGGAACGACGTCCGCTCCGGGAGCTTCGTGCACCTTGTTCGTCGCACCCAGCAAGCGGACGTCGTCCTCCGTGGCCTCACCACGGGCGAGCCGGGCGCGGGCCAGGAGCCGCGCCTTCACCGGATGCTCCGCGGCAGTGGACTGTGCACGAGTGGGCGCGCCCGGTCCCGTCAGCGACAGACCATCGTCGACCGCCGGATCGACGACACTGCCGACCAAGCGAGCTCCGCGCCCATCCTGCTCCTTCTGGCGAGCTTTTGGCCCTTTCGTCACGAGGTCCCGAGCTAAGCAGCGCGGCACCTGGCTTTCAAGCCGGGCCCGGCCCGCAAAGGGCTCGAGTTTGCCCGATTTCGTGGCGCGGTATTCCTGGATTTCGTGCCGAAATGTGCGGCTCGCGCTGTCCGAGGACGGTACTGGCGGATAAAACGCGTAGCGTGGGCCTTGGGCGATTCGACCTCCGTGCAGGCTTCGTGCGGGCTTACCAGCGCATGCGCGGGAGTGAGCTCACGCCGCTGCGCTTCGCGCTGTCGGTTGCGGTCGGGCTGTTCGTCGGTTGCCTGCCCCTCTACGGCGTCCATTTCTTCCTGTGTGCGGCACTGACGATGCCGCTCAGACTGAACTTGCTCGTGGCCTACGCCGCAGCTCACATTTCCATCCCACCGTCGCTGCCTGTGCTCTGGTTCATCGCCCTGCAGCTCGGCAGCTTGGTGCTCACGGGCGCGTGGCTGCCACTCGAGACGACCGACATGACGCCGGCGCGCGTGGCAGCGCTCGGCGGGACGCTGCTCTTGGGTTCGGTCTTGCTCGGCGCGCTCTTGGCGACGTTCGGTGGCGGGCTGACCTACCTGGCTGCGCGGTTCGCCGGCAGTCGCGGCGGCGCGCCGAGCGACGCCGTGCTGCTGGAGGCGGCCATTCTGCGGACGGCGCGGCGCTACCGGGGCGCCCCACCTTCCGCACGCCACTACGTGCGGTGGAAGCTCTTGCTCGATCCGCTGGCCGAGCAACTGCTCTCCGCCTTGCGCCGCATCGGCCCAGCGGCTCCAGCGCTGGTCTTGGATGCCGGCTGCGGCCGAGGCCAGTACTCGCTCCTCTTGCACGAGCTCGGCGTGTCGAAAGAGACCTTTGGTTTCGATCACGACGCGGCCAAGATTGCCGTGGCCACGCAGGCGGCCTCGGCCGGGCCCGAGCGGAGCGCGATACCTGCCCGCTTCGTCGCGCGCGATTTGCGCCAGGGTCCGTACGAACGAGCCGACCTGGTGCTGCTCTTCGACGTCTTGCACTACCTGGCTCGAGCCGAGCAGCGGGGCGTGCTCGTGCAGGCGACAGCTGCGCTCTCGTCCGGTGGTCACATCCTCTTGCGCGAGACGGATCGGGGCGCGGGCCTGGGCGCCTGGTTGGCCGGTTGGTTCGAACGGTTGGGTCGGAAGCTCGGCGTCAACCGCGGCGAGGCGCTGGAGCTCACGAGCACTCAGACGTTGACGGACCTGCTCGAAGGGCTCGGACTTTCGGTCCTTTCCCGTGAGCGCGGCAGTCTCGACAACGTGCTTTTGATCGCCCGCAAGCCCTGAGCAGCGGAGGGGTGGCTACGCTGCAACGCGCGGGGTGTGCACGGACCCGCTAGCGGCGACATCTTGCTAGCGATCGGGGGTGTGGCAATTTTGCTCTTCGCCTCGTCCACACTGGAGGCGGGAGAATCCCGGGCTCGTGCCCGGTGTGCATTTCTGCCCCATGGTCAATGCTCGATGTGTCCATGAGTATTGGACAAGGCGTTTGACGAAAGGGACCAAAGCATTTCTCCTGAGAGGGGAGAGCGTATGACGGAGCAAGCACCCATCCAGATCCTGGCAGTCGACGATCGACCCGCGAACCTCCTGGCTCTGGATGCCATGCTCGAAGACCTGGACATCCAGGTAGCGCACGCGAGCTCAGGCGAGGAGGCCCTCGCAACGGTGGAGTCCGGAGACTTCGCGGTGGTGCTCCTCGACCTGTTCTTGCCCGGCATCGATGGCCTGGAAACGGCCAGAATGATGCGTGAAAAGGAACACTCGCGCCACGTGCCGATCATCTTCCTGACGGCCTACGACCGCGTCGACGAGCAGGTGGAGCGCGCCTATCAGCTGGGCGCCGTCGACTTCATGTTCAAACCCATCGTGCCGGCGATGCTGATCTCGAAGATCTCCGTCTTCGTGGAGCTCAAACGCAAGACGGCGGCGGTGCAGCGTCAGCAAGAGCTCTTGCGAGAGGCGCAACAGCGCGCACATGACCAAAACCTGGCCGAGGAACGGGCGCGCTGGGAGGCCGAGCAGTTGCGGCGCGAAGTGGCGTTGCAGCGCAGCATCGCCGCCGCTCGACAGCAGCAGGCGGTCACCCTGAGCAGCATTGGCGACGCGGTCGTGGGGACGGACGCAGATCGACATGTGACCTTGCTCAACCGCGCTGCCGAGGGTTTGTGCGGCTGGTCCGACCAGGCGGCGCGCGGACAGCCGCTCGACCAGGTTATTCGCCTGGTGGATCCCCTGACCCGGCAGCCCCGCAGCGGGCCCGATCTCCAGGGAGACTCGATCCTGCTGTCTCGCGACGGTGCGGAGCACCGGGTGGACCACAGCTCGGCGCCGATCATGGGCGAAGACGAGGCCGAGCAGGGGCACGTACTGGTCTTCCGCGACGTGACCGAACAGCGCCGCCTGGAGCAGGCCGTGCAGAACAATCAGCGGCTGGAGAGCCTGGGCCAGTTGGCTGCCGGCATCGCCCACGACTTCAACAACATGCTCGGAGTGATCATGGCCTCGAGCTCGCTGGCCATTCGTGAAGTTTCGGACCCGAGCCTGGCTCGGGACCTGTTGGGCGACATCGAGGACACCTGCGAGCGTGCGACGAGTTTGACGCGTCAGCTCCTCACTTTCGCCCAGGGCGGCGCGCCCGTGCGTAAGCCTTGCGACGTCGTGGCCCTGGTCAAGGATGCCATCTCCTTCAGCCTGCGGGGCAACGCCACCGAATGCGTCATCGAGTGGGACGAGAACATCTGGCCCGCTGAGCTGGACGCCGGACAGGTCACGCAGGTGCTCAGCAACCTCACGCTCAACGCTCGCGACGCGATGCGGGGTGAGGGCACGATCAACGTCTCGGTGAAGAACGCTCGACTCGAGGGCGGCCTCTTGCCGGTCCCCGAGGGGGACTACATCGAGATCTCCATTCAGGACCACGGGGAGGGTATTCCCCGCCACCACCTGGAATTGATCTTCGACCCGTATTTCAGCACCAAGCCGGGCCACCAAGGTCTCGGCTTGGCCAGCTCCTACTCGGTCATTCGGCGTCACGGCGGGCTGCTCCGCGTGGAATCACGGCCTGGCGTCGGCAGCACGTTCCTGATCTATTTGCCCGCCAGGCCGGGTGCGCCCTTGAGCGAGGTGGCACCTCCGTCGGAAGAGTTCGCCGGTGGAGGCCACATCCTCGTGATGGACGACGAAGAGCGGCTGCGGGAGCTCTTGGCCGACTGCCTGGTTGCGCTCAAATGTCGGGTTCGCTGCGCCGCCCATGGCGACGAGGCGCTGGCGCTCTACAAGGAGCGCATGGTGGACGATCCGTTCGATTTGGTCATCCTGGACCTCACCATTCGCGGTGGGAAGGGCGGGGCGCAGACCTTCGAAGAGCTCAAGGCGCTCGATCCAGGTGTCCTCGCCATCGCCTGTAGCGGCTACTCCAACGATCCCATCATGTGCGATCACGAACGGTACGGCTTCGCCGAAGCACTCGCCAAACCGTTCCGGTTTGGCATGTTGGCGCGAGCCGTGCGTAAGGTGTTGTCCCTCCGCCGCAAGGGTGCGGACTTGGAGCTCCTCCAGACCAGCACCGGCTGAGCTCGGTTCAACGTGTCAGCGCGATAGCCAACGCGCGAGCACTCGTGTCAGCTCCTCGGCATCCACAGGCTTGGTCACGTAGTCCGAGGCGCCGGCAGCCATGCACTGTTCGCGGTCACCCTTCATGGCTTTGGCCGTGAGCGCGACGATCGGCAAGTCCTTCCAGGACTCGTGTTCGCGGATGCGGCGCATGGCCTCGAATCCATCCATTTCCGGCATCATCACGTCCATCAGGACCGCATCGATGTCGGCGTGGCACTCGAGCTGCGTCAGCGCCTCCTGTCCCGTGCCCGCTCGCAGGACCTTCATGTCGAGCTCCTCGAGGAGAACGGCCAGCGCGAAGATGTTGCGTACGTCGTCGTCGACGATCAGGATCCTCTTACCGCGGAGCGAGCCGAGCTCACCTGGGCCCACCTGCATGTCGACCAAAGGGCCGTGCCTCTTGGCCACGGACGTCGTCGGCGCCCGTAGCCCGCTCGAGCGGCTGGTGAACAAACGCGGGAGGTAAAGGGAGAAGGTGCTACCTCGGCCGAGCAGGCTCTCGACGCGCAGCTCGCCGCCGAGCAAGAGCGCAATTTCACGGCTGATCGACAGGCCTAGGCCGGTTCCCCCGTACTTGCGGCTGGTCCCACCCTCCGCCTGCTGAAATGCCTCGAAGATGATGGCCTGCTTGTCGTCGGGGATGCCGATGCCGCTGTCGGTCACTCTGAACACGACCACGGCATCCGCGCGATTGAGAGATTCGTTGTCGTGCGACCATTCCTGCGTTGGGGCGGGACCGATGCTGATCGTAATCCTACCGTGCTCGGTGAACTTCATCGCGTTCGACAGCAGGTTGCGCAGTACCTGGCGCAAACGAAGGTCATCGGTGACCAAGCTCTCGAGTGGTCCGTCCGCAACGATGACCTCGAAGGACAGTCCCTTTTCCTTGGCCACCTGACGGAACGAGCGCTGCAGGTACTGCTCGAGATCGGCGAATTTCACCTCGGCGGTGTCGATGGCCATCGTTCCCGATTCGACCTTGGCCAAATCGAGGATCTCGTTGATGAGATTGAGTAGATCGGTCCCTGATTGATGAATCGTCTGCGCGTACTCGACCTGTTTTCCGTCCAGGGTACCGCGGCGATTCTCGGCCAGCTGACGGGACAGAATCAGCAGGCTGTTCAGAGGTGTGCGCAATTCGTGCGACATGTTGGCCAAGAACTGGGACTTGTACTGCGAAGTCAGCGCCAGCTGTTTGGCCTTGGCCTCGAGCTCCTGCTTGGCCGCGTTGACCTCCTGGTTCTTGTGCTCGACCTCGTCCTTTTGGGTGGTGAGCTGGCGCGCCTTCTCCTCCAGGGCTTCGTTGGTCTTCTGCAATTCACCCTGCTGGTTCTTGAGCTCGGCGGCCATGCTCTGGGACTGCCGGAGCAGCTCGTCCGTGCGCATGGTGGCCTCGATCGTGGCCACGACGATGCCGAGGCTTTCCGTCAGCTGGTCGATGAACGCTAGCTGGACCGGAGTGAAAGCGTTGAACGACGCCAGCTCGATCACCCCCTTCGGCTCGCCTTCGAACAAGAGTGGCACGACCACCAGACTGAGCGGCGTCGCCTGGCCGAGAGACGACGAGATCATGACGTACGCTGGGGGCACGTGGGTCACCAGGATACGCTTCTTGTCCAGGGCCGCCTGGCGGACCATGCCTTGGGCGCCGACGTTGTGGTCGCCGCCGTCGCTTTTGCCGCCAGCAGCGTACGAAGCTGCCAGATGCAGGCGCAGCTCGCCGTTGTCGTCCCGCCTGGCCAGGTAGAAGGTGCCGTACTGCGAGTCGACCACGCGCACGAGCTCCCACAGAACCTGCTCGGCCACCGTCAAGAGGTCGCGCTGTCCCTGCAGCATGCGCGTGAAGCGGGTGAGATTCGTCTTCAGCCAATCTTGCTGCTGATTGAGCTTGGTGGTCGCGGCTAGCGCGCGGATCATCTGATTGAGGTTGTCCTTGAGGATATCGACCTCTCCGCGTGCCTCGACGTTGATGGTCTGGGTGAGGTCGCCCTTGGTCACGGCCGTGGCCACGTCGCCGATGGCGCGAACCTGTCTGGTCAGGTTACCGGCGAGCTCGTTGACGTTGTTGGTGAGGTCGCGCCAGATGCCGGCAGCGCTCGGCACGTCCGCCTGACCGCCGAGGCGCCCCTCCACGCCCACGTCGCGAGCCACGCCGCTCACCTGGTCGGCGAAGGTCGACAAGGTGACGATCATGTCGTTGATGGTGTCCACCAGCGTCTCGATTTCACCCTTGGTATCGAGGCGTAGCTCTTGCTTGAGGTCGCCCCGCGCGACGGCCGTCACCACGCGCGCGATACCGCGCACCTGGCCGGTCAAGTTGCGCGCCATGATGTTCACGTTGTCAGTCAACTCGCGCCAGGTACCGCTCACGCCTTGGACCTGAGCCTGGCCACCCAGGATGCCTTCGGTCCCCACCTCACGCGCGACGCGCGTCACTTCATCGGCGAAGCTGGAGAGCTGGTCGACCATGGTGTTGATGGTGTTCTTGAGCTCGAGCAGCTCGCCCCGCACTTCGACGGTGATCTTCTTGGACAAGTCACCCGTAGCGACGGCCGTGGTAACGCGCGCGATGTCGCGCACCTGATTGGTCAAGTTCGAGCCCATCAGGTTTACGTTGCCGGTCAGCTCTTTCCAGGTACCGCGCACACCGTCCACCGACGCCTGGCCGCCGAGCTTGCCTTCCGTACCGACTTCTCGCGCTACTCGAGTCACCTGCTCTGCGAAGCTGGAGAGCTGGTCGACCATGGTGTTGATGGTGTTCTTGAGCTCGAGCACCTCGCCCTTGGCATCGACGATGATTTTCTTCTGCAGGTCGCCTTCTGCGATCGCCGTGGCCACCTCGGAGATGCTGCGCACCTGATTCGTCAGGTTCCCTGCCATGGAGTTCACCGCGTCGGTGAGATCTCGCCACGTGCCGCTCACTCCGCGCACGTCGGCCTGGCCGCCGAGCTTGCCCTCCACGCCCACGTCGCTGGCGAGACGCGTGACCTGCTCGGCGAAGCTGGAGAGCTGGTCGACCATGGTGTTGATGGTGTTCTTGAGCTCGAGGATCTCGCCTCGGGCGTCGACGGCGATCTTGCGCGTCAGGTCGCCTCGGGCGACAGCCGTCGTCACCTCGGCGATGTTGCGCACCTGGAGAGTGAGGTTGTTGGCCATCGAGTTGACGTTCTCGGTCAGCTCGCGCCACGTACCGGAGACGCCGCGCACTCGGGCTTGTCCACCCAGCATGCCCTCCGTGCCGACCTCTCGCGCCACGCGGGCAACCTCGTCCGCGAAGCTGGAGAGCTGATCCACCATGGTATTGATGGTGTCCTTGAGCTCGAGCACCTCCCCGCGAACCTCGATGTTGACCGTCTTGGTCAGGTCGCCCTGAGCGACGGCCGTCGTCACGCGGGCAATCTCGCGCACCTGGGAGGTCAGATTCGAGGCCATCGAATTGACGCTGTCGGTCAGCTCCTTCCAGACGCCCGAAACCCCAGGGACGTCCGCCTGGGCGCCGAGTTTTCCTTCGATGCCCACTTCCCGCGCCACACGGGTCACCTCTGAACCGAAGCCATTGAGCTGGCTCACCATGCGATTGACGGCATGCGCGTGCTTGAGAAAGTCGCCGCGGGCGCGCAGATCGACTTCTGGCCCTTCCATGCGCTGGGTGAGGTCGCCGCGCGAGACCGCGCCGACGACGCGAGCGATGTCCTCGATGTGGCTGGTGAGGTCGTCGAGCAAGTCGTTGACGGAAGTCACGTATCTGCCGAATGACCCCGAGCCAGAGGCCAGGTGCAGGCGAGCGTGCGTCTTTCCTTCCGTCCCGATGGTCTGGCGCAGCTGGCGAAACTGCTCCTCCAGGTCCATGTGCAGCTGCGCCAGTTGATTGAAGGTGGCGGCGAGCTGTCCATCGACTCCGCCCAGGTGGTCTGGCAGGCGAACCGTGGGCTCGCCTCGCGCGAGCGCACGCAGGGCGCCGAGGATCTCTTCGTGACTAAGTCCCGCCGAGTCACGGCTTCGCACCTCGACTTTTTGCGCGGGGCGGACGACGCCCATCGCTCGCCATTTCGTCCGCAGCTGCCACCTCGGAACGCGCCGGATCGTCGGTCTGCCTGCTTGCTCTGCACACATGGTCTACCTCAGCGCGCGGTGCGGCCCTCTTCCCACCGAACGCTTCGATGATACTCGCCCGCGCGCGCTCCTACACTAACCAGGGCGCACGTGATGTAGGCGCGCGTCACTAGTCACTCCGAACGCATGAACCAGCGGCGTTCGTCGGCGATGTGCAAAAATGCCACATGGTCAAGAAGCAG
>Ga0164308_10000115_pt1 | contig 39552 bp, 32 predicted proteins | sample Whisoiple_246_MG_FD_109983 | JGI IMG/M metagenome (GOLD analysis project Ga0164308, IMG submission 109983) | Soil microbial communities amended with fresh organic matter from upstate New York, USA - Whitman soil sample_246_MG | ecosystem: Environmental > Terrestrial > Soil > Unclassified >... | reverse complement strand
CGCCGCTTGCGGAGCAGAGGCCCCGAGTACAGACGCGGGCGGATGCGGTTGCGTGTGCCGTCTGCGTTCAGAGTCGGCAGCACGCGTTCGGGCGCAATCAGAGGGTGCATGGCTCTCGTTCAGGGGGCCGGGGTGCCTTCGGGCGGCTTGCCCGGCACGTTCGTGCCACGCAACGTGCCCACGAAGGCGACCACTTTGCGCAGCTCGATGGGGGACAATTGACGACCCCAGGCCGGCATGCCTTTGGCCGGCACGCCGCTGTCGACCACGCCGTAGAGGTCCGTGAGCTTGCCCGTACCGTGAAGCCAGGCGTTATCGGTGAGGTTGGGACCAATCAGACCTTGAGCGTTCGCGCCGTGGCAGGGCGTGCAGCGCAGCCCGAACAGCGCCTTGGCGTCGGCCATCAGCGCTGGGTTCTGCATCAGCTTGCCCAAAGAATCGTCGTTCACGGGTTCTGCCAATGACTGCTTGGCTTCGGCCTCGCGAGCCTCCGCCATGTCTTCGACGTAGTCGTCGGACTCCGAAGTTCCGTTGTGCGACACGTGGTAGTGGAAGAAGTAGCCGACGGAAAACACGAAGCTACCGGCCCACATCCAGACCCACCAACGGGGCAGGGGATTGTCGTATTCACGGATGCCGTCGTATTCGTGATCCATCACCGGCGCTTCGGGCGCTGTGCTCTTGGTGTCACTGGGCGCAGCCGAAAGTACGGCCGGCAGAGGATGCTCGGAAGGCGTGCTCATCGGTCGTCTCCACCATGGCGATCTTTGCCTTCGAGCGGCAATTGACGAGCGTGTTCGAAGGCACCCTTGCCCTGCATCAAGTGCAGCACCACTCCCACGAAGATGCCGAAGAACACCAAGAGCGGCACCTGGGCAAACACCGAAACGTGCATCGCGGACATGACATCACTGAGTTTCATGATCAAAGCCCCTCCGGGCTGGCCTGTGCGGGCGTAATGTTGCTGGGAATGTGGCTTTCAGTCGCGCCTGCGCCGGCCAGCGGCTTGTCGACGGGTGCGCTCGGGGGCAGCTTTTTGATGTCCGTACCGAGGCGCTGCAGGTAGGCGAGCAAGGCGATGATCTTCTTCGCCTCGAGACCCGCAGGGCCTCCTTGTGCTTTGACCTCGGCGCTGATTTGCGCGGCCTGCGTGCGCGCCATGCTCTCGCCGTGCAACACCGCTTGGCCATAGGGCACGCCGAGCATGGCCATGGCATCGACGCGCTTTTGGATTCCGCCGTAGTCGAGGTCGTCCGCGAACAACCAGCCGTAAGCGGGCATGATCGATTGCGGAGTCGTGGACCTCGGGTCCTGCATGTGCCGCACGTGCCAGAGGTAGGGGTACTTTGCGCCAATACGATGCAAATCCGGACCGATTCGGCGCGAGCCCCACTGAAACGGATGGTCGTAGACGAACTCACCGGGCTTCGAGTATTCGCCATAGCGCTCGGTCTCCGAGCGAATGGGGCGAATCATTTGCGAGTGGCAGTTGTAGCAGCCCTCGCCCACGTAGATGTCGCGACCCACGAGCTCGAGTGGAGTGTAGGGCGTCACCGCAGCAATCGTCGGAATGTTGGATTTGATCAAGAACGTGGGCACGACCTCGAACAGCGAAGCGACGATCACGGAGATCGCAACCCAGATGCTGAACTTCAGCGGCTTTCGCTCCCAAACTCGGTGCCACTTGGCTTGCACGAAGTAAATCAGCGCGTGCCCAGTGTTGGAGATGGTGCTGTGTTTCGGGATCACGAACTCGGTGTCCGAGCCTTCGTAGGCGCGTAGCGGCAGCGCTTCGTCGCTCGATTCTTCGTACGTGGCAGGGCGAGTGCGCCAAGTCATCAGGATGTTGACGAAGGCCATCACCACGCCCGCGACGAACAACGTACCGCCGAGCACCCGCACCCAGTACATGGGCAAGATCCGCACGACCGTCTCGACGAAATCGGGGTAGGCCAGGCGACCCGTGGAGTCGAACGCGCGCCACATCAAGCCCTGGGTCACGCCCGCGGCGTAGATCGCGACGATGTACAGCAAGATGCCAATCGTGCCGACCCAGAAGTGCAGCTCGGCGAGCTTCTTCGACCACAGCTTGGTCTGAAAGATGCGCGGCGCGAGGTAGTACAACATGCCGAAGGTCATGAACCCGTTCCAGCCCAAAGCCCCGCTGTGCACGTGCGCGATCGTCCAGTCCGTGTAGTGCGAGAGCGCGTTGACGCTCTTGATCGATAGCAGCGGCCCTTCGAACGTTGCCATGCCGTAGAACGTGATGCCGACCACGAAGAACTTGAGCACCGGATCTTCGGAGACCCGGTTCCAAGCTCCGCGCAAGGTCATCAAGCCGTTGATCATGCCGCCCCAGGACGGCATCCACAGCATCACGCTGAACAGCATGCCCAGGGTGGAGGCCCACTCCGGCAGGGCGGTGTAGTGCAGGTGATGCGGCCCGGCCCAGATGTAGATGAAGACCAGCGACCAGAAGTGCAAGATCGAAAGGCGGTAGGAAAAGACCGGACGATTGGCGGCCTTGGGCAAGAAGTAATACATCAGCCCCAGGAAGGGCGTGGTCAGGAAGAACGCAACCGCGTTGTGCCCGTACCACCACTGCATGAAGGCATCTTGCACGCCGCCATACACGCTGTAGCTCTTGAACAACGTGACCGGTAAAGCCAAGTTGTTGAAGATGTGCAGGATGGCGACGGTGATGATGGTCGCTACGTAGAACCAGATGGCGACGTAGATGTGTCGTTCGCGGCGCTTGGCGATCGTTCCGAAGAAGTTGACTGCGAAGGCCACCCACACGAGCGCGATCGCGATGTCGATGGGCCACTCGAGTTCGGCGTACTCTTTCGATTGCGTAATGCCGAAGGGCAGCGTCAACGCCGCCGAGACGATGATGGCCTGCCAGCCCCAGAAGTGGAACTTGCTCAGCAGGTCGCTGAACATCCGCGCTTTGAGCAAGCGTTGGCTGGAGTAATAGATGGCTGCGAAGATGCCGTTGCCGGCAAAGGCAAAGATGGCGGCATTGGTATGCAGCGGTCGCAGGCGGCCAAAGCTCAGTTGGGCAAGGCCGAAGTTCAAGGATGGCGCGACCAGCATGACGGCCAGCCACAAGCCGACCAGAGTAGCGACGACGCCCCAGAACGCAGTGGCGAACACGAACTTGCGGACGGTGCCGTCGTCGTAGTTGAATTTCTCGGTGTGGGTGGGCATTCCGGGGACGCGCATCGCAAAAGGCATGCCTTCGGCTTTTTCCCGGGAAGAACGCGGTGATTGGGCGCTGACGCGCAAGATCTGCGTCGAGGCGCAGAATTCGCGTCTGGTCTGGGCCGCCGAGCGTTGGCCTGCCGGCGTCGCCCGATACAGGCCCGATTTTTCGGCTAGTGCGGGCCGCGAAACTCGCCGGCGCGAACCTTGGCCGACGAATTGCATCGCCGAGTGTGATGTCCGAAGCTCCAGGCCCTCATGTCGTCCTCTTGGTGGACGATGACCTGCGCACGACGCGTCGCATGGCCGACATGCTGCGTGAGGATGGGTTTGCGGTCGAGATCGCGCGAGACGGAGCCGCCGCGGTGGCGCGGCTGTCCCGTTCGCCGGTGCCCCACGCTCTGGTGACCGAACTGACCATCGCTCATGCCGATGGCCTGGCAGTTGGCCGCTTTGCTAGAAACCAGCGGCCGGGGATGCCGATCTTGGTCCTCACCGGCTACCCGAATCTATTTCACGCCGAGGCTTTTGCCGGCGGTCCGCCAGCCACGTTGTTCACGAAACCCGTGGACTACGCCATTTTGCGCTCGACGCTGCGTGAATCACTCCAAGTCGCGAGCGCGCAGCCCTCCGCACTCCACATCCGGGAGCAAGACTTGAGCGCCGCCCCTGAGCTAGAATCCGCCGCTGACGATGCCCGAAGAAACCCGCTTTCAGGAGCTCAAACGGTACGTGCGCTTCGACGACCGTGACGCTCAGCTGCTGGTTCGATTTCGCGAACGCGCGGAGCCAGAATTTCCACGCATCGCGCTCGAATTTTACGATCGTATTCGCGAGCACGCGGACGCGCACGAAGTGTTCACTGGCGAGGAGCAGATCTTGCGTCTGCAGCGTTCGCTCGTGTCGTGGCTGTCGCGAGTCTGCGGCGGAAAGTACGACGAGGCGTACTACCAGCAGACCTCGCAAATTGGGCGTGTGCACGTGAACATCGGCCTGCCTCAACGCTACATGTTGACGGCGATGGCGTTGATTCGCGTCGCGTTGCTGCGGATCGCGGATCGTGATTTCGGTGCGGACGCCGCGCCCACGCGCGAAGCGCTGATTCGCGTTCTGGACCTCGAACTGGCGGTGATGCTCGAAACGTACAAGGACTCGTTCGTCGAGCGCATCCGCGCCGTCGAGCGGCAGGAGCGTATCGATTTGGGCAGCGCTCTGGCCCGAACCGAGCACCGCTACATGAACGCAGTCGAGCTCGCCAGCGTGATCATCGTCGGCTTGGATCGTTCGGGCGCGATCCTGCTCTTCAACCGCGAAGCCGAGCGAGTGTCCGGGTTCGAGCGCGATGAAGTGTTGGGGCGACCATTTTTGGAGGTCATGGGGCCAGAGGATCCCGACGGCCAATTGGCGCGCCGCTTGGACGACGCGCTGGCCGGGCGCTCCCAGCCGGAGGTCAGCGCGGGGTTGCTCAAGACCCGAGCGGGCAAACTACGCGACGTATTGTGGAACTTCGGCTACGCGGGCGAGCAGCAACAGGACGACATCGTGCTGTTCGGGATCGGTCGGGATCTGACCGAGACCCGCGCCATGGAAGAGCGCGCACGCCAAGCCGAGAAGCTGGCTGCGATTGGCACGCTCGCCGCGGGCTTGGCGCACGAGATCCGCAATCCGTTGAACGGAGCGCAACTGCACCTGTCCTTTCTCGAACGCTCGATCAAGAAGCAGGCGAGCGCACAGGAAATGCTCGAGGCAACACGAGTCGTTGCCGACGAGATTACCCGCTTGGCAAACTTGGTGACCGAGTTTCTGGACTTTGCTCGTCCTAAGCCGCTGCTGCTGAAGCCCACGAGCCTGTTCAAGCTCTGCGAGCACGCTCGCTCGTTGGTCTTGACCCAAGCCGAGGGTGTGGGGGTCGAATTGAGCTGCGATTTGCCGAGTGTAGACATCGAATTCGAGGCGGATCAGGCCAAGCTCACCCAGGTGCTGCTGAACCTGCTCCAGAACGCGGTCGAATCGACAGGCAGCGGCGGAGGCGGCAGCGTCGTTCTACGCGCCCGCAGAGGGCCTCGGAACGTCCTCATCGACGTCGAGGATGATGGCCCAGGTCTACCCACGCCAGAAGCACCGATCTTCGACGCGTTCTTCTCGACCAAGGAAGGCGGGACGGGTCTGGGACTAGCCATCACTCACCGCATCGTCACCGATCATGGCGGCAGCATCGATGTCTCCAGCAAGACCGGAAAGACGGCGTTTCGTGTTACCCTGCCGTTGGCCGAAGCCACGGAAAATGTGTCATGAGCAAAGCAAAAATCTTGGTCGTTGATGACGAGGCGTCTGCGCGCAGTGGGCTTTCGAAGCTGCTCGAGCAAGAGGGGTATACCGTCGAGACTGCCGCCGACGGGCTACTGGCGCTCGAGTCGCTCGCCGAAAGCGCCCCCGCGCTGATCATCACCGATCTGAAGATGCCCAATCTGGACGGCATGGGTCTGTTGGGCAAGTTGCGAGAGCTGAACTTGGACATTCCCTCGATCGTGACCACCGCCTTTGGTGAGGTTTCCGTCGCGGTTCAGGCGATGCGCGCGGGTGCCGAGGATTACCTGACCAAGCCCATCGATTTCGACGCGCTGCTGCTGGCCGTAGAGCGCACACTCCAGCGCCGCGAAGTCGCGGCCGAGGCGGAAAACCTGCGCCGGCAACTGCGAGCTCGCGATCAACTGGGCCTAGAAGGCCTGCTCGGAACGAGTCCGGTGATGCAGCGCGTGTATGCCATGGCCAAGCAGGTCGCGCCGTCCAAGGCCACGGTTTTGATCACCGGCGAGAGCGGGACGGGCAAGGGTGAGCTCGCGCGGGCACTCCATGCGCTCAGCCCGCGCGCCAAATCTCCGTTCGTCACCTTGCATTGCGCTGCCTTGGCGGAGAGCTTGCTCGAAAGCGAGCTGTTCGGGCATGAAAAAGGCGCGTTCACCGGCGCCGAAAAGCGACGCATCGGCCGCTTCGAGCAGGCCGATGGCGGCACTTTGTTTCTGGATGAAATTGGAGAAATCCCGGCCGCGACGCAGGTCAAGTTGCTACGCGTTTTGCAGGACAAGACGTTCGAACGGGTCGGTGGCAACGAGGCAATCAAGGTCGACGTCCGCCTCGTAGCAGCCACGAACAAGGACCTCACGACCGAAGTTCGCGAGCGGCGTTTTCGAGAGGATCTCTATTATCGGCTCAACGTGGTTCACATCGACATGCCAGCGCTTCGCTTGCGCGGCCCAGACGTAATCGTGCTGGCGGACCACTTCCTCCGCAAATTCGCACGCGAGAATCATCGCCAAATCGAGGGTTTGAGCCAGGCGGCGCGGACCAAGCTGATGGCTCACCGCTGGCCGGGGAACGTGCGAGAGCTGGAAAACGCCATGGAACGCGCGGTCGTGTTCACCGTGGGTGATACCGTCGAGCCGGACGCGCTGCCCTTCGATGCCATGCCCGAGACGTCTGACGGCGTGCGTATTCCCGGCGCGAGCATGGCCGAGATCGAAAAGTACGCGATCCTGTCGACCATGGAGGCCGCCCAGGGCTCCACCACTCGCGCCGCGGAGATCTTGGACATCAGCGTGCGCACGATTCAATATCGCCTGCACGAGTACGGAGTGGTCGTCCCGCGCGGGCGCTGAAGCGCGCAGAGCGCAGAGACTGCGGGTCGATGCGCCCGAGGCACCCAAAGCGTCGACGGGCGCGCGCCTTTCAGCCGCTGGCATGGGGCGACGCAAGCATGGCAAGCTCTGCGGCTTCGTCGTGTTGATGGTAGACGTGAAGCGCGCCCTGCTTTTTCCGATGCTCTTCACACCACAGCTCCAGCGCAGGCTGCCGCCGCGCGGCCTGACAGCGCTCGCAGGCAGGTTCGAGGGCTGGGTCTCGTGCGGGAGCAGACTTCGGTCGAACCACCAGAACTGGGCAGGCGGCTAGGCGCAACACCTGCTCGGACACCGATCCGAGCAGCAAGCGGGTCAAGCCCTGCCGGCCGTGTGAGCCAACGACGACCAAGTCCGCGTTCAAGTCGGAAGCGAGTTGCACGATGCCTTTGGCAGGCCGATCGAACCGAACGTGCGACACGACTCGCTTGGGCGAGTGGCGCACCTCTTCTGGCACGCTGCGCGTGAAAGCCGCCCAGCGCGAGGCCACGTATCGCTGCAGTTGCACCGCGGCCACCTCGACATCCAATAGTACGCTCTTGGGCAAATTCGGCTGAGCGAGGTCACGCGCTGGCAGCACCGAAATTACGTGCAGCTCGGCCGCGGCCTCGCGCGAAGCGAGCTCGAAGCTTCGTGTCAGCGCGTCCTCTGAGTGCTCCGAGTAGTCCAAGCCGACGACGATGACGAAGGGTTTTGTGCTCATGATCGCGTTCTCCTTTATGCTCAGTCGTTTCCGGTCAGCTGATCTGCCGCGCACTCGGGACAAATCAAGGTGTGGCCCGGTCCCGGGCGAAGGTGCTGCCTGCTCGAGCAGTACAGGCAGTGAACGTCTTTCATCAACTCTGGGACCGTTTCGGCCAAGTCGTCACGGGTCAGGATCCCCCACACCCCTTCGTCGTCTGCCACCACCACCGAGCCGACGCCATGGCTTACCATGTACGCTGCGGCCTCGCGCGCCGTTGCCTGTGGGCGAACGGTAACTGGCGCTCGGCGTGCGAATAGAGACACTGCTTGTTCGGGCCGAGCGCCCACGACATCGCACGTGCAGACGACGCCGAACAAGCCGTCTTCGTTGACGAGCGGGAAGTGGTGAATGCTCAGGCTGCGTGAGAGCTGCAGCAGCTCCCCCACATCGGCCTTGGGATCGAGCGCGACGACAGGTGTGCTCATCAAATGTGAAACGAGTTCGTACTCGGTGGTCATGGTCGCGTGCTCCTCCCGTCGCTTGCAGCAAGATGCACGCCATCGATACGCGCGCTCGCAGTGGTCACGAATTTGGCGCGGCAAACCACGTCACACGCCGGAAACGTGCAGATTCGGCGTTTCCAACGCAACTTCTGCAGTTCTGGCTCGGACCGGCAGTTTCGAGGATGTTTCGAGGTCGACGCGCTGCGCCGCTTTCACGGTGTGTAGGCACGATGGCGCGCCGTATGCACTGTGCGGCGCCATGACCAACACATACGAATATACCTCAGGGGTGACAGCGAGTGCCGAGCTCAATCGCTACGTCAACCTGAAGCTCGCTGCTTTGGGTCAGCCGCCGAGTCTGGCGACCGCCGAGCCCGAATTCATGGCCTTGGCAGCGCCGCTCGTACGAAACCATTTCGAAAAGGATGAGCTTTTCGGTTGGCCACTCTGCCCGGTAGACCGGCGCATCCAAGCGTTCCTCGATTCGTACCTGAGGGACGTCTGCCCTGATGGCGCTGCGCGCCTCCCCCAGCGCAGCCTGGTGCTAGACCGGCCGGGACTCGCCAGAACGTTGGCCTTGCCACCTCGCGCGGACTACTTCGCTTCGCCGTATCTCACTTCGTACCGCATTGCCCAAGGCGTGCTGCACAATCCAAAGAACGACCGCCGCACGACCCAAGGCGTGTTCCACGTGGCAGAGGGCGGGCTGCCCATCGCGCTCGACAAGCAAGCTGTGCCCAAGGAGACCTTCGCACTGCTGCTCGCGGCTGCTTTGCAGCCTCCCCGCGAACTCTTGGTTCTGCCGTTCACCTCCGAGCAACACGACACCGCGCACGCGTTCGTGTCGCTGCTGATGCGTCCGCTGGTCTGTCCGGCGACCGACCGGGATCCGCAGAAGACCATGGAGGTGCGCTTTTTCGCGCCGGGCACGCTGGTCAGCAACCTCGATTTCGTCGAAACCATCTTCGGCAACGGCGGTGATCCGTTTCTGGCCGAGAACGACGCTGCTTTGGATGCCTCCGGGTGGACGGGGCACACCGGTTGCGTGATCTTGGCGCCGCACCTGGTCGGGCTCAAGAAGAAGGACGTAGGCTTGCCGCACTACGACCAAGCGTCGCAACGCCAGCGTCGCGACGGCATGTGCTATCGCGACGAGGACGAGCTGTACAATGGCGGCAGCGCTTTCAAAATCACCTGCCGTGACGCGCGCGGCGTCATCGTGACGGTGATTGCGGACAACTACTACGGCTACTGCAAAAAGGAGGTAAAGACCCAGATCAGCTACGCGGCGAATCTGTTTGGTGCTTGTGAAGAGGAGCATTCTGGAGGTGTGATGGCGCATCCGAGCTACGTGCTCGGCAACCACTTCAACGACCCACAAAGCCTCGACCTGAAGCGCACGACCTTTAGCGAGATGCTCGGTATTTTGGGCCCCCGTGCGCTCTCGAAGCCGGACGGCTACGCCATCGATAGCACGTATCCGGACGTCATCTACGTTCCCGAGAACGCCGAGTTCGCCGTTCGAGAAGCGACCGTACGCTGGAAACACGACGCCGGTGCCAAGCGGCTCACGCTGCGGCCCGGTCAGATCTACATGCTGCCTTCGGGCTACACCGTGAAGCTCGAACGGCACCCGAAAGCGAACACTTGGCGGCTGGTCGGAACGCGGGCCGAGGGCGTCTTGTGCCACAAGCCGTGCACCGTTTCCGGCGGTGGCAAGTCCGAAATTTCCAAGTCGCTGCGGCCGATGATCCATCTCGCGTCGGTGTTCGTTCGCGATTTTCAGCACGATTTTGCCAAGGTGGCCGAGATCGTGAAGATGGACTTTTCCAAGTGCTACAAGTCGCCGACCACAGACCCCCGCGCGAGTCGACCGCTGTTGAGCGCGGAACGTTCGCTCGGTTCGGTGATCAAGCTGCTCACGCCCTCCGACGATTACAGTGACGAGCACAACGCTTGGCTGAGGGCGCTGCCGCAAACGATTCGCGAGCTGGTCTGCATCGTCAAGCGTCACTATCGCCCAGAGTGGGGAGACGACTTTCAGAGCCACTTCAGCGTCGATAGCTTGAACGGCTTTGCCGGGCACGAGCTGAAGTTCGAGAACCAGCCTCTGCAAACCAGCCAGCTGCGCGTTGGCTTCGAGCCGGAAACCAAGATGTGGCGCATGCACAAATTGCGTCCGGACTTCTATCCCGCGCAGAAGGTTCAGGTGGAGGACGACATCACTGCTTCAGTCACCGTGCCGCGTGAACGAGTTCGTGCGCTGTCTTCAGAGTACAGAAACCGCAGCGTCAAAATCGTAGAAAACTGCGAGGAGTACCTGTTCCAACGTCCCGACGATGCAGTTCATCGTGGCTTCGACGCGCAGGCCGAAGCGGACATCGCGACACCTGGTACGTTCATCACCAACTTCGAGCCACTGTCTCTGGCGCAGGCCAGCGAGCTCGTGGATCAGGCGGCGGAGCTGGACCGGTTCACTGCGCCAATGAAGGAGCTCTTGAGCGATTTCGTGGCCGCGCCGACGACCGAATACGTCGTATGTTCCGCGCAGACACGGCTGGTCGACGGCAAAGCCTCCAAGAATCCCCGCTATTTGCAGCGCCGCCCCGATCGAGTCGAGCACCGCGAGGCGTACGTCGCCGAGCTGAGCATGCGACTCGACCGCGAAATCCCCAGCGAGCAACCGGTGCTGGCGGTGGTGGGCGCGGTCCTCGGCGGGCGGCGCGCCAACCGCGGTCAACCCGAGATCGGCCTCCCGCCGCTGGCCGTGTTCAATCCCATCCATTACCAGGACCTGCCCGAGCTGTTCATGGATTTCCTGAGCAGCCTGACGGGCAAATCTCCCTCCACGACCGGCTTCGGCAGCGAGGGGGCCCTGACCAAAGGACCATTCAACGCACTGTGGCCGGTGGTCGACATGAACAACGCTTTGGTTTCGGCCATCTTGACTGGCTACGACGGATTCACGACCGCCGCTGGCTATGTCGGGCCCCGGTACCGTGTCGACCATGACGTGAGCATGGTGGTGCCCGAGGTGTGGTGCCGGATGAGCGTCCGTGAGCGTGAAGCTTCGTACTTGATCGAACGCGGCTATCTGGAAAAAATCGAGGACTTCGAATTCCAGGGTCGAACCGTGCTTGCCAGTCGACTCGGCTATCGGATCACGGGGCGTTTCGTGGACCACTTCTTGGCGCGCATCTTTCAGACGCCGAGCGCCGTGTTTACGCCCGAGATGCTGCGCCCCGAGCAGCAGGATTTGGAAGCATTCGTCGCGGGCCTCGACTCCATCGTCGAGACCCAGACTCGCGTCGCGCGCGGCTACTTCGAGGACGGCAGTATCGAGGGAGCTTGCCCGCCTTTGAAGGCGCTGCTGCACATCATGGCCAACGGCCACTACGAAGGTCTGAGCGTCGAGCACCCTCGCATCCGCGCGCTCTTCAACCGCGAGGCATTGCTGCAGAGCCCCTGGTACCACGAGCGGCTGATCACCAAGCAGGCCAAAGACGTCGCGCTCTGGACTCGTCATGGTCAGGCGCTCGAACGTGCTGCGACTCTCAATCATCAATGGCCCGACGATCTAGGCGCGCGGCGTGAGCTCGTGGCGCGCGAGCTCGCGCGGGTCAGCTCCGAGCAATACCTCGACGAACTCGTGGGCACGATCGGCGCCGACCCGTTCCATGGACAACATCCGACCGCTTGAAATCGGACGGAGCCGCACGCTTGCTGTACGCGGATTGCTCGCACAACCATCATGGATGATTTCCTTCGCACGCGGCCACTGCTGCTCTTGTTCGTAGTTGCGGCGCTCGGGTGCCTGTTCGGTCGGCTCCGAGCACGCGGCTTCTCGCTCGGGGTGGCGGCCGTCTTGTTCGCGGGTCTGCTCGTGGGCTGGTGGATCCCCGGTCTGCAGCTGCCCGACTTCGTGGCGCAGCTAGGGCTGGTGCTGTTCGTCTACACCTTGGGGCTTGCAAGCGGCCCGGCCTTCTTCGGGTCGCTGCGTTTGCGCGGAGTGCGCGACAATCTGTTGGCGCTGGGCGTGCTGTCGCTGTCCGCGCTGGCCGCGCTGGGGCTCGCCCGAGCCTTCGGCCTATCGGGCTCGGTGTCGGCAGGCGTCTTCGCTGGTTCCTTGACGAACACACCCGCGCTGGCGGCCGTCGTGGAGCTGCTGGGCAGCCGCGGCGTGCGGGGCCCAGCGCTGTCCGCGCCCGTCATCGCTTGCTCGATCTGCTACCCGCTGGGCGTGCTCTTGCCTCTCCTGGTGGCGGCCGGTTGCGACCATTGGTTCAAGGTATCCTACGCGAAAGAGCAGATCTCTAGTGCGTACGGCAACCAGAGTGAGGCTGCCATCGTCAGCGTCACCGCGAAGGTCTTGCGCGCGCCTCGCGCCGCCGCACGGGAGCTCAGAAAGACGGGGGGGTACTCGATCAATTTCGGTCGTCTGCAACGTGCGGGTCAAACCAGCGTGGTGCACGACGACACGCGATTCGAAATCGGAGATCTGGTGACGCTTATTGGCGCCGAGCACGACGTGCTGGCGGCAGCCCTCGCGCTCGGGCAAGTATCGGACACTCATCTGGAACGGGATCGCTCTGAAGTGGACTTCAGGCGCATGTTCGTTTCCAACCCCCAGCTCACGGAGCGCCCTCTCCGGGAGCTTCATCTGATCGAGCGCTACGACGCCGTCATCACTCGCGTCCGGCGCGGTGACGTGGACCTCGTACCAGACTCGAAGTTTCGGCTCATGCTCGGCGATCGCGCACGACTCGTCGCGCCCCGCGCCGCGCTACCAGCGCTGGAAATATTGTTCGGTGATTCAGCTCGCCGAGTCGCAGAAGTCGACTTGATCAGCTTCGGACTCGGCATCGCGCTCGGTCTATTGCTCGGTTCGGTACCCATACCGGTGCCGGGCGGAACATTTTCGCTCGGGCTCGCCGGCGGGCCACTCTTGGTTGGCCTGATTCTCGGCCGTTTGGGGCGCACTGGGCCGCTCGTTTGGACCTCTCCCTACGGCGCGAACCTCACGCTGCGCCAGTTCGGTTTGGTGTTATTCCTGGCCGGAGCCGGCTTGCAAGCGGGCGCGGTGCTGGCGAGCGCGCTCGGGCAGGGCGTGGTGGTGAAGATGCTCGTGGCCGGCGGCCTGATTTCGCTCGGCAGCAGTTTGCTCGCGGTCGTCATTGGCCATCGCGTTCTGCGCATTCCCTTGGGCGTGGTCGTCGGCATGCTGGCGGGCATTCAGACTCAGCCCGCGGTGCTCGCCTACGCGCTGGAAAAGACTGGGCGCGAATCACCGAACGTCGGCTACGCGAGCGTCTTTCCGATCGCGATGATCTCCAAAATCCTGCTCGCTCAAGTGATCGTGCAGCTCGCCGGGCTTGGCAAGTAGTGAGCGCGGCTCGTCGCGGAGTACCAGCGACGCGGCGAAAATTATGCGTTTCCCGGCCAAATATGCGTGTTGCGCGCGCGTTTCCGATGCTTCCCGCTCGGAGTTTTTAGCTCGCAGCACGATGGCTCGTTTGTTGCTCTTCGCCTACGCCATGTTCCACAACTATGCGGCGACAACCACCTTCGACGAGCTGATCAGCGCGTCGGGACGACCGAGGGAGGGCGTGCGTCAGGTCGGTGACCTGCTCGCTCGGCTCGGTCTCGACGAATTGCGTTTGCGACAACGTGCAGCCGAGGCAACGATTCGCGCCCTTGGAATCACCTTCACCATCTACTCGCAGAGTCATGACATCGATCGCGAATGGCCGTTCGATATCATTCCACGGGTGATTGCCCAGCGCGAGTGGGACGGCATCGCCCGCGGCTTGGAGCAGCGTCTTCGCGCGCTGAATCTATTCATCGATGACCTGTACAACGGGCAGCGTGTGGTGAAGGCCGGCGTCTTTCCAGGGGAACTGCTGGCCAGCTCCAGAAACTATCTTCAGGCGTGCCGCGGGGTTCGGCCCAAGTTCGGCGTGTGGGCCCATATCTGCGGTACGGATTTGGTGCGCGACAAGGACGGCACGTTCTACGTGTTGGAGGACAATTTGCGAATCCCATCGGGGGTCTCGTACATGTTGGAAAATCGCGCAGTCACCAAGCGCGTTTTTCCGGAGCTCTTCGCTGAACAGAAGATCCTGCCGGTCGATGGATATCCCGGTCGACTGTATGCCTTGCTGCAATCGCTAGCGCCCGAGGGCGCGGCCACGCCGAAGGTCGTGCTGTTGACACCGGGCTCCTACAACTCCGCCTATTTCGAACACTGCTACCTGGCACAACAAATGGGCATCGACCTGGTGCGCGGCACGGACTTACTCGTGCTCGCCGACGACTGCGTCTACATGAAGACGATCGCCGGGCTGGTACGAGTCCACGTCATCTACCGTCGGGTCGACGACGCCTTTTTGGACCCGGAAGCGCTCGATCCGAGCTCGATGCTCGGCGCGGCAGGCCTGATTCGTGCGTGGAAGGCAGGTAAGGTCGCGTTGGTCAATGCGCCGGGCGCGGGGGTTGCCGACGACAAGCTGGTCTACTCCTATGTGCCCGAGCTGATCGCTTACTACCTGGGTGAGAAGCCAATCCTGCCGAACGTCGAGACCTTTCGCTTGGTGGATGAGCGGCAGCGTAGGCACGTGCTCGATCATCTGGAAGAGTTCGTCGTCAAGCCGGTCAATGAGTCCGGCGGGTATGGGGTGGTGGTTGGAAGTGTCGCGACCCCGCTCGAGCTCGAACGCTGCCGCGAGGCCGTCGGCATCAATCCACGAAACTTCGTCGCGCAGCCCATCGTCTCGCTGTCGACCGCGCCTACTCTTTGCGAAGAAGGTATCGACCCTCGGCACCTCGACCTACGACCCTTCGTGCTGAGCGGGGAGAGCTCGTACGTGACGCGAGGCGGGCTGACCCGCGTCGCACTGCGGAAAGGGTCCTTGGTCGTCAACTCTTCGCAGGGCGGGGGCAGCAAGGATACTTGGATCGTTTGCGACGATTGACAATTTTTCGCGGAGGACAATCCAATGTTACTTTCGAGTGTTGCAGAAGCTATGTTTTGGAGTGGGCGCTACATCGAGCGCGCCCAGGCCTTGTCCAGGACTATTCAAGCCGTCGAGCGTCTTGCACTGGACTTGCCGGGCAAACGCTCGGCGGGGCTGGTCCCGTTGTTGTCGCTGGTCAAAGAGGGCCAATCCGAGTCCGCGACCAAAGGCATCAGCCAAGAAGCGGCGCTTCAGACGCTCGCGCTAGACGCTGAAAACGCCTCCAGTGTGCTGGGCGCGCTGCGCGCCGCGCGCGAGAATCTTCGTCACGCGCGCGTTTCGGCGCCACCTGAACTGTGGCTGGCCTTGAACAATCAATACCTGCAGCTGGTGGGTGCTTCCGGGCAACCCATGCCCCGGGTGCTAGACGCGCTGGGGAACGTGCTCGAAGCCGGCAGCCGCATCAAGGGCGTGTTCGAGAGCAACATGGCCCGAGACGCGGCGTACTCGTTCTTGAACATTGGGGTCGAGTTGGAACGAGCGGACATGTTGCTGCGCGTGCTCGCAGCGTTGTTGCCTGCGACGACCGTGAGCGGCTGGGAACGCACCTTCGACGATGTGCGCTGGTCAGGCCTGTTGCAAGCGCTCGGCGTGCGCTCGATGTATCGCCAGCGGCACCACCACCAGACCGATTTGGCGACGTTGCTGGACTTCGTCTCGATCGACATGAGCTCGCCGCGTAGTGTCACGCACTGCCTGCGGCTGATTGAGGGCGAGCTTCGCAACTTGCCCCGTGCGGGTCAGGCGAGCGCCGCCGTAACGGTGGCAACCAGTAGCGCGTTTGCCCTGGCTCACGCGGAGAGCGGCGAGCTGCCCGCAGCCATCACGGGCACACTGGCTGCGCTGGCGGCCGTCCACGTTGCCCTGGTCACTTCCTACTTTCCGGAGCTGTCCGCTGGCTCGCTGCCCGAAGCAGAGCACGACCCTGCCGCGGCCGAGCCCCTGCTCGATCCGTTCGAATATTTGCAACGGGAGCACGCGGAGACCGAAACCGTTCTGCGCGTGCTCGACCAGCTCGCTCAGCATTCGGAGCAGTGCCGAAGCGTCGAGAAAGACGAGATCCATGCCATCGTTTCATACCTGACCGAATGCGGCGAACTCGGCCACCACGAAAAGGAGGAGGCGATCCTCGCGCCGAAGCTGATCGAGCACGGATTCGACTGGAACGACGGCCCAGTCGCCGCCATGCGCCGAGAACATCGTCACGAGCACATGTACCTGAGCGTGCTCGGTCAACTGGCCCGCCAGCGTTCTCCGTGGTCCCGTGAGGACAGTCGTCGTTTTGCCACGGATGCTCGTGCCCTCAGCCAGTTTTTACGCTCGCACATGGATCATGAACGCCGAGACTTGTTCGATCAAGCCGCGCGCACTCTGCCCGAACAGACCAAGAAGGCGCTGGCTCGAGCGTTCCTCGACTTCGATCTTCGCCAGAAAAACGACTTCGCTCCGGCGCGGGCCAGGATTGCCCTGCTCATTGGCAAGTACCAGCCCAGTTAGACACGCGCCTCGTGTGTGGCCCGGGCTTTTTGCGGACGAGGCGCAGAATCTGCGTCTCGCGCGCGTTCACCGTGGATTCTGAAGCAAATGTCCGCTTGGCACATCGGATGCATCCTCGAAACATCGTCGAATGCGACGCAGGTAAACGAATGCTCAAGACGGATCGAGAGATTGCTGAGGCGGTAGTCGATGAACTGAGATGGGACACGCGCATCGACGCCCATGCCATCGAGGTCCGGGTGGACCGCGGCGGCGTGACGATGGTCGGTTCGGTGTGTAGCTGGGCGGAGCGACTGGCTGCCCAAGAAGCTGCGCAGCGAGTTGCTGGCGTGCACGATGTGAGCAATCGCATCGAAGTGGCGCTGGAACGGGACGCTCAATGTACGGACGCCGAACTCGCGCAGGCGGTGCGCACCGCGCTGGATTGGGACGTGTTCCTGCCCAAGAAGATTATTGCCTCCAGCGTGAGCGCTGGCCAAGTGATGCTCGAGGGCGAGGTCGAGTGTTGCCCGCAACGGGACGAGGCCGAGCGTGCCGTGCGCAACATTCGGGGCGTTCGACGCGTGCTCAACCGAATCTTGGTCAAGCCCACGCTGGGCGAAGCCTACCAAGTACAGAAGTCGATCGAAGCAGCGCTCGAGCGTAGAGCCGCACGCGGAGCTTGCCGCATCAACCTCGACGTTCACGACGGAAAAGTGATCCTCTCCGGCGTGGTGAACTCTTGGGCCGAGCGCCAGTGGGTCGTTGGTGCCGCAAAGGGCACGCTTGGCGTGCGCAGCGTAGACGATCGACTTTCGATCGAGCTCCCGCGCTGAACTGGCGTCCGAACCGTTCGCTCGAGCGCAAACTTTGCGCGAGCAACGTGGCCACTTCGGCGATACCCATCGATCGCTCGGCAATTGTACGCAGATTTGGCGCGGTACGAGACTTGCTCAGTCCGAGTCCGTGGCTCAGGCACCTAGACCTCTGACACTGCCTCCCTGGCTGGTCGGCAGTCTTCTGACTCTTAGCTTGCTCGCTCTCGTGCTGCCTGCGAACGCACAGAGCTCGTCGTGGCCCGCACTTCCGACCGACCGCACGCTAGCCGGACTGATCCAAGAGAGTCTGTCTGCACGGCCCGAGTTGAGGCAAGCATTGGCAGTTGCGCACGCCCAGGAGGAGCGGGTGGCGCAGGCGGCGGCGATGCCGGATCCGATGCTCCAAGTGGGCATCCAGAACGACGGCTTTCAGAGCATCGAGATCGGGCAGATGCCCACCAGCTTCATTTCGTTCATGGCCACCCAGACCTTTCCTTGGCCTGGAAAGCGCCCGCTCCGCGAAGAGGTTGCGCAACTCGGCGTCAGCCAGAACCTGAAGGGGGTGACCCGCGTTCGGCTCTCGACCGAAGCCGAGGTCCGGCGGGGGTACCTCGATCTCGTTCTGGCTCGCGATCGTCTGGCGCTGCTGGAGCAGCTACGCGGGCTTTGGCAAAGGTCCGCAGCATTTGCTCGAGTCAAATACGAGACGGGGGGCGGTGCTCAGTCCGACGTCTTGCGCGCGGAACTCGAGCTGAGCCGCCTGGAGCAACGCAGATTCGCGCTGCTCGCACGGGAGCGGGCCGGAATCCAGGCGCTCAACCGCCTGCGCTCCAAGCCCTTGGCCGAGGCCATCGATACATCGAGCACGCATATCCGAGACCTGGCGGCGCTCGCCCCCCTCGAAGGTGTGTTTTCGGTCGAGATCGCGCTGCAGCACAGCCCGGAGTTGGCCGCGGCGCGTCTCGGCACGACGCGGGCGGACAAGGCGCTGACGCTGGCCAACAAGAGCTACTACCCCGATCTCACCGTGAGTGCTGGCCTGATGTATCGAGGACAACTGCCTCCCATGTGGTTGGCGACAGTCGGTGCCCCGGTTCCGATTTTTTCGGGCAGCAAGCAAAACCGCGCTGTCGCAGAGAATACGGCCTTGCTCAGTGCCGCTCGTGACGAGACGAGGTCGATCGAACAGCTGCTTCGTCTGCGAAGCGAGGAGCGGCACGCGGCGTTCATGGCCTTGCGTCAGACGATTGAGCTGTATCAACGAGCACTACTCGTTCAATCCGAGGCAACTAGCGAGAGCTCGCTCGCGCAGTACCGAGTCGGGAAAGGTACCTTCTCGTCGGTGCTGGAGGCCAATGCGGGCTTGGTCTCCGACCAGGATGGTTTTCTGGAGTCCGTGGCGGCGGCTCAACGCATTTTGATCGCCGAAGTGGAGCTGAACCTTGCGCCGAGTGCCATGCCCACGCTGGGTGGGAGTCCCGCCTCTGCCATGCCAGGGGCGGCTCCTCCTGCAGACGGCTCGACTTCGGGAATGTGAAGGAACGATCAATGACCGCACCGACCTCGCCAGAAGAAATGCTCGAGCGTCCGAGGCGTACGTTCGGCGTCGGCGTGCTGCTTTTGGTCGCGACGCTCAGCGTCGCGGTCTCGGCCACAGGCTCGCTGCTCGTATCACGGGCCTTGCACGGACATGAGCACGCTGCCAACGGGCAGGGCGCCGCGACCATCTACCAGTGCCCGATGCACCCGTCGGTGGTTCAGGACCACCCGGGCAATTGCCCCATCTGCGGGATGAAGCTGGTCAAGGTCGAGAAGAGCCAGGCGCAGCCGGAACCGGCGGCGACCGCGGCGCGCCGAGTGCTCTTTTACCGTTCACCGATGGACGCCAAACAAACCTCCAAGGTCCCGCGCGAGGACGAGATGGGGATGGATTACCTGCCGGTGTACGAGGACGAATTGCCCAGCTCGCCGCCGGTTGCCGGTCTGGCCGCCGTGGACATCGACCCGGCGCGCCAGCAACTGATCGGGCTGAAGACGACCGAGGTGAGCCAAGGGACGGTGGGCGGGGCGTGGCGCACGGTGGGGCGGGTCGCGATCGACGAGACGAGGGTGCGTCACATCAACTTGAAGGTCTCGGGCTTCGTCGAGACGATCTATGTCGACTTCGTGGGTAAGCGGGTCCGAAAAGGCGATCCGTTGTTCTCGATCTACAGTCCCGAACTCGTATCCGCGCAAGAAGAGTATGCGATCGCGCTGAGGACGCAGGGCGTGTCGAACACCCAGGGGAGTTCGTTCGCCAACGGCAGCGACGGCCTCGTAGGCGCCGCGCGAAGGAAGCTCGCGCTCTGGGACGTGCCCGAATCGGAGATCGTTCGCCTGGAGAAGGGCGGACAACCCGCCAAGACGCTCACGCTCCATTCCCCGCTCGCGGGTGTGGTGACGCGCAAAGACGTGGTCGACGGCATGAAGCTCGAGGCCGGCGCAATGCCCTATGAGATCGTGGATCTTTCGTCGGTCTGGGTGCTCGCGGACGTGTACGAAAGCGAGCTGCGTTTCGTGAGTCGAAACATGCCTGCCAGTCTCAAGCTCAACGCATTCCCGAACCGTGAGTTCAAGGGCAAGGTCATGTTCATCGACCCGTTGCTCGATCCGCAGACTCGCACGGTCAAGGTTCGGCTGTCCTTCCCGAATCCGGATGGTGAGCTGCGTCCGGAGATGTTCGGCGAGGTGCTACTGGTCGGAGCACCGCGTGAGGGTCTCAGTATTCCGATTGACGCAGTCATCGATTCAGGCACCGAGAAGCTGGTTTTCGTGGCCGTCGGCGCGGGCAAGTTTCAACCGCGCGTGGTCAAGCTCGGGCAGAGCGATGGTCTGGGCGTAGAGGTGCTCGGAGGACTGTCGCTCGGAGAGCGGGTGGTGACCCGTGCGAACTTCCTGGTCGACTCGGAGTCCCGACTCCGCGCCTCACTCGCCGAAACGACCAATGCCCGCGGCGCGGTCGAGGCGCCCGAGAGCGCCCGCGTCTTACCCGCTACCGCTCAGCCGCCAGCTCTAACCCACTAGCCGATCGCCATGATCAAGGACATCATCCGATTTGCGGCCACGAATCGCTACTTGGTGATCGCCTCGACCGTGGTGTTGATGGTCTTTGCTTGGTGGTCGATGCGGACCATCCCACTCGACGCATTGCCCGATCTCTCCGACACGCAGGTGATCATCTATTCGCGTTGGGATCGAAGCCCTGACATCATCGAAGATCAGGTTACCTATCCGATTACCACGGCCCTGCTGGGCGCGCCCAAGATCAAGGCCATCCGCGGCTTCTCCGACTTCGGATACAGCTATGTCTACGCGATCTTCGAGGATGGCACGGACATGTATTGGGCCCGAACTCGCGTTCTCGAGTACCTATCCAAAATCAACTCGCAGCTGCCCGCTGGCGTGAAGGTCGAACTGGGGCCTGACGCGTCGAGCGTGGGCTGGGTGTTTCAATATGCTCTGGTCGACAAGAGCGGGAAGCACTCGACGGACGAACTTCGCTCGTATCAAGATTGGTTCCTGCGCTACGCGGTGCAAAGCGTCCCCGGCGTTTCGGAGGTTGCGACCATCGGCGGGCAGGTCCGTCAGTACCAAGTCACGGTGAACCCCAACCAGCTCGCAGCCTACAAGCTGCCTCTCAACACCGTGATCGCGGCTGTGCGCGGCGGAAACAGCGATGTCGGCGGGCGCTTGGTCGAGCTTTCGGGGCGCGAGTACATGGTTCGCGGCCGCGGGTACGTCAAGAGCATCCACGACATCGAGAACATCGTGTTGCGCGCAAACGGCGGCACTCCGGTGCTGATCAAGGATGTCGCCAGCGTGGCGCTCGGCCCGGAGATGCGTCGAGGCGTCGCGGACTACAATGGCACGGGTGACGCCGTCGGCGGAATCGTCGTGATGCGAGAGGGGGAAAACGCGCTTGGCGTCATCAATCGGGTCAAGGCCAAGCTCGCGCAAGTGAAGCCCTCGCTGCCGAGCGGTGTGGAAGTAGTCACGACTTACGATCGCTCGGAGCTCATCGAACGGGCGATCGATACCGTGAAGCACAAGCTGATCGAAGAGGTGATCGTGGTGTCGATCATCATTTTGATCTTTCTGTGGCACTTTCCTTCGTCGATCATTCCCATCGTCACCATTCCGGTGTCTCTGGCTCTGGCCTTCATTCCCATGAAATTGCTGGGCTTGAACGCCAATCTGATGTCGCTCTCCGGGATTGCGATTTCGATCGGCGTGTTGGTGGACGGCGCGATCGTCGAAGTCGAGAATGCGTACAACAAGATCTACCACTGGCAGAAAGGCGGAAAGAAGGGCGACTTCCACGGCGTACGGCTAGAGGCGTTGATGGAGGTGGGCCCGGGTGTCTTCTTTTCGCTGCTCGTGATCGCCGTCGCGTTCATGCCTGTCTTCACCTTGCTCGATCAAGAAGGCCGCTTGTTCCGCCCACTCGCGATCTCGAAAACCTTGGCCATGGCCATTGCCGCGTGCCTCGCCATCACGCTCGATCCGGCGCTCAGGATGCTGTTCGCGCGGGCCGAGCCATACCGGTTTCGCCCACGCTTTTTGGCTTGGATTGCGACACGGCTCTTCGTTGGGACTTACTACTCCGAGGAACGACATCCGGTGAGCCGGCTGCTCCATCGGCTGTACGAGGGTCCGTGTCGCTTCGTCTTGCGCCACCCCAAGGCTACGATTCTGACGGCAGTGCTGGTCGTCGCGAGCTCGGTCCCTCTGTACCAGCGCTTGGGCTCGGAGTTCATGCCTCCCTTGGCCGAAGGCAGCATCCTGTACATGCCCTCGGCGGTCGAGCCGGGAATGTCGGTCGCGGTCGCCGAGAAGGTGCTGCAGCTGCAAGACAAGATCTTGATGAGCTTCCCGGAAGTCGAACGCGTGTACGGCAAGGCTGGCCGAGCGAACACCTCCACCGATCCGGCACCGTTTACGATGATGGAGACCACGGTGCTGCTCAAACCCGAATCCCAGTGGCGCGAGAAGCCCCGTTGGTATTCTGCTTGGGCTCCGACTTGGCTCAAGACGCTGCTGCGCGGCTTCTGGCGCGACCGCATCGACACGAGTGAACTCGAAGACGAAATGAACCGTGCGCTGCAAATTCCAGGCATCTCCAATGCTTGGACGATGCCGATCAAGGGGCGATTGGACATGTTGTCGACCGGTGTTCGTACGCCGGTCGGGATAAAGATCATGGGCGCGGATCTCGGCACAATCGAGCGCATCGCCAAGGAGACCGAGGCCGCGGTAGCCAAGGTTCCAGGCACTCGCAGCGCGTTCGCGGAACGCGTGGCGGGGGGATTCTTCCTGGACTTCGTGCTCAAGCGCGACAAGTTGGCGCGCTATGGACTATCGATCGACGATGCCAACACGATGGTCATGACCGCCGTGGGCGGAGACAACCAGAGCATGACCGTCGAGGGGCGAGAGCGCTACGGGATCAACGTGCGCTACGCGCGTGACTATCGTGACGATCTGCAGGCTTTGCGGCGGGTTCTCTTGCCCCTTCCCAGTGGTCTTGGACAAATCCCGATGGAGGAAATCGCCGACGTGGCCTTGGCGCAAGGGCCGTCGATGATCCGCGACGAAAACGGCATGCTCGCCGGCTATGTGTACGTGGACTTCGATACCTCCCAGGTCGATATCGGACGCTACGTGCAGGAGGCAAAGCGCGTGGTGGCGGAAAAGGTGACCGTACCTGCGGGCTATCTGATGAACTGGAGCGGGCAGTACGAGAGCATGCTGCGGGTGAAGGAGCGCCTCAAGCTGATCTTGCCGATGACGTTGCTGTTGATCTTCGGGCTTTTGTTCATGAACACCAAGTCCGCCTTCAAGGCCAGCGTGGTGATGCTGGCTGTGCCCTTCTCCGCGGTGGGGGCGACTTGGTTCCTGTGGCTGCTCGGCTACAACATGTCGATCGCGGTTTGGGTCGGTTTGATCGCGTTGATGGGTCTAGACGCAGAGACGGGTGTGTTCATGCTGCTGTTCCTGGACCTGTCACACGACGAGTTCAAGCGCGAGGGACGTCTCAAGACCGAGCACGATCTGCTGGAAGCGATTGTGCACGGCGCGGTCAAGCGCGTGCGCCCGAAAGCAATGACGGTGTGCGCCGCGATGCTCGGGCTACTGCCGATCATGTGGTCGACGGGCACCGGGGCCGATCTCATGAAGCGCATTGCGGCGCCCATGGTCGGGGGTTTGGTTACCAGCTTCATCATGGAGCTACTGGTCTATCCGCCCATCTACTTCCTTTGGCGTAGGCGCCAGCTGGCTGCTACGCACAGTAGTACTTCAATCGTCGCTGAACCCACGGTAGCGCCCGCGCATTGAGCCGCGCGTCGACCCGTCGCATCGGCCCGTTTCATCGACACGCACTGAGGTTGAAGGGCGAACGCGTCGACGCCCTCCGAGTCGAGGACTAGGAGGGCGTCCGAGCGCGGGGAAGGGGAACCTACGGTCGAATTGCGACCTTCAACACTCCGTCCCGTTGGTTCGCGAACAGGTCATACGCTTCCTCGATTTGTTCGAGTGAGAACGAGTGGGTCACGAGCGCTTCGAACGGCGCACGCTTGGCGGCGACGATGCTCATCAAGCGTCTCATCCGCTCCTTGCCGCCCGGGCAGAGCGAAGTGACGAGGGTATGGTCGCCGAGACCGGCGGCGAAAGCGTCGAGCGGCAGCGACAGGTGCCCGGAATAGACGCCTAGACTCGAAAGCGTGCCTCCGGGACGAATCGCTCGCAGCGCATTCTCGAAGGTCGGTTGGGTCCCGAGGGCCTCGATCGCCACGTCGACCCCGCCGCCGGTGAGCTTCTTGATCTCCGCGACTACATCTTGCTGTTCGTAGTTCAACACCACGTCCGCACCCATGCGCTTGGCCATTTCCAGGCGGGCCGGCACGCGATCGATACCGATCACGAGTGAGGCCCCGCTCATCTTGGCCCCAGCCGTAGCACACAGGCCGATTGGCCCTTGGGCGAAGATTGCCACCGAGTCGCCCAGACGCACGCCAGCCCGTTCTGACGCAGAAAACCCCGTAGACATGATATCCGGACACAGCACGACGTCCTCGTCCCGCAGGCCGTCGGGGATCTTCGCGAGGTTCGCCTGAGCATTGGGCACCAGGACGAACTCGGCCTGACAGCCATTGATGGTGTTGCCGAAGCGCCAACCGCCAATCGCCTCATAGCCGTCGCCCATGTGACCGCACTGAGAGGGCGAGCCAGACAAGCAGGCGCGACATTGGCCGCACGGGGTGATCGCACCGACGATCACGCGGTCGCCGCGTTGGTAGCCCACGACACCTGGGCCCACGTCTTCCACCACACCGACCGGCTCGTGCCCCACGATCAGCCCGGCGTTGACCGGGTACTCGCCGCGTAAGATATGCACGTCGGTGCCGCAGATGGTGGTCAGGGTTACGCGGACCAGTGCTTCTCCGACTCCTGGCGTTGGCTTGGGCACCTCCCGCAGCTTGATCGAACCCTTCTTCTCGAATACCGCAGCTCGCATCAGGGTCATGTTCAGCTCCTTCCTCTCGCGCTGTAGCAACGCGCGTGCCGTGTCGATTGCGCGACATTTGCGGGCAATCCGCCGCCCGTCGCGCAAGCCGTGCGCGGCGGGGAGGCCATTTCTGCGCGCGTTGGGGTGGAGTGCGGGGCATGCTTCTTGAAGGGAGAAGTGGCATGAGCAAGTCCCATCCCTCCCACGGTCCGCGCGTTGTCAACTGGCGTGATTCGCGGCTCGAGCGCCTGGTCGCTTCGGCGCTGGACGGCGCGGAGATCCTGAAGGTCACCGCGCTCAAGTCCGATGCGGTGGAAGCCGGCGTGACGGCAAAGGATACGGGCTATGGCGCGCCGCTGCGCATCGATGTCCGGCACAACGGTGAGCTGAAGTCAGTGGTGTTGCACAGCGCCACCCCGAATCCGTTTGGACACGAATTTCGCGCCAATCGTGCCGAGGAGATGTTGATTGCCGCCGATACCTTTGGGCTCGTCCCTCGCCACACCCGGGTCTTCGACGTGGGTGCCTTTCGCGGTGACGACTTCGTGTCGCTGCGCGACACCGGCGAATTCTACCTGCTGACGGAGTACGCCGAGGGCCGCCCCTACGCCCACGACCTACGCAAGATCGCCGAGACCGGCGTGGTACGTGCCGAGGACAACCAGCGCTTGGACATGCTGGTGCGGTACCTGGTCGACACTCACTCGATCAAGCTACCAGACACCAGCCTGTACACCCGCTCCATTCGCGATTTGGTCGGCAGCGGCGAGGGCATCTTCGGCATCATCGACGGCTACCCGGCGCACGCCGAAGGAACTTCGCGCGAGCAGCTGGACACCATCGAATCATTGTGCGTCGCTTGGCGCTCTCGACTCAAGCACCGTTACCCGCGCCTAGTGCGGATCCACGGTGACTTCCATCCCTTCAACGTGCTCTTCGACGAGCGCTCGCAGTTGCACCTGCTGGACGCTAGCCGCGGTTCGGCAGGCGACGCTGCGGACGACGTGTGCGCGATGGCGGTGAACTTCTTGTTCTTCGCGCTCGACAATCCACAGAGTTGGCAGAGCGCGTTTCAGCCGCTCTGGCGCAGGTTCTGGGCTGGGTACTTGGAGCAGTCGCGCGACACGGAGCTCCTGCAAGTGGTCGCTCCGTTCCTCGCCTGGCGCTGCCTCGTGCTCGCGAACCCGGTTTGGTATCCGCACCTGCCCGCATCCGCACGAGCAAGTCTGTTGAATTTCGTGACGCGCGCGTTGCGTGCTCCCGCCTTTGACCCCGAGTCGGCGCAAAAGCTGTTCGCCGCGTCTGCGTGAGGCGAGCTCGCCCCCCAAGCTCACGAGTGGCGGCTGGGTACGACGACGCGTCGAAAAGCCGGCCTCTGACGAGGTCGGCTTCTGGGCGGCAGTTCGCGAGCTATTCGGCGCGCCGCGACTCGCGCGCGAGCGTCTCGGGATCTCGCACCACGAACACCGAGCACAGGGCGTGGTTGACTACCCTGGCTGCGGTGGTGCCCAAGATTCGATCGAGCCCGCCGTAGCCGTGCGAACCGATCACGATCATGCCCACTCCGTGCGCCTGTGCGCACAGACAAAGTGCTTCCCACGGCGTTGCCACGACCACTTCCAGCAGGCAATTCGCGCGCAGCGTTTCGGGCAGGCTCTGCGCGCAACGTTCGAGTCCCTCCCGCGCGACACGCTCGAGATACTCTCTCAGCGAGCCCTGGGGACTCAGCCAGGCCTCGGAGGGAATTTCGGGTGGAAGCCCGACGGCCCGCACGAGCACCAGGCTGGCATCGAAGCGGAGTGCAAAATCTCGAGCAGCAGCCAGCACGAGCGGTTCGCGCGGTGATCCATCCAGACCGACCAAAATGCGAGTCACGTTCATGCTGGCTCCCCCCCTGTCGAACTCAGTGAGCTAGTCGGGTGTGCAACAGGTCCGAGAAAGCGCGACAGGCATCGACGGTGGTGAAGATGCCGACGACCTTGTCGTGCTGCGTGACGACCGCCGAACCGTATTTGCTCTGCGCCATCGTCGAGACGACCTCGTCCAGAGCCGCGTCGGGCGAAACCAAATACGGATCCTGGGTCATGGCCTCGCTCACCAATACCTTGTGCGGGTCGACGTCTTTCAGGGTCTCGACCATATTCAGATCGCGATCGGAAACCATGCCTACGATCTTTGCTCCGCGCAAAACGGGCAGATGCCGGATCTTGTGTTCGCGCATCATGCGGTGAGCCAACGACATCGGCTGATCTTCACCAATCGTATGCGGATTGGTAGTCATGTATTTTTGGACGGACGGAATGGCTTTGCTCATTTGAATCACCTGAATACGAGTGGAAAATTGGAGTCACCGCCGCTGCGGTCCGATTGATGATAGGTGTGTCGACGTCCGTGCCGCTCTCGGTGCTGCTCGCACCAAAATTCCTTGCCCCCGCTGGTTTCGCGGGTCTTGACGCACTCTGCACACGGTGGCGCCACCGTGATTTCGGCATCTGCTTCTACAGGCGCCGGAATGACGAGCACCGGGCAGCGCGCGCTGCGAACCGTTCCTTCCGCGACCGAACCGAGCAAGAGGCGGTCGAGTCCCTTGCGGTTGTGGGTGCCGATCACGATGAGGTCTGCGTTCAGGTGCGCCGCCAGCTGAACGATGGCGTGAGCTGGCGAATCGACGACCGCATGCGAGACAACGCGAAAGGTCAATGGCGCGCCGGGGCGAGCGAGCCCAAACCTTTTCAGCTCTCCTTCGACGTGCGCGCGCAGCTTCTCCAATCCAGCGTTCAACAGAGGTTTCTCGTCCAGCGCGGCATAGACTCCCACGGCATATCCGGGGTCCTCGTTGTCGACGGGCAGCACGGCCAGCACGTGGACCTCCGAACTCGCTCGCTGCGAGGCCTGAGCAAAGGCCTCCTGCAGAGCGCGATCCGAAAGCTCCGAAAAGTCGACTCCGACCAGCAATGTGTAGGGTTTGTTCGTCATCTCGTCCTCCTCGGAGCAAGGTCAGTGCATTGCTCGTGCCAAGCTGGACCTGGTTATTCCTGCGCGAATTTGAGCGGTTGCACTCGCGATCGTGCATCGAACGCACGGCGTGCGTCAGTGGCGCAAAACCTGCGCACTCGAGCTTACTTCAAAGGCGAAGCTCGCGCGGTCGTCCGGCACGACGCAGTCCCAGCCAAAAGAGTCCTTCAGCCGGCGACGCAGGGCATCGGATGCGCCGGGCTCGCCGTGCGTGACGAATACTCGCCGAGGTGACAGCTTGCTCTGCGATAGCCACGCGCAGAGCTCAGCGTAGTCCGCGTGCGCGGAGAGCCCCTGAGCCTGCGCGACCTTTGCTTTCACCCTCACGTAACGGCCGTGGATCTTCAGCTCGTCACAGCCGTCAGCCAGTAGTCGGCCTCGGGTCCCCGCGCTCTGGTAGCCGACCAGGAGCACGGTGTTGCGCGCGTCCGGTAGGAAGCGTGCGAGGTGGTGCAGAACCCTGCCGCCGGTTGCCATGCCGCTGGCGGAGATGATGATCATCGGGCCGGCCGAAGCATCGATTGCCTTGGAATCATCGGAGGTCTTGGAGAACTGCGCCAGCTCGAACATCGAACGACACTGTTCACGGGTGAGTCGATGCTCCTCTACGTGCGCGCGAAATATCTCGGTCGCGTCAATTGCCATCGGGCTATCGAGAAATACTGGCAGATTCGCGATTCTGTGAGATTGTTTGAGCACGTCCAAGAGATGCAGCAGGTGCTGCGCGCGCCCTACCGCGAAGGCGGGAATGACCACGACTCCGCCCTGCTCGGCAGTGCGATTCACGACCGAGGCCACGAACTCCTCGGAGCTTTCTTGCGGGTGCCGGCGGTCACCGTACGTCGACTCGAGCACCAGGTAGTCCGTGTCAGAGAGCGGCTCTGGGGGCTTCATGATGGGGTCGTTGGGGCGTCCCACGTCGCCCGAGAAGGTGAGGCGAGTGCCGTCGATGGTCAATGCCAGGCACGCTGAGCCAACGATGTGGCCGGCGCGCGTGAACTTCGCCCGCACTCGCTGGCTCAGCGCAAACTCTTCGGCGAACGGCAATGGGCGAAGTTGCTCGAGGCAGCGCTCCGCTTGTTTACGAGTGTACAGGGGCTCCGGCGTCGCGTGTCGCGAGTAGCCGAAACGTGCTGCGTGGCGCGCCTCTTCTTCCTGTAGGAAGCCCGAGTCGGGCAGCAGAACCTGCAACAGGTCGCGCGTTCCGTGCGTGCAATAGATCGGCCCGCGAAAGCCGTTGTGGCACAAACGAGGGAGATAACCGCTGTGGTCCAGGTGCGCGTGGCTGAGCACCACGGCGCTCAGGCCAGCGGGTTCGAAGCCCGGATCGTTCCAATTTCTTTCGCGTAGTTTTTTGTAGCCTTGGAACAGACCGCAATCGACCAACACTCGTTCGCCAGCGTACTCCAGCAGGTAGCGCGATCCGGTGACCGTGCCCGCCGCGCCGAAGAAGCCCAGCGTGCCGCGTTCCTGGACGCGTGCTTCGCTCATTCTGTCGCCCCATGCACGGTGAGCACCGGGACTGGCGACATGCGTACGACCTTCTCCGCGACGCTGCCGAGGAGCGCGCGTTCGATGCCGCGGCGGCCATGAGTGCCCATCACGATCAGGTCGGCCTTTGACTCCTTGGCTGCTCCGAGCACTTCTTCCCAAGCGAGGCCCGAGCGCAGCTGCGACTTTGCTGTTGGAAAACGAACTTTGAGCTGAGCGGTTGCCTCTTCCAAGCGCGCCGCGGCCGCTCGTTCGATCGGTGCAATCACGTCCACCGGTAGGTACAGGCCAGCGGCATAGGAGTAGTCGGGCGCTTCCCAGCTGTGGACGAGCGTCAGCTCGGAGCCAAATTTCTCTGCCAGTTGCAGAGCGAGTTCGAGCGCTCGCTGGGAGCCGTCACTGAAGTCGGTTGCTACGAGGATTCTTTCGAAGGACATCTTGCTCTCCTGCTACCTAGCGTTAGCAAGATGCGCGCCGTGTCAGTCTTGCAGCTCTTCGGTGATGGCCTGTAGCAGCGAGAGCCCGACCGTGAGCTTGCGCAAGAACGACGTGTCGTGCGGTACGAACACGAATCTCCGGTGATGGGACCAGAGCGCTCGCAGGTTGGCGTCCAAGAGGCGCGCCTGTTCGAGTGACTCTTGTCTCACGGGATTCCCACCCTCGATCGACAAGCCGGCCACCGCGGCGGTTTCGAAGAACACTACGGCGTCGTACCGCGCGAGCTCGACTTGCAGAGAAGTGCCCATGGCTTGAAAGTACTGCTCATTGCCATCCGGCCAGTAGGCAGCGCCATCAATCGTGCCGCGGTCGCAGAGTAAAATTCGGTCGGGGTAGAGGGCGGCCTGCACATCTTCCAAGTTTCGCTGCACGTGAAAGATCGCGGTTTGCGCGCACCGCCGCGCATCCACTTGGACGGGGCGCGGGAAACCACCGCCAAATAGGATCGTCGCCGACTCCGGTACGATCACCACTCGATCCCCGAGTTCGCGCCGAAATAGGTCTGCCGCCGTGGTTTTCCCGCCACCGGGGCCGCCCGTCATCGCGATTCGGCAGCGCGCTTGGGCGCTTTGGGCCATTCTGCTCAAGCTCGCGAAGCGTGGACCGGTGTGGTCAAGCTCTGAACGATTCGCAGCGCGGCAGCCTCGTCGTCCCCGCCGCTGGCGGTCACTTCCGCAAACTCCGGCGCTTCGTACACGGCATCTTCTCCAGGCATGCCATGCACTTGTCCTCCGGCAAATTGAGCGTACAAGCGCTTTGCATCGCGCAGTCGGCATTCGTCGAGAGTTGCGCTCATCCAAACTTCGATGAAGCGCGGCGCTCGAGCGCGGATCCGATCGCGATACAACTTGCGGTTTGCGGTGGCGGGAACGAGGACGACCAATCCCTGTTGCGCGAGCTCCAGGGCCAAGCCACCCAACGTGAGATAGAAGGCGTCCCGCTCGGCGTCCGAGTAGCCCGGCGCTGGGTGCAGCAGAGCGCGCACTCGGTCGCCATCGAGGAGGCAACAGGGCACGCGCTGCCAGGTCAGGCGAGCCTGCACGCGACGGGCCAGGCGCGACTTACCGGCGGACGGCAGGCCAGTGAACCACACAATCGCCCCAGTCATGGTTGCTCCTTCGAACTCGCGTTCGCCATTGCGTCAGTCCGTCCGACCTAGAGGCCGGCGGTTTGCGCAGTCTTTGCGCCTGCGCGCAAATCGTGCGTGGCCGTTAATCGATGAGTGCCAGTTTGACGAAGTCACTCTCGGTGAGAATACCGACGATCTTCTTGCCTTCGACCACCACCAGGCAGCCGATCTTGCGCTCCAGCATGAGCTTCGCTGCCTCGGCCAGCGGGGCGGAGGGGGTGATGGTCGCGACCTCGGTCTTCATCGCCTCCTTCAACACCAAGAGGTCCATCGCACGCTCCTTCGCGTGGCTTCCGAAGCCCAAAGCTCGCAATAGCCCACTGTGGAACAAGTCACGCTGAGTGACGATGCCCGCCAAATTGCCCTCGTCGTCGACGATCGGCAGGTGACGAATGCGTCCCAGCCGCATCACGTCATCGGCCACGGCGAGTTTTTCGTTCCGCTCCAGAGTCGCAACGTCTTTGGTCATCACGTCTCTGACGAGCAGGGGCTTCGGGTTCATGAAGTCAGATGAATTGCATGCTTCGTGCCAGTTTCTCGCGCGTTGCCCAGGCAGCGAACCGCACGGGCACGTCTCTTGCTGGATTGGAGCCATGGATCTGAGGCAGGCAATTCGCGCCAGGCACGCGGTGCGCTCGTACAGCGGCCGCAACGTCGGAGAACCTGAGGTCCAGCGCTTGCTAGAAGCCGCAGTGCGCGCGCCGAACGCGCGGAACGAGCAGCCTTGGTCGTTCGTGATCGTGCAAAATCGCGATCTGCTCCAACGCTTTTCGGATCAAGCCAAAACTCTGATGATGGCCGATAGCCAAGTCAGCTCGGCGACCCGCTCCCTGCTCCGCAATCCGCACTTCGACGTGTTCTACGGCGCGGGCACGTTGATCGTGATCTGCGGCAAAAGCGATGACGAATACGCCACGGCCGACTGCTGGTTGGCCGCCGAAAATCTGATGCTCACGGCGTGCGACCTCGGCCTGGGCACTTGCCCGGTCAGCAGCTCACTTTCGGTGCTCAATTTGCCGCGAAGCAAAGCGGAACTCGACATGCCTCTCGGAGTCGCGGCGATTGCTCCGATCGTAGTGGGTTATCCAGACGAGCCGGTGGCACGGTCCACGCCACGTTTGGCACCTAAAATCCTGAGCTTCAAGCGTTGATTCTCGCGCGACCTCGGGCGCTGGTCATCGGCTTTCGACCCTCGCTCCCTCTTTTACTCGATCGCCGGGCTGAACCGCGATGAGCGCGCCCGCTTGCAGGCCGGACAGGATCTCGACCTCAGTTTCGCGGCGATGCCCGACGCTCACCGGTGGAGCGGCTGCTCTCCGCCCCAGCCTTCTACCACTGCGTCGGTGCCGGGAAGAACATGCACGGCATCGGTCGTCAGCAGATCGACCACGACCTGGAGCGCACTGGGATCCCCGCCTCGTGCCTGGCTCGAGCCAAAAGTAGGGAGATCGGGCGGTCGTCGAGGCCCCGGACGGATTGGGCTACACTGCGCGCGCGAGAGCGCCGATGAGCCAGCCTACGAGCCCGATCAAGATTTTAGTCGTGGATGACCAGGAGCAAAACCGCGCTTTTGCTCGCGCCGCGCTGGAAGACGAGGGCTATGAAGTGCTGTCCGCGGCCTCGGGTGAAGAGGGCATCGAACTGTACCGGGCGCACGCGCCGGATTGCGTGCTTTTGGACGTGCGTATGCCTGGTTTGGACGGGTTCGCTACCTGCGCGAGGATTCGGGATTTGCCGCACGGCGCCGAGACTCCGATCGTATTTCTGACTGCGCAGCGTGATCTCGATACGTTCGACGCCGCACTACGCGCCGGTGGGGACGATTTCCTGACCAAGCCGGTGCGCCCGACGGAACTCCTGCTGCGCGTGCAGGCCAGTCTGAAGCTGAGGCGAGCACACCAGTCCAACCGCGAGTACGTGGAGCTGACGCGGCAGCAACGCGATGACGTGATGCGCCTGCAGCTGCAGAAGGAACGGTTGATGGGCTTCGTGGTCCACGATCTGAAAAATCCAGTCAGCAACATCGACTTGCAAGCGCAGCTTTTGGTTCGCGATCGGCTCTCGCCGGATGCTCGCGAGGCAGGGGCTCACATTCGTGAAGAAGTGCGCTCCCTGATGCGGCTGTTGCTCAATCTTTTGGATCTCAGCAAGAGCGAGGAGGGGCGCTTGGTTCCGGCGCGCACAGCAGTCGATCTAGCAAGCCTCTTGGGCGACGTGTGCGACGCGCTCGCGGGGCGCGCTCGGGCGCGTGAGATCAGCTTGCGCCAAGTAGTCAGTGCGCCGTCGGTCAACGCGGACCCAGACCTGTTACGCCGTGTATTGGAGAACTTGCTCGAGAATGCCTTGCGCCATGCTCCGCCCAATAGTGTCGTCACCGTGAGCGCAAGCAGGCGCCCCGGCGCGATCGAACTGGGAGTGGCTGACGCTGGCCCCGGCGTCCCTCCGGCCCATCGCGAGGCCATTTTCGACCGATTCGTGCAAGTGGACAAACCCGAGCAGGCTGCCAATCGCTCGGGGCGGGGGTTGGGGCTCGCCTTCTGCCGACTGGCGGTGGAAGCTCACGGGGGGCGAATCTGGGTCGAGGACGCGCAGCCCGGCGCACTGTTTTTGCTGAGCATTCCCCATGTCGATTGAGCCAAATCCTGCCAATGCGGGCGCCGAGATCAGCGCCGCGCTCTCACGTCAATTGCTGGACTCGGCCCCGGACGCGATGGTCGTCATGAACGGAGGCGGCAGAATCGAACTGGTCAATCTGCAGACCGAGCGCCTTTTCGGCTATCCACGCGCCGAGCTCTTGGGCCAGCCGATCGAGCTGTTGATTCCGGAGAGGTTCCGAGCGGCGCACGTCGACCATCGTTCGGGTTTCGTGCGTGCACCCAAACTTCGTCCCATGGGCTCCGGTTTGGAGCTGTTCGGGCGGCGCAAAGACGGCAGCGAGTTTCCAATCGAGATCAGCCTCAGCCCGGTGAACACCGCGGCTGGCATCTTGGTTTCTAGCGCGATTCGGGATGTCAGCGAGCGCCAGCGCGCGGAGCGAAAGTTCCGGTCTTTGCTGGAGGCCGCTCCGGATGCGATCGTCATCGTGGATCGTCAGGGGTGCATCGCGCTGGTCAATGCGCAGACCGAAAAGGTGTTTGGCTATCCCAGAGCCGAGCTGGTGGGTCAGTCGGTAGACATGCTGGTACCCAAACGATTGCGCGGAACGCATCGCATTCACCGTGAAGGCTACAGTCACGCGCCCAAGACGCGGAGCATGGGCGCCGGCTTGGAGCTCTTTGGGCTGCGCAAAGATGGCAGTGAATTCCCGGTAGAAATCAGCTTGAGCCCATTGGAGACCGAAGACGGGACCTGGGTTTCGACGGCGGTCCGAGATATCTCTGCGCGCCGACTCGCCGAGGCCTCTGCCCGCCTGGCCAGCGACCGGCTGCTGAGCGCGGTCGAGAGCATTCAGGGCATGCTCGCTCTCTATGATGCACAGGACCGCTTGGTGCTGTGCAACAGCGCTTGCCGGGAGCTGGTCGGGAGAGGCGCGTCAGGCGCTATCGTCGGCCGCACGTTCCTGGAGTTGCTCCAAGATGCTGTAAGCAGCAACTTGTTCGACGTCGGCGAGCGAACCCCGGATGAGTTCGTCGCTGCTTGGCTTTCCTATCACCAGAACCCGTTCGGTGTGTTGGATGTGAAGACGCAGGCCGGACAGAGCTTCCGAGTCGCCGAGCGACGTACTCTGGAGGGCGGGGTCGTCAGCACCATGTGGGACACCACTGCGGACGCGCAGCGTGAAGCTGATTTGGTCCAGGCGCGGGCCGCGGCCGAAAGCGCCAACTCCGCGAAAAGCGAGTTCTTGTCGTCGATGAGCCACGAGCTGCGCACCCCGCTCAACGCCATCTTGGGTTTCGCGCAGCTTTTGCAACGCGACCGAAAGTCGCCGCTCAACGAACGGCAGCTGGAGAAGCTGGACTACGTGCTCAAGGGCGGCGAGCACCTCTTGCGCTTGATCGATGACATTTTGGATCTGTCTCGGGTCGAAGCAGGGCAGGTGAGTGTCTCGGCAGAGCCAGTCGGTGTCGCGGAGGTGCTGTCGGAAGTGAGATCCACGCTCGCGCCCATGGCGGCTCGCTTCGGTGTCGAGCTGAGGCTGGAGCCCCTGCCGGATGCTGGGCGGCAGGTGATCGCCGATCGGACGCGGTTCGTTCAGATTCTGATCAACTTTGGTTCCAACTCGATCAAGTACAACCGTCCGGGTGGCGTAGTTCGTTTGGTCGTGTCCAACGCGGGAGCCGCGCTTCGAATCAGCATGATCGATGACGGCATCGGCATTCCGCTCGACAAGCAAGACAAGATATTTCAGCCGTTCCAACGCGCGGGGCAAGAGGCGGGTCCGATCGAAGGCACTGGCATTGGGCTGGCGATCACCAGGCGTTTGGCAGAGCTGATGTCCGGCAGCGTCGGATTCGTCAGCGAGCCGGGTAAGGGTTCGGAGTTTTGGCTCGACCTACCCGTGTTCGAAGAAAGTCGCGTGCGCATGCCGGCCTCTATGCCGAAGCTCGCGAGCGAGACGCTATCGACGCTGACGGAGCCGAGCTACAAGGTCGTGTACATCGAAGACAATCCCTCGAACATCGCCTTCATGCGCGATTTACTGGAGGAGTTCGAGCGCATCAATTTGATTGCGATTCCGACGGCCGAGGTGGGCATCGAGGTCGTTCGAGAGCAACGACCAGATCTAGTGATCATGGATATCAACTTGCCGGGCATGAGTGGCTTCGAAGCCACGCGCCGCTTGCGCGACTGGCCGGAGACCGCTGACATCCCGGTGATTGCGCTTACCGCAGCCGCCATGGTGGGCGATCGCAAGCGCGCCTCTGAAGCGGGGTTTCGCAAATATCTGACGAAGCCGGTCAAAATCGACGAGCTGCTGCAGTTGCTCAAAGAGCTGCTGCCCACTCGCCGTTCAGCGTCAATGGATGTTGAGTCCGAGCTGGGCGAGTAGTTGCTGAAGGTCCGAACCGGACGCGGGCAGGGTGGGCACGATTCGGCGAGCGTGCTCGCGAAGCCAGGCAGGCGCCGAGGCGACGGCATCGAATTGCACGTTGAATCCGAGCAGCTTGTGCCATTCCCGCTCGCGCGTGGCAGCAAGCTGCTCGAGAGTCGCGAGTGACTTGCCCTCGAGAATACAACCCGCCATATGCTCAACCAACTCGCTCGCTTCAGTGAGTCCGATGTTCATGCTCTGTCCACCGAACGGGCTCGTGATGTGAGCCGCATCACCGGCCAACCAAATGCGTCCACTCCCGAAGCGGCGCGCCAGGCGGCGCTCGAAGTGCGTGACCGTGCTCCACTCGACCTCGGCTGGCGCTTGCTCGTGCCACGGAGCTCGCTCGCTCAGCAATGCACGCAGGTGCTCGAGATCGGGCGGCGCGCTGAAGGCGGAAGCCAGCTGAAATCCCCAACGCCCGCGGTGGTCGGGCAGCGGAAACGCAGCGCTGCCCAGACCGTCGTAGAAACCGAGCTCCATCGTGGACTCGACCGTGGAACGCGGTCCTTCGAACATCGCGAAAGTCTCCGTCGCACCCACGTCAAGGGTCTCCAGTCCCAGGCTCGCGCGGACACGCGACTGATAGCCATCGGCACCTATCACGAAGGCCGCGTCGAGCAGTGACGATTCGACCGGGTCCCACTCGCCATCGTGCTCCGGGGCTCCGAGCGTGCGAAACTCCCGTCGGACCACCCGCGCCTGCACGGCGGCTGCACTTCGGGTGAGCGCGGTGGCCTCGCACGGCGAGCGAATTTCCACGTCTTCCTCTCGGAGCGCTTTCAATAGCACTTCTTCGAACACGCTTTGGGCGATGGTGAGGGCTGGTCGTCCGAGGCCGAGGGTCTTTTCGTGCCTGCCGTCGATGTACAGCTCGACGCGATCGACCACTTTTCCTTTCTCCAGTAGCTGCGCCGAAAGACCGAGCTCGGCCATCAGTCGCAAAGTGGACGGATGCAAGATTGATGCATGCCCGGGCGCGGTGCTACGGAAGTTCTGCTCCAAAACGCTGACCTGAAGGCCGCGTCTGGCCGCGCTCAGCGCCGCGAACAAGCCCACTGGGCCCGCACCCACGACGAGGATTTGAGTGGTTTCAACTGGAGCAAGGCGATCGATGGCAGAATTCATTGGGCCTGTGCTCCAGGATCGCAAAACCCAGGCCAAAGCAGAATTGCTCGACTCGTCTCGAATCGGACGCAATCGCTGCGGCCAAGACGGCGCTTGAACGCAAAACGTGCGCAGGCCGCGCAGACGGCACACAGGTGAAGCGGGCGCGGAGGAGAACTCGTACTGGCCCAGTTCGTGCAGCAGTCGTGTAGCAGTCGTGTAGCAGTCGTGCAGCAGCGCTTCGAGGAGCAAGCCCGATGACCATCGTTTGTGGAACCGACTTTTCCGACAACGCGGGGCAAGCCATGCGAGCAGCGGCCAGCATCGCCCGCTGCGTGAATGATCGTCTGGAGCTCGTTCACGTGCTTTCGGATCCGGCGGCAGCGGGCATTCCGGCGCTGGGTGCGTTCTACGCGCCGCTTCAAGAACTATTGGCCGAGCAGGCGGCAAAGCTGGGTCGCGAGTTCTCGATCCAAGTGAATGCCAGCGTGCTGGAAGGTCCCGCGGATGAGCGGCTGGTCGAGGTTGCGCGAAGCCTGCACGCGCGTCTGATCGTCGTTTCCTCACTCGGCGCGCGCAAGCAAGATCACTTTCGAGTGGGGAGCGTCGCTGAGCGCGTGCTCCAATGTTCCGACGTTCCTGTGCTGGTCGTGCGAGAGGCCGTAAGCATCGAGCAATGGACAGACGGCAAGCGACCGTTGAAAATTCTACTCGGCGTCGACCTCGGTCAAAGCGCACGCGCCGCGCTGCGCTGGGTCGAGGCGCTGCGCCAGATTCGTCCGTGCGACCTACACATCGTTCAGGTCGCATGGCCAGTCGGTGAACACTCGCGCTTTGGTTTGAAGGGTCCCATCGAGCTCGAGGGGTTACGTCCCGAATTGCACACTCTGCTCGAGCGCGACTTGCGCGGTTGGACCGGCAATGTTGCGGGTGACGGGCTGGTATCGTTCTCGATCAGCGCCTGTTGGGGGCGCTTCGACGAGCAACTCGCGCAGCTCGCGCGAGAAGAGAAGGCCGATCTGCTGGTGGTCGGAACGCATCAAAGGGCTTGGAGGGCGCGCCTGTGGCAAGGCTCGATCTCGCGTGGAGTCGTCCACCGCTCGTCCGGCAACGTGGCGTGCGTACCGCGCGCGGCAGCTGCCTCTGAGGGCGCGGAAATAGCGCGCTTCCGGAGCGTGCTGATTCCCACCGACTTTTCGAGCTTGGCCAACCGCGCGATCGGCGCCGGCTACGCGATTTTACCGGAAGGTGGTGAGGTCCATTTGCTGCACGTGCTGACCTCCGAACGCTCCGAGGCGCCGTCCGACTTGGATGCTCGCCTGCGCGCCCTCGCGCCCGTCGGTTCCGAGGCGCGCGGGATCGAAACTCGAACCCACGTCGTCGAAGAAGCCGAGGCCTGGTCGGGAATTTGGCATGCCGCGGCGCGCCTGGGCGTGGATATCATTTGTATGTCTACACACGGGCGCTCGGGGCCTTCTCGGCTCTTGGTTGGCTCTCAGGCCGACGAGGTGGTGCGCCGGGCTCGGCAGCCCGTGCTGCTGGTCAAGGGTGACGTCGAGTAGCGCACCGTGATGGAACGGGTCAGCAGAATTGCACGCGGCTTGCTCGGAGCCGTATGGATCGTCGTGTGTGTCGCGACCCCATTTTTGCGAAAGTTCCGGCTACATTGGGGAACGCCGCCCAAGCAGCGTTCTCGCACGTTCCCCGGTGACGACTTGATCCCTGAACCGCGCTGGTTTTGGTGTCACGCGATCGAACTCGAGGCCGCCTGCCCGGAGGTGTTCCCATGGCTCGTTCAAATGGGTCAGGATAAGGGCGGCTTCTACAGCTATGAATGGCTGGAAAATCTGGTCGGGTGCGAGATCCGCAATGCGCAATCGATCCACCCCGAGTGGCAACACCTGCAGGTTGGAGAGCCGTTCCGCTTGGCACCCAAAGGACCACCGTTGCGCATCGCTGCGATCAGCGCGGGCGAGAGCATGCTGATCGCGAGCCCAGACCCGGTCGGCGCGGCAATAGCCGTGAGCTGGCTGTTCTTTTTGGAGCCCCTGGCCAATGGCGGAAGTCGCTTGTTCAGTCGTTTTCGAGCAGTCTACCCGCCTGGCATACAGAGCCGTCTGCTGTATGGCCCCACGTTGCTCGAGCCGATTGGATTCGCCATGGACCGGGCGCTGCTTCGAGGCATCAAGCAGCGAGTGGAAGCGATTTAGAACTCGCTCGTCAAACGGCGAATGCTCGCAAGTCCCGATCGAGTCGATCGGCGGCACGCGCAGCGAGCGCCATGGCCGTGAGCACGGGGTTCTTCTCGGGGCCCGTGGTGAACACGGAGGAGTCCGCGACCACGACGTTGGGCGCGCCGTG
>Ga0164308_10000114_pt1 | contig 39762 bp, 30 predicted proteins | sample Whisoiple_246_MG_FD_109983 | JGI IMG/M metagenome (GOLD analysis project Ga0164308, IMG submission 109983) | Soil microbial communities amended with fresh organic matter from upstate New York, USA - Whitman soil sample_246_MG | ecosystem: Environmental > Terrestrial > Soil > Unclassified >... | reverse complement strand
GACGAGGACCTTTCGCTCGAGGCGCTGAGCGCGCTGGCGGCATTTTCGAAGTTCCATTTTCATCGCCAATTCTCGGAGCTGTTCGGGCTCAGCGTACACAGGTACGTGCAGCTCGTGCGCTTGCGCCGTGCCTCGCGGCAATTGGCTTTTCAAGCGGAGCTACGCGTGATCGATATTGCATTCGAGAGCGGCTACGAAAGTCCCGAAGCATTCGCCCGTGCGTTCAAGAAAGCGGTCGGGCAAACACCCTCCGAGTTTCGCGATCGGCCCGAGTGGATTCCTTGGCACGCCACCTACCAACCATTAGCCGAGTTGAGGAGTCGACACATGACCAAAAACTACACAGTCGAAGACGTCGAGATCGTGCGCTTCGAGGGCACGCGCGTGGCAGTGTTGGAACACCGCGGCGATCCAAAGCTACTGTTCGAGTCGGTGCGAAAGTTCATCGATTGGCGCAAACTGAACCGCCTACCGCCCAAGCTGAGCGCGACGTTCAACGTGATTTATGACGACCCCTCCGGGACTCCGCCGGAGCATTTTCGCTTCGACTTGTGCGCTGCAATCACTCGTGACATCGAGCCGAACGACCAGGGCGTGATCGAGCGAGTCATTCCAGCTGGCCGCTGCGCGCGACTGCGCCAGGTCGGCTCGGAGGACGGCATGGCTGAGGCAATCGCGTTCTTGTATGCCGAGTGGTTGCCACGAAGCGCAGAGGAGCTGCGAGACTTCCCGCTCTTCCTGCAGCGCGTGCGCTTCGCACCCGAGGTTCCCGAGCACGAGTCCGAGATCGACCTGTACTTGCCGCTGGTTTGAAGCCGCTGATGCTCGGTGCGGCGAGCACCGTCAGGGCCGCGCGCCCGGAGGCGGATGCTCGGCTTCGAGCAACGAGAGATTTTCCGCGACGCCTGGCAAGTACGGATTGGCATCTCGCGCGCGACGGTAGCTGGCGGTGGCGGCTGGCAAATCGCCGAGCAGCTGCTGCACCGCACCCAAGCTGGCGTGCGCTTCGGAAAAATCCGGGAAGGCACGCGTCGCTCGCAGGTAGGCAGCTTGCGCCTCCGGCCAGCGCCGCTGGCGCCGCCGCTCGTTGCCCACGTCATAGTGAACGACCCCCAGCACCTCAGCGCCCGTGAGCGGGCGAGCGTATTGTCGCGCGAAGCCGCCCGGAACAGGAAAGCGGCGCTCGTACCAGTCGTTCGGCATCGCCTCACCCGCGCGCAACAGCTCTACATTCCGCGTGCCGTTCGCCTCGCGCACTCGAGCGTAGAAATGACCGGGCATCAAAACGCCGCTCGCCGACCAGCCCAGGGCCTCGGAAAGAGCCAAAAACAAGCTGCCCAAGCCCACGCAGCTGCCTCGACGGTGCTGCAGCACACTCGGCAAGAGCACGTAGCGCAAGCTCGTGTCTTCCACCTCACGAACGAACCCCCACTCTCCGAAGATCAACGAGCTCAAGACTGACGCCGGCGAACGCTCACCGCGCGCCGCAAGCTCGCGCTGCGCAAGCGCGACCAAGCGAGCCATTTCGGCGAGGCTCCAACTCACCCGCTCGTCGTCCACGCCGCTTTGGTGCGCGACGTCCGACAATGCACGACTCAGAGCGAGACTCGTTCCACGCTCACGGTGGCATCCGGCCGCCGCGAACAGGAGCAGGAACGAACGACGCTTCATGGCTTCTTCAGCGACTCCCAGTCCTCCCAGTAGTTGAACAGATCGCGGGCGGTCATCATCCAGATCACGAGCTTCTTCGCGCCCAGCGCTTCGGTTCCTCGGCGCATCAGCTTCTGCCGTACGTTGGGACCACCGCCATAGCTCATCACCAAGTCGAGCGGGTAGCCGATACCACGGGCGATGTGCGCGGAAACGCCCGCGTGCTCGGCGTCGGTGAGTTCGTACACTCCCGTGAAGCTGTCGCCCAAGAGCACCACGGGGCTGTCTGGATCGTCGTCGTAGGGCTTGCCCGACGACAGAACCTGGTGGGCGACGAGCGTCTCGGGTGTGTATTTGCTTTGCTCTGCCTGCGGTAATCTGGACTGCAAGTCACCGAAACGGGTGAAGCTGGTTTCACGCAGCTCATAGCTACGCTTTTCCTTGGCCAGCTCCGCGTACCACGGATACTTCTTCACTCGCCCCGCGAGCAACTCGGCAGCCAAACGTAGCCCGCGGTCGGTCCAATGCGTGTCTTGGTGCTGAAACAGCGGCTCGGGGCTACTGGCCGACTTGGCCCGTAACAGCGCGGGCAGCAAGTCGCAAACTTCGACGCCCTCCTTGGCCAAGCTCGCGAGCAACTTGCGGAAGGCCGGATTCAGCACCTGGCCAGAAAACTCCTTCAACGCGGGATCCAACTCCTCGGGGTAGATCTCGAGCTTGGTCGGCACAGGCACGAACAGAAAGTCGACACCTTGCTGGTCGAGTACCTTTTTGAATTCGACGATGATCGGCAGCGGGTTCTTGCCCTTGCGCTGCTTCTCGAGGTCGCCGCCCGTGACGTACTCGAGGTCGTTGCGATAGAACAGAAAGCCATCACGCCCGGCGAGTGCCTTGACCTTGGGTGGCATGGCTTTGAGACGTTTTTTCAGGTTTTCGCGCGCCGGCGCGAGCTTTTCCTGCCACTTCGCCCATGAACCGCCTTGCGCTGCCAACTCACGTTCCACGGCGTCGCCCACCGCGCCGGGCATCGGTGTCGGGCGGCTTTTGCTCAGCCGTAGAGCGGGCTTGCTCGAGGTCGCACCCGCGTCTGGTTCGGCTCCCGGCGCGTGTACCAAGAACACGTTGTAGGTCGGCTTGCCCTGGGGCTTCCCGCGCAAGACAAAAGTTGGTGACGCGAACGAATGGCCTCCGAGCTCCTTCTTGATCTCGGCCTCGGTCTGATCGTCAGGCCAGGTCGGGCCAGGCGGAATCAGATCCGTGTTGAAAGACGGATACCAATACGACGAAAGCTGATTCGCCCAGGCTTTCACCTGCGGCGGGGACAGCACGGGCTCCACGTAGTCTTTCTCGATCGCACTCACGAGGCTGGGCGTCACGGCGCTCGCCACGACTTTGCCGTACAGTTCGGGAAAGCCATCACCGTCTTGATCGGACGCACTGGCGAATTGCGTAAACCAAGGCTGAAATTCGACCTTCGCCCAAAGCTCGACTGTACCCTGCGCATGGTGCAGATACAGCTCACTGAGCAGCTGCCCCGAAGTACCCGGTGGCAACTGTAAGCCCCACTTCTCGGCGCGCACCGCAGAACCCACTTCAGCCAACGCCTCGGCGCCGGGCGCCTTGTGGGCCTGCAAGAACTCGGACAGCGGCGGAAAAGCCAAAGCTGACTGCTGCTCAGCGGGCGATAGCGGTGTTTTGGAGAGATCTCCGGTCAGTGTCCCGGTCTCGAGCTGGCCAGAGAACGGGTGGGATGTGTCAGGTACCCCGGTTGCCGGCAAGGGTGTCTCCGGCTCGGGATCCGCGATCATGAAATTCGCGTGATAAGCCGCGTAGTCGAGCGCGGCGCGCGTCGGCCGAGTGACCTCGCGTACCCAGACTTGTGAGCGCGTTCGTGCGTAGCCTTCGTTCAACGTTCGCACGTCGACGCGTTCGACGGGCTTGCTTCGATCTCCCTCACCCCAGGGAAACTTGGCGCCTCCCGAATGACAGGCAGCAAGCCCCGCCACCACCGTCGTGCTCGCAAGACCCAACCCAACCCACGCGCGTTTACGCCGCATAACGACCTCGCCGGTAATTCCACATCACGCGCAGCACCCGCAATCCGTAGCCCAGCGGGTTCAGGTGGGAGATTTCGTCTCCATAGTGCGTCGGGATCGGTGCTTCCCCAACCGCGAGCCCCTGCGCGCGCGCCGAAGCGATGACTTCCAAGTCGAAGTCGAAGCTGTCGGACAGACTCGAGAACGATAACCCCAGTGCTCGGGGTCCGTACACGAGATAACCGCTGTGGTAGTCGGTCATCGACAGGCCCAGCGTGTGATTTTCGATCCGGTTCAGCAGCGCGTTGCCCACGAATTTGTAGAGTGGCATTCCGCCTCTCAACGCGGTACCGGCTGCAATGCGCGAGCCCTGCAGCAGATCCAGCCGACGCTGCGCGAGCTGCTCGATCATGGCCGGCAGGACTTCGGGCGCGTACTGGCCATCCGCGTGAATGCAGGCCACGACGTCAGGCGAGCTTTGTCGGGCACGAGCCAAGCCGTCTTTCATCGCCGCGCCATAACCGCCATTTCGGGCGCGTTGTAAGAGATGCAGCTGGAAAGCGGAAGGCTGCCACGCGCGCACGAGCGGCACGGTGGCATCGACGCTGCCATCATCGACGACGATCACCTCGTAGAGGCCGCACGCGACGAGCCCGGCCACACGCTCCAGAACGGCCTCGATGTGGCGGGCAGCGTTGTACGCGGGGATGACGACGCTCAGCTTCATTCCGAGCTCGCCAGTCCAGTGAGCCAAGCTGGGCGGGCAGCCTCCACGCGCTCCCCGTAGCGCTCCGCGTAGTCGCGCACGATCGCGGGCAGGGTCTCGGCCAAGCTCTTCTGGGGCTTCCAACCCAGCAGCTGCTGAGCCTTGCGCACATCGGGAATTCGCCGTTGTGTGTCGTCGTAGCCAGGACCGTACACGGCCTCGGCGGAAACGACTTCGAAGCGCGCTGGTTCGCGCTCGCGAGCCAGTGGCTCGAACGCCTCTGCCAGCATTCGCGCGAGCTCAGCGATGCTGACGTCATTGTCCGGGTTGCCGAGATTGAAGATCTGACCGTTGCTCTGCTTGGGGCGCTCGAGCACGCGACACACGGCCTCGACCATGTCGCTCACATCCATGAACGCACGCCGTTGCTGGCCCCCGTTCACCAGTGGCAACGGCTGCCCGCGGAGCAAAGCACTCATGAAGCAAGCCAGCACCCGCGGCGTGCCTTCACCGTCGATGCCTGGCAGATAGTCCATGCGTGCGCCGATGGTATTGAATGGCCGAATGATGGTGAACGGCAGCGCGCCGTGCTGCCCGTGAGCCCAGATCACTCGTTCGAGCAGTTGCTTGGCGCACGCGTACGTCCAGCGCTCCCGTTCCACTGGCCCGAGCAAGAAGCACGAATCGTCTTCGCTCATCAGCTCGCTGGGTTCACCCTGAGCGTCGAGCGCACGACGACCATAGACTTCGGCCGTCGAAAAATGAATCAGCCTCAGCCTGCGCTCCGCGCAGCGCTTCACCAGAGGCAGCAAGTGAGTGAAGCTGGCATCGATGACCTCGAGCGGAATCGTGGAGTACTGGGCGGGGTTGCACAGCGCCGTCAGCGAGATGACCACCTGGCAGCGGCTGGTCACCTCTTCGACGAGCGCGGGGTCTTCGACACGCGCCTCGATGCGTCGAACGCGCGCGTCCGAACACTCCAGCTTGTGCAGATCGACGTCGACCGCATCGATTTGGCAATCGAAGCGATCCAGCAAACCCGGCACCAAATGCGATCCGATGAAGCCGCCTGCTCCGAGGACCGCGATCCGCTCCGTGCCCATTATCAGTTGCTTGCTCCGTTGATGAAGACATCGGGCCAGCGATCATTGGCCGAGTTGTAGGTGAGCCGCACCGCCTTCTCCTTCGGGGAGCCTACCTCCCAGAGGTAAATCTCGTAGTCAGCGGTGTCGTGGTCGTGCCCTCGTTGGGTGATGCCCCAGACCAGCCATTTTCCGTCGCGTGAGAGCTGCGGGAAGTATTCGTGCGAGCGGCGCCCCGGCAGGTCCATGAACTCCAGCTTGTCTTCGTCGGCGTCCTTGGGCGGGGTGCCGTTTTCGATGGGCATCTTCAGCACGCGACTTCCGCCGTTGCCGGTGGGGTGAACCCAGTAAATGGAGCCGTGATCGGGAGTCCAATTCACCTGACAGCCGAGCCCGGTCTGAGTCCAGGTCTTTTTCGCGATGTTCCAGATGCCCGTTTCACGCTTGGAGCCGCGTAGGGTGACCGCCAGGTATTTGCCGTCGCTCGACAGCTCCGGCTGCTGCAGCAGCGCGCCGTTCAAATCCGAGACCCCCTCACTATCCATCAGCTGAGTTTCGTCGTCGGAGCCGAGCTTTTGGCGGAACACTTTGGTCCCGCGCACGAACAGGATCTCGTCCTCCGAAATCCAACTTCCCCAGCTGGCGCTCTCCACCACTTTCTTCGGCTCCGAGCCGTCCGGCTTGATCGTGAAGATGTCCCACTTGTCGCTCGTGTTGGCGTCGCGCTCGCTCACCCAACCCTTTTTGCTCCTGCAGAAGAGGATCTGCTCGCCACTCGGCGAAAAGCGGGGAAACCAGTCGACCTCGTCGCCCTTGGTGATTTGTTTCACGTCCGAGCCGTCGGTCTTCATCGTGAACAGGTCGTGATTGCCGGCGCGAGAGCTGGACCAGACAATCGTACCGTTGGCTTTCTCGCCGACTTCGTGCATCAGCGCGGCGGCCTCCGCAGGCGGCGCTTCATCCGTGCCTGTCGGCGGTCGGCCCGAGAGCGAAGCGCACGCAGTCAGCGAAGCTGCGCACAAAAGAGCCAGGTGTTGCAGTGATGGCAGCAGTCTCATTGGACTCGTCCTTTCGCGATCGCAGTCGCGTCGCTGGCAGGGGCGCCTTGCGGCGCCGAAAAATTACGGGAGAAGCATTGCTGAAAACCCGCGCGCACCCCGAGTGGTGCATAACCGAGATCCCGCATCGCCTCGCTCGGATCCAGATTGGCATCGTTGACGATCCCCGCAATCGCACTCGAGGTGAGCGGCGGCTTCTTCATGATGACGCCCAAGGCGGCCGCAGCGGCGCGGCAAGCCCAAACGGGCACCGGCAACACCGGTCGCGGCCGATCATGGTACAGGAGCAAAAGCTCGGCCAATTCCCGCATCGAAATTGCTTCGCCGCCGCTCAAGTTATAGGTCTTCCCGCGTGCGATGGCCGCGCCCGCGAGACGCTCGAGGCCGTCTACCACGTCTTCCGACCAGACCGGGCGCTTGAGCGCCGCGCCCGAGCCGATGAATGGCACGATCGGGAAGCGCTTCAAGTAGTCCAAGAACATCATCAATTCCTGCCCTCCGCCTTGCTCGTAGACCAGCGTGGGTCGGACGATGGTGTACGGGAGACCGGAGCTTGCAACGATCTGCTCGGCCTGCAACTTGGACTCGGCGTAGCGAGTCCGACGCGGGTAGGTCACGGAGGCCGACGACACGTAAACGAAATGCTCGACTCCGCTGCGCTGGGCCTCGGCGACGACATTCGCGGTGCCCGCGCGATTTACCCGCTGGAACACGCTCGGGTCATGAGAAATGATTACTGCAGCCAGGTGGTAAACGAGCTCGACCCCGGCGCAAATGTCCGACAAGGTGCCGGGATCGCTGACGTCACCCTCGCGCACCTCGCAACCCAAGCGCTCGACGCGCGAGCGCAATGGATCGAATGGCATCACCAGCGCTCGCACGTTCCATCCAGCCTTGCGCAAGCGCGCACTCAACCGCGCGCCCATGACGCCGGCCGCTCCAGTGATCAGCGCGGTGCGCATGTCATTGGCTCTCCGGGGCAGGCGGGATGGGAAATTCGAGCGGCTTCCAGTCGCCGACCGACAGCTCGCGTGACGCAAACTCCCAGATGACAACGCGCTTGTTGGCCAAGCGATCTTGCCCCGCCTGCAGCTCGCGGGAGAGCGCCTGACGGGTCGCGAACGCGCCGGAGTCGTTCTGTGCGATCACGTCGACCGGCCGATGAAGCGAAAGCGCCAAGTGCGGCGCCAGGCCTGAAGCGCTTCCCCACCCCATCCCCTCGAGCGAAAAGATATTCGTGAAGCTATCACCGAGCAGCAGCACGTCGGCGGCGGGATCGGGCTCCCAAGGCTCGCCGCTCTCGTCCTGCACTTGCTGCACCAGCACGGACTGCGGTTGAAATAGCTGCTGCTCTTCGGGCAGCTTGAGCATGTCCACCAAATCACCCACGCGTGAAGCTGGCTGTTCGACGGCGTGCAGCGCGGGCGCATCGCTGCGCGGGGGCAGGACCCCGAGCTCACTCACCACCTTGGCCAAGTCTCGAGCGATGAGCGCCATGAAGGCCGGAGCATAGTGCGTATCTTGGACGAGATAGAGCGGCGTTTCGCGGGAGCGCGGTACGCTACGACGCGCGTCGTACACGGCGACGCCCGCCCTCCGCAGCTCATCGAGGAAGCGCTCGTAGTCGACGTTGTGGGCGGGCGCGATTGCGGCGCTCGATCGGCCGTGCAGCGGGCCGGGCTCGAGCGCTGCCTTGTCGGGCATCGGCAATAGGACGAGGCGAGCGCCCCGCCGTTCGAGCGCACGCTTAAACGCCACGATCGCTTGTAGCGGGTTGGCGTGAATCGGGTCGCCGCCTGCATCGAGCGCGTCCTTTTCGCGACCGTTCTGGATCGTGCGATCGAGGAAACCCGGGCCGCCGACGTGCAGCACACCCGGCGTAAAATAGAGCCAACCATCGTGGCCGACCACGGCCAGCTTGTTACCGACGCGGCCGAGTCGGGTCAGCCAGAGCTGAGCACGGGGTTGAACCCAGGCCTTCGCGTACGAAGCATCCTCGATGCCCTTCTCGACCTGCCGCAGATTCTCCGCGGTCGGCGCGCGCTTGAACAAATCGGCGAGTGATGAGTCTTCACCCTCGCGCTTCTCCAGGTAGGCTTGGGCGAGCGGGACGCCGTAAATGGCAGCCAAGAATAGCAGCGTGAGCAGCCATGCCACGGGTCGGGTCACGTCCGTGGCGATGATGCCGCGCCGCAACTGTTCATCATGACCTGGGTCGGTCGGGCCACCGCGCTCAGTGGAAGCCGGGGCTGCTGACAATGTACTTTGCATCGAGATGCCGTCTCAGAATTGAAAGTACAGGAAAGGGTTGATGGTCTGTGTCCACATCATCAGCGTCGCCAGCACCATTGCGCTCGTGGCGAACGCAACGCGTGGCCAAGACAAGCGCGCCGTGAGCTGCCAGCTATTGGGCATGGCGAACACGACGACGGCACACAGCGCGAACAAGCTCAAGTAGTAAGGCTGGTAGAGGGCGCCAGAGACCACGTTCGAGGCTTCGGACACGGTGCTCACCCCAAACAGCGACCCTAGATAGTCGAGCGCTTGCCCGAGCGTCTTGGCGCGGAAGAAGACCCACGACAGACACACGATTAGGAAGGTGAACGCGACGCTCACACCGGGCGGCAGCTGCCTGAGCGGGTGCGCTTTGCCGAGCGCGCGTTCGGCCCCGAGCATGCCGCCGTGAATGCCACCCCAAATCACGAAATTCCAGCTCGCCCCGTGCCACAGACCGCCGAACAGCATCACGGTCATCAGGTTGACGTACGTGCGCACGGGCCCCTTACGATTGCCGCCCAGCGGGATGTACAGATAGTCACGCAACCAAGTGGAAAGGCTGATGTGCCAACGTCGCCAGAACTCGGTGATGCTACGTGACTTGTAGGGTGAGTCGAAGTTCTGGATCAACACGAAGCCGAGCATCAGCGCCAGCCCGACCGCCATGTCCGAGTAGCCTGCGAAGTCGAAGTAGATCTGAAACGCGTAGCCAACCAGACCGAGCCAAGCGTCGTAGAAGTGCTTCGCACCTGCCGCGAAGGCGGTGTCCGCGAGGTGCCCCATGGGGTTCGCCAGTAGGATCTTCTTGCCCATGCCGAGCGAAAAGAAGGCGATGCCGCGCGCGAATTTTTCGAGCGTGTGCTGCCGCACGCGCATCTGCTCTTCGAGCGCGGCGTAGCGGATGATGGGACCGGCGACCAAATCCGGAAAGAACGCCTCGAAGCACATGTAGTCGGTGAAGCGCCGCATCGGACGCGCTTCGCCGCGATACACGTCGATCGCGTAACTCATCGCCTTGAACGTGTAGAACGAAATGCCAACTGGCAGCACCACGTGCAACACGGGGACGATCTGCTTCGAGCTGCCGAGAAGCGCGCCGAGCGCGTTGATGTTCTCGGCAACGAAGCCCGTGTACTTGAACACTGCCAGCAGGCCCAAGTTGGTGACGATGGACGTTGCCAGCGTCAGCTTCATTCCGCGAGTACGCACCACCTCCGGACCAATTACCGGCGGCAGGCCGTCGACGTCCGGCAAGCGCGACATGCGCAGCAGCAAGAGGCCGCACACGTAGTCGACGCTCGAGCCGAAGAACATGATCACGGCCCAGATCGGGTTCGCCCAGCCGTAGAACACGTAGCTGGAGACCGCGATCAGGGCCGTACGAGCCCGAAACGGCAGGAGGTAGTAAGCCGCTAGAACGAGCGGCAAGAAATAGAACAGGAAGATCTGACTAGAGAAGACCATTTGCGAACGCTAGGGAGCCCAGGGGAACCAGCCCTTGTCTTTCATCGTTTTCAGCGCGCGCTGCGCCCAGGTCCGCTGGCCATCGAAATTGAAATGGTGGTCGTCCTGCATGGCCAAGCCGGCTGCTGAAACGAGCGAGAAGTTGGAGACGACGCTGGGGACCTTTTGGATCTGTGGATAAATTGCATTGTACACCGCGCCGCCCACCACGAACTCGCCCTTGGCTTCCACCTCGTAGTCGTTCATCAGCGCGGGCAAGTTCGGCACCTCCAGATCCTTGCGGATGGCGCTGACCAGGGTGTTGATACAGTTCGGGAACCCCTCGACATCCGCAGCCGTTCCGTGCCGCTCGGTGATGCCCAGGTAAATGAAGATGGCGCCAAACGTGACTCGCCCTTTGATCGCCTTGGGGCCCGCCATCAGGAGGTCGTAGTAGGCACCACCCGGGACGAAGGACGAGCAGTACGCGGAGGGCGCCCCAAAGCCGAGCGAGATGAAGTAGTTGCTGGGAGCGAGCGCGATGGCCTCTTTGAGCAGCGCCGTGCCGGGCCCGGCACCGGGCGGCACCGGGTCCTTGGGCGGCTTGTCGGCCGTGGGCTCCTTGGCAAGCGTGGGCATCGAGCCAGGGCGGTACATGAAGGCGTGAGGGTCGGTCGTGTAGTGATAGGCGCGCGAACCGGACGGTGAGCTGGCCTCGCCGTACATATTCGAGTGACCAATGTGAATGAAGGCGATGGCTTTCTCTTTGGGTACGTTGACGCCACCCAAGGTGATGGTGACGCCGGAGCTCGTCGCCCCGCCTCCCGCGGTGGCCACGACGGGAGCACCCGCGCTGCCCCCGGTCGTGACCGGTGCGCCGCCCTGAGCGCTGCTGCCACCAGTGCCCGCGAAACCCAGCGTCCCGGCAGTGCCGGCAACGCTGTTCAATGCCCCGCCACTCGCGGGCACATTGCCAGTGCCCGCGGTCGTCGTCATTGAAGCGCCAGCCGAGGGCCCGAAGTCCCCGCTGGTGTCGATCGCTTGCGTGTCATGCGGGTGCTCGACAACGCCGCAGGCGAGCGCGCTGGTCACGACGACCAAGCCCGCTTTCAAGCTTCGAAGCTTTGCACGATTGATTTCGAGAAGTGATTTCATTGTCCACTCTCCTCCAATTTGGTCAAAAGCTGCGTCGCTTCCGGGTCGAACGGTCGAACGTCGAGCGCTCGCCGCAAGAATCGGACACCTTGGCTAGCCTCACCGCGACGTAGAGCGATGAGCGCCATCAGATTCAGGCTTCGGACATCATCGTGGTCCTGCGCTAAGTCTTGCTTCGCCAGCTGCTGAGCGGCGTCCAGCTCGCCTGCGGCGAAGTAAAGGCGCGCGGAAAGCGCGCGAGCTTCAGGGGTGGCTAGGCCAGCCAGCGCACGTCGCGCGCCGTCGAACTGTCCGAGTGCACCGTGCAGCGTCGCCAGGCTGAGACGCGCCGCCGCGTGCACTTTCGGCCAGTCACCGTAGTGCTGCTGCAGCTCCGCCAAGATCCGATCGGTATCACCGGGCTCGGTCAGTGGCTGTTCCGAGATTTCGCGCGTGAGCTCGCGACGACCGAACAACACCTCGGAACCGTCCGTGTAGAGCAGCTTCCACTCGGCGCTTTCGTACAAGTGCGCGATTAAGCGCTGGTAGCGTTCGGGAAAGAGCACGGGCAAGACCACGTACGAAAACTCGTGTCGTGTCTGAAACGCCTCGAAGCGCTCGGGCTCGTCCAAGAGCCGCAAGTAGTTTTCATACTCGTCCGCGGAGCGCAGCACGAGCCGCGTGTCGATATACGGGCGAAAACGCGGATAGAGCTGCCAAATCAAATAGCCGCCGTGGTGATCGGCGCAGAACACCTTGCCGCCCGCGGGCAGCGCAGCCAAGCGCTTCGTGCTCAAGGTGGGCACGCGGAACGGACTCGACTCCGAGAGCCGTGACTCGCGAGCCGCTGCCACCGACGATGTGCAAAGCAGCGCGCCGAAGAGCAGCGCGTTCAGCGCGACAGCGACGCGCAGCCCCGTATATCGAAAGCGCGAAGCCGTCACGCGCCACAGCGCCGGCCCGACGTTGATGGCCAGAATCGGCGCGGCCAGCCAGTAAAAGAGCAGCACGTTGCGATTGCTCAGCGCAGCTAGCCCGGCGAACCCGAGCAAGAGAAGCGCGTGGCTGAGCTTGAAACGGCGGCCCGCTATGACGACGGACGCTGCCAGGAGCGCGAGACTCCACTTGAAGTGCCACAGCTCCCCGCCCGACACGCCCTCGAGGACGAAGGGCGACAGATTCTCCGCGACGTTGCGCGCAAACACGTCGTGCTCACCAGGCAGTAGACGCCCGAGCAACAGAGCCGGCAGGGTTGCTCCGCGCACACCAAACGGCGTGACTAGAGTCGCGAGCCCGCACACGACGAAAGTCCCGAGTAGCCAACGAACCTGCGAAAAAGGTGCCGTGCCAGCAGCCGCTTCCCGAGCAAACGGCCAAGCGCGCGACTTTCCGGCCACCGCCCAGGCGGTGGCGGCCGCGGCGTAGGCGCCGACCAGTGCTGGCCCGAGCGCCGAAAGCCCCTGAAAATTGGCCCAAAGAACTTGCAGCAATGGCAGTGGCCAGAGGTGGCGAACGCGGCCATCCCGGGCAAAGCGCTCGAGCAGCAAGAAGTAGCAGGAGAGCAACACCAGCGTTCCAATCACCGGCCGCACCAAGAGCAACGCTCGAGCTGCGAGCAACCCGCCGACCAGCGAAGTCAACAGCACTCCCCTCGCCCACGACCCGCGCCGTCGTTCCACGGCGAGGTAGAGAAGCAACGCGCCGAGGCCAAGCAACGCGCACTTCGTCCAAACCAAGCCGGCGAGACCGAACGCGCGATGCACGCCGAACACCGCCAACTGAAACAACCAGTGCACGTCGGTCCAAGGGCGACCGGCCGCGCTGACCGAGAACGGGTCCGCGGATAGCAGCGCACCCCGCGCGACCATTTCACGCCCCGCGGCCAGGTGCCACCAGATGTCCCCGTCCGCAGATGGCGACACGCCCGTGCTCGCCGCGCCGCACACGAGCGCAACGCCCAGAGCGGGCGAGCGAAGGCGGAGCAGTGCTGTCGGGAGTTTCATGCGAGCGACTCAAAATGGCGAAACCGTGAAACCGAGACCGACGGTCCAAGGCTGCAGCCGGGAACCTGTATTGGCGGCGCCATCCACGACGCCGCGCTCGTCCCAACCGAACGGCAATGAAACTCCGCCCAGGATGGCGAGCCAGTCAGTGGACCACTCGAGTTCGAACGTTCCGGCGACTGACCACAGCAGGACTTGCTGGTCGAGACCTCGGTCTCGATCGACGCCGAAAAAGTGCTGCAACGACAGGCCGAGCGAAGGCACCCAAGGCCCCATGAAATAGCCGCTGTAGCCGTACACCGCGCCGGACGGCGCGCGGTAGTTGCCGAGCGAGTTCTCCCCGCCGCGGTACGCAAACGAGGTGCCGACCACGATCAGACCCCAGATCTCGTCGAACGTGTGATCGAGCGTCGCGCTGCCGGTAAATTTACCGAGGCCAAGCTGCTTCTCCTGCGTCAGCAGGTCCATCTTGTATGTCGCGTCGTGAACGCCGGTCGGAAAACCAACCAACAGCGTAAGGCTCGTGTCGTTGATTTCGCCGAAGCGGCGCGTGATGAACGCAGCCACATCCCCCAAACCGCCGTTGGAGACGTCCGCCGGCAAACCGCGATAGTCGCGGTAGTACTTGTAGAGCAGCGGAACCGCGAACCCCACGTTCCACTTCTCGCCGAGGTCGCGCGAAATTTGCGTGAAAAGCGTGAGGTTATAGCCGTCGGTCAGATGCAAGTACGTACCGACAGTTTGCAGCTGGAAGGCGCCGCCAGTCACGCTGCGTCCGATCCACTTGATGCCGCCGCCGGCGCCCGTCGAGCTGCCTGCGCCGCAGCCACCAATGGTTTCCCAGCTGGCCAGCAGACCCTCCAAACGAGACACTCGGAGCGAGAGCGGCGAATCTCCCATTGACCAGGCGCCGCTGGTCGAGCGCAGCCGCGCCTGGAGCCGAGCTAAGCGAGCCTCGTGCTGGCGCGCGACGCGTCGAGCTGCGAAGAACGGGACGCTGCCACAACAAAGCAAAATGCAAGCCACGAGCCACGAGCCTCGGGCACGCCAACGTCTGAGATGCAAGTGATGCCCTCCAGGAAGGGGGTTAGGCGAGGTCTACCTGAAGACACCAATAGCGAATGCTCTTGTGGTCAGTCGCGGCGTATTCGTCGACGAGTGGCCCCTTCCAAATGGACTTCAGATCGGCTGCCAACTTGAGCTTGTGAAGGTCGCCTTGGTTGAAGCTCCGCAGCTTGCCGCCGACCTGCGCCTTCATCTTGTCTTTGATTTTGGAGCGCGGAACCAGCGGCTTGTAGTGCGCAACGAGCAGGAACTGCTTGTCCATCGGACCGCCTTGGACCTGATAACGCATCACGTACGCGTAGTCGTACAGATCGTCCGGCGGCATCTTCGAGGGAATTTCGACCAGCTTTGCGGTCACCTCGATGGTCGCGGCATCAGCGCGCGCTAGGGCTGGGAGGCTCGCGAGCGCGCACAGCGACACAGCCAAAAAGGCTCTGCGTTCAAAAACTCGACTGCTCGAATGAATCATCGCTTGATTGGGTCCTTTTGAAGGAATCCGGGGCTCTGTAAAGAGTAGTGACCAGAGCCAGTCCAATCAGGCAGAAATAACGACAGCGGATTACTGGAAGAGAAACACCATCAATGTGGCGGAAAGGTCGAGCGAGCGCCGAACGGCCCGCGCCTCACAAGGTCCGGAAGAAGTCGTACATCGACTTGATCGCGAAGCACGGTACCCCGTGTTGGGTCCCGCTATAGCTCGGGTCGTTGTGTGCGCACCAGATCGTCGGCACGCTGCAGCCGTCGTAGATGTTGCATCCTGGATCGACCATGGGATGCCCAGAATCGGTGCTGCTGCACGACATGACCGCGGTGTACGGCTTCGTCGTATCCATACAAGAATTGGCAGTTTTGAACTTGGCCACCGTGTTTTTCGCCGAGTTCGCGTCGCGCTGATTGTCCTTGATGCCATCGATGTACATGACGGGCGTGGGAAGCGCGACGTTGTAGGGATCGGCGGCGACCGGGGATACACCTTTGAGATTCAAATGCTGAGCGTCTGCCTTGTGGGACAGAATGTTGACCAGCATCTGAGCGCCAGAGCTGTGCGCGATCGCGAACACGCGGTTCTGATCGATGCAATATTTGCTCATCAGCTCGTCGTACTGCGCGAGGATGCGCGCAGAGTCACCGCTGTAATTGCTCCAGCATTGACCGCTGTCCGGCGTGTTCGGAAAGGCGCGCACGTAATCGGTGGCAAAACCCGTGTTGTTCGTGAGATTCACGAACTCGGTATTTGGGTTGCCGCAGGCGTGCAGCGCAATCAGGAGAGGAAACGGCTTCGTTCCGTCGTAACTCTCGGGAAACATGTAGATCGACGTGTTGGCGACCTGAACCTGGCCGCCGGAAGGCCGGGGAGTCTTCGCGCTGCAGCCTGCGCTCGGCTTCGCGGTGCCGGAACTGCCGCCGGCCGAACCGCCTGCGCCCGGAAGCCCACCTGCGCCGCCGCGCCCGGTGTTGCCTGCACTGCCGCCAGTTCCGGCTCCGGCTGCACTCGCTCCGGCGCTCGCGCCGCCAGTATTCGCCCCTGCAGCGCTCGCACCAGCCTGCGCGGGCGCCCCTGCGCTGGAGCTCGAACCCCCATTCGAGACCGTGGGCGAGCCCGCGCTCCCTGGGCGACCAGCGCTACTAGCGCCCGCGACTCCCGGGTTCGCGCCGCCCGAGTTCGCGGGACCTCCCGGCGAATCTGAAGAGCAGCCCAGCGCGTGAAGGCCGAGCGCGCTCAGTGCCAGGATCAGGGAGTGATGACGGCGCGCGACGCGGAACGACCAGAGAGTCTCGAAAAAGTTTCGCATGGATTCTCAGAAAGCTCCGCTGGCGCGCTCGAGCGCGGTTCAGGCTTTGATTGCGGCAATTTCTTTGCCGCTGCTCGAGCCGAAGTTCGGGCTCGCGTTGCCAGTAGCCGCCGTGATGATGGTGTTGAACAGCTGCGCGTTGTTGGCACCAGCGGCATCCACGTATTGGCCTTGCTTGAGCGCACCGCCACCGTTGCCCCACAAGATGAACGGAACGTTCCTCATCTGGTGGTTGCCTTCTGCCACGTGGTTCGTCCAGACCACTACGGCGTTGTTCTGCAGGCCCCGGTCGGCGAAGTGCTTGAGCGACTTAGCCAGGGTGGCCATGCGGATCGCGTCGATCTCCGCGTGAGCGGCTTCGGCCGTCGCGTTCGAACCCACCGCGCCGTCGGACTGCGTGCGATGGCTGATATAGTGGAAGTTCCAGTTGCCGAGCGTCTGATTGGCCGGCGTTTGGTAGACCGTGTGGTCAGTACCGTCGCCCCATTGCAGGGTGCCAGTGCGGTTGTAGTCGCAAGCGAACGCCAGCGCGACGAGCCCCATGTGCAGCTCGACCACGTTTTCGATGCCGCCGTTCGCGACGTTGGTCGAGTTGTACTTCCAGGTCGACAATGCCTGGTAAACCGAGGTGTTGATGCCGTCCAACGTACAGCCGGCGGTCGCCATTTGCGTACCCATCGTGGTCATCGTGTTTTCGGTGTCGCGAATGGCGTCGAAGTGCTGTTGCAAGCGCTGCTTGTCGGCGGCACTCAACTTCGGGTTTTGCATCAGCGAGTTGAGTTCGGCGCGGACCGTGTCGTTCACGCTCTTGCGCTTCTTGATCAGCTCTTCAGCCTGCGGATTGGAAGGAACGGTCCCGCCGCCGCCACCGGCTCCGGTTCCGCCACCAGTGCCGCCGCCGCTGCCAGCCGGCGACGCGAGGCCCGTCAACTTTTGATAGAGCTTGTACGGATTGTCCACCGAGGCGCGCACCCGCGCGGAGTCGTCGAACGAAAGCCGATCGGCGATGAAGCCGTTCTTCACGTTGCCGGCGTACAGCGTCATCGGGTCCGTGCCGGCGGGGTTGATCGCCTTGGAGATCACGAAATCGACCGAGGGACCGGTAGCAGTGGCTTGGTTGGCGTTGCCCGTGGGCGTCTTGCCGGTGAGTGCCTGCGAGAGGCCCTGGGCGTGACCGCAACCGCTCGGTCCAGTAAGTGGGAACTGCACGCCTTTGACGATCAGCAAGTTCTTCGCTTGATCGGCCAGCGCGTCGACGGCTTTGCCTGAGGCGAGCAGGCCACTCAGAGCACCAGTGCTCGCGGGCCAGAACCTCTTCGGCTCCACGCCGCAGGCGGCACACAAGAAGAAGGTGAAGATGGGCTGCGCATTGGCGGCCCACGCCGAGCGCTCCGGCAACCCTTCCAAAAACGGAAGACCGATCGCGATCGTGCCCGCACCGTACAAGAAAGCGCGACGATTGATGGCCTTACGGCGCTTGACGAGCTCGATCACTGGGCACCTCCGACGTGCGTGCGGAACGTTGGGCTTTGCACCAAGGCGAGCATCACGTCCTTGAGCGAGCCTCCGGTGGCCTGGCTCACTGCGCCCATGGCCTCGATGGTCGGCCGCTCCGAATCGACTATGTCACGCTCGAGCGCAAAGCTCGCGAGCTTCTTCGACCAGCATTGGTGGGCCTGGGGACCATTGGCAATCAGCTGCATCAAGTCGCTCGACTCCTTGAAAGTGTGCGTTCCGTCGGAGAAGGGGTAGCTACCGGTAGTGTCGACCGGCTTGCCGTTGTCCATAGTGCGATAGCGGCCAATGCCGTCGTAGTCCTCGAAGGCAAAACCGATGGGATTGATGAAGACGGTGTGGCAGGGCGCGCCGCAACCGTTCGTCAGCCCCTCGTAGCGTTGACGATTGGTTTCGTTTGCTTGCTGCGGCGGTACCGGCGGAAGCGTGACGCCCGATGGCGGTCCGAGTTCGAGACACAGCGTATCCAAGTTGACGCGTACCCCGCGATGGATCGAGTCCGGCGCGTTGTTGATCGCCCATTGGGTGAGGAACGGGGCTTGCGAGTACCAACCGACGCGATCGCTCAGCGTCACCTGCTGTACCCCCGTGCCGCTCGCGGGCACCCCGTACAGCTGAGCCATGAGCGGCCCGGCGAAGCCGACGTTGGTGGTCAGAATGTCCTTTACGCCCAGATTCTTGCTGTAGATGTAGTCGAAGAAGGAGTTGGCAGCGGCCGTGAACTCAGCCTTCAAACCATCGCTGTAGCCGTCGACGTTGGCTTTGGTGATGGTGTCGAGTAGCGGAATTTTGTACAGCTGGCTGTGCATCTCGCGTACGGCGCTGATCGCAGCGGGGGTGTCGAGCATGGTCTTCGCTTGCGCGACGGCGCCGTCAGCCGAATCGAACGAACCTTTGCTCGCCGCATCGAGCATCGCGTCGGAAGGGGTGGTGTTGTAGAGCCAGAGCGAGAGCTTGGACGCCATCTCGTAGCCGTTGAGAGGCGCGCCGTTGTCGGCCATCTCGATGCGGTACAGGAAATGGGGCGACTGCAGCATCGTCGTCATCACGAGCGCGGCACCCTTGGTGAAAGCGCTCTGCGTGCCAGAGTAGGTGCTGCCCTGCGAGTGAAGTGCGGTGTACGTGGTTACCTCGGCGGCCGTAAGGTCGCGGCGGAAGGCACGCCGGCCGAAGGTCTTGACGAAGGTCGCGGCGTCAGTGGTGCTGACCACGGCCTTGAGCGCTTGGTCCGTGGCCGTGACCTTGGCGACCACGGCTTCCGCAGCGGACTGGAAATCACTCCAGGTGTCATTATTCACCAACACCACCCGTTCGTTGTTGTCGAAGTCGGTGGTGTTTGCGACGGCGTGCAGGAACAAGTCGGACTGGCCGGTGGGTGCGGACAGCTTGAGCAGGTCATGTACGCTGTTCTCCCACTGGCTGTTCGTGAGCCGTAGGAAGCGGCTGTAGATCGGTTCACCGCTCATCGCGATCGGGCCGGTCTTGCCACCAGTTGGTTGGCCTTGACCCCCTTGTCCGACCGCCGTTCCCGAGCCACTGCCACCTACACCACTGATCGGTGTATTCCCGGAGGCGCCGCCGCCCGCGTTGTCCCGATTGCCTGCTGCTCCCGACACGCCGCACGCGCTGGTCGCGAGGAGGAGTGGAGTGAGAGCGAGCGCAAAGTATTTTGCCATGCCGAGCGGATGCGTTTTGTTCACGAGCACTCCCAGGCAACGTGCCTTTGGCGGATTTGCCACTGAGTCGACCTGCAGTAGCAACAGACGTCCATTTCCGTTCACAAAAATGCGAGTGAGTGATCCTTAGGGGTGATACGACCGTGAGCCTATAAAATGATGCGCTGCCTCGACGCCAATGTGTCTATCGCTGAGACGCGCACACCCGCTACGCCACCCTGCGGTGCCGCTAGAGCCGGAACATTGCCGCGCCACTCTCGAACGACGAGCGGCGATACGATGTATAGCGAATATGTAGCACGCACAGCGACCGGTGCATCCCCTATCCCCGAAGAGTGAGACTTCTTCGCTCGTCTCGATCCAATTCCAGACGACGACAGCGGATGAATTCGAGAAGATGAAAACTGACGAGTTCAACCGCGTAGGGGGGACCGAACTGACCCTCTGTTTGCGCGAACACGCAGACGTAGGCTTCAACCCCCTGGCCGACGCAACGTCGAATCCACGCGAACGGCAGCTCTCAGTCCTGCACGAGAATCCCATGCGCTTCACCCCAAGCTATTACACGGCTGCGGCCAAGGTTCCTTCAACGACGAGAGGGCTGCTTTGCTACTCCGGCTTCATCGGCTTCATGGGCTTCATCGGCGCTGCCGGTTGCGGTCAGTCCGATCCCGGTACTGTCAACGCTGCTGGAGCAACGGCGCAAGCAGGCGCGCGCTCGCAAGCAGGCGGAGCTGGAAGTCAAGCTTCTGCGGGTGCCAGTAATCTGGGAGGCAGTCCGAGCAGTGCAGGAGCATCCACTGTCATCGCAGGCTCGAATAGTGGTGGCGGCAGTTCCGGAGTCGCAGGTGGCATATCCGCGGGCGGCGCGTCCGCGGGTGCCTCCAGCGCGGGCAATGCGGGCAGTGCAGGCATGATCGCAGGCAATGCAGGCAATGCAGGCAGCGCTGCTGGTGGCAGCGCGGGCAGTGGCAGTGGCAACACGACGATTGTGCCCGATCCTTCTTGGACCTGCGGCATGCCCGACGGTATCCCCGCACCGACTGCGGGTACGCTCGTGTTCAGCGTCTCGCTCAACGTGAGCGCGACTCACAACGTCGGCAACACCCAGTACGGCAAACGCCGCCAACTGGACGTGTCAGGCGGAACCATCACGGGCGAGAAACTCAAAGGCACCGTCCTGAGCGGCGGCCTTGATTACGAACTGACGCTTTCGAACGGCGCGATGGAGCTCGAGGAAGTACTGGTTTACAAGACCAGCGACAACACCAGCATCTTCCTGCGAAACTGCGGCGTCGCAGCCGCTGGCGATCAGGTCGTTCGCATCGTCCCGGACATCGAAGCACCCACCTCTGGCTCGTATGCGTGGCTCAACACCACGAAGCTGGTCGGCACGCGCGTCGTTTCTGGCGACAAGATCACGCTCGACATCTATGACGTCTCCAAGGCCGCCACCAGCAGCGCCAAGGTCCAACTCAAGGATCCAGCGGGCGTTCCCAACACTTCTTGGGACTGCGTAGGTGGCAGCGGCAGCAAGGGCTCTTCGGTCTTCACCGAGAACGTCTCGCTCGGATCGTCGTTCAGCGTCAGCAATGCCAAGCGTGGCAGTCGCAACATCATCCCGATCAGCGGCGGAACCACCACCGGCAAGGTGGCAGGAAAGATACTGGATGGCGGCGCGGACTATCAGCTAGCCGCCTCATCCGGAACCACTTTGGACGCGAGGTACACGCTGGCACCGAGTGATGGCGCCTTCATCATCGTGCGCAACTGTGGACCCATCAATAGTTTGGTGCCGGCATTCGAAGCGGCTGCTGACGGACCTTACAAGTTCCTCAACGAGGGCAAATTCCTCAGCTCGGCCCCGGGTTCTGGCGCGGGCGGCGTCAGCATTACCTTCTACGAACGCAAGTAGAGCACCTGAATCACAGCGACTTCCAGCGCATGCCTCGGGTCCTCGATCGCGGCGGGTCGAGCTTGCGCAGCTGATTTGCGCAAGTCTCGCAGCGCGGGCGAGAGCGCGCGCTTCAATGCAATATCGCGGTTCCCGACTTCGAGGCGTAGCGAATATAGTCGACGGGGGCCGCGTAGTCGGCCTTCTCGCCGTCGTCGATCCATAGACCTTCCCAATCCCCAACCGCGGGCATGCTCGGACCATCGCCCAGGCAGTCTCCGCCGAGTGCGTCGTCCTCTGAGGATGTGAAGATCGCGTTTGGACCGTTGTACAGGCTTCCGCCGGAGTCCAGATAGATTGCAGACTCACGCGCCTTGAAGATCACGCCAGGCGGCGTCAACACTTCGGAACTGATGCGGTGGCCGCTGAAAAGGAACCCTAGCTCGCTCACGCCGAGCACGACTAGCTGATCGAGATCGGTGTCGAGCTCGATGCACTGCTTGCCATTCTTGACGTCCGGATTTGCGGGATCGTGAAAGACGTTGCTGGCATCGAGAAAGACGGGTTTGCCTAGACGCAATGGGTAGCCATGGTTGTCGAAGAAAGCGTTTTCGGTCAGCTGAGTCATACCGACCGGAAAGCGCCCGTCGACCACCAGGCCGTAGGTATCGTGGTGTGCGAAGATCGACTTGGTGACTCGCGCCGACTCTGCCTGAATGTAAACGCCGTTGCTCCCGTACAGCACCTGGACGCTTTCGAGGACACAACCAGCGCCTTGAAGGTTCATGGCGCCGCACGAACCTCGACACCCCCAATCATTCGCCGTCCCAGTGCTTGCACCGTCGGCGTTGGTGTCTCCGCCATGCGCATCATCCTTGAGCGAGGTGAAGACGATCGGTTGCGAATCGCTGCCCACCGCGGACAGTGTGCCACCTGGCAGGACGTTGAGAGAAAAGCCGCTCCCGAACTTGATGATTGCCCCCGGATCGATGGTCAAGGAACTACTGACGTCGATATTGCAATTGGCCGCATGCACGCCCGCTGCCCAACGTGTCGGCGTAGTGATCGCACACTCGCCGATGGTCGTAGCTCCGCCAAGGTCCGTCCCCCCAGCACCGCTACTGGTGCCACCGCCGCTGCTGCCACCAGAACCGGCGCTGGCGCCACTCGGCCCCACTCCGCTGGTCGCTGCGTCACCGCCATTCGAACCCGGCGACGATGAACCGGGCTGGCTACAGCCGAAAGACAGCCACGCCGAGGCAACCAGCGCGAGCTGGACGCGCTGAACAATCGAGTTTCTCATGCGCCGACCAGGGCCGTTGGCTTCGTTGGCTATTGCGCGACGCAGTTGGTCTTCATCACTTCCCAGATTGCGTCGCCCGTAGCTACGCTACCTGGGGTCGTGGGGTGAATCCCGTCCGATGTGTATTCGCTGTGACCATTCCAGAGGGTGCGCAGATCCATCCAATAGCATTTGGGCGCGGTGAGGCCGTCGCACAACGCTTTCATCTTCGGTCGGAGTGCGTCAAGACAGGTCTTGAGCGTTCCGCTCGAGAACGAACCCAAAGGATCGGGATAGAAGAAGTAGACGACCTTCTCCACGCCATCCTTGGCCATGTTCGGGAACAGCGCTTGGGCCGCGGCGAGGGCTGCGTCGCCGTTGTTTGCCTGCAGGCAGTCGTTGCCGCCGCCATCCATGAGCACGTACTTGATCATCCCGCCCTGCGCGGCCTTCTTGTACTGATTTGGAATGGCATTGGCGTCACTGCCCGAAAGCAACGTGCCGCTGACGGAGTTGTCCACGTACTTCTCATTTTGTCCGAGCGAGCCGTTGGCTTTGGCCTGCTTTTCGATCTCTTGCGTGATGCCGTGCGTCGCAGCGATGAACGATTCCCCGATCACCGCAACCTGGTTGCCCTTGGTCTGCCCCTTCGTGCAGGTGCCGCTGCCGGTGCTGCCGCCGCTGCCGGTGCTGCCGCCGCTGGTGTGGCTACCGCCGCTGCCCGCCGTCGACGACATACCGCCGCTGCCGCCGCCCGCCTTGCCCGCTCCAGCACTGCCACCGGCTGAGCTGGCTGCGCCGGCCATGCCCAGCGTACCACCCGCGCCGGGAGCACCAGCCTGCGCCGGCGCTGCACCGCCGGCGCTGGTCGGACTACCGCTGCTGCCGGCGCTCGCGCCTGCACTCCCTGGATTGAACGCGCCTGCGCTCCCGGGTGCCCCGCCTGAACTTTTCGCGCCGGCGGTGCCTACCGCGCCCGCAGTCCCGTTCGGCGAATCATCGTTCGCTGAACTACAGGCAGAGATGCTCAGGACCAGGACACCGAGGACACAAAGATTGGCAGCGGTTCGCTCAGTTGTTGTTCGCATTTCTTTCTCCAGCAGCAGGGCGCACCTGCAAGCGTCGACGGATCGACGTCCAGCGCGTTTTGGGGCGCGAGTGTTCGATCTTCAGAGATGGCGCTCGTGCGCGACCGACTCAGCAGCAGCGCATTTGCGTTTGCCCTTCGAGCGGCTCGGGGGCACCACGGTATTACCTCCGCGCTATCCTCTCTGACAGAGGACAATTGCGCCCTCCCCTTCGCGGCGTGGGCGTTAGCGTCAACATACGATTGGTCAAATCGCGTACATGCTAGTCAGAGTGGATGTTTACTATCGCTCACGGGGGACAAATCGGACCCCACTAGTGAAGCCGGCTGGCCTGTTGCGACTCGAGCGTCAAGACCTGCAACCGGGCCCTCCGGACCGCCGGGAAAGCGTGTCCATTTTGCTCACGGTAGGCGGGGGACGGGCGGCGGAACGTCCCCGCCCTTCGCGTGCGACTGGCGAAATCTAGCAGACTGCCATCGTTGCACCGTGCCGGCGATGAGAGGCGGGTGACTGAGCGATGGATGCGGGATCGGAGAGAGCTAGCGTCTGTCCCTGCATTCAGGTCCTCCCATAAACGTGCCCGTGCCCGTTAGAGCGTGTGACGTCTCAAGACCGGCCACGCGATGTCGGCACTCCCGGCGTCATCTCGCCCTCCCTGTTTCGTGCAGAGCGTGATCTCGACCCCAGCGTCGCAACTCAAATAAGAGGAGCAGCCATTGGCATCTTCGGGCGATGCGCTTCCGGTGCAATGATTGATCGCGGCCCACTTTTTGAGCGTGGCTTCAGCACCCAAAAAAGTGATCGGCATGCCCGGCACCAATGACGATCGTCCACCTGCGTAAGCCACACGCGGATCGGCAGTGCCGCGGAACGAGATCTCGGTGATGGGACGGCTCGGGATGCAATCGTCCACGTTTTCCTGTAACAGATCGAACGCGGCGGGGGCGACCGCGGCGAAGGTGTCTGCGGCGTGGCACGCCAGATCGTAGACCATCCCGCCGCCGGTCAGCACTCCAACCGCGTAGATGCGCCGCGGGTCGATGCACGCGACGCTCTGCAGTTGAGCCACGAGAGCTCGGACGAAACCAAGGTCGTCGACGTCAGCAACGCAGCATGGCCCCAGATTCCATGCAGTTCCGAGCGGACCTTTCAGACCGTCTGGAAAGGCGATCACGACCCCTTCGGCGTCCGTCACGGCTGGGTAGGGCGAGTTCTGAAGCTCGTTCACGCCAGAGCTACCCAAGCCGTGAAAGTCCACGATCAGGGGCACCGGCTTCGTCCCTTCGTAAGTTCGCGGTACGTGCAGGACGAAACTGCGGTTGACCGAATCGACCTGGATGGTTCGCGTCGTGTCGCCCGCGACGAGTGCGGGAAAAGGGCAACTCCCCGCCATCTCATTGGCTGCCCCGCCGGAATTGGTCGCCCCCCCGGAACTGGCTGCCCCCCCGGAATTGGTTGCCCCGCCCGAGACGGCTGCTTTATCGGTAATCGCGAAGAGGTCCGCACGCGAACAGGCCAATGCTTGGAGCGCCAAGGCACTCAGCCAAATGGCGCGACGTGAGCGGATCACGGCCACACCCCGAAGGTCAGGGTCAGGAGCAGATTGGGCCGGCCCAAGGATGCAACCTTTTGATCCGCGAAGTGAATGTCAACGGCAGGTTCAGCGAGCTGGGCATGCCCGGATAGCATCACGGCGAATCGGGAAGAGAGCTCGAACGCCGCGCCCAGGCTGGCGTCGACCAGGAACGACCATTGGTCGACCGAGCGCCCCTCTCGCGGTAGCTCCGCCTGGCCGACGACGGCTGTCCGAAGTGCGCCTAGAGAAAGTGCGCCGAGAGGCTTCACCCGATGCCGCCAATTCACCCGGTAGCAGGCGCCCAATAACCCGTACTGCATGGCGACCTCCGCATTGCCTGCCGTGCTCGCGACGTTCGGTCGCGTTCCGAAGCCTGCAAACGTCGCTTGCAGGATCAGCTGGGACTCGATCGCCCAGTTCAAGCGCACCATGGGCAAGATGGCCGGTCCGACGCCGTCGAGGCTGGCCAGCGCCGCAGCCCCGAGCTCGAAGCCGAAACCAGATTGCGGATTTCGGGCGGTACTGGGCTCGACGATCGGCGGTTTGGGCGTGGTCGAGGCCTGACGCAGCGGCTCTGCTCCAGAGTGCGTCTCGAACAGACGAGCTCGAAGCACTTCACTGGCGCGAATCGCCAAGGCTTTGGAGGCGTTCTCGTTGTTCGTATCGAGGCTGACTCGAGCCAGTCGCTGAAAGTGTTGCGTGTCGTCGATGATCCAGACATCGACTGCGAGCGGCACGGCCCCACCAACCAAGTCGATTGCGGCCTCGACTTTTCCGTCTGCGGTCAGGGCGCGCTGCCAAGGCTCGGCACCCTCCGAATCGAGATCGGTCTCGGTGGGCCGATCTCGCACCGTCACCTCGAAGCCCACCGACAACAATTCGCCGCGTAGGCGTTCGAGCAGCTCAGTCGCGCTTGCGGAACGGCTCTGGGGGCGTAAGAGCGCGACGGTGTGCGCCATCGCGGAGGAACCCCAGAGAAGCAGAATCGAGCAAACGATAATTGGCCAAGGCACGAGGGACGCTCAAGGTTCGCCGCGCAAGGTGCGCGCGGCACCAGCATAGCTCCCCTTGGGAAAATGCCGAAGGTACTCCTCGGCGATCGGTCGAGCGAGGGCACGGCCCTTGAGCTCGTTCGTGAGCACCATTTTTCGGCCCAACGCCTCTGCAGCGTAGCCGCCGCTCGCGGCACGCTCGAGATATTCATCGTACCAGCTGATGGCGCGCGCCCGATCGCGCGACTCTTCCACGCGTCCGAGTAGGAATAGAGCGTCAACCGAGCGAGCAGAGCCAGGAAAGCGCTGACGCTGAGCCAGCAGGGCCGAGCGGGCCAAGTCAGTGCGGCGTCGATAGCGAGCAGCGTCAGCGACGGCGAACAGTTCCTCGCTGGTCGCGGTCTGCAGCGTGGTATCGATGCCTCGGCTCTCGACTTCTTCCAAGATGCGATCCCAGCGACCATGAGCCAAATGCTCGGCCCATGAGGGCTTGCGTTCGACCTTATTGGCGCTGCTCGAGATCGGCCCCGGGGAAGACGGACTTGTCTCAGCAGCGTCCGCGGCCGTGGCTTGACGAGGTGTGAGCGGTGATACCGCGCTGGCACCGTCAGAAGGGGTGGTCGGTGGCAGGCGGCTCGAACTCGCGGCCGGCCCATTCGCGTGGTCCTCGGTGATCAGGGTCTCCGACTTGGGCAGGTTCACGACCAAACGCTGTCCGGCACGCAGCTCGATATCGCCACTGGCAATCGGACCGCTCACGATGACGCTGCCATGTTGCAACCGGAGTTCGAAGTGTTCGCTCGGAGGGTCCCAGGACACAGTGAAGAAAGTTCCCTTCACTGCGACCGAGAACGGCCCTGCCTCGACCAACCATCTTCGCTCTTTGCTGCGCGCCACGTCGAAAGAGGCGGTTCCCTGGTCGATGACCACCCGCGTGCCCTCCTTGTCGAGGGAGCGCACGCGTCCACGGGCGCCCGGCATTAAATTGACCTTGGTTCCTTCGTTGAAAAAGAGGCGCACGCCGCCATCGCCGGAATCGTGCAAGTAGCCACCGGCAAGAACGCTCCCCCCTTCGACTCGATAAGCGAGCGCCGCGGGTTCCGGCGTGCGCGCACGCAAGAAGGACGTCAGTTGCAGGCCGATCATCGCGCAGGCTGCCACGAACAGCGCTACCAGTGAAAAACGCACGACTTTCGCGCGACGCCCTTGGTGCACCGTAGCGAAGATTAGGTTCAGGCCGCGATCCAGCTGTGCGGCGGAAGGGCGCTCGACCGTGTCTCGCGCCAGCTTGGTGAGCGCGTTCAGCGCCCGAAAGTCGGTCGGTTCGTCGTGTCGCGTCATCGTTGCCACCGCCGCGTATCGAAAACATCCGCTAGACCAGGGTCTGCCGCGATCCAACGAGAGAGGCGCGCCAGGGCATGCGCGAGGGACCGCTTGACCGTAGACACCGAAATGTCCATGACCTCCGCAATCTCCTCGATGGTCATCGATTCCAGCTCCTTCAGGCTGAACACGAGCCTGTCGCGCGCCGAGAGGCGATCGAGCAGCGTATAAAATCGACGCAAAAGGTCGCGAGATTCTACGTCCAGGCTGCGGTGGCCCAGCTCCAGCAGCGCCTCGGGTGTCAGGATCGAGAGCCAGCCGCGCAATTTGCGCCGGCGCAGCTCGGACTTCAGGGCAAAAACGGCGAAGGAATACACGAAGCTTCTCAGCTTCTCGGGCTCCCGCAGGGTCTTGGCTTTGCGAAGCAAGCTGAGAAAGACGTCTTGGGCGAGGTCCTCGGCGTCCGATCGCGAGCCGAGCGAGCGCTCGGCCATGGTGAGCACCATGGGTGCAAAGCGATGCCAAGTCACGCCCATGGCCCAAGCCTCGCCGGCAGCCAAGCCCTGAGCAAGCTCCACGTCCGTGACGTCGCGGCGGTTGGTGCTCACCACCAACGACAGAGAGACTTGGGAAGGGCGCTTCGACATGGACGCGGATGCTTCGCAGTGGAAGCCTGGCTGGAAAATTGGCTCATTTATTTGCGCGCTCCGCCCGGCCGCGGCACGCTCAAAACGGACCCCGACGGACAGCGCTCGCTCAAAACGGACCCCGACGGACCGCGCTCCGATTGGTAAGGATGGTTGCGGATCGTCCGGGGCGTCTCCCAACGTAGACTGAGAGACCATCGAGGCCTCGGCGCCCAGCGCTAGCGGCGACGATGTTGGCTCGGAAGCCGTCGGCTAGCGCGTCCGACGGGGAGCCGCCGGTGATTGCGCTCCCTGGTGCCGTAGCCGTCAGCGCCCAGCGTGTCTCGGCAGGTCGGTCGTCGAAACAACAGCCATCGAAAGCGCCTTCGGTCTGCCACCCTGTATATGACCTGCGGGTGATTGCCCTCGATCGGATTTGTTTCGGCATGCTGCGTTGCTGTTCTCCCCGACGACACGTCGAGCGTGCAAGTCGTTGTGCTACGAGCGCAGTCTGGCACGGAGACGTCGACGAAGCCGGCCGCAGAGAGCAGCGGCCAGGGGGCTCGAGCATCGGACGGCTGACCAGATCGTTCGACATGGATTCGATGCAGCGTCGAACTTTCGAGCAACACTCTTCGAAGCTCCGAGGCTCCGCGCGATCAACGGCTACCGATCGCGAGAAGTCGTAGTCGAAGCCGTGCTGCGAACTCGTCCGCGCTCGAACGAACCGAGCGTCGAAACCGCGGAATGACCGATGCTCAGCGCGCGACGAACTCGTTGACTTCAGTCGGACGGACGCATTCGAGACGGCAGCATCCCGATCTGCGACGCAGCACAGACGATTACAACCGCCTGCGCGTGGGCCATCCCTCGCAGGTCGCATTTTGTCAGACGGAAGTAGCGCGGCGTCGCTATTGCCACGAGTGAACGATCTGCGTCGTTCCCTATCATTGATAGCGACGACGCAATTTTCAACCTGCGCGAGAGCCCGTTGTCAAAACCGAAAATTGAACTACTCACACTCGTCGCAAGCCTGTGCATCGTTGGCTGCAGTGCAACCGACAACGGTGGTGACGTCGGCGCGGGGAACGCTGGTGGAAGCGTACACTCGAGCGGTGCTCCGTCGTTTGCAGGCTCCGGCGTAGCCGGCGCGTATAGCGCTGGAGCTCCGGGCGTTGCCGGCGCGGCGATGGGCGGCGCGCAGCAAGGCGGCAGCGCGGGGTCATCTGGCGGGAGTATTGGTCTGGGCGGCGGCGGAACGTCGGGCAAAGCTGGCGCGCCGAGCACCGGCGGTACCGGAGCGTCCGGAGGAACGGGCGGCAAATCAGGCGGTATGGCAGGCGCGAACACGGGCGGCGCTGCCCCCTTGGGCAAGTTCGTCGGCAACATCACGACCGGCAACTCAGTCGACACGGGCGGGATGAAGTTCTCCAAGTACTGGGACCAGATCACCCCCGAGAACTCCGGCAAATGGGGTTCTGTCCAGAGTTCGGCCAGCGGCTCGTTCAACTGGTCCGCCTTGGACGCGGTGTACGCATACACCGAGACCAACCACATCATCTTCAAACAGCACACCTTCGTCTGGGGCTCGCAGCAGCCGAGCGGCACACCTACACTGGCCCAGGTCGAGAACTGGATTAAGTCGTTCTGTGCCCGCTACCCGAATACTCGGCTAATCGACGTAGTGAACGAGCCGCCGCCCCACACCACGCCCAACTACACTGCAAATCTCGGAGCTGGTGAAACAGGCACGTACGGTTGGATCACGAAGGCGTTCAAGCTCGCTCGTCAGCATTGCCCGAACGCGGTGTTGATCATGAACGACTACAACAACATCGAGTACGGCGATCAAGAGAACCACTTCATCGATATCGTGAAGCAGATCAAAGCCGCGGGCGCGCCGATCGATGCCGTTGGTTGTCAAGCGCACGCGCTCCGCACCATGTCCGCCGCGAATCTTCAGAAGAACCTAGACACGATGGCAAGTGGGACCGGGCTGCCGATCTACATCACCGAATACGACATCGGTGAGGCCAACGACGCCACTCAACTCGCGACCTACAAGGCCCAGTTCCCAATCTTCCGCAACACTGCGGCGGTGAAGGGCGTCACGATCTGGGGTTGGATCAACGGCAGAACTTGGGTCGCCAACACTGGTCTCGTCAACGGCACGACGCCGCGTTCCGCGATGACTTGGCTGATGGGCGAGCTCGGTCGGCCGGTTCCACCCAACTGAGTCTCGGTCGGAGGCCGACTGTTGCTCGGTCGGAGGCCGACTGTTGCTCGGTCGGAGGCCGACTGTTGCTCGGTCGGAGGCCGACTGTTGCTCGGTCGGAGGCCGACTGTTGCTCGGTCGGAGGCCGACCGTCAGCGACGGTTCACGCACCGCTCGCTCGAATCAAGGGACTGGGGATTGTCCGTCCGGATCCGAAGCTGGCAGCATGTCGACGGCCAGCTGCTCGGCGCCGATGTCGACGGTCCAGGCCACCTTCTTCGCGTTGGAAGAGATGCTCGTGATTGTGCCGGGGCGGTTGTAACTGAGTACGCGCGGTTGGTGGGTGCTCCTGCCGACGTCGAACAAGCCTTCGACGCACCCGCAGTAAATACGGGTGGAAACTTGAATGGGTGAGCACACCAACTCGGTCAAGACCGCTTCTTCATGGCGAAGGTCGGGGGTGAGCTTCAGGATGCGCGTCGTGTCCAAGTCGAAGTAGTAAATGCCATCCGACGCAGCGAGCTGGGACGGCGTGCGCCCCGTTTTGGTGAGGCCGTACTCTGCCGGACGACCGTCCAAGCCAACGAAGCCTATTCGCCAAGAATCATCGGCATTTCGCTGCACGAAGTACACGAATTCGCCGATCATATCGAGTCCACGAAGCTCACCGGGCGAGGACAGCAACACGCGCGGGCGTCCGCGATCGAGCGTCTGAATCGTGTAGATCCCGTCGTCCGCCTGATCCACCCAGGCAACGGCTTCACGGAAGCTGACGAAGTACTGCGGCTGGTGAGGAAATTTCGCCAACTCTCGTGCAACGCCGCCCTGCTTCGGAGCGCGCCAAATGCTGCCGTTCGACCAAAACACGAACGCTGACGGCGTGAGCACCGGACCCACTCCCAGATCGAGCTCGATTCCGTGCAAGGGCTCGCCGTCGACCAAGCGGTAAGCGGCATTGCTGGTCATCAAGTAGACCGCGTCATCGTCCATCGCGATCGAGGTTCGGTACGCCGAAACCGGAAGAGTGGCGAGTCGCTTGGGTGAAATGCGGCTCACGGCCGGAACTTTCAGTTCGGGCGAGGGTGGCGCGGTCACGGCCGTGGGCGCCGCCGACTCCGTCGCTTTCGGCGAACTTTTCGACTCGCGCCCACAAGCAAGTGCGAGCAACGCCAAACACGAGAGCGACACCCGCTGGATCGACATCAACGAAAGATTATGGGCGAGGGGGACACGCGCAGGCAATGCTGATCGAGCAAAACCGCGTGAGTCATCGATGCGAGGTCAATAGCTCAGGCCGTAACCGAACGCGAACAGCGGCGGATCGGTTTCATAATCCGCGTCACCGACGTTGATCGGGATCTGGGCCATCGTCTTTGGCCAGGAATGGCCGAGCCTTGCCGTGGGCGCGTAGCGTCCAAACAGGACGTCGGCCAGGGCGTCGGCCTCCGAGCCTGGCAGCCAGGCCGCAACCCAGGCATCAGCCAGATCGAGATAGGGCTCGATGATCAGCGGGCGCCCACTCATGAGCACCGCGATCACGGGCAGCCCGGAACTCCGAGCAGCTTGCAGCACCGGGACGTCGGGAGTTCTGGTTGCAAGGTCGAGATCCGTCGTGTCGCCCTTGCCCTCGGCGTACGGAGCCTCACTCAACACCACGATCACGTACGCGGCGCCGCTCGGGATCGCGCTTCCGTCCGGGGAGTACGTGACGTTTCCACTGCCTGCGATGGCCTGAACGCCCTTCAGGAACGTCGTTCCCGTGGTCGTCCCCGGAGAGGTGGTGTTGGTGCCGAGGCCTTGCCAATCGATCGTCCAGCCGCCGCATTGTCGCTGCAGAGAGTCCGCTCCCGAACCGGCGACGTGAACGGTTGCAGTCTCGGGAATCGGAAGCGCTTTGTTCTTGTTCTGAAGCAGCACTGCCGATTCGCGCACCGCTCGGCGAGCGACATCACGATGTGCTTGCGATCCGATCTGCGAGAGCAACGCGGAGTCGCCGCTCGGATCGTAGTTCGGCGCCAGCATGCCATGCTCGCACTTGATGGTCAGGATGCGCGTGACTGCGTCGTCGATGCGCGACAGAGCAATGTGAGCCGACCCGGTCGCGGCCGGCGCCGCTTCGAGAATGTCCACGTATTGTCCGGGCACGTAGGGCTCCATCAGCATGTCGATACCGGCGTTCACTGCTGTCGCGACTTGCGTCGCAGCGTCGCCAGGTAGCTTGCTGGCAGCCGACCAGTCGGAGCCGACGATGCCGCGGAAGCCCATCTCACCCTTGAGCACGTCCGTCAGCCAATGGGCGTTTCCGGTCATCTTCACGCCGTTGTAGCTGCTGTAGGAGACCATGATGCTACCGACGCCGGCGTTGATCAGCGGCTGATACACGTCCACACCGAGCTTGCGAAATGTAGCCTCGTCGAGCACCGTATTCGCTTGATCGACGCCGCCCTGCGTCGCGCCGTCACCGGCGAAGTGCTTCGCGCACGCGACGACCGATTCGGGCCCGCTCAGTGAATCCCCTTGCAGGCCCTCGAGGACGGCCACGGCCATTTCGGCCGCCAACGCCGGCTGCTCGGAGTAGCTCTCGAACGTGCGGCCCCAGCGTTCGTCTTGGGCTGGCGAGATTGCAGGAGCAAACGTCCAATCGATGCTGGTGCCACGCATCTCCACAGCAGTAATGTGGCCAATCTCCGTGAGCAGCGCCGGATCCCGAGTCGCCCCGAGGCCGATGTTGTGTGGGAACACGACTGTGTTGCTCACGTTGTTGTTTCCGTGAACCGCATCGATGCCGTAGATGAGCGGGACCCCGCTGGCCTGCGCTTCGAAGCCGTTTACGAATGCGGCCCACGCCTCAGGCGTGTCGTCCGAAGCGGGATCGGAACTGCCTCCGCTGAAAACTGATCCAAACTGATGAGTCGCCACATCCGCGGCTGAGATTCCTGCGGAGTCAGCTTGAACCATCTGCCCGGCTTTCTGCCGGAGCGTCATACTGGCCAAGGTCTGGGCGACTTGGTCCACGCACGCCTGAGTTGGTTGCCAGGGAGCGACGGGCACCGAACCGCCCGTCCCCGCCCCCGCAGCACCTCCCGCGCTGTTGTCATTGCCCGCCGTCGCACTCATGCCCGCGTGACCGCCATTCGACTGGTCGAGGCCGCCACTCGACGGGCCGGCACCGCTCGTCCCTGCTGCGCCGCCCCCACTCGACGTACCATCACCGCTGTGGCCACACGCCGATGTCGCCGAGATGAGGAAAGTCGCAAAGAGGGCAAGTGTGAGCTTGCGTGAGCACGATGTGCGAACTGAGCTGAACATGCGCGGCGCAAGGTTAACCGCTGCATTCGACCCCGTGTCGGCTTTTCGTGACCCGCAAGCGGCAGGCGCCGCGCCGAAGGCGAGAAACGCCTAGTAGCTCTTTCGCCTCGAAACAATTTTTGACAAACCCGGTGCGCTCAGCGCAATCCCAGCGGCGGCAGCTATCTGCCCTTCTTTCTCCGAAAGTATGCTGATGAAAAAGTTCCTGCAGATTTCCAGTTTTCTGACGGCTGCCCTGTGCTCCCAACTCTGTTTGGCGGTCGGCAGCTCCGAGCTATACACGTCGAAGGCCTACGGCTACGGCCGATTCGAGGCACGCCTTCGGTTCGCCGCCGGTGACGGCGTCGTAAGCTCGTTCTTCCTTTGGAAGGACGGTTCCGAGAAAGCTGGAACATTCTGGAACGAGCTCGATTTCGAGAAGGTTGGCGCGGACTGCCGCGTTCAGACCAATCCGATTTACGGGAATCCGAGCGCGAATCACAGCAAGCCGCACACGCTGCAGCTGGACATGTGCGGGGCCTACCATACCTATACCTATGAGTGGACTCCCGACGCGATCGTTTGGCTGATCGATGGCGCGGAGATTCGGCGCGAAACGGGCGATACCGCGAAAGCTTTTGCGGACAACGCTGGCACCGCTGGCATGCAGTTTCATTTCAATGTCTGGCCTGGTGATGAGACCTTCGGCGGTAACTTCAACCCCAGCATCTTGCCGGTCCATCAATACATCGACTGGGTTCAATTCTCGGCTTTCAAGGATGGCGCCTTCACTGTCTCCTTTCGTGAAGATTTCACGGCGGCGACGTTGCCTGACGGTTGGCTCACGGGCAGCTGGTCTTCACCCAAGAACAAGTCCATTCACGCACCAGAGAACGTCAATCTGCTGAACGGCGTCGCCGTGCTCTCGATGACAGCAGATGACAAGCTGGGCCCGGCCGGCGCAATGCCTGGAAACGTGGGCACCGCGGGAGGCGGAAACACCGCGGGAGGCGGAAACACCGCGGGAGGCGGAAACACCGCAGGCAGCGCGAATGGCACGGGCGGCGCGAGTAGTGGCGGCGCGGGCTCCGGCGCTGCCGGCGTCGTGGGCACCAGTGGTGGACCAGCAACCGGCGGCGCGGCAAATACCAGTGCCGGAGCTCCGGCCAGCGGTGTCTCGGGCGCGAGCACGAGCAGTGCGGCCGGCGCGGGAACGACAGCGAGTGGAGGTGCCGTAGTCGGCGCGGCTGGCGCGTCTACTGGCTCGACGCCTACGCAGACGGATGGCGGCGGCTGCAGCGTCGGCCCTGCACGCAGCACGAGCGCATGGTTTTCGATGATCGGTCTCGCGGCGATGGCGCTCATCCAGCGCCGCGTTCGTCGCACCAACGCGGCGTAACGAGGGGACGAGCAACCGCCCGCAGGAGGAACAGTGAAGCAAAACCAACCCTACTTCCTCGCATTGGTCACTAGTCTTTGGCTGAGCGGTTGCGCAACGTCTGATCCTGGTGCTTCACCGAGCAACGGTGGCGCGACGGCGGGCGGTGCAGCCACTGCTGGCGGCGGCGGATCTTCGGCGGGCGCATTCAGCGCCGGAGGCAGCGGCGCGGGCGTGAGTGGCGGCGGCGCTGCGCACACTGCCGGTAGCGGCGGCGCAGGAGTTGCGGGTGGTCTCGTCACCTCTGGTGCTGGCGGCGTCGGCGGCAGCGCAGCCGGGAGCGCCGGTTCAGGCGGCGCTCACGCAGCAGCGGGTGGAAGTGCAGGCGCGAGCGCTGGCAGCGGGTCGGGTGGAGCAGCGTCGGGTGGAGCAGGGTCGGTGACTCCGAGCGCGGGTTGCGCTCAGGCGCCAACGCTGAAGAACAACGGCTACAACTCGATCATGAGCGGCGGCAAGAGTCGGCAGTACTATCTTCGCTGGCCGAGCAATTACGACCGCACTCATGCCTACCGGCTGATCCTCGGCTTTCATGGGGCCGGCGGTAAAGGTACCGACGTTGCCCCGGGATTCTTCGGGCTCTTCGAGCTCTCGAACAACACCACCATCTTCATCGCACCCGACGCATCCGGCGGAACGTGGTCAGCCGCCACGGACACCACGTTCGTCGACGACATCCTCAAGGCCGTCGAAGCGGATCTCTGCATCGACACCACTCGTGTCGAGTTGGAAGGATTCAGCCAGGGCGCCGCCATGGCCTGGACGCTCACGTGCTCGCGTCCCAAAGTCTTCCGCGCGGTCGTTGGCCACTCGGGCGGCGGACTCACGAACCCCACCGCGTGCCAGCCAGTGCCCTACCTCGGCTCGCTCGGCTTGTCGGATATCGGCGGCAATTCGCAGAAGACCCAAACCGATCAATTCGCCAAGTGGAACGGCTGCACGATCGAGACTCTGCCCACGGCCCCCACGGGCGGACACATCTGCACGAACTACAAAGGCTGCCCGGCGGGTTATCCGGTGCGCTGGTGTTCTTACGATGGTGGGCACACGCCATCACCCAACGACGCGGGCAAGAGTAGCTCCTGGATGCCCTCGGAGGTCTGGCCGTTCTTGTCTCAATTCTAGGAGCTCGTTCGCGCGGAGACGCCGGCCATCGCTCACGGTGCGATCGCAGCGTCTGGCAGCGCGCGCAAAGCATTCCAAAAGCTCTCTGCGGCTTGCGCGCCGTTGCACCGCCGCACGAGCCACGACGGACCGTCTGCGCGAGTGACGAGCGTCGGGCCAACGGTTGCGTCCGCCGCAACCGACGTTGCTGCCGCGACGCGATCCACTTGCAGCGCGAATCCGGGAACGGCGACCGCCAATACCCCAACCTGGTCCGCTGCCTTCGGCAGGTTCCAGATTCGGGGCTGCTTTTCCGCAATCCAGCGGCCCATCGGCGTATCCGGAAGTTCCGACAAGCGCGACTCCGGAACATCCTGCAACTGATCGTAAAACGCGCTGACCTGCACGAAGCGAAATCGCGAGGTGACGATCACGTCCGCCCACGGATCCATCTCACCATTGGGGTCGGTCATGGTGCCCCCAGTGTCGGTCGCCGCTCCGAGCGAGGAAACCACGACCGTGCGTTCCGCAACGCTGGGATCGATCAGGTAAGCGTCCGCGACGTCTGTCAGCCGACCACCAGTGACGACGACCAACGGTCGATACGGTAGGCTGAGCTCCTTCGACAGCTCGACGATGGCCCGCGCGCCTTCGGAGTCATTCGCCACCGTGGCTTCGATTTGCCCGCTTGCGGGCCGCACGAGCTTGTCGCCGCTGCTCGGCGTTGGTTCAGGCACCTCGAGCCCGCTCTTGCGCGCCTCCGTGACGAGCTTCCCCCACTCTTTGATGTTCGTATCGAGGTCCGACACGTTGGGGCTAGTGCCCACCACGATGCCCGCTAGCTTCAGGCCGCCGCTGTTCGCGAGCAAGATGGCGTATTCACCCTGCCAATTGTCATACAGGCCATCGTTGGTCAGCAAAATCGGGTTCCGCTCGTCGACCGGCAGAAGTCCGTGGGGGCTGCTCGAGCCCAGGTTGCGGGTCTGCGAGCAGCCGATCAGCAGGCCGAGCGCGAGCGCAGTCACGGCCGCGGACCGAGTCGATGGCGACGTCGTCATTGCAGCCCAAGATCTACCCCCGAATCGGCCGCCGGGCGAATCAGGCCTTGAGCTCGGTAAACAATCCCTTGGGCAAGGAGGCATCGCCAAAGTCGTCGGTGGGCGCGCCGCCGGTCTTGGTCACACCTGCCGCGGTGAGGATCGTGTTCAGCATTTTGTTCACGCCAGAGACCGAGGCGTCGCCGGCCTTGCCGTCTTGACTACCACCCGGCTGCTGGCCGTTGCCAACCGATAGGTACTGGCCCTTCTTGAAGTAGCCATTGGCGGTCCCGGCTTGAATCCAGGGAATGTTGCTGAACGAGTGCGCTCCGGTGGCGCACTGGTTGCAATAGATGGAAACTCCCTGGTCGAGCAGCGGCCCAGTCGGCGTGTCGTAGGTCGAAAGCTTGTCGAGCAGATGCTTGTAGTAGTTCAGCATCATGCGATCGATGTAGTGGTGGAAGTCGATCGAGTTTGCGACCTGTCGGTGCGAAACATCGTGGAACTTCGCAGACTGGCCGTTGTACGTGTACACGTGATCGTCGATGCGATCGCCGATTTTCAAAACGGCGACGCGGCTGTAATCGGCAGCGACGGAGAAGGCCATCAAATCCATGAACAGCTTGACCGCGTTATCGCGCGTCGACTGATCGTACGGTTTCGAGTCCATCGACTTCATCGTGGTCACGTCCGCAGCAGGAATGGTGAGCGACGTCGTGGTCGCCATCTTGACCTCGATGTCGCGAATCGCGGTCAGGTGTTGGTCCAGCCGCGCGCGATCACTCACGCTCAGATCCGTACGAGCGAGCAGCGCGGAGATCTGCGGCCGAAGGATGTCGTTGATACTCTTGCTGCGAGCACCTCGTTGCACCAGCGCCTGCGCCTCCGCCGAGGTCCCGGTCGTTCCGTTGCCGATCGCGCCGATGATGGCTTGGTACGCCTTGTACGGCGAGTCGATGTACACGCGCGGCTGTTGCGGTGTGATGTACGAGACATAGCCGGGGATATCGAAGCCGGTGCCGCCGGGCGAGAACATTCCCGCGTGGAGCGCCAGCGGATCTCGACCGGCGGGATTCTTTGCCTTGGCGATCGCCGTGTCGATCGAGATGCCCATCGCCTTGCAGTTGGTGCTGCCCGCGGTGATCTTGGCCGCGGTGAGGATTTGGGCATCGGCGGCCGAGTGGGAACAGCCATTGGAGCTGTACGGCAGGTTGATGCCTCGAACGATCAGCAGCTTTTCCGCGTAGTCTGCGAGCTCGCCAGTCGAGCGCGTGGCTTTGTCTGCGGTCATGCTCGCTTTGGTGAGCGTACCGGTGGCCGTCGGCCAAAACTTCTCGGGCTCCGCGCTGACGCTCAAGCTGACACCGGCCTGAACCACGCCGTTGTCGCCCACCACCAGCAGCACGAACGGCGAGCGCGCCGCGGTCTGCGCGGCGGCACTTCGCGGCATGAACGTTTCGAGCAGCGGCAGGCCCAGCATGAGACCTCCGGCGCCCCGAAGCACCGTCCTTCGACTCAATTCCAACGATCGCGGTTTGTTCATGGCGATTCTTTCAGCTCAGGGAAGGCGGTTGAGGAACGCTTCGCTCGTGACGAGAGCAAGCTCCAGATCGTGGAGCGCCATTCCGGCGCGAGACCGCCGCGCGTAGTAGTCGACGGTCGCCTCTTCGGTAGCGTCCAATTCTCGGCCGTGCAGATAGGTCATCAGATTCCGCACGTAGCAGGCGTGCGTCTCCTTGGCGTCGGCGAGGAGTTTCGATAGCTCGACGCCATTGGTGAAACTCTTAAGCTGCCCGTCCAGCGTGTAGCTGTCGGCCGCATTCACGGGCTTGCCTTGGTCGGTCGCTCGATACTTGCCGACCGCATCGTAGTTTTCGAAGGCGAATCCGAGTGGATTGAACAAGATTCCGTGGCAACTCTGACCGCAGGTCCCTTTTCCAGTCGTCATCTCCACGCGTTCCCGATTGGTCATTCCGGGGGTGTCTTTGATCATCACTCCCGCGGCTGCGGCAGGGGGGGGCGGCAACTCCTTGCACAGAAGCCGCTCGGCAATGAACACACCGCGGTGGATGATGTCTGGCTCATTGCCCACGGAGATATAGGAGGCGAGAAAGCCAGCCTGGGTGAGCAGACCGGAGCGCTGCTTCGGATCGAGATCGACCTGGGTCAGCATCTTGGGATCGGTCGAGAAGTTACCGGTCTGGCCATAGAGCGGCGCCAGCTGCGAGTTCAAGAAACCCACGGGGGTGGTGTAGAAATCCCTCACCCCACGGTTCTGCCTGAACACCCAGCTCAGGAACTGCAATGCCTCGAGCTTCATCGCCATTGGCGCGTTCGGCGCGAAGTCCGGAAAATCGGCAGCGTTGCGCGTGATGCCGTCGTAGGCGCCCAAGCGGTACACCTGGAAATTGAAGTTGCTGACGCCATCCGCGCCAGTCGTTCCTTCGAGCAGCCGCTTGGCTTG
>Ga0164308_10000113_pt1 | contig 39868 bp, 37 predicted proteins | sample Whisoiple_246_MG_FD_109983 | JGI IMG/M metagenome (GOLD analysis project Ga0164308, IMG submission 109983) | Soil microbial communities amended with fresh organic matter from upstate New York, USA - Whitman soil sample_246_MG | ecosystem: Environmental > Terrestrial > Soil > Unclassified >... | reverse complement strand
TGCTGTGTTCGCACAGTATCCTTCGTGGCGGCGCACGGCGATCGGGCGAAGGCGGTGCTGTGTTCGCACAGTATCCTTCGTGGCGGCGCACGGTCATCGGGCGAAGGCGGTGCTGTGTTCGCACAGTATCCTTCGTGGCGGCGCACGGCGATCGGGCGAAGGCGGTGCTGTGTTCGCACAGTATCCTTCGTGGCGGCGCACGGCCATCGGGCGAAGGCGGTGCTGTGTTTGCACGTCTTTTGCACAGTTTCTTTCGATCGACGCGAAGGCTCGTCGGTAAGCGGCTGCGAAAGGCTAGGTCGGTCGATGATCGCGGTCGAGGCGCCCGGCTGGCCAGACTCTTCAAAGGCGCCCAGCGAATCGAAGTTGAGGCGAGGGAGCGCGTCGAGGATTTCGCCACGAGAGCTACGCGTCGCGATGGGGCTTCCGCGCCCGCTTACCCAAACACCAGCTGAGGCGGCCATGGGCAGGAACAGCGACAGGCCATCCTCTGAACACTTCCGCCACAACGACCTTCCTCTGTGCTCTCGGTCGGTTCGCCGCGCGGCGAAGTGCCTCTGAGGGCGAGGCGCCACAGGGGGGCACTACGAAATAGCAGGAAATCTGCGGGAAGTTGCTTCGGCACGCGGATTGCTCTGACAGGGCAGTGACGGACAACGATGTCCGATTTGATCATCAAGGAGTCAGTCATGAGCAACGAAAGCAAGCGTGCGGAAGGTGCGGCTGAGGAGATTGGCGGCAAGATCAAAGGTGGGATCGGCAAGCTGATCGGCAACGAGCGCATGCACGCTGAAGGCAAAGCGCGCGAGCTTGAGGGCAAGGCCAAGCAAGATGCGGCGAAAGCTGCGGAGCGCGCCAAGGGTGGCGTCGAGAAGGCCGTCGGCGCAGTGAAGAACCGCGTGGGCGCAGCCATCGACAACGAGCGGCTCGAGGTCGAAGGTCGCGCACAAGAGCTGCGTGGTGAAGATCGCCAGGCCGCGAATCGCAAGAGCTCTCACTGAGGGAGTCCCTTGCGCGCTGAGCGGAGCCTTTCTTCGCAAAGAAAAAGGCGCAGCGAGCGTTGAGCTCGATGCGCCTTTTTCCGTTTTTTAAGCGCCTGAGCGCTTTACTTCGCTTTTGACGCTTGCTGAGCGCTAATTGCGACTCAACCGAGCTGCTTGGCGGCTTCCACCACGTGTTCGGCGGTCATGCCCAGCGCCTTCATGATTTCACCACCCGGTGCGGACATGCCGAAGCGATCGATGCCGAGCGTGATCCCGTCGAGGCCGACATAGCCGTCCCAAGTCGAGGTGACCGTTGCTTCGATCGAGATGCGCTTGCGGCACGCCTTCGGCAGCACCTGTTCGCGGTACTCCGCGGGTTGGCGGTCGAAGCGCGAGAAGCAGGGAATGCTGACCACGCGCGTCCCGCTGCCGAGCGATTCGGCGGCCTTCAAGGCATGTTGCAGTTCGCTGCCCGCGGCGAGCAAGATCAGCTTCAACTCAGTGGTCTCCTTGCGCGCGATGTAGCCGCCCTTGAGCGCGCCTTCACGCCGGGTAGCGACGGGGATTTGGCTCAGCAGCGGTACCGCTTGCCGCGACAGCGCGAGCAGCGTCGGACCGTCGGTGCGATCCAAAGCGGCAGCGTAGGCGCCCGCGGTTTCCTCCGGATCGGCAGGGCGAATCACGTCCAAATTCGGGATCACGCGCAGGCCGGGGATGGTTTCGACGGGCTCGTGGGTCGGCCCGTCTTCACCGACGCCGACGCTGTCGTGCGTGAAGATGTAGACCACGGGCAGGTGGCTGAGCGCAGCCAGGCGGATCGCCGGGCGGCAGTAGTCCGCGAAGACCAAGAACGTCGCGCCGCTCGGGCGGAAGATGCCGTGGCAGGCGATGCCGTTGAGGATGCCGCACATGCCGTGCTCGCGAATCCCGAAGCGGATGTTGCGACCCGTGCGATGTCCGGGCGTGAAGTCATCATCACCCGTCTTGAGGTCACCGATGTAGTTGAGCGTGGAGCCGTACAGGTCGGCGCTCCCGCCGATCAATAGCGGTAGCTTGGCGGCCAGCGGTTGCAAGACGTCTTGACCGGCTTTGCGCGTGGCAACTTTGGTCGACTCCGGGAACTCGGGGATCGAAGCCAAGAGCTCCGCCACGGGCGGCGTCTTGCGCGCGGTGTCTTTGGCCAGCGTGTGCAGCGAAGCGCTGGATGCGCCGAGCAAATCCGCGAGCTGCGGGTTCTTCGCTTGCCAGGCTTTGAAGGTAGCCAGCCAAGCTTCGTAACCGGCGTTCTGCGTCTTCTTGTGATCGGCGAAGTACGCGGCCACTTCGGGGGCGATGTAGTAGTGCTCGTCCGGCAATCCGAGCGCTTTGCGTGCGGCGTCGGCAAACTTGGCTCCGCCCTCACCGTGCGCTTTTTGCGTGCCGGCGACCTCGGGGATCCCCTTGCCGATCAGCGTTTTGGCGATGATCAGCTGTGGCTTGCCGCTGCCCGCGGCCTTCGCGCGCTCGTAGGCCGCGTAGAACGCTTCCAGCTCGTGGCCATCGACGGTTTGCACGTCGAAGCCGATTGCTTCGAAGCGCTTGGCGGTGTCTTCGTTCTGCGAAGCGCTAGCCATCGCGTCGAGCGTGACTGCGTTGGAATCGTAAATCAGGATCAGGTTGTCGAGCTGCTGATGGCCAGCGACGGCGACTGCTTCCATCGCCACGCCCTCTTGCATGCAGCCATCACCGGCGAGACACACGATGTGATGATCGAAGATGGTGTGCTCTTTGGTGTTGAAGCGCGCCGCGGCCATCTTTGCCGAGATCGCCATACCAACGGCGTTCGCGATGCCTTGTCCGAGCGGGCCGGTTGTGGTTTCGATACCACTCGGCGCGTGCGTCAGCTCGGGGTGGCCCGGCGTCTTGGAGTTCATCTGGCGGAAGCGCTTGACCTCCGCGATCGGCACCTCGGCATAGCCGGCGAGGCACAACCACGCGTACAGGAACATCGAGCCATGGCCGGCAGACAGCACGAAGCGATCGCGGTTCAGCCATTCGGGATGATCGGGGCATTGCACGAGCGCCTGACCGAACAGCACGGCGCCAATCTCGGCACAGCCGAGCGGCAGACCCAAGTGACCACTCTGGCTGGCGTGCACCGCGTCGATGGCGAGGCCGCGAGCGATGGTGGCGGCCTGGGTGAGTACGTCTTTTCGAAGCGTCATGGGCCGGAGGCCTAACCCGAAGCCGCGCGGGCATCACCCATTTTTGCGAAGCAGCCGTCTCGAAGTGGTTTCCGCGCGAGGAGCCGGCAGACCCGCGCTACGGCGCGCACATCTCACGATCGTACGTGCGCAGCAAGGCGAGCGCGACCGATGCGATCACCGGCCCGATGATCAGTCCGAGCAGGCCGAACACCTCGAGCCCGCCGAACAGCGCAATGAACGTGAGTAACGTCGGCACGTGACCTTGGCCACCGACGAGCAGCGGTCGGATCACGTAGTCCGACAAGCCGACCACCACCAGCCCGCCCCAGAGCAAGGTGAAAACACCCGCGCCCACCTGGTCCATGATGATCAAGCTGAGCCCGACCGGGAGCCACACCAAGAGCGTGCCAACCGCGGGCACCAAAGAGCAAATCGCGGTCAGCGTCGCGAGCAGCGCGACGTCGTACACGCCTGCGATGGCGTAGCCAATGCCGGCTAGTACGCCTTGCGCGAAGCCGGTCAACATCGTCCCGATGAACACCTCTTTGCCGACCTTTTGAAACTCCCACAACACGACGCGCGTGTGCTTCGGGTGCAGGGGCAACATGCGTTCGGCGCGAGACAAGATCTCCGGCCAGTGGCGCAGCACGAAGAACGTGGTCATCACGGTGAAGAACAGCGTCAACGCGCCGCCCATGGTGGCGCCCGCAATCACCCCGAGGGATTGTGCCAGCTGCTTCGCCGCCTCCTCTGCGAAGGACTGCACGCGCTCGGTCAGGTGGAGCGGGCCGAAAGGCAGCGACGCGCTGAGTCGCTCGATGTGCTCCATCAGCTTGATGTACGTGCCGCGGGGCTGAAAACCGGCAGCGAGCCGCTGAGCGGCCGTCGCGGCGCGAATCACCACGAAGTACATGATGCCGAATAGGCCGCCCAACATGGCCAGGCCCGACGCGGTCGCGAGCGCGGCGGCCACGACCGTCGGGCGCTTCCAGCGAATGGACAGCTGGTCGTACGCTCCGAGCAACGAGAAGGCGAGCAGCGTGCCCAAAAATAAGCCGGAAGAGACCGGTGCCGCCAGGACCAGCAACGCTGCGACCGCGAGCAGCGCAGAAATGCCGAGCGCACGTCGCTGTGCGGGTGACGACGGTGAACTCCGCGGCGGATCGGGCATGATGCTCATTGGCCGCGCATTCCCTTCAATGTTGCGATTGGCAGGTGAAGCACTCGCTGCCGGTGCACCCGTCGCGCAGAACGCAGCTGCCGAGCTTGCCGGGAGCAAACTCGCAACTGTCGCCGAACTTGCGGCACGGCGGCAGGCTCGGACGGCCCTGGTTTTGATGGCGTTCCGGACAGCCAGTGACGCTCATGACGAGTAAGATCAGGGCCGGCAAACGCATCTGTCCGAGCTTATCACTTCGAGCGCCGGCTCGCGCAGCTTGGTTTCGTGCAAGTGCGGGGCGATTTGGCACACCGGGCCCGCCGCTTTGAATCTCGGATCAGCTGAACAACTCGGAAACCGAGCGGCCGTCATGAATGTGGGTGATGGCCGTGGCGATCTGCGGCGCGAGCGACAACACCTCGATCTTCGGCGAACGCTTGGCAGGCGGGATTGGGATCGTGTTCGTCACCAACAGTCGGGTCAAACGCGACGCGCTCAGGCGCTCGACGGCCTTGCCGGAGAGCACGGGGTGAATGATCGCCGCAGAAACCGAGCGCGCACCGCGCTCGAGCAAGAACTCCGTGGCGCTGAAGATGGTCCCGCCAGTTGCGATCTCGTCGTCGACGAGGAGACAATCTTTGCCGACGATGTCACCGATGACGTGCTTCGCGCGCGCGTCTTCGTCGTCACCCGTGCGACGTTTGTCGATGAAGGCGAGCGGGAGGTGCAGCCGTTGTGCAAAGCGGCCTGCGTCCTTGGCTTCGCCAACGTCCGCCGCGACGACGACCGTGTTCGAGATGTCACCCTGTGCCAAGCGATCACAAATCGCCGGGACGGCGGTGAGTTGATCGGCGGGGTTCGAGAAGAAACCTTGGATTTGCGGTGAATGCAGATCGATCGTCAACACGCGATTGGCGCCGGAGGTGGCGAGCAAATCAGCCATCAGGCGCGCCGTGATCGAGATGCGCGGCTCGTCTTTCTTGTCGCTGCGCGCGTACGGAAAATACGGGATCACGGCGGTTACGCGCTGCGCGGAGGCGTGACGCAACGCATCGAGCATGATCAAAAGCTCGATGATGTGCTCGGACAGTGGAGAGCACGCGGTTTGCACCACGAACACGTCCTGCTCGCGCACATTCTCGTCGATCTTGATCTTCAAATTTTCGTTCGAAAACCGCACGGTGTGCGCGCGCCCGAGCGGAATCCCGAGATGTTGGCAAATCTCGGCGGCCAGCTCCGGGTGGGATGCACCAGCGAATACTTTGAGATTGCTCGGGGTTCCGCTCATGCGGCTTTTCTAGCGTAGGCCCCGCGCGTTCCGGTAACAAATCGCCAAAATGCCCAGTAAGCTTGGGCGTTTTCTGCGTCGTGCGCTAGGTTTGGAGCAGAGGAACGCCCATGAGCCGCCCCATCAGTCGTTGGTACGAGCTGCCACTGGCGTGCGCGCTGGCGGTCAGCGCGCTTTCTAGCACCGCGTCGGCTCAGCACAGCTTCGGCGGTGGTCGCGGCGGTGCGCACGCGACGGGTGGCGGCCATTACGGTGGCGGCCATTACGGTGGCGGCCATTATGGGGGCGGGTACTACGGCGGCGGTTCGCACTATTACGGCGGCCATGTCGCGGTGGGAGTGGGCGTTGGCGTTGGGCGCGGCCACTATCCCTACAGCACGAGCCATTACTACGGTGGCTACTACGGAGGCCGCTACTACTACGGCGGCCCGATGCACGTATCCCACGTGCACGTCTACTACCCGCCCGGTCGCTACTACGCGCAGCCCTATTGGGGGCGCGGTTTTTGGGGCTGGTACGGCAGCTCTTGGGTTTGGTACGGTGGCCCCTGGTGGAGCACGCCCGCGTACCCGGGCTGGGTTTGGATCCCACCGCAATGGGTTTGGAACGGCTCACAATGGGTTTGGAAGGGGGGCTATTGGACTCCAGTCGGCTAATTTTGTTCTGCGCAGCGTGCCTGTCATTCGCGGGCAGCGCCGCTGCGGATTCTTCGCAACCGGTCGGTGATTGCGCGTCGGTCACCGCCAGCGCGCGTTTCGCCGGTTCGGGTTACCGGCACGTGGTGACGCTGACCAACAACTGCCAGCAACCCGTTTCGTGTGAAGTGTGGACCGACGTGGATCCGACGCCGCATCACACGCTGCAAGCAAACCCCGGCAAGAGCGCAGAAGTCGCCGTGCGTGTCGGCTCACCGGCGAGCGCAGTGCGGGCCGGCAAAGCGTGCCGTTTCACACGCTAGGAAGCGCACCCGGGCGACTTCATCGCGGACCCAGGGGCGATTGGTTGGCGAGCGCCAGCATCTGCTCGCCGGTCACGCGGCAGATTCGCCAATCTGGCAAAACACTCGCGCCCAGGCTTTGATAAAAGCCAATCGCGCTCGCATTCCAATCGAGCACGCTCCATTCGAGCCGCCCGCAGTCGCGCTCGCACGCCAGCTTTGCGACCTGGCTCAAAAGCGCCTTGCCAATCCCGCGACCGCGGTACTCCGGCAGCACGAAGATGTCCTCGAGGTAGAGTCCAAACTTCGTCAGAAACGTCGAGTAATTGTGAAAGTACAAGGCGAACGCCACCACGCGGGCGTCGGCCTCGACCAACATTGCTTCGACCCGAGGGCGCGGCTCGAACAGATCACGGGCCAATTGCTCCGCACTACCGCTCACCACGTGGCTCAATTTCTCGTACTCGGCGAGCGCCTGGATCAACGCGAACAGCGCGTGCTCGTCGCCGGGTGAGGCTGAGCGGATCGAGTAGGATGACCGTGCGGATTCGGGGTGCATGTCCTTCGCATACACCATCTGGTGTGAACCCGGCGCGCTCCTGCCAACAGCTCCGCCGTCTTTTCTCCAAACGCGTCGACGGGATGGCTTGCGCAGATGGCGGCTGGTTCGTCGCCGCCTACCGTCCAAGAATCGTGATCTCCAGCTGCCCGCCGGGGACTTCGACGAACGCTTGTCTGGACTCCACGGTCCTTGTCCCCCTTGGGCGCGGCTCAGTGCGCGCTGAGTCCCGGCGGCGTCGAGGCTCCCGGCGTATCGAGTAAGAAATGCCGAATCACGTGCAGAATCCGGGCGTCCACCGCGGACTGGTTTTCACCCGCTTGTTTGAGCTGCGCTTTGCTCACCTGCAATGAATGATCGCCGGCATCGACCACGAACAATTTACTCGGCGCGCGCATCTTCTTTCTGACGTCGCTCAGCCGCTCGAGCGGGCACAGCGGATCGCGGGTGCCTTGCACGAACAAGATCGGCGTATCGAGCTCCAACAACACCTGATCGCGCACTTTGCCGGAGTTGCCCGCGGCGACCAGTGGGTAGCCCAGGCATACGAGCTTGGTGACGGGACGCTCGAGGGCGACATGGCAGCCGATGCGTGAGCCCATGCTCTTGCCAATCAAGATCAGCTCATGGTCGGGGTGGCGCGCCTGAGCCTCGTCGATCGCGGCGAGGTGAGCGCGGATCAGCACGGGCTGCGGATCGGGCGCGCGCTTTTTTCCCTTCATGTACGGGTAGTCGAAGGTCTCGACCGCGCCGAGGGAGCCGAGCAAAGTGGCCCAGGCCTGCATCCAAGGGTGTGATGACGGCGCTCCCGCGCCGTGCGCAAACACGAATAACAGCGGCGCCACGCGCCCATTGTCGCTAGCCTGAGCGCGTGGTCAAGGCACCCCGCGATTCCGACGATGGACGCCGCTCGGCGCGGGTCGGGCTGGTGGCGGATCTCGAACATCACGACAAAGTGATGCTGCGCGCGTTGTCGGAGGCGCGCGTGTCGGTTTGGATCGGCACGGCCAACGTGAAGGACATCCGGCTCGAGGCCCCCGTCGGCACACGGGCCCGCGCGCGCGGTCAGTATCTGTCGATCACCGAGCAACTCACCGAGCTGGTTCGGCGCAAAGTCGAGGTGCGCATTCTGCACGGAGCGTTGCCCTCCCGCCCGTTTCGTGAGTCCCTGGCAAAGAGCAAAGAGCTGTGCGCGCCGCGTTTCCAAATGCGTCATTGCCCGCGCGTGCATTTGAAGATGATCGCGGTCGACGGCTCTTACCTGTACTTGGGCAGTGCAAACTTCACCGGAGCGGGGTTGGGTGCCAAGGCGGAAGGACGCCGCAATTTCGAGCTCGGCATCAGCACCGACGACGACGTGCTGCTGGACGCCGCGCAGGCGCGCTTCGATCGCATTTGGCGCGGCAGAGAATGCGGGAACTGCCGCTTACGCGGACAATGCCCGGCCCCGCTCGATACCGTGCGCTGAGGGTGCTGCTTCTGCTAAGACTGCGGCCCATGCCGACGCGCCGTTCGTTCTTCAGCCTTGCCCTGCTTGCGGGTGTATTCCTCGCGGGTTGTCACAAAAAGCCCGACCCGAAGCTGCTCTACGTCAGCGCGGAGGCCAGTGGGGAAGTGGTCGTGGTCGATCCCGAGTTCGGCTCGGTGCTGGCGCGCATTCCGGTCGGTAAGCGCCCCCGCGGGCTAAAAGTCTCGCGTGATGGCCGCTATTTGTACGTCGCCCTGTCGGGCTCGCCGCGCGGCGGCCCCACCGTCGACGAGTCCAAGTTGCCCCCGCCGGATCGCGCGGCGGATGGCATCGGCGTGGTCGACCTGGTCGAGCGCAAGCTCATCCGCACGCTGCCCAGCGGGCAAGATCCGGAATCGTTCGATCTCTCCAAAGACGGCAAAATGCTGTTCGTCTCGAATGAGGAAACGGCAGAGCTCACGGTGCTCGATCTCGACAACGGCAAGATCGTGCGCCGCGTGCCCGTGGGCAAGGAACCCGAGGGCGTCAGCGTGCGTCCGGATGGTAAAGTCGTGTACGTGACCTCGGAGCAGGACAGCAAGGTCACGGCCATCGACACCACGACCTTCGCCGTCGTCGGCGAAATCCAAGCCGGCATGCGCCCGCGCTCGATCGCCTTCAGCAAGGACGGTAGCGTCGCGTTCATCAGCAACGAATTTGGCGGCACGCTGACGGCGTTCGATCCGCGCACCAATCAGGCGTCAGGCACCGTGCAAATCGAAGCCAAGGTGCCACGCGGACAGCGCCCGATGGGCCTCGCTTTCTCGCCTGACGACAAGCAACTGTTCGTCTCCACCGGTCGCGGTGAAGCCATCGCCGTCGTGGACGTCGCCAAACGTGATTTCGACCATTTGATCGAAGGGATCGGTGCGCGCCCCTGGGGGCTCGCGATTTCGGCCGACGGCAAGCGTCTCTTCACCGCAAACGGACCCTCCGATGATCTATCGATCGTCGATATCGCGAGCGGCAAGGTCGAGAAAAAGGTGCAGCTCGGCGGTCTGCCGTGGGGTGTCGTCACCGGCGGCGGCTGAGTTCCATCTTCGCTCGTTGTCCGCGTGATTGGGGGGCCACGCGGAAACGGGCGCGTAGCGCGCTCAATCGCGACGCAGTGGCCTGCGCGTCGCAACCCGGTGCATCGCTGCGGCCACGCCTGCCCGTCGCTGTCACGCCGCCCCAACCGAGACTCACCGCGCCGCGTGGCGACAACGGTTCGATCGGGGCGACGCGTTCAATGGTGACGTGGGTCGCGGTTGGCGGAAGCGCGCGCTGGGCCGCCGAAGGCTATGACGGCCACGCGAGCTCGGTGACCATCAACCACCAGAAGACTCCGGACGCAGTGATCGCGCTCCTCACGCGATCACTGCGATCGTCTTGCGATCACTGCGGGCAGCTCTTGATGCTCGTGATCCAGTCGCCCAGGAGCTTGACTCCAGCGGTGTGGATTTCGTACGTGCCGATTTGGGGCATGCGTCCCATGTCTTCGGGGGCGTTGACGCGCAGCCACGTGATCGATTTCGCTGGGTCGTTTGGGATCAGGAGCTTCGCGCCGGTGACGCCTTGGTCGCCTTTGACGGGGTCGGCGTTGCACATGTTGGTCTGCTTCAGTGTCCTGTCGAGGCGCAGATCGATGTTCACGGCGCCCAGATCGCCATTGTCGGGGCGATGGCAGAATGCGCAGTTCGCGTGCATGTACGAGCGAGCTTGTTTGTCGACGGCCGCGTCGTCGGCCGGCGCGGTCACCAGCGGCGTGACCAGCGCGGCTTGATACGGGGCCGTGGGGGGCGTGTCGAACAGGTTCTTGGCTTTGAACGCATCAATTTGGTTTGAGGCGCCGACCATGCGGTTCATTTGGCGTGTCTCGGGGCCGAGCGAAAAGCCTCCGGCCGAATTGTGACACTTCATGCAATCCGTGCGGTTTGGGTAAGTCCAGGAGACCATGCCCGAGCCGCTGTCGACCATGACGCGGCGGCGTTCGTCAGGCAGCGCGGTTGCGTCCGCTTGTGCAGCATCCCACTGGTAGGAGTAGCCGACCCAGGTTTGCTCGTCGTTGCGGACGAACAGGCGGGTCTCGACCAACTTACTGTTGAATAGGAAATTTTTGAGCAGAACGGTGCCAACTGGGAAAACCCATTTACCCGTATCGGCGCTGTCGAGGCACTCCGAGGGCATCGCCGCGCAATCTTTGATGTGGATGGTCTTTCCGGCGGGGATGACGAAGCCGCGCTGCTTGTCCGCGGAGTCCGACCAGAGTGGACTGTTCACCTCATACGGGATCACGCGATCGGCGAACTTGGTCACGTTGGTCGGGTTCATACAGCCAGTGAGGCTGAGCTTTTGGATCGGCGCGCCAACCGGTGGGGGCGTGCACTCGCCCGGCTGACTGGGTGCTGCGCCGCCGCTGCCGCCGGTGTTGCTGCCGGAACTCCCAGCATTGCTGCCGCCGCTCACGCCGCTGCCGCCCGCGCCGGCACTTGGCCCGCCTGCCGCGGAAATTCCGGCACTTCCCGCGGGGCCTGCGCCGGCGACCGGTGCGCCAGCGGCTCCCGCAGTCGAACCCGTGGAGTTCGTGTCGGTGCTGCTGCACGACGAGACCGAAATGAGCAGACTGAGACAAAGCGCGCCGAGCGCGCCTGATGCAAGCGAACACTCGCCTGGCAAGTGTTGGTTCATGGTACCTAACTAGCCATCGCTGAAGCTCTCCTTCAACGTCTATTTTGCCAATCGCGTCTAACTTTTCTGACCTGATTTGCGTGACTGCCGATGACCGCGCGCCGAAGTGAATGACGAAACTGTCAAGACGTGATCAATCTCGCGCCAGGGGTGCCGCGTTAAAACCTCGCTGGATGCCCTTTGATTTGGGCAATCACGAGTTGACCATCGGGATCTTCGAAGGCACTGTTTAGCTCCGATTTTTGAGCGCTTCGCGCTCGTTGCTTAAGTCTGGCGCAGCTCAAACGCTCAGCCGCCGCCACCCAGAAAGAAAGTGAGTCTGCCGTGACCGAACGTCTCCATTGCACGAAGCCGGCGCGCCCTGCGCGTGTCATCCGTCTCAACCAGGGGCTCAGTCTGCTTGCCTGTGCGGCCGCGTTGCTCGGCGTCACGCAAGCGTGTGGTGGCGGCAGTGATGGCGGTGGGCACGCCGGATCTGGCAACAGCGCCGGCGCGGGCAATGTCGGCAACACAGCTGGTGCTCCCACGGGAACTGGCGGCAACCCCAATCCCGGAACAGCCGGGTCGGGGGCCAACGGCGGGTCGGGCAATATCGGCAATACCGCCGGATCACCACCGGGTGGCGGTGCCCCCGGCACCGCGGGCGGCAGCTCGACCGCAGGCGCAGCGGGCAGCATCGGGATGGCGGGCTCGGGCGGTGCGCCTCCGGTGAATCAGAGCGACAACGTCCTGCAGCGGAACAACAACGCGTCACGTGATGGCTTGTTCGTGCAGTCGAAGTTCACGAAGACCGCGGTCGCGACGATGGCCGCCGACGCGACGTTCAACACCGGCGCCAAGTTCACCGGCAACATGTGGGCATCGCCGCTGTATCTGGCGCCCGCGAGTGCAGGAGGCAAAGGTCTGTTCTTCGCCGTCACCACCGGTAATGACGTGATCGCGATCGACGAGACCAGCGGCGCGACGGTGTGGACCAAGAGCATCGGCACGCCCGCGCAGGCGAACGGCGTGAGCTGCGGCAACATCCACCCGCTCGGCATCTTGAGCACGCCGGTGATCGACGAAAAGTCGCGCACCATCTACGTGGCTGGCGCGGTCGGTAACGCGAGCACGATCCAGAAGCACGTGATCATGGCCTACAACGCCGATGACGGCTCGGAGAAGGCAGGCTGGCCCGTTGACACGACCGGTCTCACCTCGGGTAGCGTGACCTTCACCGCGCCGCCGCAGAATCAGCGCAGCGCGCTGTCGTTGGTCGACGGCAAGCTGTACGTCGGCTACGGCGGCCACATCGGCGATTGCGGCGCGTATCACGGCTGGATCGTCGCGGTCGACACCACCGATCCAACCAAGAAAGCCGGCTGGGCCACGCTCGGTCAGGGTGAAGCGATCTGGGCCGCAGGTGGCTGGGCTTCGGACGGCACTGCGATCTATCCGGTCACCGGCAACCACACCGGGAGCTCGGGTGGTGACTCTCGCACGACGTCCGACAGCGAAGCCGTGGTGCGCGTGACTGGCATGGCCTCGGTGACGCGCAGCGACCAAAACATGTACTACCCAACGACGTGGAAGACGATGGACTCCACGGACGCCGACTTGGGTGGCAGCAACTCGGTCTTGCTCTCGATTGCGGGCGCGAGCCCGGCCAACTACATCGCCGCGGTCGCCAAAGACGGCAACATGTACTTGCTCAATCCGGCCAACCTGGGCGGCATGAATGGGCACGTGTTGACGTTCAAGGTCTCGAGCGGCGGGGCGATGGCGGTCAAGACCTCGCCCACTGCGTTCAAGACGGCCAAGGGCACGCACTACGTGTTTTCGACGGACTCGGGCGCGGTGTGCCCGGGTGGCGGCGGTGGCAAGTCGATCGTCTCCGTACTGCTGAAGGCGGGCACGGATGGCAAGCCGACTGCGACGCCCGAGTGGTGCGCGCCGCTCACCGGTGCGGTGACTGCGCCGATCTCGACCACGACGGATGGTACGGCAAATCCGCTGGTTTGGTTCGTCGACAGCGGCAAGCTCACCGCGGTGGACGGTGAAGACGGCACGAAGGTCTTCACCGCCAGTGATACGTGCTCGGGCGTGCGTCAGTGGACTTCGCCGATCGCCACCAAGGGTCGCGTCGTGATCGGCGGCGACACGCACCTGTGCTCGTACTCCGTCAAGTGAGCGGCTGAGCGAGCCGCGTGCGTTCGCGGCTCGCTCGCTCTAGCGCAGATACGCCAGCCGGAAGAACTGTGCCCGGCTGGCGACGCCGCACTTGGCATAGATTTGGGTCACGTGTTGGCGAATCGTCTTCGGGCTGTTGTTCTCTCGGGCGGCGATTTCGCTGCTCGAACAGCCTTCGAGCAATAGCCGCGCGACCCTGAGCTCTTTGTCGGTCAGCTGCGCGCGCATCAGCAGCTCTTCCACTGCGTGGTTGAACGGGACGGCGTTCTTGAGCACGCGCTCGATCACTTCCAGCAGTTTCGGCGCGCGAAACGGCTTCTCCAAAAAGTGCGCGGCGCCCTCGTTGAGCGCGATCTTGAGCTTTTCGACGTCCGCATAGGCGGTGATGATCACGACCGGCGCGCGCACGCCTTCGCGCCGTAGGGCGGTCATCAACTCGAGGCCACCCAGGCTCTCCGAGCCGAGCACGACGTCGGTGACGACGAGATCGACGTTGCCCGCGTTCCGCGCGGCGTTGAGTGCAGACGCTGCATTTTCTGCCATGAGCGAGGTGTAGCCCGCGCGTTCGAGCGCGCGACCCAAGAGTTCACGCGTGTCGAATTCGTCTTCGACGAGCAGGATGGTTTTTCGCGCAATCATGACCGCCGCGCGCTCATGGTTGCTCGCTCAATGGCAGCTCGAGCCGAAATGATTTGATGGCGTTCGGATCGAGTGAGAGTTCCCCGTGCATCGCGCGGGCGAGCGCGCGCGCAATGGGCAGGCCCAAGCCGAGGCCATGGATCTTGGTCGTGCGTAGCGGATCGAACAGAGTGGCGCGCACGCTCGGATCGAGCGCGGGTCCGTCGTCGACCACGTGCACAATCGCGCGTCCGGCTTCGGTGCTGAGTTTCATGGTCACCACGCCGCCGTGCGCGGCGCGCAGCGAGTGCAGGCTATTGTCGAGCAAGTTCTCCAAGATCGCGCGCAAATAGCTGGGATCGGCGCTGATCGTGACTTGCGCGGGGCACTCCGCGAGTACCCGCACCGAGGTTTCGCCCAGCGCGCTGACGTCCGCCGCGAGCGTTCCGAGCAGGCGATCGAGCGCGATGGGTTGCATTTCCGGTTCGCCGCCGCCTTGCATCGAGCGCAAGGTCTCCAAGTGCGCGAGCGCGCGGCGAACCTGGGCGTGCGCGCGCTCCACGAGTTCGGCGCGCTGCGCGTGATCGTCGGCGCAGGCCTGATATTCGTCGAGCAGTAGGCCGAGCGCGTGCAGCGGGTTGTTCAACTCGTGCAGGACTGCGGCCGCGAGGACCCAGACTGCTTGGTCGCGCTCGACCTTCAACAACCGCGCCCGCAGTGCCTCGGTGCGACTCGCGGCTTCCTCCGCGGCAGCGAGCCGAGCGCGCAAGCGGAGTTGGAAGATCGAAAGCCCCATCAATCCGCCCGCGAGAACGGGGATCAAGTGATCGATGATGTCGTGGGCGCTGGCGAGGATCCCGGTAAGAGTGCCAGCGCCGAGCTTGGCTTCCGAGACCAGATCGAAGCCGACGTAGACCGCCCCGGCGAGCAAACCCAGGAGCACGTAGCTTGCGAGCGACCATTCTTTGCGCGGCGACACGAAAACCCTGGGAAATGCATAGCACGGGGGCATCTCTCGGGCCCCGTATCCGGCATTTGCCCGATGTGCTGGCCCACCAGCCAGCATACGTTCGGCGGGTATGAACGCTTGGACCTGCACTTCGCTTTTCGGCCGGTGTCCGCTGCTATTTGCGGTCGCCGCACTGTGTTTCGCTTGCTCTGGTTCGGACGACCAGAAGCACGACGACGCGTGCACCCCAGACGACGCAGACGGCATCGTCGACGAGCCTGCTCGATTCATCGTGACCGTCACTGACGCGAAATTCGAGCCCGCGATCTTGGCCGCGCAGAACTCCTCGCAGGTCACGATCCAGCTCAAGAACGCCGGCACCACGGCACACGGTTTCGTCGTCGATTGTCTCCCGACACCGAACAGCGACGGCTGTCCGACTCAGTCCTGTTTTCCGAATGAAGCCGAGATCGATCCACTCGAACCCAACGCAGAGGCGACGGTCGTGTTCGAATCGCCGCTCGTCGAGGGGATCTACACGTTCCGCTCCAACGTGCCGGAGGACACTGAGCTCGAGTCGGGCCAGTTCATCATTCAGTGACGCGATGTCCCGCACGTTCGTGGGGCCGGGCCGCACTGCTCGTGGGCTGCCTCGGCGGTCTTCCTGCGCGGGCCGAGCCGGCAGTGCCCCTCCCGCAAGCGTCGCCGGCGCCGGAGCCCTCATCGGTACAGACTTCCGCCCAGGAAATCGAGGTGCGCGGCGTGCGGCCGGAATCAGCGCGGGGAGTGGGGGATTTTCGGCTGCGCCGCGAACTGCTCACGGCTTCGCCGCGCCAACAGACCAGTGAACTCTTGTCGGCTGCGCCGGGGTTTTTCGTCGATCACGAAGACGGCGAGGGTTTTGGCAACGACGTGTATCTCCGTGGCTTCGATCTGGATCATGGCTCGGGGATCGAGATGCGTGTCGGCTCGGTCCCGCTCAATATCCCGACTCACATCCAAGGCCAGGGCTACGCCGATGCCAACTTGATCATCCCGGAAGTGGTGTCTCAGATCCGCGTGCTCGAAGGGCCGTACGATCCGCGTCAAGGGGATGCGGCGATTGTCGGTAGCGCGTACTTCGATTTAGGCGTGCCCGAGCGTGGTGGCCTTTTACGAGCTAGCTATGGGTCGTTCAATCAAAAACGACTCGTGGGGATCTTCGCGCCGAAGTCGACCGGTTCCGAGACCTTCGTCGCGGTCAGCGCGCGTGACACCGACGGCTTCGGTCAAAACCGCGCGGCGCGGGCGGGCACGGTGAACGCACAGTATGGCGTTGATTTGAGCGCGCACGATCACCTGCGCGTGCTCGCCATCGGACGAGCTGCGAGCGCGAGCTTGGCGGGCGTGGTCCGTGAGGACGACGTGAACGCGGGGCGAATCGGATTTTACGAGTCGTATCCGTATTACGCCGACAATCAATCCGTGCGCGCGGATGCCGTGATCCTCGGTGGCGAATTGCGGCACTTGAGCGCGCGTGGCGACGTGGTGAGCATCGCGCCGTTCGTGATCTGGACCGACTTTCGCGCGCGCCAGAACTATACCGGCAATCTACAAGTCTCGCGCTCGGACCCGACCCAGTTCGGCTTGGGCGATCTCTTCGAAACCAACAATCGCGAGATCGCAGCCGGGCTTACCGCCTCTGCGCGGCGCGCGCCGCAACGGTTCGGCTCGAGCGCGGAGCTCGGCATCGAACCGGGGGTGTATCTACGTTATGGGCACACCGAACAGAGCAAGAATTTGCTGGTTCCTGCGGATTTGAGCGTTTGGGATCGACGGCTCGATGCCGCCCTGGGCACGCTCGATGCCGGCGCGTACCTGGACTTCGAGCTCTCGCTTTGGAAACGACTGCGAATTTCAGGCGGTCCGCGCGTCGATTTTCTAACCGTCTCCATCACCGACCAATTGCAGAACGGGACGTCCGCGGCCACCAATAGCGATGGTGCCCAGCGCACGGCGAGCGGGGTTTCGGTTGGTCCGCGGATCAGCGCGCAATACTCCCTGGCGAAGCCTCTGTCGTTCATTGCCTCGTACGGCGAGGGCTACCGTTCGCTCGACGCCGCGCACTTGCAGCAAGGCGCGACCCCGTACTCCAAGGTGCGCTCGGCCGAGATCGGCATGCGGGCGCAGTTGCCCAACGAACGCTTCACTTCGACGCTTTCAGTGTTCGAAACACGAGTCGGCAACGAACTCGTGTTCGTGGCCAACAACGGTGGCCTCGAATCACAAAACGCCAGCGTGCGCCGCGGGATCGTGGCGTCGATCGTGACCAAGCCGTGGCGCTGGTTGCTCGCGTCCGCCTCGCTTTCCGTCAACGACGCGCAGTTCAGCACGCGGATCGCCGGCATCTCGCATCACGTGCCGAGTGTGCCGCCGATCCTGTTTCGCAGCGACCTGAGCGTGCGCGGTCCCCTGGGTAAACTCTGGGAGCTGCCGCTGAGTGGTCGACTAGGGGTCGGCTACACGTTCGCCTCCGCGCAGCACCTGAGCGATACCGTCCGCGGGCCAAAGACGAACGCGCTGAACATCGGTGGGGAGGTGCGGTCGCGCTTCGTTGCGTTGGGAGTGGATGTCTACAATGCGCTTGGCCTCCAGGTGGCTGACAATTCGGACGTTTATGTCTCGAACTGGAGCTTGCAGCCCGGCCAGCAGCCAGCATCACTCGCCGTTCACGCCACTGCAGCACCGCCCACGACCGTGCTTGGTTCGGTCACCGTCTATTTCTGACGGTTTCGCCTCAAGGCGAGGGTCTTTCGATAGCAGTTTCCAAAAGTTATCTGTCTTGACCGGGATGTGCGTGCGAGCTATCCCAAAGCAACGGAGAGCGCTTGGTTCTCCTTCCTGAAAGGCCACGATCATGAACTGGGAAACGCCGAGCTTCGAAGAGATCGACATGAGCGCAGAGATTGGTTCCTATCAGGGAGAAGACGACAACGGTCTGTGAGCAGCGCTGCCCGTTGCACCGCCGCATCTGCTTCACGCTCGCGTCGTTGCGCGTGTGACGCCTCGCGGCGGCGGGAAGAACCATCGTGTTAATTCGTGTTTTGGGCTCCGCGGCGGGAGGTGGCTTTCCGCAGTGGAACTGCGGTTGCCCGAATTGTGTGGGCGTTCGGCGCGGGAGCATTCGTGCGCAGGCCCGCACGCAAGAATCAGTGGCGGTGAGCGCCGACGGCGATTCCTGGTTCTTGCTCAACGCCTCGCCTGAGATCCGGCAGCAGCTCGAAAGCTTCGCCAAGCTGCATCCCAGAAGTCTGCGCGACACGCCGATTCAGGGCATCGTGCTTACGAATGGCGACTTGGATCACACGCTGGGCTTGCTGTCCTTGCGGGAGTCCCAGCCGCTCGCGTTGTACGCGACTCAGCGCGTGCATCGCGGCTTCAGCGAGGGCAACGTGCTGTATCGGACGCTCCAGCGCTTCGACGGCCAGGTCAGGCTCCACGCGCTCGAACTCGGCGCACCGGAGCAGCCCCTACGGTTGCTGAACGGAGCTCCGAGTGGCCTACGAATGCGGGCCTTTGCGGCTCCGGGCAAGGCTGCGCTGCACCTCGATCAGTCGAGCGCCGAGCCGGCCGACAACATCGGCGTGGTGATTCGCGATGAGCGCAGCGGCAAGCGCCTCGCCTATATCCCCGCCGTCGGCGCGAATTCGGCAGAGGTGGTCGCCGCGGCATCGTCCGCAGACGCCGTGTTCTTCGACGGCACATTTTGGTCGAGTGACGAACTCATCGCGCTGGGTGCGTCGACCCGCCGCGCGGAAGACATGGCGCATTGGCCGATCGGCGGACCCGAAGGCAGCCTCGAGTTCTTGCGCGGCTTGCCCGCCGCACGGCGGATATTGATCCACATCAATAACAGCAATCCGATGTTGCGTGATGATTCTGCGGAACGCACCTTGGTGGATGCCGCTGGTGTCGAAGTCGCGTTCGACGGAATGGAGCTCGAGCTATGAGCGCGCGTGCGCCGCTATCGTCCGCTGAGTTCGTGGACTGGCTACGACGCGAGGGCGAAAGTCGTTATCACGACCGGCACCTCGTCCACGTGCTGATGCACCAGGGCAAGCTGAGCAAAGCACAGCTCCAGCAATGGGTGCTCAATCGTTACTATTACCAGACTCGAATCCCGATCAAAGACGCGCTCATCTTGTCCAAGTCCGAAGATCCGGCGTTTCGACGCGCGTGGATCCGGCGCATTCACGATCACGACGGCGACACGCCGGGTGAGGGCGGACTCGCGCTCTGGCTGCGTCTGGCCGAAGGCGTCGGGCTCTCGCGCGCCGAGGTCGAAGGCTTGGGCTCGGTGCTGCCGGGGGTGAAATTCGCCTGTGATGCCTACGTCACTTTGGTGCGCGAACGGAGCTTGCTGGAAGCCGTCGCTTCTTCGCTCACCGAGTTCTTCGCGCCCGACTTGATGAGCCGCCGCATTCAGGCTTGGGAAGAGCACTATCCCTGGGTCGACCAAGAGATGCTCGCGTACTTCCGCTCACGTGTGCCGCGGGCCAAGCGCGACTCCGAAGAAGCGATTGCCTTCGTCGTTTCGCAAGCGACGACTTACGAGCTACAAGAGCGCTGCGTCGCCGCGCTGATTCGCAAGACCGAGATCTTGTGGCACCTGCTCGATTGCGTGCAGGCCGCCTACGTGCCGGGGCCGTCGGGAGCGGCTGCCACGTGAGCGGCGAGGCCCCGAGCCTCGAGCTGAAGCCGAAGCTCGCGCCCAAAACCAAGCTGCGCCTCGATCCAAAGACGGGTAAGTACATCTTGCTCTACCCCGAAAAGGGCCTGCTCTTGAACCCGACCGGCGCGGCGATCTTGAAGCGGTGCACGGGGGTCGAGTCGCTATCCGCGATCATCGCCGCCTTGGCCGTGGAGTTTCAGAGTGACGCGGACTCCCTGCGTCCCGAAGTGCTGACCTTCGTGCAAGGCCTGCTCGACCGAGGCTTGCTGCAGGCCTCGCCGTGACGACCGAAGATCGGCTGTACACGCTGATCGCCGAGCTGACCTACCTGTGTCCGCTGCGCTGCGTGTATTGCTCGAATCCGACGAACCTGGCTGCCCATCCCGATCGGTTGAGCACGGAGGATTGGCTGCGGGTCTTCGCGCAGGCCGCCGAGCTCGGCGCGCTCCAGCTCAACTTGAGCGGCGGTGAGCCGCTGCTCCGCCGTGACCTGGAAGAGCTGGTGTCTGGCGCGAGCGCGCTCGACTTCTACACCAACCTAATCACCAGCGGTTTGCCGCTGACGCGCGAACGCTTGCTGCGTCTGAAAGAAGCAGGACTCAGCAGCGTGCAGGTTTCGATTCAAGACAGCGCGCCCGATGCCGCCGAGCGCATTGCCGGCCGCAACTCGTTCGAACAGAAGCTGGAAGTTGCGCGTTGGGTCAAAGAGCTCGACTTGCCGCTGACCATGAATGTGGTGCTGCATCGCGAAAATCTCGGCCGCATTGCCGACATCATCGCGCTGGCCGAGAGCCTGAACGTGGATCGCTTGGAGCTGGCCAACACTCAATACCTGGCTTGGGCGCTCGAAAATCGCAGCGCGCTGCTACCGAGCCAATCACAGCTCGATCGCGCGCGCGAAATTGCCAAAGCCGCGAAGGAGCGCCTCAAGGGCAAGATCGAAGTGTTGTTCGTGCTGCCCGACTACTATTCGGATCGCCCGAAGGCGTGCATGAGCGGGTGGGGCAAACGTTATCTACTGGTGACTCCGGACGGTTTGGCCCTGCCGTGTCACCTGGCGCATACCTTGACCGGACTTCAGTTCGACAACGTGCAAGAGCGCTCCCTCGACGAGATCTGGCATCATTCGCCGGCATTTGCCGCGTTTCGCGGCGACGCTTGGATGCCGGAGCCGTGCCAGAGCTGCGAGCGGCGCGAGATCGACTTCGGGGGTTGCCGCTGCCAAGCCTTTCATCTCACCGGCAACGCCGCCGCGACCGATCCGGCATGCGCGCTATCACCCGAGCACGGGCTCATCACCGCGGCGCGCGCTGCGGCACAAGAGCCGACGTTGATCCCACTCGGTCTGCGCTATCGCGAGATTCGGCGCTAGGACTGGCTCTGCCCCGAGGCGATTTGCGTCACCTCGGGTTCGTGCACGGAACTTGCACGAATTCGCGACGATGAAGTCGCTCAGGGAGAACTCGGTTTGGCAGCTCGTCAAAGAAACGGGCAGCGGTTGGGACGAAGACAATGTTGCACGCTTGGCGGCTGCGCTTGCCTACTACACACTGCTGTCGATCGCGCCCTTGATCGTTCTGGCGGTTGCGGTGACCGGTTTGGCTTTTGGGGAAGAAGCGGCCCGGCAGCACATTGCTGGTGAGCTTGCCAGCGTGGTCGGAACAGGCGCGGCCGAAGCCATTCAATCGATTGCCAAGAATGCACGCGCTCCCGGAACGGGCGTGCTGAGCATCGCCGTCGGCGTCGTGGTGTTGCTGTTCGGCGCATCGGGCGTTTTCGGCGAACTGCAAGCGGCCTTGAATACGGTTTGGGACGTGGCACCCAAGCCTGGCCGTGGCATTTGGGGCATCGTCAAGGATCGCTTCTTCTCGTTCACGTTGGTCGTGGGCGTGGCGTTCTTGTTGCTGGTTTCGCTCGTGGTCAGCGCAGCTCTGACCTGGGTGGGTGCATTTTTCGAGCACACGCTGCCGGGGGGCGCCGTACTCTGGCAGGTCCTGAATTTCTGCATCTCGCTGGGCGTCGTGACCGCCCTCTTCGCGCTCATCTTCAAGACCCTGCCCGACGTGCGCATTCACTGGCGCGACGTCTGGGTTGGCGCGGCGGTCACCGCGGGGCTCTTTACTCTGGGCAAATTCGGGCTGGGTCTCTACCTGGGGAGCGCCGGAGTTTCTTCGGCGTATGGGGCGGCGGGCTCGATCGTCGCGTTGGTGATTTGGGTCTACTACTCGGCCCAGGTGCTGCTGCTAGGCGCAGAGTTCACCGAGGCGTATGCGCGTCGCTTTGGCTCTCGGATCGTTCCCGACGATCAGGCGGTATCCGTCGAGCGAGGGCGCGCCGTTGCTTCGCCTGTCGAGGGCTCTGCCAAGCTAGTGCCGCAGCGCGAACACTGAGCGATCGAAATTCGCAAACAGCTCCGCGACGTCATCGTAGATCTCGAGCGCGCCGGCCAGGGCGGAGTCCGGGTGCCCGCCGGATCGCAATGCGATGGTGGGCACCCCGGCTTTCGAGGCCGCCTGCACGTCATACGGCGTGTCCCCGAGCATGACCGCTTCACCGGGGGCGCAGCCGGCTTTGCGCAGTGCGGCCTGCACGATGTCAGGATCGGGCTTGGAATGCGCGACGTCCCCAGACGAAGTTTGATGCTGCACGAAGGGCAGGGCGCCACAGATCTCGAGCAACGGCCGAAGCTCGGCTTCGTTGGCGGAGCTGGCGACGACGAGGGTGAAGCCGGACTCGTGAAGCCGACGCAGCAACGCTTCAGCCTTCGGAAAGGCCTGCAACTGGGGCAGATACTCCCGTGAAAATAGCGCGGTCCGCTCTTTGGCGAGTCGCTTGGCCTCATGCGAGTTCTCTTCTAAACCGGTGACCTCGGGGATCAACTTGTCACCGCCCTTTCCGATCAGCTCGCGGATCCATTCGAACGTGCCAGGGTAGCCATTTCGTTGGAAGACCTCGAGCCATGCTTGGGCATGCGCATCGTTACTATCGACCAAAGTGCCGTCGACATCGAGGAGCACTGCTTTGAGCGGCTTCATGGGGTCAGCTCCCGTTCCGAGTCGCTGGTGTCGACATCGAATTCGCCGTCGGGCCAGGGTACTTGCGTCACGACGCGACCGTCATTCAGCAATCGTCGAGCTCCGCTGTCTCCCTCGAGTGTCGCCAGTGCCGGAAACAGCGCGCGAGGGAACAGCGCCGGAACGGCACATTTTTCGGCATAATAGGACGCGGCGGGCACCCCGGTGCGCTCGAACGCCGAGATCAGACGGTCGAGATGGGCAGTCGTCAGCCGTGGCTGATCGCAGAGCACGAGCAACAGCGCATCGCTGTGCTGCTGTTCGGCCCAGGCAACAGCAACGCGAATGGACGTTGCCATGCCGCGTGCCCAATCGGGGTTCGGCACGATTTCGACCGGCAGGTGACGCAGAGTTGCGCTCACGGCGTCAGCTCGCGCGCCGACGACCGCGCCGGTATGGGTGGCACGCGAGCGAACGACGCACTGGGCAGCTAGGCTTGCCAATGTCTCGCCTCGGTGGCGCGCGAGTTGCTTGGGATGACCGAGGCGCCGGGACTCGCCCGCGGCCAAAACGGCGCCTGCTACGCGCGGACTCATGCGGCGCCCGTCGAATCGCCGAGCGCGGGGAGCGCGGAAAAAGTGAGCTCGGACAAAGGGCGATGAATCGGTCGAGTGCTTCGCTTGGAAAGGGGTAAGGCACTCCCGTTGGAGAGCGCCGCTTGCACTTCCGCGATCGCGGAAAGCGCGATTTGCGCCGGGTTTTCCGCACCTAAATCCAGGCCGAGCGGGGCGCGGATGCGTGCCCGATCACACGAGCGAAGCTGGTTTGGAACCGGAAACAGCTCGCCGAGCATGCGTTCGGTGCGGCGCTTGGGCCCGAGCATCCCGATGTATGGCGTCTTCGATGCGAGCAGCATCTGAAGTGCCTCTTGGTCGGTTGGGTAGTGATGGGACATCACGATTGCGACGGGGGTACGTCGTGCGGCGACCAGCTTGGCGGTGGACGCGACACTGCCAACATGGAGTTCTGCGCGCTCCGCGAAACGTTCGCGCATGGCGACGCGAGCGCTCGTGACGCAAACGGTGACTTCGAACCCCACGGCGCGAGCCAGCTCGACCAACGGCAACGCATCCGGACCCGCTCCGAATACGAACAGGTGCGGGGGAGGTTCGAGCACCTCCAACAACGCCCGGAAGCGCGGCGAAGAAACCAGCCGCGGGCGTGTTTGCGCTTCCGCCAGCGCCAGCTCGGCGGCACGAGCCAACACGGTCCAGGCCGGTCCACCCAGGTTTTCGCTGCTGAATTGGCCTCTCTCATCCAGAGTGAGCCGGGCGCCCACCGGCGCGAGCGCATCCGTCGACTCGAACAGCGTGACCATGGCTGCCCGGCGCTCCCCGCGCAGGCAATCCTCGATCACGGTGAGCGGGGCCGACGGGGAGTCGAAGTTGGCTCGTTCCAGCAGAATATCGACGATTCCATCACAGCCAGTCCCGCGTGGTGACTCGTCGTCGTCTTCGCTGTGGCCGTCGAAGCGCACGCACTTGGGGCGTTCGCGCGCGAGCCAAGGACCTTTGCGCGCAATGCTCGTCTCCAAGCAGCCGCCGCTGATCGAGCCCGCGAGGACTCGGCTGCTGGAAAACAGCATGCGTGCACCAGGCTGTCGGTAGGCCGAGCCGGTCACGTGCATCACCGTGGCGAGCCACGTTGGCTCTTGGCGTCGCTCGCCTTCGCGTGCAGCAAGACAGATCTGCGACAGCTCACTCATGTGCCTTTCGTCCTTCAAATCAGCTTGTCTAAGGTAATTGGCAAATCCCGGACGCGCTTGCCCGTGGCATTGAACACAGCGTTGGCAATGGCCGCAGTAATGCCGGTGATGCCAATTTCGCCGATGCCTTTGGCGCCGATTTCGTTCACGTACGGGTCGTCTTCGGGGATCGAAATCACCTCCAACGCTGGGACATCGGCGTGGACGGGCACGTGGTAGTCTGCGAGATCTCGGGTGACCACGCGCCCTGTTCGCGGATCACGGACGGTATGCTCCTCGAGCGCAAAGCCAATCCCCCAAACCATCCCACCCAAGAATTGGCTGCGGGCCGTCTTCGGATTCAAGATCTTTCCCGCAGCGAAGGCGCCGAGCGCGCGTGCGACTCGCACCTCACCGGTGTCTTCGTCGACGCGCACCTCGACGAAGTGTGCGCCGAACGAGTGGAGTGAGAAGTTCTTCCGCTGCTCTTTTTCCGTGGTCGAAGCTTGCGCGCTGAGCTCTGGTTGCCCGGAGCGCTCGAGTAGCGCACTGAACGAATCTTTTCTCGAGCCATCGCTGGTCGTGAGTTCTCCCGTCGAGAAATTCACGCCTTTTGCGGCCACGCCGTACAACGGCGAGTTTCTGTCGGCGATGGCGAGGCCGATCAGCTTCTCGCGTAGCGCGAGAGCAGCTAGCTTGACGGCCGAGCCGGTGCTCGACGCCGTTTGCGAGCCGCCAGAGACGGGCGTCTCGGGCAAGGCGGTATCCCCGAGTTCGAACTGAACGTGCTCTACAGGTATGCCGAGCGCGTCCGCCGCGATCTGCGCCATGATCGTATACGTTCCGGTCCCGATATCCTGCGAGCCAGCCTGCACGAGGACGCGGCCATCGCGGCGCAGCCGCGCGATGGCCGAGGCGCCGCTTTGCCGCGCGGGGTAGGTCGCGCTCGCCATGCCATAGCCCACCAAGTGGTGACCGTCGCGTTGGCTGCGCGGCTCGGCGCGGCGTTTGCTCCACCCGAAACGCCCCGCGCCCTGGCGGTAGCACTCGCGCAGCGATTTGCTGGACCACGGCTTGTCTTCACCTTCGTCGCGCTCGGCGTAGTTCCGCAAGCGAAGCTCGATCGGGTCGAGCTCGAGTGCGAACGCGAGCTCGTCCATAGCGGATTCCAAAGCGAACGTTCCGGTGGCTTCACCTGGCGCGCGCATGAAGGTTGGGGTCGGCACATCGAGCCGCACCAGGCGATGTGAAGTGACGACGTTCGGGCACGAATAGAGCATCCGCGTTTGCACGGCGGCGGGTTCCACGAATTCGTCGAAACGCGAGGTTTCGGACCACGATTCGTGCTGCATCGCGGTCAGCTTGCCGCCGCGCGCGGCCGCCAAGACCACGCGTTGAACGGTCGGTGGACGGTGCCCGACGAGTGAGAACATTTGTTGCCGCGTGAGCGCCAACTTCACTGGGCGTTTGACGACCCGTGCCGCGAGCGCTGCAAGTCCGATGTGCGACCAGGGTGAGCCTTTGCAACCAAAGCCTCCGCCCACGTAACGTGAGATGACTCGCACGTTCTCCGCTGGGATACCGAACAATGCGGAGACCTTCTTTTTGACGCCAAAGATGCCCTGGGATGTATCGTACAGGGTCACATGGTCGTCACCCGGCCAGACCACCGTGAGCGCATGTGGTTCCATCGGATTGTGGTTTTGCACGGGCGTCGTGTAGAGCTGATCGACTCGCGCAGCGGCTCCCGTCAAGCCGGCGTCCAGGTCGCCGCGTTTGGAGGCCGCAGAGCCTGCCGGCCCTGCTTTTTGCGGGGCATATTCATCCGCCGCGTGAGTCGTGAGGCCGACGCTGGGCGCGCTGGAGGCGTAGCGTGCCGTGACCAGACTTGCCGCTTCTTGAGCGTGCTCGAGCGTGTCGGCGACGACCAGTGCGATCGGTTGATCGGCGTAGTGAATCTCGTCGTCCTGCAGGACTTGCAGCAGTCGATCGTTGGGATCGCTCTTGGTTTTGGCGCCCGGCAAATGAGGCGCATTTTCCGCGCTGATCACCCGCAGTACGCCGGGCACCTTTTCGGCGCGGCTCGCGTCGACCCCGAGCAGCTTCCCGCGCGCGATCGCGCTCGTGACGATCACCGCGTGGCTGACGTTGGCCACGGGGATCTCGGCTGCATATTGGGCCTTACCCGTGACCTTCAACGGCCCGTCGACGCGGTCGATGGCTCGGCCCACGCTGACGTCTTTCATGTTTGCTCTCCCGCCAGCGCGAGCGCGCGCGCAATCACGCGGCGCGCGAGTTCGACCTTGAACTGATTGTCCGAGGTCGTTTTGGCGTCGCGCATGGCTTCCGCCGCCGCGGCCCGGAATGATTCGATGGTGGCGGGTTTGCCGAGCAAAGCTCGTTCGACCTCCGGACAACGCCACGGTTTGGTCGCAACGCCGCCCAGCGCGACTCGCGCGCTGCGCACGAGCTCGCCGTCCAACTCGAGCCCGACAGCCGCAGAGGCCAACGCAAACGCGAACGAGGCGCGGTCTCTGACTTTCACGTACGCCGATCGCTTGGCAAGTGCACTCTTCACGAGCGTCACTGCCGTGACGATCTCGCCCGCCTTGAGTGAGCTCTCGACATCAGGTCGTGTTCCCGGCAGCGTGTGGAAGTCGGCGAGCGGCACGGCGCGCTCGCTTCGAGCTCCACGAACGTGCACGATGGCGTCGAGTGCGAGGAGCGCCACGCACATGTCCGAAGGATTGACGGCAATACAATGGTCGCTCCCACCCAGCACTGCGTGCATGCGCGAGTAGCCGCCGATGGCGGCGCAACCAGAGCCCGGTTTCCGCTTGTTGCAGGCTTCCACCGCGATGTCACGGAAGTATGGGCAACGCGTGCGTTGAAGGAGGTTGCCACCCACCGTCGCCATGTTGCGAATTTGCGGCGACGCACCCGAGAGCAGCGCTTGGGACAGCGCGGGAAACGACGCGATGACCTGTGGATGGTCCGCCAAGTCGCTGTTCTTGACCAGTGCTCCGATGCGCAGACCGTTGGCCTCGACTTCGATGGTCGCGTGGGGCAAGCCGTTCAGATCGACCAATGACTCGGGTTGCTCGACGTCGAGTCGGAGCAGGTCGACGAGCAGCGTGCCGCCAGCGATGAAGCGCGCCCCGGCGGCTTGTCCGGCGTGGATGGCGTCAGCATCCGCGGCGGGCTTGACGTAGTCGAAATCCTTCATCCCAGGCGCCCTTACTCAGCCGGTCGTACTCTCTGCACGCGCGTTCTGAATGGCGGCGACGATGTTGCCGTACGCGCCGCAGCGGCAAATATTGCCGCTCATGTGCTCGCGCACCTCCGCATCGGTGTGCGCGCGATTTTCTCGGACCAAACCCAGGGCACTCATGATTTGTCCTGGGGTGCAGTAGCCGCATTGCAGCGCATCTTCGTGCACGAAGGCCGCCTGCATCGGATGCAAGGTGTCGCCGCTCGAAAGCCCTTCGATGGTCGTAATCGGCGCGTCGCCAACCATGACTGCCAGGGTCAGGCATGCGTTCACCCGGCGGCCGGCGATGAGTACCGTGCAGGCGCCGCATTGGCCGTGATCGCAGCCTTTTTTGCTGCCCGTCAGGCCCAGTCGCTCACGCAGCGCGTCCAGCAGCGAGACGCGCGGTTCGATCTCGAGCGGGTAGGCTTGCCCATTGACGTTCAAGAACACCTTCCGGGTTCGCGCGGGCTTCGCCGACGAAATCTGAGTCACCGGCGGCGGCTTCGAGGAGGGACGACAGCCCTGCGCCGCGAGCATCGCGAAGGCACCGATCAGGCTGGCTAGTACGACCTCGCGCCGTGACAACCGGGAGGCGTGAAGAGCGATGGCTTCTTGCCCGGCGGCTTGCAGAGCGGTGGCGAGCGCCGCCAGGCCGTCCTCAGCGAAGACCGTCTGCCGCGCGACGATGGTTCCGCCCCCAGTCGTGACGACCAGAGCGAGTTCGTCCGAGCGTGTGGGGGTCGGGGACAGCCCGCACGCCTGACGCAGATGCGCTTGCGCCTCAGGAGCAAAAGGATCACTCCGTCCATTCAGATCCAGCTCGTCGTCCGGCTGAAACGAGAACCGGCGTCCCTCACTCAGCAGCGACAGGGCTGCGCCCAGACCGCGCAGTTCGGCGCGGACACGTTCCAAGATCGGTGATTCCCTCAACGCGGGCCCACTAGAGAAGGCGATCACCAGTGGTTGATCTTTGCGGCCGGTAAGACCGACCTCGTGCAGGATTCGTGCGGGCAAAGCGTGGCCGTCGTGCATGAGGGCTCTGCGTGGAGGGCAGCGGGACAACGGCGGAGGAGCAATCCTCGTACCGCTCGAGAACCTCGCGAGAACGCGCGCGACTTGGCCTGGTTACCAATCCATTCCGGGGCGATCGTGCGTGAGCTCAAATGCCTCGCGGGCGCAAACTCGACACGATGAGTGGCGAAATCGAGTGGCGAGTTCCCTGTCGAACGCGAGACACGCTTGGCACGCGCGATGCACGGCGCATGAGCATGCCGAGAGCGATTTGGAGTGGCAGTTTGGGCTTTGGGCTGGTGCAAATCCCGGTTTCGTTGCACGCGGCGGAAGAGACGGACGAGCTGTCGTTGACCTTGCTCGACAAACGGGACTTTTCACCCGTGGGCTACGAGCGCATCAACAAAAAGACGGGCAAGGAAGTAAAGTGGGAGGACACGGTGAAGGGATACGAGTCCGCGCCGGGCAAGTATGTCGTGCTCACTGACCGTGATTTTGCCGAGGCGAACCCGAAGTCCACCCACCAAATCGATATCCTAGACTTCGTCGAAATGTCGGAAATCGATCCGCACTACATCGACAAGCCCTACGTGGTCGTGCCGGAAAAGTACGCTAAAAAGTCGTACGCATTGCTGCGCGAGGTTCTGAAACGTTCAGGTAAAGCGGGGATCGCCAAGCTCGTTCTACGTACCCGACAACACTTGTGCGCGGTGATTCCGCATGGCCCGGCGCTCTCGCTCTTGGTCCTACGATTCGCGGACGAGCTGCGCGATACCAAGGACTTGGAGCTGCCCGAAGAAAACCTGAAGAAGCTGGGCATCACCACCAAAGAGCTGGATATGGCGGAAAAGCTCGTTTCGGGCATGGTCGACAAGTGGCAACCGGAGCGCTACCGAGACGACTACCGGAAGGATCTGCTTTCGCTCATTCACGCACGCGCCAAAGCCGGTGACGTGAATACCGTCTCCGACGAGCGGACCAAGGCGCCACGGGTTGCCAAGCCGGCCAAAGTCGTGGATCTGGTGGCGCTATTGGCCAAGAGCGTGGAAGCGGGACATTCGCGAAAGTCCGACCCACATGCTGCCGCCAGACGCACTCGCGCTGCGACTTCGCGGAAAAAGCGGGCTCCGAGCAAGCGTCGAAGTACGCACACCGCAACGCAGCACCGCAAGTCCGCCTAGGCATCGCGCCGCCTCGTCCCGGAGTTTTCCGCCATGAGTCTTGCGACGTATCGCCAGAAGAGGGACTTTTCGAAGACCAAAGAGCCTGCGGGGAAAGCTCGCCGCAAGCAAGGCAATCGTTACGTCATCCAAAAGCACGATGCCAGTCATCTGCACTATGACTTCCGGCTGGAACTCGGGGGCGTACTGCTCAGCTGGGCGGTCCCCAAAGGTCCGACACTCGACCCGAGCGTGAAGCGCCTCGCGGTTCAGACCGAGGATCATCCGCTGGAGTACGGCAACTTCGAGGGCAGCATTCCCGAGGGCGAATACGGTGGTGGCACCGTCATGGTTTGGGACCGCGGCACGTGGGAGCCGGAAGGGGATGCCGAGCGAGCATACGAGAAGGGGCATCTCTCCTTCCAATTGCACGGAGAAAAGCTGACCGGGGGTTGGCATCTGGTGAAGACCCAGCGCCGAGGGCAGAAGCAAAGCACGTGGCTCTTGTTCAAAGCCAAGGATGAAGCGGCCAAACCGGGAGACCGCAGTTTGCTCGAAAAGAATGGGAAAAGCGCGCTCACGGGGCGAGATCTGAAAGCCATCGCTGCGGGCAAGCCGGTCAAGGCGCGCTCGGCCCCCGATGCGTCCAAGAATCGTAGCGGTAAGAGTAGCGGCAAGACCCGCAAGACTACCAAGTCGAACGACGCGGACCCGAGCGCGGTGATGCCGCAGCGGCTCGAACCAGAGCTGGCCACCTTGGTGAGCGAAACACCGGAGGGAGATGAATTCATCCACGAGGTGAAGTTCGATGGTTATCGCGTGATGGCATACCTCGATGCCGGACAGGTCCGCCTGCTCACGCGTGGCGGCGAAGATTGGACGGCGCGCATGCCGAGTCTGCGCGCGGCAATGGCCGAGTTGAAGGCCAAGAACGCGATCTTGGATGGTGAATTCGTCGCGTTGAACGAACAAGGCGTGAGCGACTTTCAGCTGCTCCAGAATGCATTCAGCGGCACGAGCCAAGCGCCGCTCGCGTATTACGCCTTCGACCTTCTGTTCCTGGACGGGTCGGACATGCGCGCTCTGCCGCTCGTCGAGCGAAAGGAAAAACTGAGGGCTTTGCTGGACAAATTGCCGAAATCAGCGGGCGCGCTGCGTTATAGCGATCACAGCCGAGGCGGTGGCGCGCGCTTCTTTGCCGAGGCCGCCAAATTGGGTTTGGAAGGGGTGGTGTCCAAGCGTGCCGACTCGCCGTATCGCGCGGGCCGCGGCAAGGATTGGCAAAAGAGCAAAAGTTTGGCTCGTCAAGAGTTCGTGATTGTCGGCTTCACCGAGCCCGGCGGTGGGCGATCCCACCTCGGAGCATTGTTGCTCGGTGTGCGGCGCGACAAGCACATCGTGTATTCCGGAAAGGTCGGTACCGGTTTCAGCGAGCGCTCTTTGAAGGAGCTTCACGCTCGCTTGACGGCGCTCGAAATCGAGAAGCCCAAGCTAGAAAATGCGCCACGCGGAGCCGAGGCACGCGGCGTGCATTGGGTTGCGCCGGAGTTGGTCGCTGAAGTCGCGTATACTGCCATCACGCAAGACGGCCTGCTACGCCATCCCACGTTCAAAGGGCTCCGTGAAGACAAGGCTGCAAGCGAGGTGGTTTTGGAACGCCCCGTGCGCACACGCGGTCGAGGTGAGAAGCTCTCGGCCTACACTGTGTCGAAAGCCGCACTCAGTCATCCGGACAAGATTCTTTTCCCAGAGCTGGGGCTCACCAAGCGAGAACTGGCCGACTACTACGAACTCGTCAGCGAGCTGATGCTGCCGCACGTGATCAATCGGCCATTGACGCTGCTGCGCTGTCCCGAAGGGCGGCAAAAACAGTGCTTCTTTCAAAAACACCCCGGCGAGTCACTGGCTGAGGGGTTGGTTCGAGTTCACGTGCCCTCGTCTGACGGCCAGAGCGAGTATGCCGCGATTGCTGACGCGCGCGGACTGGCGGCGTTGGTACAGATGGGCGCGCTCGAGGTTCATGTGTGGGGGGCGCTGGCGAGTGACGCGGAGCACCCCGACCGGCTGGTGTTCGACTTGGACCCGGCACCAGACGTCAATTTTCAAGCGACCATGGCCGGAGCGCAAGCGCTGCGCGAGTTGCTCGAGGAGCTCGGCTTGAAGAGCTGGCTCAAGACGACGGGCGGCAAAGGATTGCACATCACCGTTCCGATCGTTCCGCGTGCCGGTTGGGACGACGTGAAAGGGTTTTGCCGTGCTGTCGCGGAAGAGCTCACTCGACGCGAGCCGGAGCGGTATGTCGCCACGATGTCGAAGGCCAAGCGCAAGGGAAAGATATTCGTCGACTACCTGCGCAACGGTCGCGGGGCGACATTCATCGCGCCGTATTCACCGCGGGCTCGAGAGGGGGCGACGATTGCAATGCCCATTGCGTGGCAAGATCTATCGCCGAAGTTCAAGCCTGAAGACTTCAACGTGCGAAGCGCCGCGCACTACCTCAAAGCGCGAAAGGCCGATCCTTTCGCGTCGCTATCCAAGTCACGGCAGCAGTTGCCGAACCTAGCGAAAATCACGGCCAAATAGCTCTCGCAGCTCAGCTCAGCTCAGCTCAGCTCAGCTCAGCTCAGCTCAGCCGAGAATCGCCAAGACTTGCTGGGCTGCGCGTGTGCCGCTTTCGATCGCGCCGGCGACGGTGCCCGGATAGTCGTCGTTCGTGGCCTCGCCCGCGAGAAACAGTACGCCGCCGACGGGAGCGCTCAACGCGCGCGCGGCCGAGGTTCCACCGGGGCGGCAGAAGCTATACGCGCCACCGATGTGCGGGTCGTTGGAAAAATCGTGATGCTGAATCGGGCATACCAGTGCCGCGGCGAGTGTCGCCTCCGGCTCACCGAGCAGGCTGGCGAGACTCGCGAGCGCTAAGTGCTTGCGTTGCTCGGTGGATTCGCGGGCCAACTCTTGCGCTTTCGGACCACCGGCCCAAGCGGTCCATTGGACGAACATTTCGTTCTCGATTGCCCAGAAGGTTTCGAAGAGCGAAGTCGGTTGATGAATGAAGGCGTCGCGTGGCGCCGCGCGCAGCGCAACGTCGCGCGGAAATTGCAGCATTACCCGTGCTGCAGGGCCCATCCCCAGCTGGCTCAACGGAGCGCTCCAGGCGTGAACCGCGGGCTCGAAGCGCAGGCGCTCCGGATCCTGCAAAACTGGAAGTGGGGCGGTCACCACGCAGGCTCGCGCGCGGATCTCACTCGCTGAGCCGGCCACGCTCAAATCGACTGGGCCTTGAATTTGCCATTTGATGTGCGTGACTGCCGACTGCAAGCGCACTTCGACTCCCGCGGCGATGAGCTTCGTCAGGCAAAACTCGACGAGAGCGCCGTAGCCGCCGCGCAGCCGCAACTGGCTGTGGTCGCTCTTCAGTGACTGCGCGTCCGAGAATAGACTGCGAATACTCACGTCAGCTAGCGGTGCGGCTTCAAAACCTTCGACCAGTTGTCGAACGAGCTCTCGTGTCTCCGGCTCCGCGACATTTTGTTCCAAGAATGCTTGGGCGTTCGTGTCTTCTTCTTCCGGCTGAAGGCGATCGAGCACGGAGCCGAATGTTTGCCAAGGGTCCGAAAGGTCGCGAAAGACAGGCCCGTCCTTTTTGACGTGGCGCTCGACCAAGGGCAAGAGCTCGACTTCAGCCTCACGCGCCAAGCGCAGCGTCGGTTCTGGACTCCCGTGCACGAACTCGGCACCGAGTTCGCTGGGCAGGGCCCCAATCAAGCCAGGGACAGTCCAAATGCGGCCGCCAACGCGGCTTGCCGCCTCGAGCACGAGCACCCTCTTCCCGGCGTCTGCAAGCGCGCGCGCCGCCGTCAAGCCGGCTATGCCCGCCCCGAGCACGACGACATCATAGGCAGTGCTCAAGCGCCGCCCTTGGGGTGCGCTTGAAGAAAGCTCCAAATCGCGTCGAGCGCCGGGGGCTGGAGTGCCACGTAGTGTTGTCCGCCCTTGACCGTCCAGAGCTCCACCGCGCCGCGACAGTCGTCGAAGCGCTGGACACTGGTCTCACTGTCCGGCACGTAGGGCTCGAGGTCGATGTTGGGCAGGGTGCGCGGAGCGCTACTGCACGATAGAAGCTGCGCCCAATAGTGCGCCGTGTCGGGCGCAGAGGGGTGGGCAGCTACGTCCGTGCGGTCGAACACCGTGCCCCCCGTATAGTGGACGATGGGGTCGGCATCGCCGTGGATCTCCAGGACCGCGAGGGCACCGTGCTGAGTGCAGGGCACGTCCGGAGTTGGCGCCGCTCCCGCAACGCTGACCACGGCTGCAATCCGATCGCCGACGTCACATGCCAAGCGTTGCGCCATGAACCCACCATTCGAGTAGCCCACCACGAACACCCGTTTGGGGTCAATCGATGCGTTCGTCAGATTGGCGTCGAGCAATTCACGCAGGCGCTTCACGTCGTCGATGCGACGGTGGTCGAGATCACAGCAACTTTTCCCGGCATTCCAGAAGGGACGACCGAGTGAGTCGCGCGCGCCTTCGGGCGCGAGGTAGGCGAACTTCTTCTGGTCCGCCACTTGATTGAGCCCCGCCTTGGCAATCAGCAAGCTGCTCGAGACCCCGAAACCATGGAGCACCAAGAGCAGCGGGACGCGCTCGCCGGTCTGCAGGCCATCGGGTAGGCGTAGGACGGCCGGGGGATCGAAGGCACGTGCCGGGTCAGGCTGGTCGTTTGGACGTGCGACGATCGCGCCGGATGGCGGCGCGATCGCCGGAGGCGCAATCGGGGCGTGGCGCGTTGCCACGCCCGACAGCCGCGCCGCACGATCCGGTTCGGTCGTGCATGACAGGGAAGCCCCGCAGGCAACCAACAGGACGGAGATGAGCGTCGAGCGTGCGCGGCAGGGCGTTGAGCGTGCGGACATGGCTTCGACGAAAGTCAGAGTCAGGGACACTAATGCAAGCTTCAAACCAGTGCGAGCTGGTGTCGGCACGGCACAACGATTGCACGCGAGTGTACCTCCAAAGCCAGCGCGAAGTGGAGAAGCACCATGATTTCCAGCCAATCGAGCAACGTGAATCGCCCGTACTACGACGCTCGCATGCCCGAGCCCGACATTCCGACGCGCAAAACACCGTGGTTCCTGAAGGCGCTCTGGGCGCTTGCCCTGCTGCTCGTAGTGGGCATGGCCTATTCATTTTATCGCATCTCGGCGGTTCCATCGCCGCGACTCGACGTCCCTCAAACTCAGTCGACCGACATGGCGGCCCCGCGTTGAAAGCACGCCTAGCGTCGAATCATCGAACGAAAAGGAGATAGATGAACACCACGACCTCAATCCGAGCCATCGCCCTGCTTGCGCTGCCGGCTTTGGCGTTCGTTCGCTGCGGCGGTAAGCAACAGGTCGCCGAGACGCCCAGCACGATGCCGAGCGCGGAGCCACCGACTGACCAGGCGCCCGAGCTCGACGCCGGCACGGCGGCTCAAAAGCCTGAGGGGATCGACATTGCGACCTCGACCGAAGGCACGAAGCCCCGCGCTCCAAAACCAGAACCGCTCAGCGACGCACAGATCGCCGCGGTCACGGACGCCGCAAATTCGGCCGAAATCGCCCAGGCCAAGGTCGCCCAAGCGAAGTCCAAAGATGCCGCGGTCAAGAGCTTCGCCGCGATGATGATCACGCACCACGGTGAGGCCAAGCAGAAGCAAGCCAAACTGAAGTTGAAGACCGAAGAGAGCGGCGTATCCACGGCGATGCAGGCAGATGCCGGCGCCACGCTCAATGCGCTCAATTCAGACACCGGAAAAGACTTCGACAAGACGTACATCGCAGCGCAAGTCTCTGGGCATCAAAAGGTGCTCGATACCATCAACGACCAATTGCTTCCCAACGTCAAGGACGAGCGGCTGAAGGCGTATTTGGAAGAGATCAAACCCACGGTGGAGCAGCACCTGAAGCGGGCCAAGCAACTGCAAGAGAACTTCGACAGCAAGAGCTCATCCAGCGCAGTGTCGGGTAAGCACACGGGTTGAGGAAGCAATGGCAGCCAAGAAGAAGAGCAGCAAGAAGAAGAGCACGCGAAAGTACGGGGCCACGGCAGGCAAGACCGTAAAGAAGGTCATGCACGAGAAGAAGCACGGGACGCTCAGATCCGGTCGCTCCAAGAAGAAGGTGACGAGTCGCAAGCAAGCAATTGCCATCGGCCTATCCGAGGCTCGCGCGGCCGGCGCCAAGGTGCCCGCGCGAAAGAAGTCACCCCGCAAGAAGCGCTGAGTCGAGACCGAGGCCGACCGGCTCACGGTCGGCCTCGGTTCGCTCATTTGCTGGGGGCTGGCGCGTTCACCGTCTCCACCTTGTGGATCGGCGGCTTGCGCATTTCGAGTTGCCCGTTCGGACGTTGATCGCGCAAGATCGGTGTGAGCGTGACTTTGCGGCCGAGCGCGGCAGCTTGCACGATTGACTCCAAGATCTGGACATCGGCTAGACCTTCTTCTCCCGAGGGCTCCGGCTCGCGATCCTCGAGGATGCACTTGGAAAAGTGCAGTAGCTCGGGCGCAAACTGGTCGTGTTGAGGAGTGGTCGTGGTCTTCGTCTTGCCGTCGATGGTGAGCTGTTCCTCGCTCTTTTCGTGGTAGCCATAGGCTGCCTCGAGCTGCAAATCACCCAACGTTCCCACGACGCGGAACTCGGAGACGCGTGCCGCGCCTTGGCTCGCGGTAAATTGCGCGATGCGATTTTCTGGAAAGCGGAGGATGACCGAGGTCGTCTCGTCCGTGCCGTCGAAGCGAGGACTCTCGCCTTGAATGCGGAACGCCATTGCTTCGACCGGCTCGTCTTGGAACAAATAGCGGGCGGCGTTGACACAGTAAATCCCCATGTCGAACAGGGCACCGCCACCCAGGTCAGCGCGGGTGCGAATGTCTCCTTCACGAACCTGCTGGCTGAATACGGAGCTGAAGATGCGGGGCTCGCCGATTTCACCGCGCCGCAGGCGCTCGACCGCGCGCAAGTTGGCCTGCTCGAAATGCAGGCGATAGGCGGTCATCAACTTGATCTTCGCCTCACTCGCCGTGCGCAGCATGCTGCGACAATCTGCAACGGTCGCGGCGAGCGGCTTTTCGCACAGCACGTGTACGTGAGCGCGCGCCGCGCGCTCGACGGCCCGCCGATGTTCGGTATTCGGGGTTGCCACATACAGCGCATCAATCGCGCCACTGGCGAGTATGCGATCGAGATCGTCGTAGGAGCCGGTGATCTTGACGTCGTAACGCTCCGCCAGGCTCTGCAATTTGTGCTGATCGGAGGAGACGAGCGCGACGAGTTCGGAGTTTTCTCGGGCGTTCGCAAACGCCGGGAGCACGGCGACTTGAGCGATGTTGCCCAAGCCCATGACGGCATAGCGAACTTTGCGCGTGTGACTGATGGACATGGCTTTCTCCAAGAGGGGTGAGCGATTCACTGCGAACTCCGTGCCAAGACGTTCCTTGCTTGTCACTTGATCGCTCCTCGCTTGCCATCTGGGGCGTGCATCCTCGGCTCTCGTGAAACGCAAAGTCGAAGCCGCTACGGGCAGGTCCCGTATCGGCCGACAGTTGCAACGTTTCGCGCTGAAGTGCGCGGCGTTCGCTGTCACCGGTTGTCTCTTCGCAGCTCCCAATTCGAGCACGAGCGCGTTTGCCGTCGAGCGCAGTCGCTACGCACCCGGACTAGCTTCGGCGATGCCGCCCGTGACGGTCGTGATCGTTACCCTCGATGGAGTGCGCTGGCAGGAAGTGTTCGAAGGCGTCGAGCCGCGGCTCGCGGCGAGCCACCAGCTCGCACCGAGCGCTGTCGTCAGTGCGGCAGAATTGATGCCGAATTTGCACCGCATCGTCGGGACGCACGGAGCGGCCCTGGGTGCGCCCGGTCACGGCGCGCCGATCAGCGCTTCTGGCCCCAACTTCGTATCTCTGCCGGGCTACGCGGAGCTCTTGAGCGGCCGTCGCGCCACGCGCTGCCGTGACAACCAATGCACTGGCGGAGGGGCGCGAACTTTGTTGGACGACTTTCGGGACTCGGGCCGCAGCTCGTCCCACGTGGCGGTATTCACGTCTTGGCCGGATATCGGCCGCGTGACGAGCGAGCATGGCGTTGTTGCAGAGCCGTTGCCCCGCAGCGCCCGCTTTCGCCCCGACGCCGAGACCGCTGCGCTGGCACTCGCACACCTCAAGAACCATCCACCCAAGTTCATGTTCTTGGGTCTCGGTGAACCCGACGAATTCGCGCACCAGAACGACTATGCGGGATACCTGAACGCCGTTCGCCACGCGGACGCGCGCATCGCCGAGGTCGACGAGGAGCTCGCGCTCCTTGCCGCTCATGGCACACGGACCGCGTTGTTCATCACCGCCGATCATGGCCGCGCCCACAACTTCGTCGAGCACGGTTCGAAGTTCCCTGAGTCAGCGCGTGTCTGGTTGGTCGCCACGGGCAGCGCGGTGCGCGCGGCGGGCTTCGTCGTGGCCCCGACGCAGCGTCATTTGGCCGATTTGGCGCCGACGGTGCGTCAGCTCGCCGGCCTGCCGCAAGATCGAGATCCTGAGGCAGGAATGCCGCTGAGCGAATTGCTGCTCCCGCCGAATCCCTAGTTCGAGTGTTCGACGCGCGCGCTACGCTGCGTGTTCCAAATGGAATGCACGAGCTCGTCGCGCGGCTTCGCGATCTCATTGTTTCTGCTGCACGCGGCCATCGCTGCGCCGACTCGTGCTGCAGAGTCGAGCGCGAATGCATCGCCCGGGGGCACCCCGCCTGGTCCGACCGCCGCCCCGAGTCACGAGGCAGAGCTCGACTTACTCACGTTCTACAAGGACAACTATTTCATCACCGGCTTCAGCATGGAGACCGAAGCCAAGTTTCAGTTCAGCGCCAAGTTCGATATTTGGCCCAATCGCGGCCAGCATGCGGTCTACTTTGCGTTTACGCAGAAGTCGCTTTGGGACATCTATCGAACGTCGTTCCCGTTCGTGGAGAACAACTACGCGCCGGAGCTGTTCTACAGTTTTTTTCACGTACCCGGACGCTACGAGCCGGCCCCGGGGTGCGGCTTCTTCTTCGAGCGCGTAGGCGCCATTCACGAGTCTACGGGCGAATCGGGGGATGACTCGCGGGGCTGGAATCGCGTGTACGGTGAGTCGCGTTTCGCTTGCTACGACCCAGCTCATCGTTATGGGGCGCTCACCCTACAGGTGTGGGCGCCTCCGTTCGGAAAGAAGGACAACCCCGACATCGCCAGCTACCAAGGCTACGGCGAGCTGACGCTCAGCGTCGGTAGCGATCGCGGTCGAGGCTGGCTCGGGGACTGGGAGCTGGCGGTTCATGGGCGCAAGGGCACCAAAAACTGGAGCGTCGGCAGCCTGGAGCTCGATGGGCGCTGGCGGCCTCGTTATGGGGATTTTTGGCGATTTACCCCGTACTTGTACGCGCAGTTCTTCACCGGCTACGGTGAAACTTTGCTCAGCTACGATCGCTCGACCACGTCGTTTCGTGTGGGAATCGGCTTTACGGATTTGAGCACGCGCGCCGAGTAGCGCGCTCCGCTGCTGCGCGCGACGCGCGATGTGCAACCCACCAGGCAGACAGCACGGCCAGCGCGCCAACTCCGAGAGCGCGGGGCGCTTGGCTGGCTAGATTCTCCTCGACTGACGGCGCACTGGCCAGCAGCGTGCTCAGTACGGCAATGCCGAGCACTCCGCCGTACTCGAACGCGGATTCACTGGTTGCGGCCGCCGTGGCAGCGCGCTCGTGGCTGACCGAACCCAGAATCAAGTCGGTCGCGTTGGCGAAGGCGCTGCCACACCCGAGCCCGAAGGGGACGAGCGCGATGCACAGCAGGAGGTCGTTCTGCACATAGCTGGCGGAAGCGAGCAGCGACGCTCCCGCGAACCCCACGCCGAGGCTGAATTTCAAGGCTCGCTCGGG
>Ga0164308_10000106_pt1 | contig 41282 bp, 36 predicted proteins | sample Whisoiple_246_MG_FD_109983 | JGI IMG/M metagenome (GOLD analysis project Ga0164308, IMG submission 109983) | Soil microbial communities amended with fresh organic matter from upstate New York, USA - Whitman soil sample_246_MG | ecosystem: Environmental > Terrestrial > Soil > Unclassified >... | reverse complement strand
GCCTGCTACTACGGCTCGACGGCACGCCTGGGCTTCGACGACCAGCCCATCACGGGTGAGCTCGATTGCATCCTCGATTGCCTGCGCAATATCCCGGTCGACGAGTTCCTCGGCGACCAGGACCAGGTGGACGCCTGCGCGCTCGAATGCGGCTCAGCGGAGTGCGACGAAAGCGAAGCTGGCCCCGCGTCGGTCGCGCTGGCCTCCTGCATGCTCGGCATCGATAACGATGCGTACCCCGCTGGCTGCCAGGAAGAGTGCGCGATCGCACCAACCGACCCATAAGAATCGCTCGTGAGGTCGCCAGAGGCAGGTATTTTGGGTGCGGAGCGCCTTTCACAGCCTGAAATCAATAGGGTTGGGACCTGCGAAGCGGTGACCCTTGTGTTAAAGTCCGCGCCGACATGTTGACGGTTGGTTGCGCCGGCTTCGCAGTGCCGGCGACTCGGTATTTCAAGGAATACCTCTTCGTCGAGATTCAGGAGACGAATCTCGGGGTTCCTGGACCGGGGACGGTGCGGCGTTGGGCGCGCGAGGCGCCCAGTGGATTCGAATTCGCCCTGCTCGGTCCCAAGGAGATCGTTCAGGAGAACTTCAAGCTCGGCAAGGTGGTGGAGACGGCACTCGCCGACCTGGCCAGCGTCCGGGACCAGCTCTCGGCCACGACGGCTGTTTTCGTCGCCGCACCCGAATTCGGGCCGACCAAGCCCAACCGCTCCAATCTCAAAGACTTCCTGAACCTCGTGCGCGGCCAGTACAGCCGCGTGGTGTTCGAGGTGAGCGGCTGGAAGCCTGATGACATGGATTCGCTCGCGGAGGAGACGGACACCCTGGCCGCGCGCGATCCCCTCGCTCACGGCCTCTCCAAGCGCAAAGTGGCGTATTATCGCCTGCCCGGCCCGGCTGGTCGCAAGAGTCGCTACGAAGACCCGGCGATCGAGGAGCTGGCTACCATCGCCGCTGGCGGCGGCGAGCAGCAAGCTCACTACGTGTTCGCGAACGTCGACATGTTCTCGGACGCCAAGCGCTTCCGTAAATCGATGCCCGGCTGACGAGGCTCGACCAGCGCAGCGCTGGTTCCCTACGTAGACCTACACATCCACAGGTCCCCCACAGGCGGGGTTTCCGTGGCCCCACACGGGGGCACCCCAGCGAATGATCCAGCTCCGTAAGGCTGCGGCCGGACGTTCGAGCACCTTCAGCACACGGCGCGGAACCTGTGGATGAAGCGCTCAATCTTTCACGTTAAACAACACGTTCTCCACATCGGGACGGGCGTTCATGGTCTCATCCGAGCAGGCCGAGCCGAGCAGGCCGCCCCACGAGGCAACGTCAAGCGACGATGAAATTGCAGATGCGCCCCGGCACGTAGATGAACTTCTTGATGGTTTTGCCGGCCAGCTGACGGTCCATCCCCTCCGCTGCCAGGGCGAGCGCTCGCGCCTCGTCTTCGGCCGCTTCTCGGGGCAGAAGCGCCCGCGAGCGCACCTTGCCGTTGACCTGCACGGCGACCTCGATGACGTCGTCCACGCAGAGGCGCTCGTCCCAGCTGGGCCAGACGGCGAGCGACAGGCACGGCGCAGGCTCGCCGCTGTCCCCGCCGTCCGCCGTCGGCAGCGAGCGCACGCCGCCGAGCTCGGCGAAGAGGGCCTCCGCCAGGTGGGGAGCAAACGGGCAGAGCACGACCAGGAGCGGGATCACCGCGTCTCGCGGCACGTCCCCAAGCGCGGTCAGGTGATTGACGAACATCATCATCGTGCTGATCGCCGTGTTGAAGCGCAGGCCGAGGATGTCCTCGGTCACCTTCTTGATCGTGCGGTGCAGCTGCTTTTCCGTATCCGGTGAGAGCGGGACCTCGCGCGCGCGGCGGCTGACGGTGTCCACGCGGTCCAGGAACCGGCGCACCCCCTGAATGCCCGCCGTTTGCCACGGTTTGACCTGCTCGAGCGGCCCCATGAACATCTCGTACAAGCGCAGGCTGTCGGCGCCGAACTCGCGCACCACGTCATCCGGATTGATCACGTTGCCGCGGGCCTTGCTCATCTTCTCGGCGACCGGCGCGAGCGACACGCCGAGCTCGGGATGCACTGGCTTACCGTCCCGCCACAGAACCTGCTTGTCGACCAGGAAATGGGCCTCGAGCTTCCGTCCGCTCGGCACATGCAAGAAGCCCCCGCCTTCGCGATCCGGGACCACGGCCGCATCGTCGCCTGCGTAAGCAAGAGGCTCCCCCGCGCCGGCCGCGTTTGGCGCGAAATAGCGATACACCATGCCGAGGATCATTCCTTGGTGGACGAGCTTCTGGAATGGCTCGGGGTGTTTGACGACGCCGCAATCGAACAGCACCTTGTGCCAGAACCGAGCGTAGAGCAGGTGCAGCACCGCATGCTCGCTGCCGCCGACGTAGAGGTCGACCGGCATCCAGTCGTCATAGGCCTTCTGGCTGAAGATCTCCGTCTCGTTGTGCGGATCCAGGTAGCGCAAATAGTACCAGCAGCTGCCAGCCCACTGCGGCATGGTGTTCGTCTCGCGCGCAAACCACTTGCCGTCTTTCTGGAAGAAGCGCCAGTCGAGCGCCTTGGCGAGAACACCGGCTGGATCGCCCGGCCGATAATCCTCGAGCTCGGGCAAACGCAGGGGCAACTCCGCCACATCGACCGCGATCGCCGTCGTGTAGTCGATCTCGTAGGGATCGCCGCGCCTGGGATCGCCGGCCGTCGAGACGGGGAAATAGATGGGGATCGGCTCGCCCCAGTAGCGCTGGCGCGAAAACAACCAGTCGCGCAGCTTGTAGTTCACCTTGCGGCGCCCGATGCCCGACTGTTCGAGGTGATCCAAAATCGCCTCCTTGGCGTGCTTGGTCGGCAGGCCATCGAGGAGCCCCGAGCGCACGGCGATGCCGTCCTCCGTAAACGGTGCGTCCAAGGCTTCGTGCAAGACGCCCTTGTCTGAAACGACCTCCACGATCGGCAAACCGAATTTCTTGGCGAAAGCGAAGTCCCGCTCGTCGTGAGCGGGCACGGCCATGATCGCCCCCGTGCCGTACGCACCAAGGACGTAGTCTCCGGTGTAGATCGGAATGAGCTCTTGGTTGAGCGGGTTTTGGGCATAGCTGCCCGTGAACACACCCGTCTTCTCCTGGGTACTCGTGCGTTCCAGATCGCTCTTGCGCACCGCAACCTGAACGTACTCTTCGACGGCCTTCCGCTGCGCGTTCGTCGTCAGCTCGCGGATCTTGGGATGATCGGGGGCTACGACCATGTACGTCGCGCCGAACAGAGTGTCCGGCCTCGTCGTGAACACTTCGAGATCGAAGCCGAGACCCTCGACCGGGAAGCGCACCATCGCCCCTTCGCTGCGCCCAATCCAGTCACGCTGCTTCTGCTTGGTTTCCGGCCAGTCGAGCCCCTCGAGCTCCTCGGCCAGGCGATCGGCGTAGCGCGTGATCTTGAGCTGCCACTGGCGGAGCGGACGACGCTCGACCGGGTGATGGCCGCGCTCGGAGCGGCCATCGATCACCTCTTCGTTGGAGAGCACCGTACCCAGCGCTTCACACCAGTTGACCGGGATTTCGCTCTGGAAGGCGAGGCCGCGCTCGAACAGCTTGAGGAAGATCCACTGCGTGAAGCGGACGTACTCGGGATCGGTCGTGCTGAGCTCGCGGCTCCAGTCGTAGGAAAAACCGAGGGCCTTGAGCTGGCGGCGAAAGACGCCAATGTTGCTGTGCGTGGTGACGGCCGGGTGGGTGCCCGTCTGAATGGCGTATTGCTCGGCGGGCAATCCGAAAGCGTCCCAGCCCATCGGGTGGAGCACGTCGAAGCCGCGCATGCGATGGTAGCGCGCGAGGATGTCGGTCGCCGTGTAGCCCTCGGGGTGCCCGACGTGCAGGCCACTGCCCGAGGGATAGGGGAACATGTCGAGGACGTAGTACTTGCGCCGGCCCGGACGTCGCTGAGCGACGAAGGTCTGCTGCTCTTCCCAGACCTTTTGAAACTGCGGTTCGATGGCGCTGTGGTCGTAAGCCATGCCGCGGCTCTCCTAGCAGATCCGCCGCCCTCGATGTACACTTGCGGCCATGCCCCTTCCGAGCGACCCGGCGGATCCGCAGTCGACGCCCTCGGAGGCGCCCTCCGGTGAAGCCATCGCGCGCCGCAAGCTGCTCCAGCAGGCCGGCTGGGTGCTGCCGGCCATCGTGACCACGGTCACGGTGCGAGCGCGCGCTGCGCAGGCGACGTGCACGCCCACGTGCTCGCCGGCGACGACGCCCACGTGCAACCCCGGGCCAGGCGGCAGCGGCCCCGGCGGCTGCCCGCCGCGCCCCTAACTCGGCGCTAGGCGGCCCAGGAGCCACTCGCTCCGCCGGCAGTCCGCGCAGGTGAGCCGCGCCTCGGGGCGAGCTAGCTCGAGTCGCGGCGTGGCGCTGCGAGCGGTCAGGGGTGTATCGAGCAAGCTGATCAGCGAGGCCTCGCGAATTGACCCGAGCCGCTCGGCCCGAGAAAAGATGCACGGGAAGAGCTCCCCCCGGTACGACACGCACAGCTTCCCTCCGCCCTGGGCCGCTCCGTGCGTGCTCGGCCCAGCTTCGGGCAAGAGCGCATAGGGCACCCGCCCGCTCGCATCCTCGAACCGGCCCCGCCCGACCTCGCGTTCCTCATCCATCTTCAGCTGGCTGGCCCCGACGCCGACCGACCGGAGGAGCTCGACGGCGGCCCCGAGGTCTTCTCGATTCTCCGCCGTGGAAATCAGGCTGACCCTGAGCTCGTTTCCGCGTCGCACCACCCGCTCGATGGCCGCCAAGGTCCGCTGCTGGCTGCCTGGGGTCCCCGTCACCTGGTCGTGCACCTCGGGCCGGTGGCTGTAGAAGGACATGGCAAACGACACCCCGAGCGGGCAGAGCTCGTCAGCGAGGGATTCACTGAGCGCGAGGCCATTGGTGTAGATCTCGACCGCTGGCACGCCGAGCCGCGTGGCCAGCCGAGCGGCCTCGAGGCAGTGGCGGCTCACCAGCGGATCCCCTCCCGTGAGCTGCAGTCGCCGCACTCCGAGCGTTTGGGCGGCGTGGATCACGGCCTCGATCTCGGGCCAGCTGAGCTGTTCTTTCCGCTCCGGGCTCGACTCGGCGTAGCAGTGCCGACAGCGCTCGTTGCATTGCCCGGTGAGCTCCAAGAAAAGGATCTCCCACCCGCCCCGACCGAGCAGCGTCCGATAGGTCAAAGGCTCTGGCTGCTCGGTCGTGAGCGCCACGTGCAAGCGCTCCAGATCGGGACGGATGGCGCCGAGCTGCCCGAGGCCACGCAGCGTGGCCGTCCAATCGCCCGCGCACAGCGCGCCGCGCAGGGCGATGTCTTGTCCCGTTTCGCAGTCCAGGGCGAGCACTTCGCCGGGCCGGCACACGACGGCAAACGGTCCGGCCAAAAATGGCTGTATTGGCCCGGAGCTCATGCGCGGGACTTCCCTCCGCGGGCCCGGCGCTCCAAGCGTTCACGTCGACGCACGATGGCCTCGTCGCTCTCGCCGGTTCCTTCTGCGAGCAGGGCGAGCGCCTTTCCATAGTCCTTGGCGTGGTGCTCGTAGAGCTTGCACAGCTCGAGCCGCACACGCTCGTCGTCCACGTCGGCGACGATGGCTTCGAAGTCGACCAGCGCACGCGCGCGGTCGCCGCGTGCCTTGTGCAGGCGGGCCCGGACCTCGAGCGCGTCCGTCAGCGGCGCAGCTTGCCAGGCGGCCTCGGCCTCGAGCACGTGGCTCACGGCATCGAGCGCCCGCTCGACGTCCTTGGCGCGCCCCAAGGTCTCGGCCACACCCAGCAAATCCAGCCCTGCGAGCGCGGAAAGCGGCTCGCCGTACACGCCCACGAGCGCCGCCATGCTCGCCACGTCCCAGGCGTTGTGATGCACCACCGGCAAGATGGCCTCGGCATCCCCGGTGCGCAGATAGTGACCGTAACGCGCCGGAATGTCGGCTCCCGCGATGTCGTCCTCGCCGCGGTCGAAGCCGAGCACTTCCTCCTCGATTGCGCGCAGGTTGGTGCGAGAGAGTCGGCGTTTGTGAACTCGCCGCGCGACGTGCAGGAGGTCCAAATGCGGCCGGAGCGGCAACAAAGGGAGCCGGTTCATGACGTAGCGACCTTGGAGCAAGGGCCAGTCGAACGATTTTCCGTTGTACGAGACCAGGATCGACGCGCCGTCCACCAGCTCGCGCAGCCGGTGGAGCAAGGCCAGCTCCTGCCCGGGCTCCTCCAAGAGCAGTTGTTCGAGCACGAAGGACCCATCGCTCTCGAAACTGCCCAAGCCCAGCAGAAAGGCGACCGATCCGGCCCCGCCGAGGCCGGTGGTTTCGCTGTCGAAAAACAGCGCTCGCCCGAGATCCTGGCCGGATAGCGCGGGATCGAGAGCCAAGAGGGAGAGCAGGTGGCTATCGGGGAGCGCCTTGGAGGTTCCCGCCCGACCGACTTGGTGCGCGGGACCGTGGCGGACGAGTCGACGCAAGACGACGCCCGCCTCGGTCTCGTAGGGTACGAAGGGCAGGAGGCTCTCGGCCACTCGACCCCGGGTCACCTCGGCCGGCGGGGGCGTCGGTTCGGCCTCGGTCGGCCCGAGCAGACGCGCGATCTCGGCGCGCAGCACGGACAGGTCGGTCGGGGGCCCCGCTGGCGACGTGGGAGAAGGCGCCGCGAGACGAGAGAGGCGGCCCTTGAGACCCACCCGCGCAGTCTACCGGGAAGCCTCCGGAGTGCGAGCCGCGCCGAACGGATCGTCCAAGAGACAGGCGCGTCCGCCCCGGCTGGTGACGAGCAGGCGCGCTCGGCTGGGGGTGAACGCGGCCAGCTCGACCGGCTCGGACAGGATCTTCATCTGGCGCACGGCGGGCGCCCCAGGCCGGGAGAGGTCGACCAGAGCCACCTCCCCGTCCTCCAGCGGCAGGAGCGCCCGCTCGCCGGCGAGGCCGCCGGTTCCGCTCGGCCGGAGGCCGGCCAGCACATGGAGCGTGACCGCTTGGCTGACGTCGCCGCCGGGAAACCAGGTTCCTCCACCCGCCCCGTCCCAGGCCAAGACCGACGTGCCATCCCCCGCGAGCCCTTCGGCCGGCCCGTGCGCCTGGGCCGTCCCATCTTGGGTAAACGACCACAGCTGCCCGCCGCTCAGGGCGAACGGCCCGCGAGCGCCCAGCACCACCTGGTCGACCGGCGCTGCGGTCGGGAAGCGCTGCACGGAGAGCGCCTGGTGGATGCGCGCGAGCCCCGTATCGAGCGGGACCCACACGACCCCGCCCGGCGCTACGGCGGGCTCGCCCACGGGCTGACCGGGGATCGGCACTCGGTAGAGGGCGATCCCGTGGTTGGACAGTGCGTACAGGTAACGGTCGAGCCCAACGTAGATGACCGAGCGTTCATCGCGCGCGTGCAAGCCAGACCACACCGGGGTGATCGTCGCGGCTCGGAACGACAGCTGCCCGTCGGGCCGGATCCCGTAGACGGAGCGCGCCGTGGTCCCGAGCAGAACGGCCTCGTCACTCGGACGCAGGCTCGGGCTACCGAGCGGCGTGCCGGACACCGTGAAGCTGAAGCGAAAGCGCCCATCGGGCTCGTACGAATGCAGGTAGCCATCCTGGGTCACGAGGTAGAGCCGACCCAGGCGATCGACGAGCGGGTAGCCCACGGCTGGGGCTCCCCCATGCACGCAAAAGCCAGGCACGCCGGCCACGAGCGGCGCGCGCCCCCGATCCTCCGCAGCCGCAGCGCTCGGCCCAGGTGCGGGCGCCGCGACCGGAGGGGGACGAGCGCCGTCCGGAGCTCGCGCCGTGGCCGCCGCGCGCAGCGGCGAGCTCGGTGGTTCGGTCGACCCAGAGCCACAGCTCGAGCCTGCAAAGCCGAGGATCAACGAAAGGCACAGACGAAAGACCAAAGCAGCCCCCGGCCTAGTGCGCATGGACCCCGCGTTCAAGCCTTGGCAAGTCGGCCGTCTCTTGCCAAGCACATCCTGTGACGGACGAGCCCCGCTGGCCTCATGTGTTTTCGCTGACGGGCGGGATTGGCAGCGGCAAGAGCACGGTCGCGCGCTTCGTGCGCGAGGCGGGTGTGCCGGTGGTCGATGCCGACGCCCTGGCGCGCGAGGTGGTCGAGCCGGGCACACCGGGCCTGGCCGCCATCGCCCAGACGTTCGGCCCGAGCGTCATCGAGCAGGGCGGACGCCTGGATCGCAAGGGCCTCGGCCACATCGTCTTCTCCTCGCCCGAGGCGCGCGAGCGGCTGGAGGCCATCTTGCACCCCCTCATTCAGACGGCCGCCCACGCGCGCTTCGCAGAGCTCGGTCAAGCTGGTCACGCCATCGTCTGCTACGAAATCCCGCTCTTGTTCGAGACCGGGCAAGAGGTCCGCTACCGGCCGGTGGTCGTGGTGCACGTGCCGGAATCCGCCCAGCTCGCTCGCGTCCTCGGCCGTGACGCCTTGGACGAAGACGAGGTCATCCGCCGCATTGCCGCCCAAATCCCGCTCGATCACAAAGCGGAGCAGGCGGACCACGTCATCGACAACACCGGCTCGATCGAGGAGACCCGAGCGCAGACCCTGGCGCTCGTGGACAAGATCAAGCAGCGCTTTTTGCCCTAGCTTCGTGCAGCACTAGCTTCGTCCAGCACTAGCTGCGCGTGCGCTGTCGCGCCGCGGTCACCGTATTCTGCAGAAGCATGGCGATGGTCATCGGTCCGACGCCGCCCGGCACGGGTGACAGCACACCCGCCACGCCGCGCACACTCGCTTCGTCCACGTCGCCGCACAGCTTGCCGGCCGCATCCCGGTTGATGCCAACGTCCAGCACGACGGCACCGGGCCGCACGAAATCGGCCGTGATCATCCGCGCTCGACCGACCGCCGCCACGAGCACATCGGCCGTCCTGCACACACTCGGCAAGTCCCGCGTCCGCGAATGCGCGATGGTCACGGTGGCATTCTTGGCCAAGAGCAGGCCCGCGATGGGCTTGCCGACGAGCTGACTGCGCCCGACGACGACCGCATGCTTGCCTGCGAGCTCCACTCCTGATTCCTCGAGCAGCACCATGCATCCGGCCGGCGTACACGGCACGAGACCCGACTCGCCCGACCACAAGCGGCCGGTGTTTTCCACGTGCAGGCCGTCCACGTCCTTCTGGGGGTCGATCGCCGCGATGACCGCTGCCTGGCGAATGCCGGCCGGTACCGGAAACTGCACCAGGATGCCGTCGACCGCCGGATCACGATTGAGCTCATCGATCAAACGGAGCAGCTCGGCTTCCTTGGTCTCCGCGGGCAGCCGATGAACTCCGCCGGCTAGGCCGGCGGCACTCGCGGCCGCTTCCTTGTTTCGCACGTAGACCTGGGAGGCCGGGTCCTCACCGACCAGCACCACGACCAGGCCCGGCGCGCGTCCGAACTCGGCGACGAATCCTTCGACGTCCTTCTTGACCCGCTCCTTGACCAGGCCGGCGACGTGCTTGCCATCGATGATGCGGGTGCCCTGCATGCGGCCCCCATAGCAAAGGCCGCCGGGCGATGGGAGTCAGCCTGGGGCGAGCCGGCTCGAAGGGCGAAAGCGCCGCGCTAGCCCGAGCGCGAGCCCGACGAGCAAGAGGCCAATCCATTGGCTGGTCGAGAGTCCGAGCGCACCTCCACGGTCATCGGCACGGGCGAACTCGATCACGAAACGCAGGATCGCATAGCCAGCCAAGAAGGCCACGAAGACCTGGCCATCGTAGCGTTTGCGCGGATAGAGGCCGAAATAGAGCACGAGCGCGAGCGCGAGGCTGCCAAAGGCCTCGTAGAGCTGGGTTGGGTGCACGGGCAAAGAACGCAGATGAGGATGCTCGAGCAAGCCCGCGCTCGCCTGAGCCACGCTGGCGGGACTGTAGGCCGGGAAACGCAGACCGAGGGCTCCCTCGAGTGGCTGGCCGAAGCAGCACCCGCCGAGCACGCAGCCCATGCGGCCAAACGCCAAGCCGACCGGGATCACCAGCCCACCCATGTCGAGCGCGCGCCGCACGGGGAAACTCTCACGCCGGAGCAGCCGGTAGCCGAGCGGCAGCGCCAAGAGCAGGCCACCGTAGAAGGTGAGCCCGCCCGCCCAAAAGCGGGCCCAAGCGAAGCAATCGGTGCCAGCCGGGCGACAGCCCCCGGCGGCGGCGTCCCACACGCCGAGCGCCCGCGGCTCATCCCCGAGCCAAACGGACAGGGCGTCGGGCTGGCTCGTCGCCAGGCACTCGGCGCGCGAAATCTTCCACAGCACAGCCGTTGGATCGGTGCACAGGTGCACGTAGTCCCAGAAGAAGCCATCCGCGAAGACGTGGAGCAGCCGTGCGCCCACGACGCCCCAGACCAGCATCGAAAGGCCAAGGTCGACCACCGTGTCCGGGCTCTGTCCGATCCGGCGCGCCCACAGCGCGCCCAGGGCCGTGGCCATCAAAAAGCCGGAGACGAGCAGCGCGAAGTAGCTCGGAACTGCGGTGCCGAAGAGTTCGAATAGCGCGGGTTGCACGCTCGCCCGTTAGCCCATCGCCGGCGGGGCATCCGGGCGAGCCTCGGGCCGAGCATCGAGACGAACCTCGGCGCCCGCTCCGGAACTGTCCGGCACGGAGCTGCCGTCCGTCTCCGTCGGTAAACTCGACATGGAGAGCACCGGCTCGCCGGGTAGCGGCGCCGCGGGACTCAGGCTGACCTTGCGCGGACGATGGGTGAACATGTCGACGGCCATCAGTCCGACGCCGATACAGATCGCGACGTCGGCGACGTTGAAGGTCGGCCAATGATCGGTCATGGCCCAGCTCGGCACGTAGCGGTGCACGAACACGTTCAGGTCCATGATCCAATCGGCGCGAAAATCGATGAAATCGATGACCTGCGAGCGGGTGATGCGATCGTTGAGGTTGCCGAGCGCTCCGCCGAGGACGAGTGGCAGTCCCCAACGCAGGGCCTTTTGCCGAAGGGTGAGCCGGGCGTAGAGCGAAATGATGAAGGCGATCGCCGCCACACTGACGCCGAGGAAGAACGGCTTTCGGACCAGGTCGCTCGCCGTGGCGAAGAGGCCCCAGGCGCCACCGCGGTTATACGCCAGCGTGATCGAGAGATGATCCTTGATGAGCTCGAGGGGCTCGAAGCCGCGCTGGTTCAGGGTCAGCTCGGCCCAGACCTTGGTGGCGATGTCGCTCGCCAAGGACAGGCCCGCCACCACGCCGAAGAACACGAAGCTCGGGCGGCTCGGAATCAGCGTCATGGGCGGAGCCGGGACCGCAGCTTCGAGCGCAGCCGGCTCGGCCAGCGTAGGATCTACGGGTCTGCTGGCAGACGCCGCCACCCCGGCCAGGAGCTCCGTCTCCGGAGTCGCCAAGGCGACATCCTGCGGCGAATCTTGCTGTGCGGCTGGCTGACCTCCGGTGTCAGCGGTCTCGGGACCCATGGTCCGCTTGGCTTAGGACATCCGCGCCCAACTCGCCACCTTTTCAGGCCCGAAGCCCGAGGGTGCGGCTCCCGGGCGCCCCGTTCAAGGGGTAGGCCGGGTGGGCTCACACGTGCCGAGCTTCACCGACCACTGCGCCGGGTCGCCGCTCACTTCGAGGGGCAAGCTGCGTGAGCCAACACGCACGGGCTTCCCCTGCTCGAGCCGATCGGGATGCACGCCGGTGAGCCGCGCCGCCAGCTCCTGCCAAGGTGTCCCCGGTCGCCCCGTCACATCGAGACAGCGCGGAGCATCGGCGGCGGACGCATACTGGAAGACGTACGCACTCGCACCGAACTCGGCCTTGAATCCGCCGCTCGCGTCGGGCGCGCTCAGCCGATAACCCCGCTTGTCGAAGTAGTCGCGCGCTTGGGCGGACGGCAAGTCGATGAGCTGCTGACCCGTGCATTTCACGACCTCCTTCGTGCCCGCGGGTTCGTAGCCTTGGCCACGCGGACAGTTGGGATCGCCCTCTTTGACGAGTGCGGCCAGCTGCTCGGGGCTGAGCTTGGCGCGTACCGGTCGGTTGGCTCGCTTCTCGAGCGCATCGAGGTGCGCCGCGACTTGTCGCTTAGCGTCGCGGAGCGTGCTGACCTCGTCCCCGCGTCCCGCCTGCGTGCAGGTCGCCATGGTGCTCTCGATCCCCCCGAGCGCGTCCTGGACGCTCCGTGGATCGTCCTTGTCCATGTCGACGAGCGCCTGTTGCGACGCCTGCATGGCAGCGTGGCACGCCTTGACCTCCGGGCTGTCGCAACCGGCCAGGCCGACAGCGAACAGAGCGAATCCTCCAGCCAATCCCCGCGAAACCATGGCGCTTCACGGTAGCACCCCGGGCCGCCTTCATAACCGCACATTTGTTTAGTAGTCTAGAGCTCGTGGCTCCGCCCACCCTCGATCCATCGCGCCCCCGAGCGCCCTGGCAAGCGCTGCGCGGCGTGGACTCGGTCACCAGCGCCTGGCTGGAGAGCGGGGTGGTCCGGCCGTGCCTGTCGCTCGAGCGCCTCTTGCCCTCGCGCGAGGCCGAGCATGCGCCGCGCCCTGCCCTGCATCCGGCGCTCGAGCGCGCCCTGTCCGCGCGCGGCATCGATCAGCTCTACTCGCACCAGGTCCAAGCCATCCAGGCGGCGCTCCGCGGGCGCCACGTCGCGATCGCCACGCCAACGGCCAGCGGCAAGAGCCTGTGCTTTCACCTGCCGGTGCTCGATCGTCTGGCGCGCGAGCCCGGCAGCACGGCGCTCTTTCTCTACCCGACCAAGGCGCTCAGTCGCGACCAGGAGCGGAGCTTGCAGGCGCTCGTGCAGGAAGCGGACCTCGGCGGCGGCAGCTCGCCCGGCATCGGCTCGATCGTGTTCGACGGCGACACGCCGGGTGACGTTCGGCAAAAGGCCCGGGAAAAAGGCCGGATCGTGCTCACCAACCCGGACATGCTCCACGCCGGGATCCTGCCGAATCACACCAAGTGGGCCTCGTTCTTCCAGGGGCTATCGTTCGTCGTCCTGGACGAGATGCACACCTACCGCGGGGTCTTCGGCTCGCACATGGCCCACGTGCTGGCCCGCCTGCGGCGCATCCTAGCCTTCTATGGGGCACAGCCGACGTTCATCGGTGCCACCGCCACGATTGGCAATCCCCTCGAGCACGCGAGTCGCTTGCTGGGTTTGTCCGAGGGCGACATCGAGCTCGTCAACCAGTCGGGCGCGCCGCAGTCGAGCCGCCGGGTCTTCGTCTATAACCCGCCCGTCGTGAACGCCGAGCTCGGCGTGCGCCAGAGCAGCCTCAAAGCAGCCGTTCGCCTCACGGCCGACCTGGTGCTGGCCCGCGTGCCGACCATCCTGTTCGGGCCCTCCCGCAATTCCGTCGAGGTGATGCTCAAATACCTGCGGGAACGCTGTGCTGGCTCGCTAGGGACCGGCCAACTTGGAGCCGACCCAGCCCGCGCCATCATGGGCTACCGCGGCGGCTATTTGCCGCAGATGCGTCGCGACATCGAGCGGGGGCTCAAAGAGGGTGAGATCCTGTGCGTCGTGTCGACCAACGCGCTCGAGCTCGGCATCGACATCGGCGAGCTCGATGCCGTGGTGTGCGCGGGCTACCCGGGCTCCATCGCGGGCACTTGGCAGCGCTTCGGTCGCGCCGGCCGGCGCGGGCACCAGGCGGCCCTCGTGCTCGTCTGTTCGAGCGGCGCGGTCGACCAATACCTGGCTCAAAAGCCCGAGTATCTCCTGGAAACGGGGGCCGAGCGGGCCCTGCTCGATCCAGAAAATACCGAGATCCTGGTGCAGCACCTCAAGTGTGCGGCCTTCGAAGCGCCCTTCACCATGAGCGCCCCCGGCCCCAAGCTCGGCGCTCCCGCCGCCGCCGTGGGCGCCGCCTACGGCCCGCTCGACGCGGCTGCGACGCGCGATGCCCTCGAGTACCTCACGAGCCACGGCGTCCTGCACGCGAGCGGCGGCGCTTACCGCTACGTGGGCGAAGCTTTTCCGGCGAGCCACGTGTCCTTGCGAAGCGTCGGCTGGGACAACTTCGTCATCATCGAACAGTCTGGCGAGGGGAGAACGGCCGACGGCGGCCAAGCCGAGCGCACCATCGGCGAGCTGGACTTCCGCGCCGCGCACACGATGCTGCACGAGCAGGCGATCTACCAGCAAGACGCCGAGCAGTACCAAGTGGAGAAGCTCGATTTCGAGAACCAAAAGGCTTACGTAAAGAAGGTCGCTCCCGACTACTTCACGACCGCGCTCACCTACCGCACGGTCACCGTGCTCGAGGTTTCGGACGAACGGCAGAGCACGCCCCCGAGCGAAAGCGCAGCGCCATCACTGCGTGAAGGCAGGGGCGATGTGAAGGTCGTCGAAAAAGTCACGGGTTACAAGAAGATCAAATTCTTCACCCACGAAAACTCCGGCTATGGCGACGTGCATCTGCCCCCGATGGAGATGCACACCACGAGCTATTGGCTCTCCTTGTCGGACGAGCTCGTGGATTCCTTCGCGGTGCCGAGCGCACTCGTCCTCGATGCGCTGCGAGGCTTCGGCCACGCGCTCGGCGCAGTCGCAGCGCTGGCGCTGATGTGCGATCCGAGGGACCTCGGCTCCACGCTGGGTGACGGACAAGCCGAAGCAGGCAGCGAGGGACCCGTCGGTCGGGATGCCAAGCTCGGCCACGTGGGCCGCATGCAGCCGACGCTCTTTCTCTTCGACGTGCAGCCGGGCGGCGTCGGCCTCGCCGAGCACATCTACCAGCGCTCGAGCAGCCTCATCCAGCAAGCGCGGGACCTCATCGCCTGTTGCAGCTGCAGCGCAGGCTGCCCCGCTTGCGTGGGACCCACCGAGGATTCGCCGCGTAAGCAGCTGAGCCTGCTTTTGGCGGAGCGCCTGACGGCCCTCGGAGCCTCAGCGGCCGCCGGCAATTGATGGTGCCAGCTCCAGTAGGGGCAACGGACTCCCCGGACCGTGCTGGCGAAGGGCGCGCTCGCATTCCTCGAGCGTGAGACGCCGTGGGCCGAACGCCGTCGGGTCGGAGGCGTCGGCGTCCATCAGCCGGTCCGGGGTGTCCTTGCCGAAGTCGTCCGGGTGCCCCGGCTGAGCCAGGAGCACGTGGCCGATTTCGTGGGCCAAGGTCGACGAGCGCACGCTGGCCCGCACGCCCGCGCGATCGAGAATCACCAGGCTCTCGAGGCTCGAGCTGCCCTCGCCGATGAAGGACTCGCCAATCCGCCCGCGGCCCGAGAAATACGGGACGAGCACCACGTCGATGGTCGCCGGATCGGCGTCGACGAGGCCCCGCAAAAGCGCCCGTTCTTCCAGCGATCCTGCGCGCGCGGTCTCGTCCTCGAAGTGGTCGAGACCGTCACCGAGATCGAGCTCGCCCGCGCAAACCCCAAGGGTCGGATCGGTCGACAGCGCGCCATCGTCCGGGAGGCGAAGCAAAGGCCCGGAGCGACCTGCGGGCACCAGCACGTCGTAGCTTGGACCAGCGCTCTGCTCCGTCGTCGGGTTCTCGGTGACCGTAACGTCGACGCCGCGGCGCCTGAGCTCCTGGGCCAGGCGAGTGGCCACGCTGCCTGGCCCTTCGCCGGGACGGAGCGACAGCTTCAGCGTGCGACCCCGCACGACGAGCGCAAGCGCTCCTCCGCCTGCGGGCAGACCACCATGGCAACCGATTTCCAAAAGGGCGCCCCGCGGGGGATCGACGACCCGCACATCGTCCGCACGGGGCCCCCAGGCGAATCCACACTGGCCCCAGGGACTAGCCGCCTCGGCCAATGCGGCCCGCCCGAGCTCGACCGCACGCGCGTCGTCGGTTCCCGTCGCCGCCCCGCCGCCAGGTTGAGTGCGCACCACCTGCGCGCGCAGGCGAAACTGGTGGACGCCGCCGCCGAGCGCCTCGGGGGCCGTCACCTGGGCCGTCAGTTGATGTCCCCCGGCCTCGACGAGCACCCGTCCGCCGACGCGTGCGACGACCGACGCCTCGAGGAGCCCCGGGTGACCTCGGTCGACGGCGCCCGGCACGAGGCGAATCGGTCCCGCCCGCCCGCAGGCGGCCGGCGGCGCCTGATCTCGGCAGGTACCGAGCTCGAGCGGAACTGGGCCCAGCTGATCGAGCGGCTCGCCGGCGCCATCCGTTGTCCAGATGCCGATCGAGCTCGGCAGGTACCCCGAGGGGCTCGACACCCGCACGAAGAAGGCATTTTCCTCGGCGTGGTCCAAGCTCGGCAGATCCCGCGCGATGGCCAGCGCCACGGCCCCGCGAAAGCCGCTCGGGCCGGAGACCTCGAAACCGAGGTCGAGGGGTAGCGGGCCTTGGGCAAACACAGGGCTGGCCTCCCCGACCATCCAGCCGAGCAGCAAGACCACGATGCGCAGCTTTCCCTCACCCACCTGCCTGCACCCTGCTACGACCCTACCATGCTGAGCGAAGAAGACTACGTCGAGCTCGCCTCGCGCGAGCTCCGCTTGCTCGTCGACGTCCTCGACGAGCAGATGGAGGACAGCGTGGATGCCGAGCTCGAGAGCGACATCCTGACCATCGAGTTTGCCGACGGCAGTCGCTACGTCATCAACTCCCACCGCGCCGCGCGCCAGATCTGGATGGCCGCCGACCGCACGGCCTGGCACTTCGACTGGGACCCGGCCCGCTCGTGTTGGGTCGCCCAGAAGACGGGCGACGAGCTATGGGCGGCGCTGAGCCGCGCTCTCCAGGCCAAACTCGAGGGCACGCCGGAGCTAGCGCGCCCCGCGGCACTGGCCTGAAGGCCCCCTTTCCCGCTGAGGTCTCCCTGCTATAGGGCGCTCTGCTATGGGAACGCCAGCGCGATGAAAAGTCCGTTCTCCAAGGTCCCGGCCCAGGTCGACTTTGCGCAGGAGGAGCACACGATCCTGGCCCTGTGGGAGCGGCTCGACGCCTTCGCGGAGTCGAATCGCCGCCGTGAGGGGAACAAGGAACCGTTCGTCTTCTACGACGGCCCGCCCTTCGCCACCGGCACGCCCCACTACGGACACCTGCTCGCCGGCACGATCAAGGACATCGTCCCTCGCTATTGGAACATGCGCGGGCACCCCGTGCCGCGTCGCTTTGGCTGGGACTGCCATGGCTTGCCCATCGAAGCGCTCGCCCAGCAAGCGCTCGGTCTGGCCGGCGCAGCCAGCATCGTGGAGCACGGTGTCGCTGCGTTCAACGAGCAGTGCCGCTCGATGGTGCAGACGTACGTGGCCGAGTGGCGCCGCACCGTCACCCGCATGGGACGCTGGGTCGATTTCGACAATGACTACAAGACCATGGACACGGACTTCATGGAGTCCGTGTGGTGGCTGTTCAAGCGCCTCTGGGAGCAAGGCCGCGTCTACAAGAGCTACCGCATCATGCCCTACAGCTGGGCGCTCTCGACCCCACTCTCGAACTTCGAGGCGAACGCCAACTACAAGGACGTCCAAGACCCGGCGATCACGATCTCCTTTCCGATCGTGGAGCTCGGGCAGGCCGCGCCCAAGGAATTGCGCCAGCTGCACGCTGGCGGCGCGGTGGCCTTCCTGGCCTGGACGACGACGCCGTGGACGTTGCCGAGTAACCTCGCGCTCGCGGTCGGACCGGACATTCCGTACGTCGCCGTCAAAGTGGACGGCGGCGACACCGCTTACGTGCTGGCCGAGTCACGAGTTGCCGCCAGCTTCAAGAAGGCCAAGGTCGACGTCCTGGCGCGCTTCTCTGGCGCCGAGCTCACGGGCAGCACGTACACGCCCCTGTTTCCGTATTTCGAGGGTCGCGCTGGCTGCTTCCGCGTTCTCTCGGGCGACTTCGTCACCACCGACGACGGCACTGGGATCGTGCACCTGGCACCCGCCTACGGCGAGGACGACTTCACCGTTTGTCGGCAGGCCGGGATCGAGCTCGTCGACCCGCTCGACGCCGAGGGCCGCTTCACGGCTCAGGTGCCCGAGTACCAAGGCGTCAACTGCAAGGAAGCCGATAAAGCGATCATCCACACGCTCAAGCAGCGGGGGCGCCTGATCCACCAGGACACCATCGTCCACAGCTATCCGTTCGACGAGCGCACCGACACGCCGCTCATCTACCGCGCCATCGAAGCCTGGTACGTCAAGGTCGCGGACATGCGCGAGGACCTCGTGCATGCCAACGACAGCGTCGGCTGGGTGCCAGAGGCCGTGGGCAAGAACCGCTTCGGCAACTGGCTGCGCGAGGCGAGCGACTGGAACATCAGTCGCAATCGCTTCTGGGGCAGCTGCATTCCGATCTGGGTCAACCAGGACGACCCGACAGATGTGATCTGCGTCGGCTCCATTTCCGAGCTCGAGGCGCTGTCCGGCGTCCGCGTGACCGATCTGCACAAGCATTTCGTGGATCCGGTCGTCATCCGCAAAGACGGCAAGACCTATCGGCGCACACCCGAGGTCCTCGACTGCTGGTTCGAATCGGGCGCCATGCCCTACGCACAGCAGCACTATCCCTTCGAACCCGGCGACGAGGGCAGCGGCCAGGACGCGCGCCTCCTGGCCCGGTTCCCCGCTCATTTCATCGCCGAAGGTCTCGATCAGACGCGCGGCTGGTTCTACACGCTCCTGGTCCTCGGGACGGCGCTCTTCGAGCGCTCGCCGTATCGGAACGTGATCGTCAATGGACTCATCTTGGCCGAGGACGGCCAGAAGATGTCCAAGCGGAAGAAGAATTACCCGGACCCCAACGAGACCCTGGAGAAATACGGCGCCGATGCTCTGCGCGCGTACTTGATCGACTCGCCGGTCGTGCGCGGTGAGCCGCTGCGCTTCTCGGAGAAGGGTCTGACCGAGATCCTGCGCACCGTGGTGCTGCCCTACTGGAACGCCCTCTCCTTCTTCACCACCTATGCCTCGGTCGACGGCTTCGATCCCCGGGATCCGGCTTGGGCCAGCGTGCCGACCGAGCAGAGGCCCGAAGGTGATCGCTGGATCTTGAGCGTGCTCCAGTCGCTGATCCAGGACGTCAATCGCGAGATGGAGGGCTACCGCTTGTTCGCGGTGGTGCCGCGCCTGGTCCACTTCATCGACGACCTGACGAACTGGTACATCCGCCTCGGCCGCCCGCGCTTCTGGAAGAGCCAGAATCGCGCGGACCAGGCGGCCGCCTATCACACCCTGCACGAGGTACTGACGACCTTCGCGCGCGTGCTCGCTCCGTTCATGCCGTTCGTGACCGAGAACGTGCACCAGCGCCTGGTGGTGACGGTCGACGCAGCCGCGCCGCCGAGCATCCACTTCTGCGACTACCCGAGCGCAAGCGTTGCCCTCATCGACACGAAGCTCGAAGAGAGCGTCAGCGTCGCGCGTACCGTCGTTGCGCTCGGCCGGCGGCTGCGCGAAGAGCAGCGCATCAAGGTGCGCCAGCCCCTGGCGAGCCTCACCGTCGTCCATCGCGACGCCGTGATGCGCGCCCGGATCACGGCCCAAAAAGCCGTGATCCTGGCCGAGCTCAACCTGAAGGACCTGGTCCTGGAAGCGGACGAAGGGCGCTTCGCGAAGGTCACCGTCAAGCCGAACTTCGCCACCCTCGGCAAGCGCTGCGGCAAGAAGCTCGGGGCGATCAAGAAGGTACTCGACACCTTCGGTCTGGCCGAGGTCGGGCGACTCGAAGCAGGCGAGAGCATCGAAGTCGAGGGCGAGGCGCTCACGCTCGGTGACGTGCTCCTGCACCGCGAAGCCACCGGCTCGGGCGCGATCGCCAGCGACGGCGAGCTCACGGTCGTCCTCGACACCGCCCTGACCCCAGCCCTGATCGCCGAAGGGCACGCGCGCGAGGTGGTGAGCCAGCTGCAAAATGCGCGCAAGGGCGCCGGGCTCGAGGTCTCCGATCGCATCGTCATCGACTATTCTTGCGAGGATCCGGCGGTGACGGACGCCATCGAGCAGCACAAGGAGCTCATTTTGAGCGAGGTGCTCGGCGACCGGCTGTCTTTCGCGAGCGAGCTCGAAAATGGAGTCGCACTCGACGTGAACGGCACGCCGGTCCAAGCTCAGCTCACCAAGGCCTGACTTTCCTCACCTGGACCGCGTCATGACCCCCCCTGTGGTGGACATCCTGCTCTTCGTTTTGTCCCTCGCCGGAGTCCTGATGACCCTGGTGGGCGTCGGCGGACAGTTCGTGCCGGCGCTCGTCGCTCTCGGCTACCGCTATTGGGCGGTCGATCCACGCTTTCCCACCTGGGTACCGTGGACGCTCCTGGGTCTGGCCCTGCTGGCCGAAGGCGTCGAAGCCATCGCCGGGCTCTGGGGCGCCAAACGCTACGGTGCCGGGCGCGAGGGGATGCTCGGCGCCGCAGTTGGCGGCCTGCTCGGCGCGGCGCTCGGTGGTCTGCTGCTGCCGCCAGTCGGCGCCATTTTCGGCGTCTTCGCCGGCTCCTTCGTGGGCACCGCCTTCGCCGAATACGCGCTGGCCGGCCGCGGCACCGACGAGAGCGTGCGCGCGGGCATCGGCGCCGTGCTGGGCAAGGCTCTGGCCATCGCCTTCAAATCCGGGACGGGTTTCGCGCTCCTCTTGGTGCTCGCCTGGCGTTTTTGGTTCGCCTAACGGTCACGGATCACTCGCGCGCGATCCCGAGCGCAGCCACCAGGGCGTCTTGCTGCACGGGCTCTTGAGCCGCACCAATGGCGGCCACGCCATCGGCCCCCGCCGCCAGTGCCTGCGCCACGTTCCCTGCATCGACTCCACCGAGTGCAAGCAGCCGCGCCCGCGCGGCGCCCCGGAGCAGTCTCGAGCGCGCCTCGAGCCCCCTAGCCCCGAGCGCCGGCCGACCCTTCCGCTCCGCGAATGCGGGCGATATCAGGAGAATATCGAGCCGCGCCAGCTCCGATTCTGACAGCTCGAGAGCATCGTGGTGCGCCCGGGACAGAAGGGCGCCAGGAAACAGCCTCGAGGCTTGGCTCGGCAAGAGGCCATCGGCCGGCAAATGCACGCCGTCGGCTTCGAGCTCGAGCGCCAGGTCGACCCGATCGGCGACGAGCAGCTGCTGCCCCGCCTCTCGCGTGATCCGGCGTAGGTTTTGGCCGAGCGCGAGGCGCGTCTGGTAGCCAGCGTCCTTGTCGCGCAGCACGATGGCCACGCTGCCCGGCTGTGCCAATGCGCAGAGCCGGCTGAGCGCCGCCGTCGGATCCGGAAAACGCTCGAGATCGGTCAGCGCAACGAGGCGCACGCTCACTCGATCACGCCCGCCGCAGGACTCGACGCGTGGGCCTCGAAGCGCTTGGGCATGCGCCCGGCCAAGAATGCCTTCCGGCCAGCGGACATGGCTTCCTTCATCGCCTCGGCCATCAAAATGGGATTTTTCGCGTGTGCGATGGCGGTATTGAGCAAGACGCCATCACAGCCGAGCTCCATCGCCACCGAGACGTCGCTCGCGGTGCCGACGCCGGCGTCGACGATGACCGGCACCTTGGACTGCTTGACGATCTGCTCGAGCTTGAAGGAATTCTGGATGCCGAGGCCCGAGCCAATCGGAGAGGCGAGCGGCATGACCGCGGCGCAACCTGCATCCTCCAGCTTGCGACAGAGGATCGGGTCGTCACCGCAATAGGGCAGGACGGTGAAGCCCTCCTTGATCAAGAGGCGCGCAGCTTCGAGCGTCTGCTCGTTGTCTGGGTACAAGCTCTGCGGGTCGCCGATCACTTCGAGCTTGACCAGCTCGGCAATACCGAGCTCGCGCGCCAGACGCAGCGTGCGTACGGCTTCGTCCGCCGTGTAACAGCCGGCGGTGTTGGGCAGGATCGTCCAGCGACCCGATGCCAGAAGGCCCATCAAGGACCCTGCCCCACGCTGCTTCAGGTCCACGCGCCGCAGAGCCACGGTCACGACCTCGGCGCCCGAAGCCACGAGCGCTTGCTCCGTCTGCTCGACCGAGGCGTACTTGCCGGTGCCTACGAAGAGTCGCGAGCCGAACTCGCGGGGGCCGATCTTCAGCTTGGCGAGTTCGCCGCTCATGTGCTGAAGCCGGCTTTCCGCGCGGCCTTTTTGGCGCCGTCGATCGAAGCCGCGAACACGTCCTCGAGCGCGACCACGAAGAGCTCGCCCTGGCTGTTCTCGGCTTGCAGCAGGGTCCCGTCGAGGCGCAGCCGCACGACCTTGCCGATGTTGAGACCGACCCCGCCGGAAGAGACGTGGAGGGTGACGGTGCGGTCCTCGGTGAGGAGCGCCCACGGCCCGTCCACGGTCACGCGGGCCGCATCCAAGAGCGCTCGGTAGTGCTTGTCGTCCATGCGCCGAGGGTTATCTTCGCTCGAGGTGCCGTCAAGCTGCCTCGCCCTCGGGCAGGGTGCTTTTCCCCTCGACCTGCTAGAAAGGGGCCATGGATCGCGCAGTTCTGGTCACGGGAGCGGCTGGCTTCATCGGCAGCAATCTCGTGCGCCACCTCCTCGGAGCGGGCGAGCACGTGGTCGGACTCGACAACTTCGACGACTACTACGATCCGGCTTGGAAACGCCGGAATGTTCTGGACCTCGGCGCTGCGCTCGGCACCTTCGAGCTCATCGAAGGCGATATCCGCGACGCAGCGCTACTCGAGCGCCTGTTTTCAACGCACGACATCAAGAGCGTCGCGCACCTGGCGGCCCTCGCTGGCGTACGCAGCTCGGTCGAGGATCCGGAGCGATACTGCGACGTCGACATCATGGGCAGTCTGCGCCTGCTCGAGGTGGCGCGGCGCCACGAGCTACGCAATTTCGTGTTTGCCAGCACCTCCTCGGTGTACGGCCGCACGACACGCGTGCCGTTCGTGGAGGACGACCCGGCCGACCGACCTCTGGCCCCCTATCCAGCTGCCAAGCGGGCCGTGGAGCTGCTCGGCCACGCCCAGCACCACAGTCACGGTCTCAACTTCACCGCGCTTCGTTTCTTCACCGTCTACGGTCCGGGCGGACGACCCGACATGATGGCTCACCTCGTCTTGGACAGCATGCGTACCGGCCGCCCGATCCCGCTCTACGCGGGAGGGCGGCTGTTTCGGGATTGGACCTACGTCGAGGACATCGTTCGAGGCGTCGCGGCCGCCCTCGAGCGGCCCCTCGGCTACGAAGTCATCAACTTGGGACGCGGCGAGCCGGTGGACGTCCTGGAGTTCATCCGCGAGCTCGAGCGCCTATCGGGCAAAAAGCCCAACCTGGTCGACACACCGATGAACGAAGCGGACGTGCCCGGCACGATCGCCAACATCGACAAGGCGCGGGCGCTCCTCGACTATCGCCCGCAGGTCAGCGTGCCCGAAGGCACGCGTCGCTACTACGAATGGTTCATCGACAAGGTCGGCCCCATCCGCCCTTAGGCGGCAGGTTCCGTGCTCTCAGGCCTTGGCCATGGCCGCGACTTCGGAGGCGAAGTCAGGGCCCTGGGGCAGCTCGATGCCTTCGCCGCGCTCGAAACGCACGAACGGCAAGAGGGTGAGGCTGCCACCGGCGGCCTTGGCTGCTTCGGCACGCAGCTGGTCCACGGTCTTCTTGGGCTCGATGACGCTCGGCTGATCGAGGAGGCACGCCTCCTTGACCCACTTCTGCACCTTGCCCTCGATGACCTGAGCGCGGCGCTCGGCAGGGATCTTCCCTTCCTCTTCGAGCTGAGCTGCGAAGATGCGCGCCTGCGCTTCCTTGTCGGCCTGCGGCACATCGCTCGCCTGCAGATAGGGCGGAGCCATGGCAGCCACCTGCATCGCGGCGCTCTCCAAGAACTCGGCGCTCTTGGCGGCCGTGACGGCGCTGTCGGCCTGCGCACCCAGCAGCACACCGATCTTGCCGCCCATGTGCACGTAGCTGACGACTGCGCCTTCGCCCGCGAGCTTCACGCGCTGCCAGCGGCGCACGGTGATGTTCTCACCGAGCTTGCCAACGAGAGCCGCGCGGTTGTCCTCGACCGTGCCCGAACCACCGGGGTACGGCAGCGTGAGCAGATCGGCGCCATCCTTGGCGCCGATCGCCGCTTCGACGACCTTGTCCACGAAGGCCAGATAGTCGCCGTTGCGCGCGGCAAAGTCGGTCTGAATGTTCACCTCGACGATGACGCCGCTCTTGCGATCGCCAGCGACGCGCGTGGCCACCACGCCTTCGGCCGCCACGGCACCGGCGCGCTTCGCGCTCTTGGCCAGGCCCTTCTTCAGGATGACCTCGACGGCCTTGTCCATGTCGCCGTCGGCCTCGGTCAGCGCCGCCTTGCAATCGTTCAGGCCTGCCTGAGTCCGATCACGGAGCTCCTTGACCTGCTGCATGTTCACTTGAGCCATTGCTTGCCCTTTCGAAAATCCGTTGTGAAAAGCTCGATCAGGCGCGCGGTCCGCGGCTGGCGTACATGACCTGGGTTTCGCCCTGATTCGGGCGCTGGGCGTCACGCCCGGAGTCGCGACGACGCGACGCTCCGTGCAAGCACGCGTCAGCGACCGCACCGGTGAGCAGGCGGATCGAGCGAATGGCGTCGTCGTTGCCCGGAATGACCCAGTCGATCAGGTCCGGATTGCAGTTGGTGTCGGCGATGGCGACGATCGGGATATTGAGCTTACGGGCTTCGCTCACGGCAATCGTTTCCTGCGCGGTGTCGATGATGAACAGCGCCTGGGGGATGGCCGGCATGCCCTTCATACCGCCAATGTACTTCTCGAGGCGCGCGCGCTCCTTGTCGAGCTGCACGGTCTCCTTCTTGAGCAGCTGCTCGTAGGTGCCGTCCTCGCGCATGCGCTCGAGCGCACGCAGCCGATCCAGGCCGAGCTTCATGGTGCGGAAGTTGGTCAGCGTGCCGCCGAGCCAGCGGTTGGTCACGTAGTACATGCCCGCGCGCGTGGCCTCGGAACGCACGACTTCCTGCGCCTGACGCTTGGTGCCGACGAAGAGGACCGTACCGCCGCGCGACACGGTGTCTGCCAGGAACTGGCAGGCGCGCTGCGCACGCGAAGCCGTCTGGTCGAGATCGAGGATGTGAATGCCCTGACGAGCGCCGTAGATGAACGGCTTCATCTTCGGGTTCCAGCGCTTGGTCTGGTGCCCGAAGTGCACGCCAGCATCGAAGAGCTCGCGAACGCTGACCGGATTCTGCGGGTCGCGTGCTTCGGCTGGGACGTCGCCGCCGGCTTCGGCGCGAGCGCGCTCACCAGCGAGCAGTGCGGTGTCGGAGACGGCGCTGGCAGCGCCTTGTTCGGGGACGGGGAAATCGGCGCGACGCTCTTCGGCGCCGCCCACGTTCAGATCACTCGAGGTCATGATGCGCTCCTGTCCGGTTATTCCTCCGCTCTCCGCCGCCCAACTCGCCGAAGCGAGCACCGGGGGACGACGTTTGCGCCGAGAGCGTGTGGCGTTGTGTTTCCGAAGCCGGACTATCCGCCTTCGGGGTCGCGAAACCTAAAGGACGGCTGCCTTCGAGTCAAAAGGAAAAAGGGCTACCAAAGCCCGCTTCCCGGCAGCTCAGCCGCGGAAGCAACCGGCGGCGCGCTGGCGGCGGGCGCGCCATCCTTCGCTGGGGATCGCTCGGCTGGATGCACTGACACTGCATTCTGGGAGGCGACGGCCTGTCTCGGGGGTGCCTGTCCAGGCCCAGCAGGCCTCGACGCGGCGCCGCCCGCTCTCCGTCCGTCAGAGGTGGAATCCTGCACGGCGGGGGCCGACGGGGGGTCGGCGAGTCGGGGCGGTGCGCTCGGCGTCGGCTCTGGCCGGGCGAGCTCGATGGTTTCCGCGGAGCTCGGTGCACGGTCGGCCCGCGGCGCGGTGGCGACGGGCGCGGCCGGGACCAGCGCCACCGCGAGGGCCGAGCCGGCCAGCACGAGGGCCCCCAGCACGAGCCAGGCCCCGCGGCTCCGCCCCCGCGGCTCGGCTGGGCGCTCCACGGTCGGCGGCGGCGTCACCGACGCACCGCGTGCGGGACCCAAGTCGGCGCTCGGCGTCAGAGCTTCGTCCGCCCGTCCCCCGGAGGACTCGGCCGAGCCGAGCAGAGCGCTCAAGGTCACGGTTTCCAGCTCCGGGGGGCGCTCGCTGACCCGCCTCGGCGGCGGCGGCGGGTGCGGCGGGTCCCCGGCCAATCCTGCGGTCGACTCGTCCTGCCGCCGCGCGAGGGTCGTGTCCGACGGGCCGCCCGACGCCGCCGGCGGAGCTGCCCCGACCAGGAGCGGCATCATGGCCTCGAGCTCGAGGCGTGCCAGGCGGGCGGATGCCGGCCGGTCCGCCGCCTCCTTGGACATCCAACGCTGCAGGAGATCGCCCAGGGGCGCGGGCACATCGGGGACGACGTCGTCCAGGCGTGGGCTCGAATCGTTGATGTGGGCGCTCACGAGCGCCGCCTGCTCATGGAGGTGAGAAAACGGATCGCGCCCGGCGATCATCTCGAACAGGACGAGCGCGCACGCGTAAATGTCCGCTCGTGCGTCCACGCTCAGGCCACGTGCCTGTTCCGGTGCCATGTAGCGCGGCGTCCCAATGGCAACGCCACTCTGCGTCACGAGACCCGCGGTCGGGCGCTTCGACTTGGCAATGCCGAAGTCCAAGATCTTGGGTCCGCGCGCGGTGAGAAATAGGTTCTGCGGCTTGATGTCACGGTGGATCGCGCCCGTCGCGTGCGCGGCCTCGAGGCCCGACAGTATCGTGAGCATCAAGCTCGCCGCGGCCACTGGCGAAAATTGCCCATTTTTGTGCAGGGCTTCCGCGACGGTCTGGCCATCCAGCCGCTCCATGACGAAGTAGGGCAGCCCCTCCGTCGTGCGACCCGCGTCGGTGACCTGCACGATCGCCGGGTGCTCGAGCTTCGCCAGCGTGCGCCACTCGACGCGCATGCGCTGCGCGAAGTCTTCCCGGTGCGCGAGGCTCTCGTGGAGCACCTTCATCACGAACCGCTTGCCAAGGGCGTGATGCTCCACCTCGTGCACGCTGCCCATGCCGCCCCGCCCGAGTTGCCGCACGTAGCGGTAGGGGGTGTTTTCCAAGCCGGGAGCTTCCATGCGACTTTTTCGGGGGTGGCCTGCGATCGAGCGTGCGCCAGCCCGGCCGTCCCGGAAAGACTCGGCCGGAGCGCGGCTCGGATTGCGTCCAATCCACCGCCGTCCGTCAGCTGCGCGGCGCCCGAGCCGAGCTCGGAGGCAGTGCGGCCCCGACCACGGACTGTCCGTTCAGAGGTCTTTGCGCAGCACCGGGTAGGGCGCAAAATCGTGGACGACCTGAAAGCCGAGTGCCCGGTAGATGGCGGCTGGCCCCATCCACTGCTCCCCGTCGCTCACGTCGACCGCGCCCCGCGGGAAAGCCTCGACGGCGCGAGCTCCGAGCGCGCGCGCGTGAGCGAGCTGGCCGTGCACGAGCGCACTGGCCACACCCCGCCGACGCAGCGTGGGCTCGACCAAGAGGCAGCCGACCGCGAAGACGCCGCTCCGATCGCCACCGAAACACGGGAGCCCCTTGTAGAGCCGCCCGCCGTACAGGCGCCCGAGCTCCGCTGGCTGACCCAACCTCGACCAGCCGACGATGCGGTCGGCCTGGTCCCGAGCGAGCGCGACCACCCCGCGCGTGGTTCCCTCTTTCAGCTGGCTGGCGAGCAGGATCGCGTTTTCTTCGGGCTCGGTGGCCATGCGAAGCTGCCAAGCGCGATGGTCGCCCTCGAAGCTCCAGTACTGGCAGTGGCACCGGCACTCGGCCCGCTGGAACAAGGCGCCCAACGCGGCTGCATCGGCGAACGTCGCTGGCCGCACCACGACGTCGATCGGCGCCGCTACCACGAGCCCGTGATCCGCTCGATGGCCGCAGCCACGCGAAACGCGGTCTCCTCCGCCCAATGGTTCGCGATCACCTGCGCGCCCACCGGCAGGCGAGCAGCCCCCGCGGGCGCGGTGCCACACGGCACCGAGATGGCGGGAACCCCGGCCAGGCTCGCGGGCAAAGTGTACACGTCGGCCAAATACATGGAGAGTGGGTCGCCGGTTCGTTCGCCGAGTGGAAAGGCCACGGTCGGGCTGGTCGGTGTGAGGAGCACGTCGACCTTCTCGAAAGCGGCGGCAAAGTCGCGCGTGATGAGCGTGCGCACGCGCTGCGCCTTGTCGTAGTAGGCGTCGTAGTAGCCAGCGCTGAGGGCGTAGGTGCCGAGCAAGATACGACGCTGCACTTCCGCGCCGAAGCCAGAGCTGCGGCTGTGCGTGTACATGCTGTTCAAGTCCGCGCCGGGCGGCTCGCTGCGCAAACCAAAGCGGACCCCGTCGAAGCGGGCCAGATTGCTCGACGCCTCGGCGGTGGCCAGGACATAGTACGTCTGGACGCCGTAGTGCGTGTGCGGCATGTCCACTTCGCTGATCTCCGCGCCGAGGCTGACGAGCTCGGTGCGTAGACGCTCGAGCAGTGCGCCCACCTCGGGCGCCAGGCCTTCGCCGAAATACTCGCGCCCCAGGCCGACTCTGAGTCCGCGCAGAGTTCCGTCACACGCGGCCTCGTAGCGTCCGACCGGACGCTCACTCGACGTGCTGTCCCGCGCATCGTGACCGGCCATGACCTCGAGCAGGCGCGCCGAGCTCCGCACATCGGCCGTCATCGGGCCGATCTGGTCGAGGCTCGAAGCAAACGCCACGAGACCATACCGGGACACGCGCCCGTAGGTCGGCTTGACCCCCACGATGCCACAGAGCGCCGCCGGCTGACGGATCGAGCCGCCGGTATCGCTGCCGAGGGCGCCTGGCACGAGCCCCGCCGCCACCGCAGCGGCGCTGCCGCCACTGCTCCCACCGGGGATGCGCGTCATGTCCCAGGGGTTCTTCACCGGTCCGTACGCACTCGTCTCGTTCGACGAGCCCATGGCAAACTCGTCCATGTTCGCCTTGGCCATCACGATCGCGCCGGCGGCTTCCAGCCGTTCGATGACCGTCGCGCTGTAAGGCGGACGCCACGGCTCGAGCGCCCCGCTCGGCAGAACCTTCTGCAGGATGCGACTGCCACAGGTGGTGGGCAGGCCCCGCGTGCAAATGGCGTCTTTGATCGCCAGCGGCACCCCGGCGAGCGGGCCGAGCGTCTCACCCCGAGCGCGGCGCTCGGCCAGCCGATCAGCTTGCTCGAGCGCATGGTCCGCCGCCAAGTACGTGAGGGCATTGAGCTCGCTCGCGCGTGCGTCGGCGAGGCAGGCCTCCACGGCGGCACGCGGGTGCTGCTCGCCTGCGGCAACCTTCGAGGCCACCTCGATCGCGGAGAGCGTTCCGCCGATCCCCTTGGGTCTTTGGCTCATGACCCGTCCACGAATCCCGGCACGAGAAAACCCGTGTCGTCAGCGCGTGGGGCCGCCCCCAGCACCTCGGCCTTGCTCGCGCTCGGCGTCACGAGGTCGGGCCGCAGCGGGGCCGACGGCATGCCGACCTGCGTGGTCGGCTCGACACCCGTCGTGTCGAGCTGGCTCAGCTGGTCCACGTAACCGAGGATCTTCGTCAGTTCCAGGGTGAGGGGCGTGACGTCCTTCGGGTCGAGCTCGAGCTTCGCAAGCCTGGCGGCGACCAAGACTTCCTTTTCGGAAATCGACATGGGCGGTGCCGATAGCACGGCTCCTCACCCGGCGGGTAGCTCGGCGAGCGCCGGCAGCAAAAACGGACGCTAAAAGCCCGAAGCGTGCACCTGGCCACCGCAGAGGCCCATCAGGACGGCAAACGCCGCTTCCTTGGGCTGCGCCAAACGCTCCCGAGTGACACCCTCGATCACCAGCCGAACCGAACGACCTTCCAGGGCGCCCCCTTCGAGCGCAGCGGCGAGCGCCCGGCTCTCCGGTGGTGTGAGGCCGAGCGTCGATGGGTCGGCATTGGCGGTGGGGAGCAAGACGGAGTCCTGCACGTGCGCGAGCAGGCTCTGCAATGCCGCCATCTCGAGCGCGCCGCGCGCGACCGAGACCAGCTGGGCCAAGCTGTCCGGCTCGCCCTCGACGTCACTCGGCCTGTCCGACGGCCGCAGCAGGGACTCGCCCGGCGGAACGTGCACCGCCAAGTGCCCGGAAGCGGCCCCGAGCCACGGTCCGAGTCGGAGGCTGATCTGCTCGGCCAAGCAGCGCCGCAGAGCCGACTCGCGCAGCCGGCGCTCGAGCACTAGATACTCACCGAGCCGCAGGCCCTTACGCTGGCTCTCCGCGATCGCAGCCGGCAGCTCGTGCGGGCCCAGAATCCCTTGCGCCACCAGCAGCCGACCGAGGGGAGCCTGTCCCGTGGAATCGTGAGCGGCAATGATGCGGCCCGCCTTGAGCTCGAGGATCAAGGACGACGAGTCATTGCTCAAGACGATGAGTCCATCGCGAGTCCGGCGCAGCGCCATGGCCAGCTGGCGCAGCAGGCTGCGCGAATCGAAGGACATCTTCCAGATCGGCGCCTCGCCCGGTCTGGGTGCAGCCCCGATGGGCCGTGACAGCTCGTGCTCGCCGGACGCCGGCAATACGCGGCCCTCGAGCACGCGGTGCTTCGGATCCTGCTCTTCGAGCGTGCCCAGCTTGCGCTCGCCGGATCCGTCACTCGCTGTCGGCCGAGTATCGGCCAGATTCATCTGCAACCGCGCGAGCGCAGACCGCACCTTTTCCTGCGACGTATCCAGGCCAAGCACGTGCGCGACGTCCAAGATGGCCTGCCGCATCTCGCCCGCGCTGGCGAAGCGCTCGGCCGGGTCCTTGCGCAAGGCTTTCTCGATCAGCACGCGAATGGGCAAGGGCACGTCGGCGTTGAAGCGCCGCCAGGTCGTCAAGTCGACCTCGGCCGTGCGGGTGAGCGTTTGCATCTCGCTCTTGCCGAGCAGGAGCGGACGCAGGATCAAGAGCTCGGCCAAGACGACACCGACCGAAAACAGGTCACTGCGGCCATCGAGCTGCCCGCCCAGCGCCTGCTCGGGAGACATGTAGCCGATCTTGCCCTTCAGCTCGCCGGGCTGCGTACGCCGCAATACGATGTCACTGCGCACGATGCCGAAGTCACCGAGCTTCACCTCGCCTTCCGTGCTCAAAAGGACGTTCCCGGGCGAGACGTCGCGGTGCACGATCGACAGCGGCAGGCCCCGCTCGTCCTTGGCACCGTGCACGAAGTCGAGCGCCGCCAAGAGCTGCACCGCAATGCCGAGGACCGCCTCGACGTCGAGCGGCTGTTTGGCGCGCGCGGCCTTGCGCAAGACGCGGGCGAGCGCCGGTCCATCGACGAACTCGAGCGCCATGAAGAGCTTGCCGTCGATGCGACCGTAATCGAGGATCCTGACGATATTCGGATGCTCGAGCCGACTCGTGATGCGTGCTTCGTCCCAAAACATGTCCGCGAAGTCGCGATCGTTCGCGAGGGAAGGCAGGATGCATTTGAGCGCGACCCGACCATGCTCGGGGCATTCGGCGGCGAAGACTTCTGCCATCCCGCCGAGGCCGAGGCGCTCGCCAAGCCGGTAGGTTCCCAGCTGCATGGTTCGGCGGGACAAGGGCACGATAGCTGCAGTCTAGCAAGAAGCGCGGGCCTTGACCCGCCCCAGCTTCCGACTTTTTTCCGCGATTTGGACCGTCCTCCCTACGGCCTACCTCCGCCCTACCTCCACCCTACCTCCACCGCGATGTCCTCCAATCGGTGCCGTTCCGCGCCTTCGAGAAATCGGTGCCTTCGAGCTTGCCCTTTTCGCTCCGCCTTCACGCACTGCGGCCCTTCCCGTAGGCGACCAGCAGCGCTATTCGTTTCGTCTCGGTTGCCGATCGGCACTTCTTGAAGCCCAGACCCCGAATTCGAGTATCACTAAATGGTGCCTCCTCCAGCCTCACCGGACGCCCCGCATGTCGGTCGCTCTCCTAGCTCCTCCGACCCAGAGCGCGTCATCGCCGTCACCGGGTCAGCGAGCTTCCTCGGAACGAACCTGATCGGTCTCTTGGAAGACACCCCGCGTGTGCGGCGCGTCCTCAGCCTCGACGTCGCCCCGCCCTCGACTCCGCGAGACAAGACGGTCCACCACGATATCGATCTGACGAGCCAACGCGCCGAGGACCGCCTGACGGAAATCTTGCGCCGGGAAGGCGCCGACACCCTGGTCCATCTGGCCTTCCACGACATCCCCAATCGCTATGCCAACGCCAGCCACTACCTGGAGAGCGTGGGCACGATGCACATGCTCAATGCCTGTCGGCGCAGCCAGGTGCAGAAGTTCGTTTTGTGGAGTCAGACGGCGCTCTACGGCGCGAGCCCCAAGAACCCCTGCTACCTGGACGAAGCCCGGCCCCTGTGTGCTCGCACCTCGGAGGCGTACTTCAGGGACAAGATGCAGGCCGAGCGCGACGTGCTCGAATTTGGCCTCCCGGGACGGGGTCGCAACACCACCATCGTGCGTACGGCCCCCATCATCGGGCCGAACATCGACAACTACCTCACCCGCTATCTGACCCAAGCCGCTTCCCCGAGCATCTTGGGCTTCGACCCACTCTGGCAGTTCCTCCACGAGTCGGATGCGGTGGCCGCGCTCAAGCGGGCCATTTTCGCGGAGGTCGGCGGCGCCTTCAACATCGCCGGAGAGGGCGTCCTGCGGCTGAGCAGCGTGCTCCGCCTGACCGGGCAGCGACGTTTGCCCATGACGCGTCCCATGGCCGACGCCTTCGTGGCCGCAGCCTGGATGTTCCGGCGCAGCGCGTTCCCCGCGGCCTTCCTCGACTACGTGCAATATGCTTGTGTAGCCGACACCGAACGGGCTTCCCGCCACCTCGGCTTCGTGCCCCTCTACTCGAGCCGGGAAGCAGTCATGGACTTTGCATCCAGCAAGAGTTCGCGGCACGTTCGGCTGATCGCAGAAACTCCCCGCATTGCCAGCTCCGGCCATGCCAGCTGAGCCTCCGGCGCGCATGACTTCCCCCCGCATCCCCCAACCGATCCAGAGCGAACCCGACGGCTCGAGTGCTCCCCCGAGCTCACGGCCGCCCGCAAGCAGCGGCGAGGATCTCGACGCGGAGGGCTTCGACGCTCTCGGCATCGGCACCCGCGTGCTGCCGCCCGACGAGGACCCTTTCTACGACGCGACCGCAGCTTACAGCGGTGAGGACAACTTCTCGGCCGCCGAGCTGCTCGAAGGCGAGCGCTCGCTGGAAGAAGTCAGCGTGGAGGCGCGGATCAAGGAAATCGAAGCTCGCCTCGATGGCCTCTTGAATTCTTCGCCGATCAACGACCTCGACGAACCACACGAGGCTCCGGTGACTCCGCTCGAAACGGCGCGACACGACGCCGTCGACGCGACGCGTGAGCTCCTGGAGAGCGACTACTACAGGCGCACGTGGGGGCGTGGCTCACTGCGCGAGCAGGAGAACGAGGTCGACGCCTTCGGTCTCGATCCGACCTACGAGAAGAACCTGCGCCCGGCGCTGGACTTCTTGTTCAAGCGCTACTTCCGCACGCGGGTCGAGGGGGTCGAGAACGTGCCCGCGCGCGGCCGAGCGATGGTCGTAGCCAATCATTCCGGAGCCCTCCCCATCGACGGGCTGATGATCCGCCAGGCGCTGCGCCTGACTCACCCCGCTGCCCGCGATGCGCGGTGGCTCGCCGAGGATTTCAGCTTTTATCTGCCGTTCATCGGCGTGGCCATGAATCGCGTCGGAGCAGTGCGGGCCTGCCCGGAGAATGGCGAGCGCTTGCTCGCCAAGGGCCACGTGGTGTCGGTGTTTCCGGAAGGCACCGAAGGCATCAAGAAGCTCTACAAGGATCGCTACCAGCTGCAGCGCTTCGGTCGCGGCGGCTTCGTGCGTCTGGCCCTGCGCACCCAGAGTCCCATCATTCCTTGCGCGGTCATCGGCGGCGAAGAAGCCAACCCCATCTTGCGCCGCTTCGACAACCTGCCGAAGGTCCTGGGCGTCGAGTACCTGCCCATCACGCCGACCTTCCCCTGGCTCGGACCACTCGGCCTGCTCCCCCTGCCGACGCGCTGGAGCATCGTGTTCGGCGAGCCGATTTCCGTCGCAGACTACGGCCCTGCCGCGGCCAGCGACCATGTGCTCGTCGGGCGCATCAGCGAGCGCGTGCGCGCGAGCATCGCCGCGCTTTTGGATGGCGGCCTCAAGCGTCGCAAGACCGTATTCCTCTAATGGCACTGCTCTGATGGCCGGATCAGGCAACGCGGCGCCCCATCCGGACCCTCCCCATCCCGGCCCTCCCCACCCCGGTCAGGCCGAGGGCGTGCTGGTCGTCGACAAGCCCGGCAAGCTCAGCAGCCACGACGTCGTCAACCAACTGCGCCGCCTCTATCGCACCAGGCGCGTCGGCCACGCGGGGACGCTCGATCCCATGGCCACCGGCGTCTTGGTGATGCTGTTCGGCGAGGCCACCAAGCTGTCCTCCGTGCTCACCACGCAGTCGAAACGCTACGAGGCCACCATCGAGCTCGGGGCCGAGACCGACACCCTCGACCAGGACGGCCGCGTCGTTTCGAGGCGCCCGGTCCCCGAGTGGTCGGAGGCGCAGATCGAGGCAGCCCTGGAGCTGGAGCGACAGCGGCGATTGCAGATGCCGCCGCAGGTCAGCGCCATCCGCGTGGGCGGCGTGCGCGCCTACGAGAAGGCGCGGCGGGGCGAGGAGACGGCGCTCGAGCCGCGGGACGTCGCCGTACACGAAATGCAGCTGGTCGAGCGCAGCCGGACTTCACTCTCGGTCCGCCTCTCGGTGTCCAAAGGCTACTACGTGCGCGCGCTCGGACGGGACCTCGCTCGTGAGCTCGGCACCGTCGGCCATTTGACTCGCCTGCGCCGGCTCGCGAGCGGCCCGTTCGATCTGGGCATGGCCGTCGCGCTCCCGCTGAGCGAGCCAGCGCCCCTCATGCCGCTCGCCCAGGCCGCCGCCCTCGCCTTGCCCACGAGCGAGGTTGCCGGCGACACGGCGCGCCGGGCCGCCTTTGGCCAGCCTCTGGACCGAGCCGAGCTCCCAGGGCTTCCCGAGGGCGTTCTTGGTCGTGCAGCGTTACTGCACGAAGGTCGCCTCATCGCCCTGGTCACCATGGAGGAAAATTCAAACCATTTCCGTGTCTTGAGGGGTTTTGTCGCCGCATCCGACGGCGAGGCGCCAGGCGATTGACCGGCTGTTCGGCCCATGTCCTTGGGACACGAGCCTTGCGCCGACGAAATAGGCGCGGCTAGATGGAGTTCCGGGCGCTGGCCCGCTGAGTCTCGATTGGCCACCGAACCCCCACCTGCCGACTGGTTGAGCATCGTGCTCTGCACGCTGCCCGCGCTCGCAGCGGCGGCGTACGCGGTGGTGAGTGCCGCCCTGGGGCAGCTGTCCCCCGCGCGGCGGCTGGCGCTGCGCGACAGCCTGACTGGGGCCGATCGAGCCGCGGTGGACCGCTACCTGAGCCACCCCTCCCGCCTGGAAGGCCGCTGGCTGATGCTGCGCGTGGCCGGGATCTCAGCGACGGCGGGGCTGCTCGTGACGAACATCGACATCCGCGGATCCTGGGCGATCGCCCTGGCGGCCGCGATGACGCTCTACGCCATCCCGAGCGAGATCGGGCGCCAATTCTTCTCCGCCCGGGCGGAGCTCACCGTCCCCCGCCTCTTGCGCATGCTGCGTCCCGGCGAGTGGCTGGTGGCCGGCCTCTCCGACCCGCTCAACTGGGTCGCGATGCGGCTCACCCAAGACACGCGCTCGCGTCCGCCCGCCAGCGGTCTGATGGAAACCGAGGTCGGCCTCATCGTCAGCGAGGGCGAGGCCAGCGGGGAAATCGACCACGAGCAGTCGGAGATGATCCGCAACGTGCTGGATTTCGGCGAAGTGACCGCCCAAGAGGTCATGGTCCCGCGCATCCACGTGGACGCGCTCGACGCCGCCTTGCCCCTCCCCCAGGTGCTGCAGGAGGTCCAGCGCACGCGCCACTCCCGCTACCCGGTGTACGCCGAGAGCATCGACAACATCGTCGGCATCTTGCACGTCAAGGATCTGCTCACGCATGCCGATCCCACGGCGCCTAGCCCCGCCCTCGGCATCCGCGACCTCGCGCGCAAACCCGTGGCATTCGTGCCCGAAGCGCAGCTGGCATCGACCGTGCTGCGCGACATGCGCGCGGGACGGCACCACATGGCGGTCGTGGTCGACGAATTCGGTGGTTTCTCCGGCGTCGTCACGCTCGAGGACTTGCTCGAGGAGATCGTCGGCGACATCCAGGACGAGCACGACATGGAAGACCCGGCCAAGATCAAAATGGTCGGGGAAGGTCGCGCCTTGGTCGACGCCAGTTTGCCGGTGACGGACGTGAATCGGCAGCTCGGCACCAACCTGCCAGAAGGCGACTACGTCTCGCTCGGCGGCCTGCTCTTGGATCGCCTGGGCAGCGTGCCCGCGCCCGGCAGCCAGCACGACCTCTTGGGCTTGTCGGTCCTCATCCGCGATGCCGACGAACGGCACGTGGCCTTGGTCGAGCTCACCGGGCTGCCGTCGCCGGAAGACGGCGGCGACGGCGCGCAGAGCCGCGCGACGGCCGCTGCCTGACGCGTCGCTCCTCCGAGCGGGCCGAACAGAACCCGCTCGCGCCAAGTCCGCTCGAGCCGAATCCGCCCGAGCCGAGCCTGCCCGAGAGATTCAGTGACCGATCGACTTCAGCTCGTCGATGAGCTTCTTGCCCATGTCGGTGAGACCGGGCTTCTCGTTGGTGGGGTCGCTCAGGTCGCCGGCGAGCAACGTCTCGAGCGCAACGACTTCCTTGCGCAGGAGGATCATCGTGTCGACCGGGCAAACCAGACTCTGACTGTCCGGATCGACGGGTAGGAATTGAGGATCTTCCGACACGGCGTCACCCTTGGTGTACCGCTTCAGCTTGAGCTTCTTGTCACCGTCGGGCACCTCGATCTCCTCCGGCCAAGCGAAGGGAACGTCCTTGCCGTCCTTGTCCTTCATCGTCTCCTTCGACGTCACGAAGAACGGCGCAGGCAGGGGCTGCATGGAGGCGATCGGTCCGTGAGGGCCGTTGGTCACGTAGACCGACCAGTTGAACTTCGGCTTTTCCTTCTGCGCGAACAGATCCTCGAGCGCCTTCTTCTGGTTGCCCAGGATGCGCGCCAAGCGTTCCTTCTGGTCGTTGGCCGACTGTGAGTTGCCGGCGAAATCGATGAGTGTGCGATTGACGTCCACGCTCATGAGCTGCGTACCCTTGCCAACGAGGTGTGTGCCGTCGAAGGGGATCTGCACGTCGCCTAGACCGCGCACCGCTTCCTCCGGGAACTTCCCGTCCGACAAGTCACGCTTGGCGTCACCGAGCAGCTTGGAGAGCTTCTCGATCTCGGCGTTGGCCGCGTCGATTTCCTTGGCGAGCTCTTCGGCACCGACGAGCGCGTTGTTTTGCGCCGTACGCCGAGCCGCACCGTCGCCGAAGACGTAGCCGAGAATCATGCCGACCACGGCCGTACCGGCAGCGATCATCATGACCTTGCTCCGGCCCTTCTTCTGGGCCTCGACAATCTCCTCGCTCATCTCGATCTTGATGGCCTGCGGCTGGACGTACGTCGGCCGCGGCGCCTCGGACGGAGCTGCTTGAGGAGGGCGCGATTGGAACGGGGGGGCCGGAATGCTCGACCCCGTGGCCATGGGCGGCGGGATGGAGGGCCCGGTACTGCCGACGGTCTTCCGTCCGAGTCGGGCCTTGAGGTCGATCTTGGGCTTGTTTTGGTCGGACATCCGGGCAGTCTCGTGGGGGAAATTCGGTTGGCAGCGGACCTGCCAAGTCCGGCGGACACTAGCGATGCGATTACCGCTGGGCAAGAATGAAAACGGCCCGGCCTTCTGATGGAGCTTACGCGTCATTTCATCGAGCAACCCGATGGCACTCGGGTTTGCTGGTACGACAGTGGGACCACTGGCCCAGTCATGCTCCTGGCCAACGGCCTCGGGGGGCCGGTGGTGGCCCTACGCACCTACATCCGCCACTTCGCGCGGACCCACCGGGTGGTGACCTGGGACTACCGCGGCCTCTATGCGTCCAGCCTCGGGCCGGGCTCGAGCCTGGACATCCCGGCTCACGCCACCGACGCACGAGCCGTCATCGCCGCCTTGGGTGCACCGGTCCAGACGTACGTCGGCTGGAGCATGGGGGTGCAAGTGGGGCTCGAGATCGTCCGCCAGGATGCGGCCGCCATCCAGCGCCTCGTCCTGATGAACGGGACGGCGGGTCGACCTTTCGACGGCGTATTGCCGATGGGCGGCGGCGCGGTCGTCGGAGGTCTGGTCGGAGCCGTCAAGCGCCTGAGCTGGGCCGCACCGACGGCCGTCCGGGCGCTCCGGAGCGCCCCCCGAGCCGATCGCCTGCTCAAGCGCCTCGGCCTCATCGCCCACGCCTTCGACCGCGAGCTCTATCGCGAGGTGCTGCTCGACTTTCAGACGCTGGATTTCGACGTCTACTTCCGCCTGCTGACTGCGCTCGGTCGCCACGACGGCCAAGCGGTGCTGGCAGACGTCAGCGTGCCAACTCTGGTCATTGCCGGTGCGCGCGATCTGATCACCCCACCGCGCCTGGGCCGGCGCCTCGCCCAGGGCATCCGCGGGGCCGAGTTCTTCGCGCTGCCCCGAGCGACGCACTACGCGGCCGCGGAGTACCCGGACCTCGTGATCGATCGGATCCAGGACTTCATCGCCAAAGCCCCCGCCGAGAGCCGGGTTGCTTGAGCACCAGCCGTTTGCCAGGCTGAGCACCTCGCATGGCGCCCCGAGTTCTGGTCATCGATAATTACGACTCGTTCACCTACAACTTGGTGCAATACCTCGAGTCGCTCGGCGCACAGTGCGACGTGCGCCTGAACGACCGCATCAGCGCCGACGAGGCGCTCGCGCCGGGGCCGACCGGGCAGAGGCCGACCGGGATCCTGCTCTCGCCGGGACCGGGCACCCCCGACGACGCTGGCGTCACCTTGGAGCTGATTGAAAAGTCGCGCGGCCAGGTGCCCATCCTGGGCGTGTGCCTGGGCCATCAGGCCATCGGCCAAGCCTTCGGGGCGAGCATCGTGCGCGCGGCCCGCTTGATGCACGGCAAGACGAGCCCCGTCTTGCACGATGGCCAGGGCCTTTTCGCCGGTGTCCCGAGCCCGGTCACGGCCACCCGCTACCACTCGCTCTTGATCGACCCGCCCACGCTACCCGAGACGCTCGAGGTGACGGCGCGCACGGCGGAAGGCGAGATCATGGCCGTGCGTCATCGCGATCTGCCCATCTGGGGAGTTCAGTTCCACCCGGAGTCCATCCTGACCGAGCATGGCCTGACGATGATGGGCAACTGGCTCGGCAGCTTGGCAAAAGAAGGCAAGGCCGCTTGATCACCTTTTCCGACGCGCTCGAGGAGCTCGAACGTTCGGGCTCCCCAACAGCCGAGCTGACGACGCGTGCCTTTACCGCCCTGCTCGGCGGCACCTGGAACTCGGCTCAGGTGGGCGCGTTCATCGTCGCGCTGCGCCTGTACGGGCTCACGTCGCCCATCGTCCTGGCCGCCGCGCGCAGCCTGCGTGAACACATGGTGCCGCTCCGCCACGAGGAGCCCGCGACGCTCGACACTTGTGGGACGGGTGGCGATGGCCTCGGCAGTCTCAACTTGTCGACCGGCGCCGCCATTATCGCGGCCGCAGCCGGCGCCGCGGTGGCCAAACACGGTAACCGCGCGGTGTCGAGCAAATCCGGCAGTGCAGACGTGCTCGAGGCGCTCGGCGTCCGCATCGATCTCGATCCCGAGCGGGCCGCTCGCATGTTCCAGGAGACGGGCTTGGTTTTCCTGTTCGCGCCGAGCCACCACCCAGCCATGCGGCACGTCGGACCGGTGCGGCGCGAGCTCGGTGTGCGCACCATCTTCAACTGCATCGGGCCCTTGGCGAGCCCGGCGCGTGTGACCCACCAGCTGCTCGGCGCGTACGACGACAAGATCCGCGCCGTCTTGGCGGGGGCCCTCGGTGAGCTCGGCATCGTGCGGGCCTGGGTGGTGCGGGGCGAGGACGGCATGGACGAGCTCAGCCCGTTCGGACCGACCAAGGTGACGGTGGTCGAAGGCGGAAAGCTCCAGGAAGTCACGCTGTCCCCCGAGGACTTCGGCCTCGCGCGCTCGCCGGCTGGAGCAACCGACGGCGGGGACGCGCGAGAAAACGCCGCCATCCTAATGGCGGTACTCCGCGGCGCGCCGCACCCCGCGCGGGACGCGCTCTTGCTCAACGCTGCTGGCGGGCTCTGCATCTACTACGGGCTTTCGCCCCGGGACGGGCTCGCCCTCGCCAAGAAGACGGTGGACGAGGGCACCGCCCTCTCCAAGCTGGAAGCCTGGGTGCGGGCCAGCGAAGCGAGCAGACCGTGACCGACCTTCTGGATCGCATTCTGCAGAGCAAGCGAGAGGAGCTCGCTCGGCTGCGCGCCCGTCGACTGCCGACGCCAGGACCGCTCGTCCCAGTCGATCTGAAGCGTCGCCCCGGCGAGCCGCTCAAGCTGATCGCCGAGATCAAGCTGCGCTCGCCGTCCGCCGGCGTGCTCTCGCGTTCCCTCAGCGTCGCCGAGCGAGCGCGCGTCTACGAGAGCGCCGGTGCGACCATGGTGAGTGTGCTCTGCGATGAGCCATTCTTCGACGGGAGCTTCGACCATCTGGCCGAGGCGCGAGCCTCCTGCGCCTTACCCCTCTTGTGCAAGGACTTCGTCATCGACGAGGTGCAGCTCGACTCCGCGCGGGCCTACGGTGCGTCTGCGGTGCTGCTCATCGTGCGCTGTCTGGATGATCCCACGCTCGGCCGCCTGATTGCCGGCGCGCGCGAGCGCGGCCTCCTGCCCGTCGTGGAGGTGACCTCGGAGCCGGAAGCCGTCCGCGCACTCGGCGCCGGTGCCGACACGATCGGCGTCAACGCTCGCGATCTGAACACGCTCGCGATGGCGCCCGAGCGCGCCGCCGCGGTCCTCGAGTCTCTCCCCCAAGACCTGACTCGGGCCTGGTTCTCCGGCCTGAGGGATCCCGACGCCTTGGCTGGGCCGGCTTTCGCCCACGCCGACGCCGCGCTGATCGGTGAGGGCCTCATGCGCCAGGACGACCCCGGGCCTCTGCTCCGCCGCTTTGTCCAATCCGCCCGGCGTGGGCTAGCCTGATCCTGCCGCCGAAAATGGGCGGCGCGCACGGGGGGACCGTGCAGACCGGGCCATGCGACTCGAAGCAGAAATCGACGGTTTTCTCGAGCATTTACGGGTCGAGCGCGCCCTGGCGAAGAACTCGGTCGCGGCCTACGGCCGTGACCTCACGGACCTCTGCACGAGCCTGGGCGAGCGCGGCATCACCAGCGCAAAGGAGATCGACACGGCAGCCCTGCGCCGCTGGCTGAGCGAGCTGGGCGAGCGCGCCCTCGGGGGGCGCTCGGTCGCGCGCCGTCTCAGTGCAGCCCGCGGCTTCTTGCGCTTTGCCG